>Ga0210403_10000086_pt1 | contig 101783 bp, 94 predicted proteins | sample IncBWC19MmetaG_FD_150863 | JGI IMG/M metagenome (GOLD analysis project Ga0210403, IMG submission 150863) | Forest soil microbial communities from Barre Woods Harvard Forest LTER site, Petersham, Massachusetts, United States - Inc-BW-C-19-M | ecosystem: Environmental > Terrestrial > Soil >...
ATGCCGGACAGCATTCCGCTCCAACAGCGAAATCGTCCGCCATCCCAGCGGAACACTGTCCGGCATCACTCCGGAATGCTGTCCGCCTTCAGTTCGGAATCCTGTCCGTCATGGCCCGGAACGCGCAAGTTGGCCGGTAATTGGTTAGCACACGGCCCAACTCTGGCCGGTGGGCATGCGAATCAGCGCGAGCCGTATGGTGACATGGTCTGCGCGGAAGCCACCTGGTATGTCCCTTTCGATGGGATCTTGCGCCGCCCATATCCGTGGCGAGCGGATCAGCTATTGGGCGCGAGACGCTAAGTGGCGATGAATCTGTCAGGACCCGCGTCGAAGAGTGTTTTATGAGCGTCCATGCAGAAATAGAAAGTGTGCCCGTGGTACGTGGATTTTGGGCACTTGGATGGATCGACATCCATATCGCATACTGCGCACAAAGGATGTGCATCGGTCGATACCCGCCGTGCTGCGTAGACCTGATTGGAGTCTGCATTCATCCAGCCTTGGCCTTGGTATTCGAGATTATCCGCGGTGCTCAGTGCAACGGCACGGCCGAAATACCGTTCGACCACGTGTAGCGCTAGGTCGATCCCCGATGAAAGGCCACCCGAACTCGCTAGGTTGCCCGACTCGACAAATCGCGCACCGCGCTTAACCCGCGTGTCAGGATAAGCGATCGCGAGATCGGCGTAAGCTGAGTGGTGTGTCGCGACTGCTTTCCCGCGCAGTAAGCCGGTTTTGGCCAGGAGAAACGCACCCGTGCATACCGACATTGTGACATCGGATGTTCTCGTGACATTGCGCACCCAAGCGATCACCGCGTTAGTGGGGTTGCTTTGCGCCGGAATCACAAGCACTTTCGGCATGGGTGCAGTCGCAAACGAATAGTTTGGGACAATCGTCATGCCACCGCCAGCATGAATGGGCGCCGTAGTTTCGGCGACCGTATACGGCCGAAATGGATGAGCAGGTGAATGCCCCGGTACGGTCACGCCCTCAAAGACTTCCCACGGTCCAGCGAAATCAATCACCACTGCCTCGTCGGAGATCAGGAATGCGACGGGAATGTCGCCCTCTGCTGGGGCATGAAGCGGATTGAGCTCATCCGGTGAGCGTCCCTTCGCGGACGGCTCCCCCTGTGCCGCTCTTACGCTGAGTGGTCCTAATACAGCTGCCGCGGCTCCCAGGGCCACTGAAATCTCAAGTAGTTCTCTTCGCTTCATATCAATTTATCCTCGCAGAGGTAACACCAACCCATCGAGACCGAACGGTGGATGTGGAACAGACTGCTTAGCGCGACGTGACTGTGCAAAGTATTGGACAGATTTGTAGGCGAAGCTATGCCTTTCCCTGCAGCGCGTTGTCGACTCGCTGCATTCCTCCACTCGCCGATGCCGCGAGGGTAGGGGCGAGTCGCAGCGCTTCGGGTGACGCTCGCGCTAGGGCGAATGCGCTAACCACACTGCGGATATTGCCTCAACTCATTCGGGCTAAACTGTTGCACCCTAGGATGCGTGGTATTGAAGCTTCCTTCGTAGAAGCTGACCGCAGCTACATTTGGTCACGAGCAGATCTTATCTCAATCATCGATCCCCTCCTTGGCTCATCGAAGACTCGCCCCGCGATCGTGCGAACTGTTGTTAGGGGGCGGGGAAATTCGCGGCATTGCCTATCCTCCAAATTTCTCCAGCCGCCAGCCATAAGATCTCGAGAGACTTTCATACCTGGCCCGAGTTTCCGCCACCAGGCACGCAAGACGTGTCGGAGGCCCGGCGCTACCGCCGCCGAAGAGCTTGTACTCGGCCGGGCAGGTCGCGTCACGATATTGCAACCAGAACCGTTCGGCTGAGACGAAAGACGCTAATTCGTCCGCGTCCAACACTTTCTGAATGCGCCCATACAAAGTATTTAGGTCGCGATCCACCGCCTTGTATGTCTTATCTAAACAGATGGACATTTCTGCTGTGGAAACGACGTTTGGGCATGGTTCATTTGGAGAATTCATGCTTTGCGCAGTTGTGATAATAGGTTGGTTGACGCACCAGAGCCCGGCAAATAGGGGAAAGATCTGCGATGAATTAGCCACGAAAGCACTGCGTATGGACACGGTGCCCCCTAACGATGAGGTTGAGCGACGCGAGGGTGCGCGACCGCCAAACGAAGCTGATTTATCCCCATCATCGACTTCCTCCTTCGCCAATCGAAGACTCTACCTCCGCGTTCGCTCGGACTGTTGAGATGGACTCCTCCTGGAATGGCAGTACGGCATCGATGTGCCAAGCTGAGCATGTGTGGTGTTTCAGCGAAAGCCGAACCAAAAGGAGTCCGATATGAATGCTACGATCGTTGCGGTTGATTTGGCAAAAAATATCTTCGAAATTGCCGCTGCAGATGCTGATTGGCGCATCGCGCAGCGCAGCCGGCTGCCTCGCTCCAAGTTTTTTGGGTTCTTTATGCAGCTGCAGCCCTGTCAGGTCGTGATGGAGGCCTGCGGGAGCGCACACTACTGGGCGCGGCGGATCAGCGCGCTTGGGCACACGGTGCGTCTGTTGCCGGCGCATTACGTCAAAGCCTATGTGAGGCGCAATAAAACCGACCGAGCGGATGCCGCGGCGCTGCTCGAAGCCGCGCGATGTGCCGACATTCGCGAAGTCCCGATCAAGACCATCAATGCTCAGCAGATCCAGTCCCTGCATCGGCTGCGCAGCCAGTGGATGAGCACCCGGCAGCGATATATGAATACACTGCGGGGCATCTTGCGCGAGTTCGGCTTTGCAATCCCGCTCGGCGTGAATGTCGCCAAGGATCGGATCGGTACAGCGCTCGCTGATCCCGAGAGCGAGGTTCCACCCGCTTTACGCGTCACGCTCGCCGAGATGTTGCAAGAGATCCGTCTTCTCGAGCAGAAGATCCTCGGCATCGAACATCAGCTCAATGCCCTCACTCGCGACGATGTACGCGTCCAGCAGTTGCGCCAAATCCCCGGCATCGGCGCGTTGACGAGCACCGCGCTACGCGCCATCGTCGGGGATATCCAGCGATTTCCTTCTGGCCGTCACTTCGCGTCCTGGTTGGGCCTTACGCCCAACGAGCGCTCGAGTGCAGAGAAGCGCCGGCTCGGAAAAATCTCCAAGCAAGGCGATGTCTACTTGCGAACCCTCATCGTACACGGTGCTCGATCTGCGCTGCTTGGTGCGCATCGTGCCGAGCGCTCGGGACACCCACTCGATCATTTACGCCGCTGGGCTCTCGATTGCGAGCGCCAACGCGGTCACAACAAGGCCACTGTCGCGCTCGCTAATCGCCTCGCGCGAATTGTCTGGGCGACCTGGACACACGAGCGACCCTTTGACGGCAATTGGAGCACACAAGCCGCTTAAGTCTATGCAGAACTCCCTTCTCCAACGTTGCGCTAAAGAAATGACGATCATGATCAGCGGATCGGTCCGCGACGCGGTAAAGCCGATAACAATCGTGGCCTTCAAAGACCCCCGAACCGTTTGGCTCCGCGTCAGCGGATCTCATGATGTCCAGAGCTCTCACTTCGAGGCAGCTCATCAACAGGACGGATACCCGATTGCAACCGATTCTCGCTGGTCCTCAATCAACATCTTCTTCAACGCGCTCTTGACAGAGGAGTCCATACCCGTTTGTTAGGTCCTTGGCGGCACGCTTAGCCGCCCTCCAGGCCTCATACGCCAATAGGACACGCTCGAGTCTATCCCTCTGCCCTTGCGAGAGATCCACGCGCTTTAGTTTTTGCAGGAGATCCTTGAACATGTAACCAGACCGAAAGAAATAGGGCCGACATTCCACAAAACAAAGCGCCGCCTCAATCGCAGCGGAATCGCCGGCAGAGATTCGGGTCTTCGCTGTGGAGTATCCCCCGGGGAACGCCAGTAAGTCGTAGCGCGCGTGAAATTCCTTGCACGCCGTTTTCCACCGTTCGGTTTGTTCTTTGGACTTATAGCGATGACGCAACGTCTCGTGAATGCGTTTGTGCAAACGCGTGATTTCTTGTGCATTGGCCATGATGAGATCGCGCACGTCAGCTCTAGGTAGGACCTAACGATCGATTAGGCGACTGATGCGGCGCATATGGATCCGCCGGCAACACGGTGGTATCGCTGAAGCCAGTAAGGGCCTCAATATATTCGTCACTTTCGCCGGGTGGTATTGGCCTGAAATAGACAGAAACGAAATTCGGTGCCGTATTGTTCTTCCTAGAATAGGCAATCTGCCCCTTGCATGTCAAGCTGGAGATGAGATGGTAGGCGCACCGGTGGTCGCATGGGTGACGTTCCCCGCCGCGAGCTTTTCGTGGATATCCGGGGAGCCCGGCGTTTATGCGGCCTCGCCTCATGCCAAGCGCCTATTTTGCGCAACATGCGGCAGTTACCTCGTGTTCACGAGCTCGAAGTTCCCCAACGAGGTGAGCGTCAATACCGCGTCTTTTGACGATCCCAACGCCTTCCCGCCCCGCAAGCACATCTTTGAGGAGAGCCGGATTTCTTCGTTCCACACGGCGGACGACTTGCCGCGCGATCAAGGCTATCGCGTGTCCCCGAGCGAACCTGATGGTTAGCGCGCTGCGCGCACCTGCCGACGGAACGCTTTCCAAGAACCGGAAACTGGAAGAAGTAAAGTGCTAAGAGATGGTCAAAAGAAGTCGGACCGAGTGTGGCTCAATTGCCACACGAGGCTCAGTTTAAAATTGTCTCTCACAGCCTGAAGTACAACTCAGGGAGGACGGGTGATGATCAGATTTCTAGGCTTAGCGTTCTTGGGGTTCTTGGCGGTCGCGTGCAGGCAGGAAGAGATCATTCGTAAGTTCGCGTCTCAGACACAGCAAGACATTGCCCGGGCCTATATCGAGAAGCTTCGCAATCGCGATTTCGCCGATATCGAGAAGGCCATGGATCCGAGCATTGCAGGAGACCTACAGGGCGGCACGCTCAATAAAATGGCGGCCCTGATTCCTGCCGGATTGCCTACATCAGTCAAGTTGGTTGGGGCGAATCAATTCTCGTCGAAAGAAGCCGGGACGACGCTCAATCTGACCTATGAGTTCCAATTCGCAGACAAGTTTCTATTGATTAATGTAGCGAGGAAGACGAAGGATGGAGCTGAGACAATCGTTGGGTTTCGTGTGAGTCCGATATCCGCTTCGCTCGAGGCGCAGAATCGCTTCACGCTCTCAAACAAGAATGCGCTGCAGTACGGCATGCTTGCGTTAGCAATCGGCGTGACGATCTTCACCCTGTTCGCATTGATTGTTTGTATCAGAACGAAGCTGGCGCATCGAAAATGGCTGTGGATCCTATTCATACTCCTGGGTTTTGGCAAGATCATGGTGAATTGGACGACTGGGCGGTGGGATTTCACCATTCTCACTGTGCAGTTATTAAGTGCGTCTGCTACTGCAGAGAACTTCGGTCCGTGGATAGTTTCCGTTTCTCTGCCCATCGGCGCTGCCATTTTTTTGAGTCGGCGCAAAGAGCTTGTGATACGAACGGGGGCTTCAGGTGACGGTGTCTCCGCAGATTCCGGCTAGATTTTGGCAACTTCGAACATTGGAGCAATCGCCAATCGCCTTGCACTGCGCCTCCTCGTAATCCGATTGTTAATTTTCGGTTCCGCCGAGACAAGCGCTTCGCGAACATCGGGCGACTGGCTAGCCTCACCAACGTGCGTCCGATCCTATTGACCAGTTATCGCTACCTGGATACGGGTTTGTCGAGCGTATCCCAGTCGGCTGCTGCCGCGACGCGCGCCTCGATCTCGCTCATGAGCTGCCTGCCATTGTCGCCGTTGGTCATGATCGCGACACCGTACCCTTTTTGACGATGCATCATCAGGTCGCAGCGGAAACCCCAGTTGCTCCCATCATGCATGAAATACCAGCCCTCGCCGCGCTTCTCGACAGCAAATCCGGTAGCAAACGCCCCGGTCCCAGCCGGCGCGACCATTTCCAGGGCGGTCTCGCGCGATAGTAGTTTCGATTGTCCGCGCAGCGCCTTCTGCACCTCGATGCCAAGCTTCGCCAGATCCGTGGGCGTGGTCCACAGTCCGGCTGCCGCTTCCTCCGGATAGACATGCCACTTGGCGCCCATTGGTTTACCGCTGGCATCGTGTGCCCGTGCCGCATTCTGATCCTTGTCGGGCGGCAGGGGTTGCTCGTAGCTACTGTCGTTCATGCCGACCGGTCCGAGTACGAGCTCCTGCATGAGCTGGGCGAACGGTTTGCCGTACACCGTTTGCAACGCGAGCTGTTCGATGACGATACCGCCGCCGGAGTATTTCGCGGCTGTAAAGGGCGGCCTCTCCCAGAACACCGGTCCGGTGTTCGAAGGCGGTTTGCCGTACAGAATCTGCTCCAAGCTCGGTAGCGGTGCAGTGGGATCGTATCCCGGGAATCCGAAGCCGTCGCCGGTACCCGACGTATGACTGAGAAGTGCCCGCAAGGTCACGCCACCGCGGGTGTATTCATTGTCGGGTATCTTCCATGTCTTGAGATACCGGTTCACGTTCTCATCGAGCGACAGCCTTCGTGCCTCGACCGCGCGCAGCGTAGCAAAGGCCGTCACCGGCTTGCTGATCGAGGCCGCCTGGAAACGCGTCTGGGCATTCACGGGCGCACCCGTGAGTACATCGGCCAGTCCGTAGGTTTTGGTCCAGAGCACCTGGAAATCGTGTACGACCGCGATGCTCACGCCCGGGACGTGAAGGCGCTGCATGAGCTGAGGAATGGAGTACGAATCCAGTCCCTGCCGGTTGGGCGACTGGGCACTCTCCACCTGGGCGCTTTGGTCTGTCACGGATTTCTGTGCCAGCGCCAAGGGGCTGCCGAGGCTTCCGAGCAATAACCCTGCAATGGCTAATTTCAAATGTCCCACAAAAAACCTCCTCCTAGTTTGGCAAGACAAAGAGTTCTCGTCTTAGACGAGTTCGTTTGGCTAATGGTTTAAGTGCTGACGACCGTATGATGGCGAGCGAGCGCTAAAACAGCGGTGCTGAAAGGATAGAGCACCGCAAATCCATCCCCCCGGAGGTCACGGGCGAAGCTTCGCTGTTTCGCACGCTCCGCAAAAACAATCATCAATCTCCGGCAGGTGCGCGTGACTGTCTCGAATGACCGCAATTGGGTCTTGTTATTCGATCCGCGTAGCGGTTGAGCACGGGGAGCCATTCCGAGTCTGGCCAGCGCTGCCGGACAGAATCGGCGGTGCCGGCCCACAGGTTCACCGTCGAAGAGTGCGAGAGCAACGGCAAGACCGCTAGAAGTGGACCGGAGCACGAACATCAGGAATTAATGAGGGGGGATCATTGGCGGTCCTGATCGTTACAATGATCCGCGTCAGTGTCCGCCAAGCTTGGCCTGCCGTCGGCGCCGCGCCATCCGCCTTGGCCGCGCGTGCAGCGACAAGGCCCCCGCCGCGAGAACCGTCGCAAGAGCGCCTGATCGACTCAACTTCGCCTCCACAGTAAGCGCTTTGGCGACAAAGTTCCGATTCATGTTCTGTACAACCGCAGCCAAGTAGAAGGGGGCCATCAAGGACTCCGAATTTGCGACTTGTCCTTAACTCATTTAGAAGGGATTGCCGGTTAAAACGTTTATTCCAATGCAAGCCTATTTCGCGTTTCAGGATGCCAATCCGGTAGCGGGCGCTGTGCGACCCAAAAGGTTGTCAGGCCAAAAATCCCGCGCGCGGACGCGCTGAGCAGAGAACGGACAAAATTGCCAGCGTGACACCAAGGCCGGCGGCCACAAATCATAGTTCGACCGTCAGCGCCTGGCGATCTCGCCTACCCATTTCTCGAGCGAGGCGGTGTCGGCGATGTCGCCCTCATACGCAATCTTGGGAACGTACGGTCCGATCGCCTTCGGCGCGTCGGTCATAATCGACCGCAACGTCGAGAAGGTTGCCATGCCCGACGGCAGGGTGATCTCGAACACCTGGGAATAGTGGGTGTCCGCGCCCGTCGTTTGGCCGATCTGGGTCGCGCCGAGCTTGGTGAAGAACTGCGCGGCCTGGATACAAGAGCTGAAGCAGCCCGCGTCGGTCAGCAGGTAAACCTTGCCCTGCATGAGCGAAGCGCCTCCATGTGAGCCGCTCTGAGCTTTGTGCTTGCAGACCGCCGGGCCGGTCAGCGCATGGCCTGCCGCCTGCGCCGCCTTCATGGCCGTCACCGCCCTCGTGTACTCCGCCGCAGCCGTTGCATCGCCCTCTTTGCCGAAATGGTCGGCGGCGGCCGAAATCGAGCGGATATTTCCGGCCGTGGCGCGGTAGACCTGCTCGCAGCCGCCGCCCGCCGCATCCTTGGGACCCAGCTTAGCCTCGACGTAGGGCGCGCCGTAGACCGCCTCGGCCAAATCGCGAGCGTATCGGTCGCGGCCGCCGCCGTTGCCGCGGACGTCGACCACAACGTAAGGGGCCGCACGGATCTCTGTGGCCTTCGCGTTGGCCTGATCGATCACCTTCTGGGCGTCGGCCCAGAGCTCCTGCATTGCGATCCAATAGCCCTGGCCGCTCTGTCGCAGGTCGAAGCCGGCGTGGCCCAAGGGTTGATACCAGTGGTGCTCGATCAGGTCGGAGCGGCCGATGGAATTCCAATTGAGGGTCAGCGTCGCGCGCTTGCCGCTCCGGTCGAAGTCGCAGGCCTTGGGTTGCTGCAGAAACGGGTTGCCCTCGTCGATCAGGAGCCAGCCGCCGTAGACCACCTGCATGGCGTCGACGGAGACGACCGTGCGGTAGTGCAGGACGTCGCGGGCGAGCGCGTCGGTAGGTTCCCCATCGCAGGAGACGATCTTTGCGCCAAGCAGATCGGCGCCGGCGACCTTGGCGTCATCTGACGCCACAACCCAGTCAGGGCCCCGCTTGGTCGCGACGATCCCGGCCCATCGCACCGTCCGCGGCAGGAAACGCGCGTTCGACCAGACGTGCCCGTCGCCCACGCTGCGGGCGAATTCGCCGAGAGTCGCGACGTAGCCTTCATAGCTCGTCACCATGTCCGCCCGCTCGAGCGCGCGCTTGTGGCCGGCCTCCAAAGCCGAAACGAACGCCGGGTCCTGGGCCTCGGGCGCAGCGCCCGGGTGGTTGTCCTTGAGGAGCTGATAGCCCGCTTCGACGTCGATCCGCGTCAGCGTCCGCCAAGCTTGGCCGGGCGTCGGCGTCGCGTCATCCGCCTTGGCCGCGCCGGCAGCGACAAGACCCGCCGCGAGACTCGCCGCGAGCACCGCCGCGAGAGCTCCTGATCGCCTCAATTTCGTCTCCACAGTAAGGGCTGGTGCATCGATTATCCCCGCGTGCAGCAACGTGCCATTGGCTACGTACTCGATCGCGCCCTCTGCAAACCATTCGGTGGTACCGAGATTGGGCTCTTCGTTGTTCCCCGCTATCAACGCTGCGTTCCAATGGTGGAAGAATTCGTGAGCCAGATAGGGAGTTTCCAAAGGACTGGCCGCCGCGCCGCGCTCCTTCTCGTAACTGCTTGGTGAATGCGAGGTCGATTTCGTAAGTCACTCGGACCGGCGCGTCTATCAATGTGCTCAGACTTCACTTACCGCGGTCCGATTGGTGCAATGGAATTCCGCTGCCGTCTCGCTTGTAGGCGTGTAAATTGGTTATGTAGTCGATCCACTCATAACCACCGGCGTGTTCGTGCGTAAATATCTTCCCGTCCGGGACGACTAAACTCGCTTGAACGATCGCACGAAGCGGCTCCTTGAAATCAAGAGTGACGTTATATTGCGCTCGTTGCTCAGCCCAAGCCGCGGTGAAATGCAGCGACAGGAGCATCGCTGACGCCCAAGCCATAACACGGACGTTCCTCGAGACGGTCATTCTCTGTTCTCCTGGAATCGCAGCATACAAATGGATCGCAGTAAGTTGCCTCTATTCATTACGTTAACCGCCCGCCTCTCACCTCGTACCCATCAGGCGACCGCGCTGCTGAACCTTTGTGTGTCTCCGCGTCAATGGCGTTAGATAGGTACCACCTTTAGAGGTGAATCATTATCGAAAGGTTTAAGGCGTCATCGCCGCTGCCGTCCCGTGCGCGACCAACAAGAGCGTCGCGAGACCGTCCCGCAATCTTTGAACAAGGGACCGGAACCAGCGTCGCATACCCTTCGATCCACGGACGAGATCAGGGGTCATACGTGTTAACTTAGCAGGCCTACTTCTGTGCCTTGATTTTCCTTAAAGCCTTGATCGCAGCCGAATCGTGGGGCGTCAGCCGAAGCAACGCCTCGTACGTCTGAATCGCAAGCTGATTCTGTCCGGCACGACTGTACAGCTCGGCAAGAGTAGCAAAGCCGTTTGGAAAACATTGGATATTCGCCGAACGAGTTCCGTGATGCGAATTCAAGTCCCACGATCTGTCCGTGAGCACAGGAGCAACTTCGCGTCACGCGTCTCGACGTGAACGTCATCGTCGAAGACGGGAGAAGAATCGGCGCAAGGTAGCCAATAAGCGAATTGAACTCAAAGTACCGCGCGTATAGTCGATGATGATATTCGCCGAATGCCATTTCGGTTCCAAAATGGTAAATGCCTTTCCCCATCTGAACTGATAAGGAGGATTGCCTAACTGATCTGCGAGCCAACTGTCATGAAAGCCCTTTATCTCGCGTTCAATTTCCTTCGACCACGCTGATCCTCGTGTACCGCGCTTCACGAATTGAGCACTGATGCGCTCCAACGGGCCGCGTGGAAAGAAGCCCAGTGTGAATCCAATCTCGAGGTCCGGGCTGACCTGGCCCCACGCCTCGTAATAGCGTCGAGATCCAGACTGTCGGATTTCTGTGGCGACCTGTCCCAGCTCAGAATGTAAGAAATCCGCCTCCATCAGATTCGGGCCCAGCGTTTGCCCGCACATCGTGAATTCGCCGGTTATCGGATTGATTTCGACGAGCGGCATTTTCACTTTCTAATGAAGATTGGGGTCCGGCAATCTTGAGACCCCCGAACTTAAATGAGTGGGAGCTTAACACGCAAGTGTACACTTGCCTATGTCATTCGCTATAAGTTTAGGTTCGTTTAACGGCTCGCCTGTGGCAGGCTGAGGGTAAGTAGTTAGATGTTGTCGTAAGAGGCAGCGGGCGCTCGCTCAACGACTAGAAGGGGGAGCGTGTCAGATCGCTCGGCGGACCTGTTTTATGCCGAAAGCCGATTGCATTGAAATTCGGTCTCTGTCCGACGCGCGCTGCGGTGATAGCCCGGTCGATGCTCGAATATGAAAGGTGGATGAAGAACGGCAAAAAATATAGTTAAGACAGTCAATCGAACCGCGCTGCGGAGTATTGGGTTGCGGCGGAGGAGCTCGCAGAATTTAATGCGGATATCGTCGGCCTAGTTGAGTTGATTGGAGAGTTCCGTTAAGAAGTCGATAAACTCCAAGGAATCGTGTGATGGGGAATATTTTTCGCGGCTTGTTTGGCAATCGGAAGAGCGATGCGCCGCTCCGGGATGTGGCGGCACTGGTCGCTGCCCTCACTTCACCCGCCATTCAGGTTGTCGTCAACGATTCACCATCACTGTCGCACTTTGGCGGCTCACCTAATTTGCCATCTTCTATAGAGTGGCCGGAGAAAGACGGCGTTAAACTTGAGTTCTTGGCGCGCCTATCGCTTGGCGAGGTTCAACAGGCTCTTCCTATCCCTTGGTTGCCGCAATCCGGCGCGCTACTGTTTTTTTACGACATGAAGAAACAGCCCTGGGGATTTGATCCAAAGGACCGAGGCGGATTTGCAGTAATGCTGGTACCGGACCTTCCGGCGCCAGTTCAACATGTAGACGGGGAAAATGAAGCTTTCTCGATTGCCCATCGAAACGTCGGCTCTCGGCGTGTTGACGTGATTCCTTCTTGGGAAAACGAGCACATTAGAGCCATGAAACTTACCGACCCAGAATGGATTGAACTCGAGAAACTCTCTACCGCTGCTTTCGAAGGGAAGCCTAAGCATCAGATTTCGGGTGTTCCGTCGCCACTTCAAGGTGACCACATGGACCTCGAGTGTCAATTGGCGAGCAACGGTGTCTACTGCGGCGATACCAAGGGATATAAAAGCCCACGCGCATTAGAGCTCCGGGATGGAAGAGCCAACTGGCGATTGTTGTTCCAGATGGATTCTGACGACGCTCTTGATGTGATGTGGGGAGACGGCGGCATGCTGTATTTCTGGGTCGAGGAGCAAGAAGCGAGGAAAGGCAATTTTAGAAACACGTGGCTTATCCTGCAATGTCATTAGTGCTGGGCGGCTTTCTCCGCGTGGAGCGCAGAGAACGTCGAGAGTCTTCAATTGTTACATGACGTCGCAACCGACGCGGAAGAATTGCGGTCCATGCGGTCGGTGACTGCCGGCGAGCGAGGCCGGGCAGAAAAACTGCGTCCGGCTCGCAGGTGGTTCGGCTCCGCGTAACGGCCGGTTTACCAAACGGAGCGCGATGCAGAGGCACGTCCATCCAATTCCGAAGGGGAGAGGCGCGGACGCTCGTAGCTACGCGGACTGAATTCGTCAAACCGACACGCGAGGGTGCTGGCCGCACAGACCAGCAATCTCCCTAAGTACCGCTCAGCTCTTGTCCGAGGCGTCTTTCCATTTCGACAGGACTTCCGCCTCGCGCGCGGAAGTCAGTCCCGACCTCAGTTTCGCCTGGCGTTCCGCGGGTTGCTGCGTAAACCACGCCAGGGTATCCGAAGCCGTCGTCTCCAGAGGACGAAACGTGAGACCTGCGGCGAGCGCCTTAGCGATGCTGCGCTTGGCAAAGCCCGCGCTATCGCCCCGAGCGGGCACCCAAACCGGCATATCGCTCCACGCCTCAACCTTCTGAGATTCCAGGAAGTCAGTCGAAACCCACACGGGCTTCGGGTCGACGTGAATCGCGGCCGCGATGCGGGTGAGCATTTCTTTCATCAAGAGCGGGTGCTCCGGACCGGTCGCATTGAATGTACCCATGACACGCGTCTCGGCCAGACGAATGGTCCACTCGGCGAGATCTCGCGCGTCAATGAATTGCACGGGATCGGAACCGTCACCCGGCGCGAGAACCTCGCCGCCGCGATTGAGCCGCACCGGCCAATAGCTAAATCGATCGGTCTCATCACCCGGGCCGACGATGAGCCCTGGCCGTATAATGGCGGTCTTTCCAGGGAACTGCTTTTCAGCCTCCTGCTCGCTGATCGCCTTGAGTGGGCCATAAAGCGCGCCCAGTTTGGCGCGAAACGATTCCATCGTCTCGGCCATTGCATCATTACCAGGGTAATTCGCAAGCGGCGCCGACTCGTCGGCGGGGTTTAGATTCTCGGCGTACACCGAGATCGTCGAGATGAAAATGTAGTGCTTAACCTTATCGTGCAAGACGCGGCCCACATCCCGCACCCAGAACGGCAGCGTGGTCGGATTGTCAATGCACACATCCCACTCGCGGCCTTCAAGCGCTTTCAAGTCGCCGGTGTTTCTGTCGCCGATCAATTCTTCCACGGAACCGGGCCACTCGTGTGGCTGCTTTCCGCGATTGAACAAGGTGATCTTATGCCCCCGGCTTAGGCCGTAGCGAACCTGATACGGTCCGGTAAATCCAGTGCCACCCAGAATGAGAATGCGCAAGGGCTTTCGCGGTTGTCGGGTCCTACCCGCCGCCAAGGCCAGTTGTTCTTCCACGGTAAGGCCGACGAGCGCGGCACCGGAAAGTTGAAGAAGATTTCGTCGTGTCATGCGCATTCTTATTTCCTTACCGAATCAATTCGGTCCCGCGTTGGCATATAGCATCAGGCGTCAACTCCCAGGGCTGCGATTACGGCAGAGATGCCAAGCGCAGCGCGAAACGAAAGGCGCGAACGAGAAATGGAGTCGGAACTCTGCGTCAGTCTAACGATCAGGCCGAGCGACGCGCGGTTGCGCCATCGTCCCGGATCTGCCCGGCAAACATAGCTGCACTTACCAGCGCGCGCAAATCCGGACGTGGCGGATTTGTGTGGACAACTTTCTGACTCACCGAGACCTGACCTCCGCTTCAGTTATTCCGATTGTCGCCAATGACCACTCGGGGGAGTGGCGCAAAGCGCCAGCCCTTAAGGCGTGGCCCGGAAACGACGATGATCAACACGACAATCGAGATCAGCACGAACGCTTGAATCTTGGTGTCGGTAAACGCATTGGAAAACCCCATGAGATTATTCACTGCGTGGGGAACAAAGCCCGCGACCAGGAAGTTGCGGTTTGCGTTGACATAGATCCACGTCATTAGAATCGATATGCCGGTAGTCGCGATCAGAAACCAGCCGAAGTTGTACTTCGCTTGTGTGAGATCGGAAACAAGGAAGGCGGGAGCGTGCCAGACACCCCAAATGACACCCAGGATGATCGCAGCCGTTAAGGGGGAGAATCGTGTCAGAAGTCGCGGCAATGCGAATCCGCGCCACCCGGTCTCCTCACCCCAGGGGCCCGGGTCGATAAAAATGTTGGCCGTGGTAAACAACGTGAGCGGCGCGGAAATGAGAATCGCTTGGATGTTGATGGCATGAGACACGGCGCCGCCAAAAAGAACCCGCTCGACGAGGCCCCAAAGGAGCAGCCCAGTCGGAAATGTCAGCAGCGCAACGAGCACCCAGCGCAGCTGAAAAGGCCGAATGAGTCCACGAAATAGATTCTTTACACCTTCTAACCCCCCGAACAGGGCCGACAACACAACCGCTGAAAATGTGGGTGTACAAACCGCGACATAATAGGGCCAACTGACGAGCAGCGGCCCAAGACGGCCAAATACGGCTTCGAATTGCGGACGGAAAAAGATGACTGCGGCACCGAGACCAAAGGTGATGGCAAAGGTGAGGCCAAAGAAGGCCAGCAGTTCGCGGCCGGCGCGACGTCTTGCAGTGGTTTGTTCCGAATCAGTGAAGTCGATCATTTGTGTCCCCTTTTGAATCGGCTCAAGAGTGTCTAGTGCATTCCTTGTAATTCGCCACTGAAGTCGCTCAGCATGCTTGCAAGGACCACGCTGCGGAGATTTTCTGTATGTGTATTCAATTGTTGTTTTTTGGGGCGCACTACTTAGACGCTAAGCATCGGCAAAGGGTTTAAGGGGCGAAAACAAATGGCAGCGCGCGGCCGATAGTCCGAAATTCGACTTCGGAGTGCCGTTCGAACAGCGGCTACCACTTGAGCCGCCGCATCAACCATGCTTTCCACGGCACCGGCGTTTTTGGATTCAGTTTCATCCGGAGCGTGCCATCCGACTCCTCCATGACCTGAAGGCCTTGCATCCTTCTTTTCAGCTCTACCATGGACAGAGGCGGATTCGGATCGGTTGCCGGCGCGGGCGCGACGAGTACGTCGCGCGGGATTCTAGAGCGACGACAGAACCCTTGAATGCTTCCCCGGCCGTCGCGCGCGTCGAACGTCCTTTTTACATAGGGACGGGCTCCGTCACTCGAAGGGAAGATAGTTTCGAGATGCCGACGCTCAGCCGCGTGCAGCTCGCGTACAGTGCTGTCATCGTTGACGTAGACGTATGGGTACGGGACCAACCGGGCCGCAGCGGCTGAAACGACTGCATAACCTGCCGATGGACTAATGGGTAACTCCACTTACGACTAAGAGTGGAGCGACGTTTTCACGCCACGATATTTGCCAATCGCCTGGCGTGGTCTGGCAAAGCGCGAAATACAATGTCGGAATCCCGCGTACGCTCAAGAACACCCTTTCAATCTCGAATCGACCGCTGACGTTCGCCGGCAATCCCATACCTAAAGTGCGCCCGCTCCACCCGCACTGCCCATTTACCCTGTCTTCTGACTGCGACCATAAAGACCGCGACTGGTAATTCCTTCCTGACGATACCGTCCGGCCCTCTTACATCTTTGATTGTGATGTCGACATCTACAAACGCCATATCTTGGCTATGAAAATCGAATTGATAGTTTGAGAATTCCATGGACGATGTTGGGGTCACGGCTCCAACCTCGGTCTCAAAATCCTTTTCGACGGCAGCGCGCCCTCTAAAAAACCCTCCGGTAGGTGGGCCTAGCGTCCCATCCTCCGTCCAAATCGACGCTCGCGTCTTTGCGTCGCGGTTGACAAAGCCCGCGGCGAACACCTCATTGAGTGCCTTAATCTGTAACTCACTCGCGGCTTTGTCACGGGCTGTCATGTCAAACATGCGATCGGTCTTCCAGTGGTTGCACAGCGAAGTATCGTGTAACGACAGTTGGTGAATGTTTTTGTACCAACTTGTGCTCTCAAGGATAGGCAAGGCGAGCATTGCATGTCAAGCGGCATACAAGATAGATTGGCCGCTATGCGCGAAGGGGTAACAGTATGACCACGCTGCAGCCGCTCAACTATACGCAGAGGCGAATACTGGCGATGAAGCCAACGTAAGCGAAACTTAAGAATTCATGCGCTGTCACTTAATTCACGTCCGCAATAAACCCACTCATGGAGAAAAATGATGAACGCCGGTACAGTCCTCAAGCAGTATTACGATGCCGTGCAACGCCGCGATATGGCGAAGGCGCGCAGCTATCTCGACGACAAAATGATTTTTGTCGGTCTATTCGAGACTTATCCGAACGCTGACGCGTACATCGCCACTTTTACTCAGCTCATGAGCATCGTCAGGCGACTCGATGTGAAGGTCATCGTCGGCGAAGGCGACAACGCCGCTGTATTCATGGAGATGGAAACCACGGCACCCGCGGCGGCCACAACCCTGGTCGCTGAGTGGCACCAAACGCGCAATGGCAAGATCGTGCGAGCAGAGTCTGCGTTCGATGGTCGCCCCTTTGCAAAAATGTTCGAGAGTAAGTAGAGGCAACATGCGTCAATTGTCGTGTTTGGCACGAGATCCATGGCGATGAAACGGACGCCTCATATTAGAAATCCAGGATGGGCGACGATCATCATCCTTGGGATGCTATTCGCGCGCGCGCTCACTCCCGGAGGTTTCATGCTGGCGCCGATCGACGGAACGCTTGCGTTCGTGTTGTGCGGATCGGAAGTGCTTGCGGGGCATCACCATCATCAGGGCTCTGATCAGGCCGAGCGAGCCGATTCGAGCGAGGGCGCCAGACACATCACATCATCTTCAATAAGCGGATCGCAAAGTCCAATATCCGTTCATGAAACGCCTCTCGAGCTCAGCCCAGGAGCCATCACCATGACATCAATCTTTCACGTACTCAATCTTTCGAATCGCTTCCGATACTCTCCCGGCGTTGTCCTCAATGTTCTCTGGAATACTTCGCGCATCGACTCGGCGCTACGAAAGCCACAGTCAGCGGCAATTCTTTCAAGGCTCAGGTGACTCTCTTCTAACCGCCTCCTAGCCGCTTCTACGCGCAGCCGTTCGATGAACTTTGCGGGTGTGACATTCATTTCTCTTGCGAAAACACGGCCAAAATTCCGGGGGCTCATCGCGCATCGCTCTGCCAGCACGCCGACATTGAGCGGTTGCTTCAGATTCTCGAGTACCCACGACTCAAGTTCGCGCAGTGGCTTGTGGTCGGTCAATTGCAGCGCCAGCGCGGCGCTGAATTGCGCCTGGCCTCCGGGACGGCGCAAGTACAAGACAAGATCGCGCGCCACCTCCAATGCGAGCCGAGAGCCGTGATCCTCTTCGACGAGCGCCAGGGCCAGATCCATTCCAGCGGTGACGCCCGCTGAGGTGTAGATATTTCCGTCGCGAATGAAAATAGGATCAGGGTCGACCTGAAGGTGCGCGTAGCGCTTCGCCAGGATCTCGCACCATTTCCAATGGGTTGTGACCTTTCGGCCGTTCAGCAGGCCGGTGCGAGCAAGCAGCATTGCTCCGGTGCACACGGAGCCGAGCCGTCGTACGGAAGGTGAGCGCTTGCGGATCCATTGCACTACCCTCGTGCCGGTCTGATCGGCCTCAACGGCTGCACCTCCGGTGATGAGCAGCGTGTCGATGGGGCCGCGCAGCTGCCAGTACGGTCGTTGAGCTGTGATGTACACGCCGCAACTGGTCGCAACCGAGGGCTGGCGCGAGATCGTAACGATCTCGACGGAGTAAATCTGCCGCGCTCGCGGATGTTTGGAGGCGTGGATCTCAGCTGCGCGGACAAAGATCTGCAAGGGCCCAACCACGTCGAGAATTTGGCTACCAGGGGCAGCCAGCAGAACAATGCGCCGTGTTGCGGTGCCCGCTTGACCCGCCTGACTCGATTTCAACATGCGTCGTTCGTCTGTCCCGCCATTGTCCGCCACGAGCCGTGCCGATACATTTGTGAGGGATCCCATAAATGACCGACCAGGCATGCAGCCCTGTCTTCTCAGGGTCTCCAATAAAGCGAGGTTATCCGAATCTGCTGTGGCTGTCCCCGGGCTCCCTGTAACGTGACGTCAACATTCGCGCGCCGACTATTCTCTACCCGCGAACGACACCAATCTTTACCAAATACTTATTGCTCTGACCAGCCACGTCATCGACACGGATAGTAACTGTCCAAGGCTTACCGTCACCATCGACTGCCTTCCAGGCACCGGATGACGGGACCGCGGGCGCGACAGGAAGGGCAGTGTTCGACCACTTCCCGGTGGCCGCATAGATTTTGCCGATCTCGGTGAACAACTGGGCGGCACTTAGATCGGAGCGTACGTCCCGAACGATCTCCCAGCGATCCATATTGCCCGCGGTGCTGATCACCTTGTCCCAATGACCGACAGTTTTCAGCTTGCTCTCAACCCAGGGCAGCACATGAATCGCATCGGTGCCCGGCAGGAAGCCCCCGTCAGGATTCCAATCATATTCGAGTTGCACGGCGATTGCCTTGGCCTGACCTTCGCCACGCATCTTGGCCACGACATGCAGCGCGCCGTCGATACCCGCCGAAAGGCCGCCGGTGGTGACAATCTTGCCACTGTCGACCACACGCTGATCACGCACGATCTTCAGTTCTGGATGCACGCGCTTAAAGTAATCGATATTGCCGCGTGTGGTCGTCGCGGTTAGGCCTTTTAGCAACCCGGTATTTGCCAGGGTGATGGCGCCATTGCACACCGACATCACGTGCTCGGCCTGACTGCTTTGCTTTTTGATCCAGTCGAGGGTCGGCACATCATCCTTGACCTTGCTCACGTCGCCGCCTGGAATGATGATGACATCGGCCTGCGGCGCGGTGGCAAAGGCGTATTTTGGCAACACCTGCATACCCATCGCGGTGGTAATCGGGGCTTGGTTGGCCGAGATGGTATAGACCTCGAAGCCGTCATCGGCCCCGAAAACTTCATAGGGCCCCGTGTAATCGATGATTTCGACACCATCGAACAGCAGAATCGCGACTCTCTTGGGCGCGGGGTTGTCCTGCGGCGCGGCGACAGCCGCGCTATGGGCAAACACGCAGCAGAGCAGAACGCAAATCGCAGGGCACATGAACCATTTCATAAGAGACTCCAATCAGGCGGAAAGTCATGGTGGATAGTCGGCGTGATTCCCTCTCACAGTGCCAGATCTCAGCAAGGCCAAAAAGGACATTAATCCGGTATTTCCCGCCATGATTAAGTCTCGAGAAAGCGGGGATGCCCGCTAATAATACGGGCCGCATGGGACACGGACTGGGCTTGCAATTCACGGAGCCGCCCTCGAACATGAGCGACGACCATACGGTGTTGGAAGAGGGAGTGGTCATCACTATCGAGCCCGGCGTGGAATACGAGCAGGGCAAAATGATCGTTCATGAGGAGAATGTGGTCATCACATCCAGTGGAGCGGAGCCGCTCACGCGTCGCGCACCGTGCGTAATGTCGATCTGGTGGCGATGCCCGATGACGATGCGCGCTCAGATGCCAAGTTATGGCAGGAAATCGCTTTTTGTCGCCGCAGGCGTCGCCGCGACCGGATTGCGCCGTGCGCCTATCGGTTGCGCAATCCCGCGTAGCTCTCGGGCGACCACACCCCATTCGGGGATCATGCGATCGGTGAGCAGAATCCCATCGAGGTGATCAAGCTCATGCTGAATCAGTTCAGCAAGCTCGGGCAACACACGATTGAGCCGCCTTGGTCGCATGAATTCATCTACGAACGACAACGTTAGTGAGCATGCGCGCGTCACCCTCACGGCGATGCTTGGCATACACATGCAGTCGTCCCACAATTCGAACGTCTCGGCGCTGAGCCACTCAATCGCGGGATTCAACACAAAGAAAGGTCCTGCGCCAATGTCAAAGACAATGACGCGCTTTGCAATTCCTAGTTGTGGCGCCGCGACTGCGCGTCCCCAGCTATGTTCTTTTCGGAATGACTGCAAAGCGGATGCAAGATCCCCAAGGTTCTCGGGCAGTTGCGGATCGTCAAGCGCCACCGTGGCGGAGGTCAGCCGAAGACGAGGGTCGCCCAGTTGCAAGATGCCGCTCATGTTTTTGTCAACCTTTTGTAAATGTCAGGATCCGTAGCCCCCTCGGTGCCGATTAACAGCACCGTCGAAGACGCGTTGAGCCGCAGACGGCTCAGTAGCTGGCCTTGCGGGTCTCTGGTCGCGGCAATCAGCCCCGCAAGTCCTGCCACCCCGGACTCGCCGGCTATGATGGAGCCGCCGCCCAGGGCGCCTCGGTGCAGCAGACGCATGCACTCGATTGCCGCCCGGTCTTGCACCGTCATGAAGAATTCCACACCGGATTCGAGGATGGGCCAGGCCACACGTGAGACCTCACCGCAGGAAAGTCCTGCCATCAGGGTGTTGAGATCGCCCTTTGCCGGCGTCGGCTGACCGTTAATCGCCGACTGATAAAGGCAGTCGGCCCGGCTGGGTTCGACGATGATAAAAATGGGCGTCAAGCTTGTGCCCAGCTCCTCCCATAGGTAGGAAACGACCGCAGCCGCCAAGCCGCCGACGCCGCCCTGAAGAAACACATGAGTCGGCAGGGCGTCTCCCACAGAGCGCAGCCGCTCCAGCGTTTCGATCACCAATGACGTATAGCCGTGCATCACGAGTGCGGGCATCTCATCGGCCGGATCGTTGGACGTGTCGGCGACGACGTGCCAGCCGTTGGCCAGCGAGGTTCTCATCGCTTCGCGGACGGAGTCGTCATAGCTGCCCGGTGTGCGAATCACAGCGGCCCCCAGACCGGTAATTGCCTGCTCCCGCCCGCGGCTTACGCCCTCGTGCAGGAAGATGGTGCAGCAGCAACCGAAGCGCCTGGCTCCAGCCGCGACCGAGCGGCCGTGGTTGCCGTCGCTCGCACAGGCGACTGTAATGCGGTGCGTGAGATTGCTATAAGCGCCGCTCAAGAGATCATCGACACTGACCGGTCCGTTGATTTGCTCGCTGAGCAGTCGCTGCAGTAGCCGCGCTACGGCGTAAGCACCGCCCAGCGCTTTGAAACTCCCGAGGTCAAATCGCGAGGCTTCGTCTTTATAAAGCACGCGGGCCACCCGAGCGCGAGTGGCCGCGCCGACAAGGTCACGAAGCGGGGTTGGCGCGTAGCCGCGCCAATTGCGCATATCCTGATACGCCCGCTGTCCCTCGGCGACAGATAAAATGTCGGTGAAGGGGTAGGCGTCCCGCTTCGCCGCTCTACCGTTCCGATGCAACGCGAACGCCCATGTCATCGCTCCCCCTTTGCCGCGGGTCGCCTCGGTAACACCTTCCACTTAAGGCTCCCTCAATTCGACCATCGAGTCGATGAGCCAGGAGTGCAGGTAAGCCAAGTAGCTGCGCCCGACGTATAGATCAAACTGATTGGATGCGCGCCGGTCCAGGAGTTATGCATTACCAAAGATCAAATCCTCTCATTCACACGTAAACGATGGATTATTAAGTAATTTATCCTTGTGAGACGCTGTGATTTGTCCATCGTGCTTTCTTGCTGCGCTTGACATAGGCAAGGCGATACTTGCGTGCCAGTATAAAATCGATGTTGGAGCAAACTGCACGGTGTTTCCCTGCAGGCCTCGTGATAAGGGATTGTGGGGCACAAGGAGTTGGGAACCATGGATCGGGCTCTTAGCAGGGATTCGCGCGGCGATCCGTTTGAGCGAGCGCAACTGTTGATTGTGGCATAGTTGCTGCCTAACATGATCTTTCGCAAACGCAGGCGCTCTTGAATAAGAAGGTTCACTGGGTCACCACTGAGCAGCTAAGAGCACTGCAGAACTCCATTCGCCACGATCTGATGGACCGCCTGATGGCTCTCGGACCGTCCTCAGTCAAGGCACTGTCCTCCGCCATGCGCTGTAAGCCAACGGCGATATATCGGCACATCCAATTTCTAGAAAGGATCGGCTTAGTCACTGCCATGAAGGCCACGGGCGAGCGTGGCCGCCCGGCTACAGTCTACAGAGCGGTCGCTCCGTTGATCCGTGCCGCCAGGGCCGCCAAGAATCCACGCAATCACCGCGTCATGGCGCAAATCGCCAAGGCAATGGGGACCCTCGCATATCGCTCGTATGCAGCTGCTTATCGCGGTAAAGATTGGGAGACCGAAGGCCCACGCCGAAATCAATGGTGTTTCCGGCTCTTTACCGCCCCGTCCCCCCGGAAGTTGGCTCGCATCAACGCTCTGTTCGATGAATTGGCGAGCTTGATTTCAACACCCGATCCATATCCAGGGCCGCTCATGCGCGTCACTTGGATTATGTCTCCGGCGCCGTGGACGCGGCGCAGGCGCACCAACAAGAAAAAGTAAGCAATCGCATCCTCGCTCCGTGATCTTCAGAGTCGAACACGGTTTTGCGAGCGTCAACACCGCACTCTTGTTATTCTCTATTTCGCCGATTTAGGTAATAATGAATCTCACAACGCCTCGGCGCTTTTTTGGTGAGCATCGATGCCCGTTTTCGTGCCAATCAGCGCGCTTCTCGATGTCTTCGCAGGAGTTGGAGAAAGGATTGAAGGGGAGTAATTGTGCCGAAGTCGAAATTCACCTATGCGATCGATATCGCGACAACGGCTGAGACACTTTGGAAAGCGTTACTCGAGGGCGAGTTTACTCGACGCTATTGGGGCTACGAAAATAGTTCGGATTGGCAGGAAGGATCCGAATACGGGCGTCGTCGCGCTGATGCGACACGTGCAAAAGTGGTTCTCGGAGAGGTAATCGAGGCCTCTGCACCACACCGCCTTGTGATCGCCCGGGCCGATTCGAGAGATAACGGGAAAAGGAAACTATACAGCCGGGTCACATTTGAGGTGGAATCCCTCGGCAACGGCGTGCAGCTGACGATCACGCATGATGTTGAAGCGGGCTCGCAGATAGAGGAGAAATCATCTAACGGCGGGCGGCGCGTTCCTTCAGAACAGTTGGCTTGAGTCCGGCGCCCCAACAGACGGTTCAATGGTTAGTGATCCATATTTCAGATAAAAGCGCGGCGATATGTGCCGCATGCTTGGAGCGTTGACATGCTGACGACAGGTGGGACCGCACGAGATGTACAGGCGATTCGGGCGCTAAAGGATATTTTTGCCGTCGCCTTCCTAAAAAAGGATGCCCGGCTGAGGGCTTCCATATGGACAGAGGAGGGAACGCTGGTTCCGCCGGAAGGTGGCTTTTTCCAAGGTCGCGAATCGATGCAGAAGCACTTTGCAACCCAGGCGTCGGCCATCACCGCCAGTTCCGATATGCGCTTCTCCAACTATCGGTTCCGATTCATTACCTCAGATATTGCGTTTGTCGATGTCGACATCGCGTTGATAGATATTATCGGGCCGGACGGCGCCCAGCACGCGCTTCTACCGATTGTCTCGGCGTTTACCGCGATACGGACAACCGGAAAATGGTGGGTACAGGACGAGCGCGCCTATTTTAGGGCTTCGCCGTCCGCGCCCGCTCGCCAATAGTCCCAAAGGAGTTAATTGAATGAACAGCGGTGGCTGAGCGTGAACCGACCCCTTGAATTGGCGGTCATTACACGTCAAACAGATCTCTTCGGGAGATAAGGCAATGGCAATGATTCGTTTCATCACGGCGAAATTCGACGTCTCCGTAGAGCGGCGCAATCCAATCAATCCCATACCAGGGGAGTCCTTGCTTCTCTGGCTTGCGGGTAAGGCGAGTCCAAAGGCTGCGATTTCAGTGCCCCGTGCGGAAGACTGGGGGTGGTACTCGCTCGTCGAATGGAGTGGGCGTCAGTACATGCTTGGATCGAGCGCCTCGCCGGAAGGTGATGAATACGAATGGGTGCTGCAGATTGACAAGCATCGGTCTCTCGTGGAGAAACTTCTCGGTCGTGAACGGATGCTCAGCGACGATCCTTGCGCCAGGTTCTTTCAGCAGTTGTTAGAGGAGGAACCTAGTTTCAAGGGAGTTGTCGTTGATCTCGCGCGCTAACTATCATTTGAGCGATCGCGGGATTGTGCCTTCGGTGAGCCAAGGAGGGAGTCGATGATCGGGATAAATCAACTCGCTTGGCGACAGAGCAACCGCGCGTCGCTCAACCTCATCGTTGGACCGCATCCCTAGCCATACAGTGGACTCGGCCTTTTCCGAAGTAAAATTCTGATGTCAAATTGCGCAAGTGTACGAGCTATTTTCCGTTGCTGCGCTCGGTTCTAGTTACATTAAGACTTTGTGGGGATTCTCGATGCACTCTCGAAGCCGGGAAATACCTTCTGAGACCAAGTATCCGCGCATCTACCAAACGGACAGGAAGACGTGTCTGATCGTAATCAGGATCTTCGCATTTGTTTTCGGATTTTTTCTCTTGGTGACGATCGCGGACGTGACTGGCATGGTAAAAGACCCACCGCCGCTGAGCTTGTCGTTATTGGCCAACGGCTTCTTCTTGCTTCTTCTAGCAGCTGCATTTTATCAGAGGGATCGTAAGGTGATCCTTTACGAAGACGCGATCGAAGTAAAGGGATGGTTTTCAACACGCAAACTCCGACGCGGCGAAATCCTGGGCCTGCGAATGGTTACGAGAGGATATCCCGCTCGGGTTTCTCGCTACGTGATCACGCCGACAGACGGAAATGCAAAACAACTGGTTCTGCCACCATTCTTGGACGTGGACGAATTATTCCGCTCGTGGATGAAATCCTGAATGCGCCGGAAACGGCGAAACTTCGATAAGTGAGGGGAGGATCGATGATTGAGATAGACCATCTCAGGAATTCGCGCAGGCCGATTGGGAAGCTCTGTACCGTCTAACAATCAGTTCAAGCAATGGCGGCGTCGGGGGCTTTTTTGTGTACTGCGCCTTTGTGTTTCGGTGGAAGGCTCTGTGGCTTCTGTTGTGGGCACCGTTCGCTGTTGTCTGGCCGACCATGTTTTTGCTTGGCCTCAGGGACGATTTCGTAAAAAAAGTGGTAATGTCCGGCAATCGGGTTGCGGCGCCGCAGCCCCGAGTGGCGAAACGATTGGACAATCCGCGAGGTTTAAAAATCATGCCGAAGAAGCGAGGTCCGGGCACGCTCGGCGGATCCATCGAGGAAATCAAAGCGGGTACTTTTCTCCGAAACGCCGGGACACGTGCATCCCGCCGCAAGAGCAAATGGAACCTGCTGCTGCCGCTCGTCATCATTCCGCTTTGGCTGGGACTCTGGTGGGCGGCAATCGAAATGGCGTGCTTGGCGCACATTCTTTTTGCGCGGACTCCGGTGCCTCCGCTTGGGGAATGGATGGCGGTCCTCGGCGCTGGAATGTCCCTTGCCCACGTTTTAATCCTCTTCCCTCCCTTCGTTCCGGCTGTGGCAGCGGCGATGGTCATCGGCAACTATCTTATCTATTTGATCCCGGGCGCGCGCCGCGCGATGGACGCCGAGGACCGCGCCTTCCCGGGAACGGATTACTCTACAGCGCAAAGAGAGTTGATGCGCATCGCGCGATATACCGCACCGATCGCGCTATTGCTGGCGCTGCTCGGTGCATGGCTCCTGAAGTGACGGCTGCTCCCTCTACGCCGCGTGGAGTGATGCTTTTCGACGTCAGGATGTGGATGCCATTGTTGAGTTGATGTCACCGGACTATGTGCTATGGGCGCCGAGCGCTGCCGAGATGGATGCCGAGGGCTTAAGGCTGCGACTCAAGGCGGCGTTTTCTGCCTATGAAATCCCGACGGCATGCGAGGAGGGGCCGAGCCACTCGAGGCTGTTCCAAGCTACGGCGATCGTGATGCCGGCGCCAAATCTCAATGCACCGAGGGTTAAGGCTTACGCTGCGATGCCAAGCCGCGAATACCGGCCGAGACTACGATGCCTGATCGTGACGCGATAGCTTTGCAGTGGCACGATCAAACACCTCTAAAGTGAAGTCGATGTCCCGCTGCGTATGCGATGCGGAAATGGAGAGTTGCTTCGTCGCGATTGGAACAAAGAACACTCCTTCTGCAACCAGCAGCCGGCGCAAGGCGAGATCGCGCGTAAAGTCGTGCTGTTCGGCAATGTCATGGAAATCGCGCGGTAGCTTCTCCATGAAATAGAAGGAGAGAGCCGACCCCTGTCTCGAGACGCAAGCTTCGATGCCATGTCGCGCGAAACTCTCGCGCATCCCCGTTTCCAACCGCTTCCCCAACGCTTCCACTTGAGGATAAAGCACGGTTTCGTGTTCAGCCAAGTACTCGATGGTGCCAATGGCAGCGGCGACACCCACCGGATGACCGTTGTACGTCCCCCCGAGAAAGGGGCGGCGTCCCGGATCCGGATGAATGGCAAAATCCATATGTCCTTGTCTACCGCCAACGACCGCCAGCGGAAATCCATTGGCGACCGCCTTCCCGTAGACGACCAGATCTGGTCGCACTCCGCAAATCGCGCTATAGCCCCCGAGGGCATGCCGGAAACCCGTCTTTACCTCATCAAAAATAAGCATGAATCCCAGTTCATCCGCAAGCTCACGGACGCCCGCCAAATAACCGTTCTGTGGCAGTACCACGCCGATGTTTTGCAGTACGGGTTCGGTGATCAACGCTGCCACTGGGTAGCGGCGGCAAACGTAGCGGATCGACTCGAGATCGTTGAAGTTGATTACGTGGACCAACGCCAACTCGCCAAGTTTCGAACCTGCGCCAAGCGGCCGCACCGGGTATTCACCCGGGCTCACTCGGTGACCGATCTCCCCGACCGTATTGAATACGTTGCAAGCAAGCTCATCGCCGTTGCCGTTGTAACCTCCTTGCATCACGATAATGTGGCTCCGCTGAGTAATGGCCCGACTCAGGCGAATGGCATACGAGGTGGCCTCACTGCCGGTAGTGAGCAACACTACTTTGTCGACTGCAGAGATGCGCTGGCAAATCAGTTCCGCCAGCCGTCCTTCGAGCGCTGTCGGGCCTGCTCCAAACAGACTCTCGCCGGAGGCTAATACCGCACTTACCGCGTCGTTTATCGGTCTGAAGTTGTGCCCCAGGAAGTGCGGTGCGAATCCCGCGTGGTAATCGATATAGCGGTTACCCTGCAGATCCCACAGGTACGCTCCTGATCCCTTCGCGAATGCAATAGGCGGGTCGATCAGGCGAGCGGCCGAGGTCATCCCGCCAGGGATGAAGCGGCTATTGTGTTGAAGCAGCGTCACCACCGGATCCTGTGAAATCCTGTTCATCTACCGCTGTTCCCCCGGGTCAGGCCGTCTGAATTGCGCAGCATTCTTCACGCTGGTATTATTATAATAGTAAAGACTTCTTTAAAGCACAATGGCTTTATGGGTACAATGCAACTACGCGCGCATCCGCGGCAATTCAAAGGCCATTCATGCGACTGTCCGGAGGGTTTGGTCCCGACCGCCAGGATTATTCTATGGAAACTTCGCCGCTCAAGGCGGCGCCGATAAGTCTTCAAAAGGCGGTCGGCAGGTGGGGATTTTTTGCGCTGTCGTTTGGGTCGGTGGTTGGCTCCGGGTGGATTATCGTCCTTGGCGACTGGCTCAATACCGCGGGGCCGGGTGGCGCCGTGCTGGGCTTCGTGGCGGGCGGGTCCACCATGGTTCTTGTCGCGATGTGTTATGGCGAACTCGCGGCGCGCTTCCCCACGGCTGGAGCCGAATTGCTCTACACCCGCGCGGCCTTCGGGCGGCGAGTTGGATTTCTCGTCGCCTGGTACTTGACGCTGTTTGCCGTTGCCGTCTGCGCGTTCGAGGCCGTTGCATTCGGCGTGCTGGCCAGGACACTCTTGCCGTTCCTCGCCCTGCCCGTCGCGTACCATGTGGGGTCGTGGCCGGTGACATGGGACCAGTTGCTTTTCGACCTGACGGCGACAGCTGCGATCGGCACAATCCATTGGCGCGGCGCGCGCTCGGCAATCGTAGTCCAGAACATCATTACCTACGGATTCATCGGCATTATCGGCGTGGTCATTGCCATTGGCCTCGCTAAAGGGCACGTTCGCAACGTGTTTCCGCTGTTTCCGCAATCCACGTGGTCGGCAACGATGCTGGGCACGCTTGCAATGTTTTCGATGTCGGTGTTCTTTTTGAACGGCTGGCAGGCCGCGGTGCACGCGATTGAGGAGAGAAGAGCGGACACTCCGGTCAAGAGCGTCTTGCTATGGATGGTAGGCGGCATTGCAGCGGCGACGGTGTTTTACATTGGAATCGTCCTCGCAGCCAGTAGCGCGGTTCCTTGGCGGCTGCTCGTCGGTCAAAATCTGCCCGCAGCTGCGGCATTTCGCGCCCTAGGGGGACCGATCCTCGCCACGGTGGTCGTGGCGGCCGCCTTGGTTTCGCTTTTCAAGACTTGGATTGCGGTTGCCTGGATCGGAACGCGCCTGATCGTCGCACAGGCTCGTGATGGATTTATTCCTCGCGGCTTGGGCGCCGTGCATCACGGGTCGGGCGCGCCACGCAGCGCAGTCGCATTCGTCACGGCTGCAAGTGTCGTTGGCATTGGTGCGGGTCGCAGTGCATTGCTGCCCATCGTGAACATGACGGCCATTTGCATAGCCATGTCGATAATCGTCTGCCTGTTCGCGCTGGTACGCCTGCGTCGAACCAACCGGAGCGTAGCTCCTTTCAAAGTATCAACTCGTGTCCTGTGCTGTGCTTGGTTCGCGGCCGTGGCCACGATAGGGGTGGCCGTAGTCGCGCCATTCGTGCGCAGCCCCGGCGTGATACCCACGGAGTGGAAATTGATCGCCGTGTGGGGGGCACTCGGGCTGGTGGCAGAACGCCTGTCTTGGATTCGCTCGCAGTCCTAGGGCACCGCGCCGATGGCAGTTTCGCCATGCATGCAACGCCTTATCTGCGCGGCCAGCGTCGGACAGCATAGACCGCGCTGACACCCAGGGCCGCGCAACCGATGGCCAGCCATTCGCTGGTTCTTAGCGATGCCAAAATGGCCAGCAGTCCGGCAATGCCCAGCAGCGGAATTAGGGGGCTGCCCCGCAAATGGAATATCGCCGATGAACTCCCGACCTGCATGCGCTGCAACCGCCAGGCCGCGGCGCAGACCCCTATGTAAACAAAACAGAAGGCGCCGCCCGACAACAGAGCGAGTGTCTTGAAGCTGCCGGCAGAAGCGAGCAGGCACGCGACCAGGGCGTGCGCGAAGATCGCTCGGGTCGGCACCTGGGTTCCTTTTGACACGGCCGACAATGCGGCAGGGAGCAGCCGGTCTCGCGCCAGCGCGTAGATCAGGCGGGACGAGCCCAGTAGGTCGCCGTGCAGACACCCCAACAGTGAAAGGGTGGCGATGATCACCACCAGTCCGCCGCCGCCCGGGAAAATGACTTCACAGACCGCAACCATTGGAGCATCGTTGCGCGCCAGTTCCGCCCCGAGCATCCCCTGAGCAACGAGCTGCACGCCGATGTACAGTGCAAACACGACTGCGACGCCCGCGAAAGCCGCTCTTGGTACAACTTTGATCGGATCGCGCACCTCCCCGGACGGCGCGAGCGCAGTCTCGATACCCGAGTAAGCGAACACAACCAGCACGAGCGAACTGCCTATCGAGGCCCACGAAGGGACCGCGTGCATGTGGAGGTTCTCAAGATGCACGTAGCGGGATCCGGCGACCGTCAGGATCAGCAGCGGCAGCACCTTCGCGGCGGCAATCGTGGTGACGGCCGCTGCGCCGATGCGGATCCCGCGAGAGTTGAGCGCGCCGAGCGCACCGTATACCGCGACCAGAAATAGCATTCGCGGCGCCGGTTGCGCAAGCCATGGGAACAGTTGCGACAGTTGATCGATCAGCGCCGCCGACAGGCTGCCGCTGCCGGCGACGCTCGAAATCCAAAGAATGGCCGCCGTTGCGAACGCCGGAAACCTACCGAATGCCGCATTTACGTAGCTGTAGGGTCCACCGGTCGCCGTCACACGGCTCCCCGCCGCGGCAAAGCACACCACGATCGGCACGAACAGCAAGGCCCCTAGCACGTAGGCCAGGGGCGCGGCCGGACCCATGGAATTCGCCAGCGTGCCGGGTAACGCAAAAATACTGCCGGCGATCGTCAGATTGACGATCGCCGCCGACAGCGACCAAAAACCCACCACCCGGAGCAGCGCGGGCTCGCCGGGACTTGGGTGCCGACCGGGTTCAGACAACTGCAGGCCGCGGACGCATGGCGTCAGTGCTGCCGCGGATCGAAATTACCGAGACAGCTGCCGTGCAACTCAAGACTGACGACTCCACAATATAATAACACTATTATAATACGATAGCATATCAAGCCGCTACGCTTCAGCCCATGAGCTATCGCATCGGCACGATGGCAAGCACTTTCGCGCCGCGAGAAGTGCCGGGCAAAGCCCGCCGCCGCATACCTCGACCGGGATGCCGATGTCGCGATGTCAGTGCATGGCGCGCGGCTCGAAGCGGTAGATGTCCGCGTCTTCCCACGGCGGTGTGCCGTACGGCTGGCGCACTGGCCAGAGTTCATCGAGTGTACCGGCGTCGTACACGACACCCGATTTGATGACCAGGGATATATCCGCGGTGTTCTCAATGCGCTCGAGCGGATTGGAATTCAGCACAACGATATCGGCGATCTTGCCGACTTCGATGGAGCCGAGTTCCTTCTCGAGCCCGAGCATTCGCGCGCCACCGAGCGAGGCCATTGCAAGCACTTCCTCGGGCGTCTGTGCGGAGGCGTAATTCCAGATCTCCCACTGAGAGTCGAGGCCCCAGGTTTCGCCGTGGCCGCCGATCGCCGCGACTCCGCCGGCTCGCCGCAGGTCCTTCACTCCTTCGGCCAGAAATGGGAACAGATACTCGTCATCCGGGGCCACCGAGAAATTGATGCGCTGAATCAGATCGCGCCAGGGCATGAAGCGCCGCAGCTTGGCGTTGCGCCAGAGGTCGCCACGCGTCTGACGGTACTCCTCCGCCCAGCGTCCGGGCCCGGCGACGTTCAGGGTCGGAGAGTAGATGCCCTTGGTGCGGCTGAGGAACTGAATGACATCGTCATAGAGCCCCATATAGTGCAGCGGATGTTCAAAGCCCGTATCCCCGTCCAATATCGTGCCCACGGCGTAGGTCAGGTCGGCACCTTCATTCGTGACGGAGAGGCCGAAATGCCGCGCCCAATCGGCGAGCATCTCGCGTTGGTCGCGTCGCGGCATCAGGTAGATCTTGACCGAGTGCGCGCCCGCGTTGGCGAGCCGCGTGACGATGTCCTCGGCATCACGATACGTCGACGGTCCGGTCTGCGGTGCCGTCGGCATCAGCTGCTCGCCGGTTGAGTAGGTACGCGCTCCCGCAAGGTGCCCCGCCTCGATCATCTCCGCCACCGGAAAGACTCCGTCGCTCGGTGCCGAAGGATCCAAGGTCGTGGTCACGCCGAACGCGAGGTAGAGGGATGATGAGGGATAATGCTGGGGAATGATCTGTATGGCGGGTTCATACTCGCCGTGAGCATGCACATCGATGAAGCCCGGAACCAGGGTCTTGCCCCGGGCGTCGCGCCGATCGGCAATGCCTTTGAGGTCGCAGACGCCGACGCAGACGATGCGCGTGCCGCGAATGACCACGTCGCCCGACTCGACGACCCCGGTCTTGCCCAGTGTCACGATTCGCGCTCCAATCAGCGCCAACGACCGGTCTGCAGCCGGCACCGCCTTGGGCACGTTGAGCACCACCGTGGTGGCGTGATCGGTCTTGGCCACCGTATCGTAAACATGGATGATATTTGCCGCTCCGTAGGAGATGCGCCGATCGTCGACCCAGCGCACGTAGTCCCCGCCGCCAAAGCTGACGCGTTGCACGTGCGCCCGAGGATCCTCCTTGACGATCGATCGCGGCGCTGTGCCGCCCTGCCAGTGGTACGACTCGCCGGGCACGTAAACCGCCTCGTCGCTCAGGCCGGGAGCAACGTAGACATTGAAGTCCTCGACGTAAGCGACCTGCGAGCCATCGGGAGACGGCACAGCGCGGGATGCCGTGGGAAAGCTGAACGCCGCGCGAGGCGGCGCGTCGGAGGGCGGCAGGTTCATCAGCACACTTGCGGCGATTGGAATTGTCTTACCGGCTCTTAAGTACTCCTGGGTCTCCACCGCTCCTGTGCGCGCGAGCGAGAACAAGCGATCCCCGTTACCGCGGACAATTGCCGATGGCGCCATGCCGCCCCGCACCACGTCCTCATGGCCGGCATGCAGCCGCACGAGATCATAGTCGATCAGCTCGCCGCCGGCGATTTGCTCGGCAGTCGCTGCACGCGAGCGAATTACATACACGGAGTCGCCCGAAGCCGACCAGGTCGGGTGCAGGTAGCGCGCGGCGTGGGCGGACAGGGGTCGCGGTGCGCAAGCCGCGACATGACACACCCACACCTGGCCTAGAGCCGAGTCGCTCCAGCTCACGAACACGACTTCATCGCCCCGGGGGGAGACCTCCGGCATGAAGTAACTGGTCTGCGGCGTCCAGGGCACGAGCGGGCGCGCCACGGCAGTTGTCGCCGTCAGATTGACGCCCCAGATCCCACCGATTGCTTCGAAGATCGCGCTCGAGCCGGCGACCGTGGGCCACTTGAGAAACCGAACCGTGAGCGTGCGATCGTCGATGCCGTGATTCCACCGGCTCTGCTCGCTAACCGACCGTAGCACCCGCGCCGAGAAGGGAATGGCCGTGGCGTGACCGGTAAGATCGACGCGCTGCAGTTTCCCATCGAGGGCCATCACCAGAGAGAGGGAATCCTTTGCCCACGCATAACCGGGCACTACGCGCAGATTCTTCATGCCGTGGGCGTTGTGCATGTCGAATGTGAACGGATCGACGAGCGGGTGCTCCTCGCCGGTGTGAAGGTCCCGGAGCCAGAGCGCCGTGCGCTCGCGAAAGCGATGACCGCGATACTCGAGGGCCGCACCGGGCAGGCGGCGCGCAAAAGTCAGCCAACGCCCGTCCGGTGACAGCTCGGGTGCAAGCGTCACCGTCGGCTCGTTCCAGTATGAACGGGACTCGCCGGCGCGCGTCACCAGAGACACTTGCTTTGTGTCCAGACTGACGCGGCGCAGATGCTGATAGTGCTGCAGCCCAGCCAACGGGTCGGAAAAGGTGGCGGCCATGTACACGACTGAATGGCCATCGGCGCTCACCGTCGGCCAGTAAGCCTGCATGCCGGAAGGCTCACCGACCAGCTCATCGGCGGCTTCGTCGGGACGATCAACCGGAAAACGCCAGATGCGCGCCGAGCGTCGATGCATGGAGTACGTGGGAAACTCACGCACGGCAATGATGTAGCGGCCATCGGGCGTCCACGTCGGCGCCGTGATCCGGCTGATCGGGTCCACAAATAGCGCGCGCGGATGGCCGCCATCCGCATCCATCACCCACAGGTTCGCTTGTCCGGCGCGGTCGGAAACGAATGCGATGCGGCTGCCATCCGGCGAGTACCGAGGGTGATAGTTGAGGGCAATTCCACTGTTCTGGGTCAGACACTGCGCTTCCCCGCCCGTCGGGGCGACCCGATAAATGTGTCCCAGGAGGTCGAACACCACCCAGCGGCCTGTCGCTGAGATGTCGACCGACATCCCGGTCCCCTCATGGGTGGTGAAGTCGAGCTGATAGGACCGGCCGCGAGCCGGTGTCACCTGCCAGTTGGAATCGCCGGAGTGCGATATCACCTCCGGCTGGGACGCTGCGTCCGCCTGCAACGAGGAGAAGCAAAACGCCAGTACGCTCGCGAGCCCTACCCACGGACGTCCGTTGCCGCTCTCGGCGGCAACTGTGCCGCGAGGCGAGGTCGCCTTCGTTTTGAGCCAAACCATCGTGGAAGTCCTCGCGTGCTTGCGAACCACCATCCCGCCTAGAAAGTCATCTTAGCTCCGACACCGACGCTCCGTGGCCGCAGGCTCGTCTGGCTGTTGTAGGGAGCGATGCCCACGGCAGCTGCGGCCGGGCCCGGGGTAAACGCCATAGTATCGTTGAGGATCGGTTGCGCGTTGAACAGATTGCGCGCAAATAGCGATACCTCCCAGCTGTTTAGCTGCAGCCCAAGTCGCAGGTTGGTCACCGCGAAGTGGCGCTGCTCGTGCACGCCAGAGTCCGGCACGAAGTCCCGCACCTGGTTACCTGTAAAGTTTTCATTGGCGTTGAATGTCAATTTGGATCCACCCGCGAGCGGGTGAACGTACGTCAAATTGACATCGCCCCCCAACTGCGGAACATACGGCAGTTGGGCTCCTTGGGGAGCGCCTTGATCGGACGGTGAAGTGATGTGGGCATTGGTGTAGCTGCCCGACAGCCCGACCGTGAGGCCCTCGGTGACACGAGCCTGCAGTTCGAGTTCCCCACCGCGGCTGACTGCCTGGCCAACATTGGCGATAAAGCCAAACCCGCAGACCTGATTTCCATAATTGTCAAGAGTCAAAAATTCCTGAATGCCCTGCCACTGCAGGTAGAAGAGCGAGGCGTTCAGCATGACCCGATCCGAAGCTAGCATGTTCTTGCTGCCGATCTCGTAGCTCCACACGTAATCGGGTAAGTAGTTCTGCGTCAGGGATTTTCCGGTCGCTGCCGTGTACCCCGCAGTATCGGCGTTACACTGCGGGTTGTTCGGAATCGAGCCGTTGCCACCGCCGGCACGAAAGCCCTTCGCTGCGGACGCGTACAACAGGTTCGATGGCGTGACCTGATAGTCGATCGTATAGCGCGGGTTGAATCCGGTGTCCGAGCTTTCGATGTCGGGAGCCTGCATGAAAATACCCGGGCCGGCATCGAACAGCCCTCCCGAGAAGCGGGTCACGAGTTGTTTTTCGCTGTACCAGCGCACGCCTGCCGAGACCCTGAGTTGCGACGTTATGCCGTAATTCAGGTCGGCAAAGGCTGCGTACTGGTTAACCCTCAAGCCGTTGTTGGCTTCGAACGGCGTATCGTCGGTCGAATCGAACGGGTTGGATCCGAAAACGGGCGTCAGGTACTTGTTACCCACGGCGTCGAAACCGGGCGCGACGATCGTTTGCGTATAGCTGTAGCGCAAGTGGTTGGCGAACGCACCGACGAGCCACTGGAAGCGCGACTGCTTATCGGTCGAGGTAAGGCGTATTTCCTCGGAATAATTGATCGAGTCGGTGAAATAAACGTTCGGGATGTTGATGGAGGTCAGATACGGCACCGCAAGCGGTGCATAGGACGGGTCGATGCCGGTCAAAATACCGGACAGAATTCCGTAGATGAAGGTCCCGTAGTCGTCGCGCTGTGTCAAAGCACGGTCCACATAGCTGGTGATCGAGCTTAGCTCGGCGAATCGAAAATCCTTCTTGATCGTCAGCGCGCCGAGCTTGAGAACGTCGTCCTGGTTCTCCGGAAAGTTGGAGTATTTCTGATAGCGCGGCAACGACGATTCGAAGTATGGCACATCATCGATGTGATTTTTTTGATAGAGCAATAGCGGTGTGATCGTGAAAGTGTCGCTCAGGCGAATCAAGGTCGTGAGGCGCGCGGCGAGATGGTCGATCGAGTCCGTGTTGCGCACCCGCGTGGTGCCTGCGTCATTGAGCCGATCGACGTAGCCGCCGAGATGGCCGGCCGATACACCCACGCGGGTGGCGACCGAGTCGGCTATCAACGGAATATTCGCGATGAAGCTGGAGTCGTAGTTCGGGCCGGCGCCGACGGGCGTCCATCCGAGTTCGCCGCCCACACTGCCTTCAAAGCGATTGAGTTGCGGTTGTGCAGTGACAAATCGAATCGCTCCGCCCATGGAACTTACGCCGAAAAGCGTGCCTTGGGGTCCGCGCAGGACTTCGACGCGGTCGATGTCGAAGATCTGCGGATTCGGCGCACCGAAATTGTCCGGCCCGGATGTACCGCTTCCCGCCCCGCCGCCCGGCAGCGGAATGTCATCCATCAGGATCGAGACGGTTGCGGCGCCGGAATTTGCCGATACCCCGCGCATGGATATCGTGGCTTGACCGGGAACCGTGTTGTTGAATTCGATACCCGGAACCGTCTGCAGCAGATCGCCCAGATCCTTTACGCCGTTGACCTCGAGCTTGGCTTCAGTCAATACCGAGACGCTCATCGGGACGATCTGCAGGTTCTCGGCCCGACGTTGCGCGGTGACCACGATTTCCTCGAGTTTATCGGTTGTTTGCGCCGGCGATGGCGCGGACTGCGCCAACACTGCGGTACTTGCGAGCACCCCCAGACACACGCTAAAGATCGCGACAACAGTATGAATGCCGATGCTTATTGACCTCTGCGACTTAGTCATGGCTCCCCCGTATTTTTCTGAGCGCGGCGTGCGGCGATCACGCATTGTTACGCTCACGCGGCAAACCAAATATCTTGCCAATCCTGGCAGTAGTATTATTATATGTTCATAAATGTCAAGTGAGCGTGGGAGAGCGACATGCGGATACGAAGCGCGGGAACGGACCGCAGGTCGTCGGTTGCGACGCGGCCGACGCCGGCCGCGCATCTCATCCTAGGAGCGCCGGGAGGCCGCAGACGACGTTGGGCTGTGGCAATCGCCGCTGTAGTTGCATGTCAGGCATCGACGGTCAGTGGCAAAGGCTTTGAATCGCGGCCGGTTTTGCCGGGTCACCAGGTACGGATCATTCGCGATGCGTACGGGATGGCGCACCTATACGCCGACCACGAAGAGGATGGGTTCTACGGGCTGGGCTATGCGGAGGGGGAGGATCGCCTGCAACAGATTTTGACCTGGTACGTAGCGCTGCGGGGTGAGTTGGCAACCACATTCGGACCGACGACACCGCCGCTTCACATTGCGGACCCAGTCCCGTGGTGGGAACCATCGGCGTTGTCGGATGCAGTCGCCAACGATCTGAGCGCGCGCAAGTACCGCATACTCGAGAGCGCGCGGCGGAACTTTTCCCGCCTTCCGCCACAATACCGGCGGGACATCCGGGCTTTCATTGCCGGAATGAGCGCCTATATGCACGAGCACCCCGACAAGACACCGTCGTGGGCTCCGCCGCTCGAGCCGGCGTTGCCGATCGGAGTGTTCCATCTGTTCGCCCTTGAGGCACAGTCTGTGTGCGATGAGCGGCGCGCGGCGGACGCAGGGCAGAACGTTGCGCTCGCCGCAACCGACGCACCCCACACGGCACTCGGGTCGTCCAACGTGTGGGCCGTGGCGGGCTCGCGCTCCGCGGATGGCGGGGTATTTCTGGAGTCCGATTCGCACGACCCGCTGCAGATATACGGCATGCTTTTTTATCCCTACCACATCAAAGCCGGCGACCTGGATTTCATGGCATTCGAGACGGCTGGGAGTGCGCAGTTTCTATTCGGCCACTCACCGTACTTTGCATGGGGGATCACCGAGGGCCCGCGCTTCGTGGCGGATTGCTACCGGGTCACGGTCGATCACAACGCGCCGCGCCGCTTTCTTTTCGACGGCAAGCCCCGGCACATGACGGTGGTTCCGTACGCGATTCGCGTCAAGGGCGGCCGGCCCGTGCGTGGTGTGTTCGAGTACACGCATCACAATGGTGTTGCCTCTCCGGTGGAGGCGCGCGAAGGCGACACTGCCTACGTGGTGAGCTATGCCTCAGCGGACCGGGTGGGACTCGGTGCCGGCGAATACTACCGGATGGCCAAGGCGCGAACCCGCCAGGAGCTGGAGTCGGCACTCTCACAGCGCGACGCGTATCCGGCAAATCTGGGGATCGGAGGCGCTGACGGCACCATTATGTACATTCGCCCCGGCAGGATTCCGATTCGACCACCGGGCGTCGATGCGCGCCATACGCTAGCGGGGAATACGTCGGCGACCGCGTGGCGCGGCATGCATTCGTACGCGGATTTGCTCAAACTGATCAATCCCCCGCAGGGTTATGTCGGCAACTCCAACGTAAGCCCCGACATGATGTACCCCTCATCTCCCTTGAAGCCCGCGGACTATCCGGACTATTTCGGCTTCGAGCCGGGCCAAACGACTGCGCGCCAGCGCCGCCTGATCGAGCTGCTGGATTCGACGCCGCCGGTATCCGTGGGCGATGCCCTCGCCATCGCCATGGACGAGACGTTTCCCGGCATTCGCCCGTGGGGAACCGCCATCGCCAATGCCATGCGCGAACAGGCCGAGTTCCTGCACGAGCAGCCGAGGGAACTCGTGCCCATTCTCGAGTCTCTGGTGCATTTCGACGGCGCTCTGTCCAAGGACTCCCATGGTGCGCTCGATCACTACGAGCTAAAACGAGCACTGCTCGTAAACCACCGGGACGCCATGGACGCCCTCGCTGCGGCGATCGATAAGGGCGCACTCTCGAGTGAATTCCAGCGGCTCCTGATCCTCGCCGCAGAAGAAGGGCGAGAACATATGATTGCCACCTATGGCCGCGCGGATCTGACATGGGGCGATGTGCACCGTGTCGGCCGCGGCGGCGTCGACCTCCCGGTAGGCGGCGGTATCATGCTCACGGGTGTCAGTTATGGCGGCCTGCCGACCCACCAGTGCTGGGATTGTCCGCCTCCCTACGTGGGCGACGGCACCCTGCGCGCGATTGGATTCACGTGGGACCCTGAAGCCAAGCATTTTCGGCTCGTCAGCGGCGAGCGAATACCGTTTCTGGTGCACTTTAGTCGAGCCGGTGTGCAGTCCTACGCGCAAACGCTCTGGGGTGTGAGTGAAGATCGCGCCTCCCCGCACTTCTCAGACCAGGCTCATCTAGCGAGCGATAGGGTGTTGCGCCCCATTCCGCTGACACTGCCCGCGCTCGAAAAGGAGCAAACGCATGTCACGGTGCTCACTGTGCCGCCGATCCAACCATGATCGGCCGACGCGATCCGTTTTGCTTTGGGTAAGAGGAACGAACCTTGAGAAATGACGGGAAGCGAATTTTGCGCAGTCAAGGTTGGTTCGGGCGCGACGACCGCCAGGGGTACGAACATCGATCCTTCTTGAGAGGCTTGGGGTTGCCGGAGTACGTGTTCGACGGCCGCCCGGTTGTCGGCATTTGCAGCATGTGGTCGGAGCTCAATCCGTGCGACATCGGAATGAGAGAAGTAGCTCGGCATGTGCGAGCCGGAGTCCTCGAAGCGGGCGGCTTGCCTCTGGAATTTCAGGCTTCCCCGGTGGGTGAGCCGCTGATGCGGCCATCGCCGTTGATGTATCGCAATCTTGCCAGCATCGCCATCGAGGAGACCTTGCGTTCAAACCCGTTGGATGGCGTCGTGATGCTAGCCGGCTGCGACAAGACGACCCCGGCTATGCTGATGGCCGCGGCGAGCTGCGATTTGCCCTGTGTCCTCGTTTCCTCGGGTCCCAAAATGTCGGGCAAGTTCCGCGGACAGACAATCGGGTCCGGAACGCATCTTTGGAAGATTGAGGGGCAACTCGAATCGTTGCCGGCGAAGCAAAGGGCCGCGTCGGAAATCGCGATGTCGCGCAGTATCGGTACCTGCAACACCATGGGTACTGCATCGACGATGGCGGCAGTGGCTGAGGCGATGGGCATCGCACTGCCCTACAACGCATCGATTCCCGCACCCGACGCAGGGCGCCTCGTCCTGGCACGTTGCGCAGGGGCGGTTGCGGTGGATGCCGTCAAGAGTGACCGGCGCCCGTCACACATTCTGACGTCAGCAGCATTTGCAAACGCGGTGCGCGTCGTAGGCGCCCTGGGCGGAAGCACCAATTCCGTCATTCATTTACTTGCGCTGGCGCGGCGCCTGGGGATCGCCTTCACGCTCGATGACTGGGAGCGTCTCGGCACGGATGTACCGTGCCTCGTCGATTTGCTGCCTTCGGGACAATTCTTAATGGACGATTTCCACAGCGCCGGCGGACTGCCCGTCATATTGCGGCGGCTATGCGAGCGGGGCTTGCTGGACGGTGCGGCACCGACGGTCACAGGCGAGCCGCTGTCGTCGCGTTTCGAAGGCGTGGAATGCTTCGATGACCGCGTGATTCGCCGCTTCGAGAATCCGGTGGCCGCCCATGGTGGGCTGGCAATCCTGAGGGGCTCATTGGCGCCGGATGGCGCCGTCATCAAGCTGTCGGCGGCAACGCCGAACCTGTTGCGGCATCGTGCGCGTGCCGTCGTGTTCGACAGCATCGAGGACTATGGGCGGCGAATCGACGATCCCGCGTTGGACGTTGAACCCGACAGCATTCTGGTCATGCGCAATTGCGGGCCGCGCGGTTATCCCGGTATGCCCGAAGTCGGAAACTTCAAATTGCCACGCAAAATGCTGGAACGAGGCGTGACCGACATGGTGCGCATATCGGATGCTCGGACTAGCGGCACGGCGTTCGGCACGATTGTGGTTCACGTGGCGCCGGAGTCCGCCGTTGGCGGACCGCTGTCCCTGATTCGGACAGGCGACGTGGTGGAGTTGGACGTCGATGCGCGGAAAATCGAGCTACTAACCTCACCCGGCGAACTCGAGCAGCGCCGAGCCCAGCTCGCGCCCGTGGCTGCCCTACCTGCGCGGGGATACCAGCGCCTATATGTGGAGCATGTGACGCAAGCTAATGTGGGCGCGGATTTCGATTTCATGGCGGGCAGCTCCGGAAGCTCAATTCCAAGACCCAGTACATGAATCGCCGCAGATATGTACATTAATCCGCGCACCGGAAATACGTGGCCGATTGAGACGCCGGTCTGGCGAGCACCCGACGATCTCGGCACCGTTGCCCTGGTACCTGGGCCCGCTTTCACGAGGGACCTCATCGAGCGGGGCCAGCGGGGAATTTGGCGCTATGCCGCGGCGATACGCGGCTGTTGTGCGCATCGCGCGAAGAGCCTTGGCGAGGGCGGGACGCCGCTTATCGCAGTGCGTTGGAATGCACAAACCGTGCATGCGAAGCTTGACTATTTGAATCCCAGCGGATCGTTCAAGGACCGGGGCGCCGCAGTTCTACTCAATTACCTGAGTGGGCACGGCGTTCGGTCGGTGGTTGAAGACTCTTCAGGCAATGCCGGTGCGGCGTGCGCGACTTACGCGGCGGCCTTAGGAATGCAGTGCAAGATCTTCATTCCAGACTCAGCGCCCGCGGCGAAACGGCTGCAAATCCTGGCGATGGGAGCGGAAATTTGTGAAGTGCAGGGAACGCGCGAAGATGCGTCGATTGCGGCGCAATGCCTTGGCGGGGAGGCATTCTATGCAAGCAACAATCATCAGCCGTTCTTCCTCGAGGGCGCCAAGACCATTGGCTACGAGATTTGGGAGCAGTTGGGATTTTCGATCCCCGATGTCCTGATCACGCCGCTGGGACAAGGAGCCAATGTTCTGGGAACGCACTATGCCTGGGCCGAGTTGAGGAAGTCAGGAGAGATTGCCCGATTACCAAGGTTGTACGCCGTCCAGGCACGAAACGCGGGACCGTATCTGGCCGCCTGGGAACTCGGTAGCTTCCCGGCGCTTACCGAAATCCTCCCGACGATCGCCGATGGAATTGCTGCGCGCACCGCAATTCGGCTTGTTGAGGTTTCTGCCGCGATCGCGCACTCCGAGGGCGAAATTGTCGGCGTCACGGAAACGGAAATTGCCTCTGCGCTGCGTCAGGCGCTGGCCGGTGGGCTGTATATCGAACCGACCAGCGCAACGGCGCTGGCCGGGCTCACGAAGTTGCAGCGCTCGGGCCAAGTGCGGCCGGGGGAGCGCGCAGTGGTAATACTCACCGGGTCGGGACTGAAGGCCGCCACGGTAATCGGTGACATTGTGCAGGCCGTCGATTGGAACGTCCAACGACCATGAGCGGAAGGATACAGGTCCTCGCCTGGTGCAGCTGGATACTCATGTCCTTGTGTCCGCTGAATGTAACCGAGAGCCACGCTGCCGGCGTCGCGGAACCCATCCGTGCGGATGTCACCGCCTCATTGTCCGCGGTAACGAAGCAGACCGGTCTTCCGGGCATGACATTCGCACTGTATGGCCCGCATGTACGGCGAGAGTATTCGGCCGGGCTCGCCGACCGTGAGAGCCAAGCGAAGATGCAACCGCACGCCGTGATGATGGGGGGCAGTACGGGCAAGGTATTCGTGGCCCTGCTTGCGTATCGGGAAATAGAGAGAGGGCGCTTACATTACACCGACAAGGTGGCCCAATTCCTGGGCGCCAACCGTGAGTACAACGGCCTCCCGGGCGCATCGGAATTCACCATCGCCATGTTACTGGCCCAATCAACCGGCCTGGTCGATGGCACGACAGATATTGCTGCGTTCAAGCACCCGGGAGGCGCATGGACGAACGAGCGCCGCTTCAGGGCGGCGCGGCGCACGAAGCTACTGTTTCCGCCGGGCACGGCGTTTAGTTATAGCGATTTGAACTATCAAATTCTCGCTGCGGTCATCGAAGCAATCGAGCATAAATATTTCGGAGATCTCGTGACAATGGAGATCTTGCGGCCGCTGCGGATGCGCGGGACATCACCGGCGACTTCCCGATTTATTCCCGGATTGGCCAGCGGCTATGCCGGGCCCACCTCGAAGCCGCAATACGAAAATCTTAAGAGTCCGGATAAAACCGCACAGTCCGGGCTGCTATTCGTGAGTCCGGCATCGGAGGGCGGAGGTGGCGGTTTTTCGACCACTTCTCCGGACCTGGCAAAGTTCATGTACAGCCTTTTCAACGGCACTCTGATCGGAAAACAGGAACTCGAAAATATGATATCCCCGCCTGCACCGGTGCAGCCATATCAGGGGGGGCAGGGGCAGGGGCGCTATGGCGCGGGTATTTTCACCTATCAAACCGCACTGGGAACCGCTTACGGCCATGGAGGAATTTGGTATGGATACCGGACTCAGATGCTCTATTACCCGTCCTTCTGCGTTGGAGCTGCAATGCAAATAAATAGCCAAATCGACGGCGAGGGCAATTCATTGCAGCAGTTTCGGATGGATAACCGCATCTTCGATATGGTTGGAATGCTGACGGAATTGGTTCGGGAGGGACTTGGCCCGGACCCCCTTGCAGGGGCAGATCAAGAATGTGTTGATGGTTGAGTTGATCCGAGTTACCCACACGTGGACGGAGACAGAAACAGCATGACAGTACGCGACGGCGATTTGAAGGCGGGCAACGGCGTACGCCGAATCCAGCTGACGGTTGGATCATTTAGCTTCACGGGAGAGTTCGAAACACAAGCAGCACCGAATACCGTCCGATGGTTGGCCGGTCGTCTGCCTCTTCACGGCATTGCGTTGCACGCCCGGTGGAGCGGGGAGGCTGGATGGGTGCCGCTCGGCGTCGAGGTAAGGCTCGATCCCGAAAATGCGACGACCTATCCCCATCCGGGTCAGGTTTTGCTCTACGCCGGATTGAAGAGTGAGCCGGAACTTCTGATTCCATACGGAGCGTGCGCGTTCGCCTGCCGGGCCGGCACCTTGGCCGGCAGCCATGCAATTACATTGACGAGCAATGTCTCGAGCCTGCGCACGATGGGAGAGACACTGCTTCGCGGTGGTGCGCAGGCGCTGCTCCTCACGGCCCTCGACGAGTGAAACGAGTGCTGTGCTCCGCGAGGCGGATATACGATGCTTTACGTTGTGGACTACGTAAGTCGTCGTATATAATTTGCGGCATGAAAAAAATCAGGCAGCCAAGGTCAAAGCCGACCAGGTTCGAACTGGAACTGCTGCACCTCCTCTGGAAGAGAGATGGCGCTACGGTCCGCGAACTTCACGAGGAACTCAGACAAGCGCGGGAAATCGGCTACACGAGCGTGCTCAAGACCCTGCAGATCATGACGGAGAAAGGGTTGGTAGAGCGCGAGGAAGCCGACAAGGCCCATCTCTATCGCGCGGCCCGAACTGAGAAGCAGACGAAGAAGCAGCTGGTCTCCGACCTTTCCGAACGGCTGTTTTCGGGTTCCGCGGCCCAACTGGCCCTGCATGCGCTGTCGACCCACACGATAAAAGCAGATGAGCTTCGCCTCATAAGGGAGCTGATCGAGCGGAAGGAGCGCGAATCATGACGTACCTCCCGGAAGCGGTCTGTTGGACGCTGTTGCATTTCCTCTGGCAGGCGACAGTGATCGCCTTGCTTTACAAGTGTGCCGACCGGTGCTTGTCCGGCGACTCCGTGCGTACGCGCTACTCGTTGGCGTTGGCGGCCTTGCTCGCGATGATCGGCGTCTCGATAGGGACGGCCGCTTACGAGGTCGCGCGGCTAGGCCAATTCCAATGGATATCCGTGTCAGGGCCGATGTTTTCGTTGGCCGATGCTGCGACACCGGCGGTGAATGATTTCCGATGGGACGGTCCGCTTGCCCACATCCGGCCTGAACGGTTTACGCCGTGGCTCGATGGCGCCTGGTTGTTGGGCGTTCTTCTGATGTCCGCGCGCGCAACCGGCGGCGCATGGCTTCTCGCGCATCGCACCTCGAGATCCTGCACAGCTCCGCCCGAAGTGGTCCACCGGCTCGCCAATCTCGTGCGACGGATGAACGTCAAGACCACCGTCGGCGTGCGTCTGCATACCGCCCTTTCAGGCCCCTTCGTAGCCGGCGCCTTCCGGCCCGTCATCTACCTTCCTTTCTCGATCCTAGGCGGCCTGGATGCAGAGCAACTCGAAGCCATACTCGTCCACGAACTGGCGCATGTGATCCGGGCCGACTACGCATTGAACATTCTCCAGATCATCACCGAGACGCTGTTTTTCTTTCATCCGGCGGTATGGTGGCTTGGCGGCGTTCTGCGGGAACAGCGCGAGCTGTGTTGCGATGACACCGTCCTCGGCTCGTCCACCGCCCCTAAGACATACGCGGCGGCGTTGCTCGTCGTGGCGCAGAACGGCAGGAGTACATTCCCTCTGGCAATGAACGTCGCGGGTCATGATTCGAAGATGCAGTTGCTCCCGCGCATAACACGCATTCTCGGCGGTGCATTCCACAGCAGACTAGAACTGCGCTCGAGTCTGCTTCTTAGGTTGTCTGTCCCTGCCATTGCCGGCTTGGCACTGCTGTGCGGCACCAGCGCCTTGCCGGTCGGACGGTTGTCACCGGAGAGCACCGCATCCTCAGTCGTCCCCGCGCTCGCTCCTGGGCAAGCAATCGTAAAGAATTTTGAAGCGTGCAAGCACGAGCCAGACGTGGACACCGCATGCCTGGCAATCGCTGCGGAGGAAACAGCGCGCAGCCAGGCACCCGCGCTCGCGAGAGAACGGGCGGCGAAAGTCACTTCTCGCATTGAAACTGACGGCCATCTACGGGCTTCCATCGCCCACGTCACTCCGCCGGTCATCCGCGTGCCTGGACCCGATGTGAATGTAGATGCGCTGGCGCTCGCGGCTGCTCGTGCTGCCGTAGACGATCGACGCGTTCAGGCATTGTGCGAGCGAATTTGGGATTCGCTCACGGTCAAGCCCTCGGGCCCCCGCTGCGCTGCAGGCACACCTCCCAGCGCTACCACCGGCGTCGTTACCAGCCCTTGACGGCGTGGGTACCTGCCGAAATCCCGGCGGCCTTTTACCGTTGTGTCGATTGTATTATAATATTAATGTAGGCTCATAACAGAGATGAACATGCAAGTAGCGAACGCCTCGCACCGCGGGAAGTTCTTGGCGGTTCTGAACGCCGTCACCGAGGTCCTGGCCGTGCTTGTAATCGGCGGGATGATCGCAGCGCCCATCCTGCACGCGATTGTGCCTGCGAATGTCGCGTTGTCCATGAAGGCCTACGCAGCAGATCCTCTTAAATACGGGGCGCTCAACAGCTACACCATGGCGGCGGCGGAGACCCTGGACCAATTGGTCACGTTCGCCTTGTATCTGGCGCCCGCCTTTCTGTTAGGACGCTGGAGATATAGGGCGCCCACCCGCGCATACGGGCTTACGCTAAACCACTATTCGTTTTTCAAGCTGATATCGATTGGCGTTCTACTGTATTGCGTAGCGTGCTTTCCGTCGAACGCGATCCACGTAGTGCATAAGTACGTCAATTTCGGCGAGGGCGCACTTCACTGGCGCTATACCGCAGAACTGCCGAGGGGCTTTGGGTACCTGCTCTTCCTGCTTGCGGGCGATCTGGTTTTGCCGCCGCTGCTGGAGGAGACGCTGGTTCGAGGTTACATGCTGAGGCGCGTCCGCGACGCCTCTGGGCCGGCGACCGCCATATTGCTGACCGCTCTGTTGTTCTCTCTTGCTCACACGCAGTATCTGAGACCGGATGCTTACGCCATTGGCATTTCGCTCAGCCAGATGTTTTTCTCGGTTGCTTTGGGGTACGTAACCTATCGGACGGGGTCGCTCGTTCCGGCTATCGTCGCCCACATTCTGAGTAACTCCCCGGCGCAGAGCGACCAGTGGCTTCCTCAGGAAGTCTTCTTCGCCGCGGCGGTGACGACGATCGTTGTCTACCGGCGTGTGATACTGGCCCAGCTGTCGGAATTCCTCGCTCTGTTTCGCCAGCCTGAGTTTTCCCTGCCCCAGCTTGCCGCCGGCTGCGTGGTGATGGCAGGCGCGCTGCTTTTCGATGCACTCGGCGCCGATTACGCATCAGCAATAGTCGGGGTATCTTGCCTCTGCGTTGCGCTTATCACCGCATTTGTTCTACGCCGGCAAAAAGCTGTTCAGGCGTCCTAACCCAATACTAAGGCGAGTCCCGGCGTAGGGTGAGCGATCCTTAAGATCAGCGGCTGTGCGGGCGCTTCCCTGCAGTTCGCATGATGCGCACCTTGAAATTGTTTACGCCGGCAGACGCCGCGTCGCTAAAGTGAATCTCGCGGTCATCGATCTTAAGGTCGGATTGCGGCGCCGGTACCGCCGCGGGGCGTAGCTCTCTTTGGCTCATAGAGCCGCTCGAGCGCCACGCATTGCACGCGGCCTTTTGAAGGACTGCAGCGTCCGCACGTGATAGGGCGACGAGCACGGGCTGTTTTGCCTGCCTCGAGCTGCTCAGTCGTTGTGTTCGCGAACGTTCTGCCAAGCGATTCCAACGGGCGCGGCGACTGCACCGATTCCCGGTGCCGCATGAAATATGCGTAGTTCGACCTCGACTGATCATCACCCAGGCAATAGTCGGAAAGGGTGGAATCCCTCAACTGGACTGGACCCGTGCCTTGCGACTCTGATGTGCGCCAAGGTGCAATTGGATTCTCGTTCAGTCTGGCTGCGTCGCGCGCTCGATGCAATGCCGGATGAGCCGATTGCAAACGCGAAGCTGCTCTGATCGCCCAGCAAGGGCTCGCTAATTCAGCAGGTACTGCTTCATGAAAAGAATCGTTGCATAGAATTGGTATTCGCTGTTCTTCTTCTTGGCGAATCCATGGCCTTCGTCCTTGCCTAGCAAATACCAAACGGGCGTTCCATTCTTTCGCAATGCCGCAACCATTGCCTCCGATTCGCTCATGGGCACAATTGGATCGTTCATGCCCTGAACAATGAAAAGAGGTTTCTTGATTTTCGCCACGTTGTTGAGCGGCGCGATCCCTTCCAAGAACGCGCGCATTTTGGGCTCGCGCTCATCGCCATATTCCACCCGGCGCAGGTCTTGCCGATAAGCCGCCGTATGCTCCAAGAATGTCACCAGGTTGGCCGGCCCAACGATGTCAATGGCGCATCGGATGCGCTCGCTATACCGCGCTGCGACGGCAAGGGCCATGTGACCGCCATAGCTGACTCCGGTTACCATCACCCGATCCGGATCGAGATCGGGTTGTTTTTTAATCCAGTCCAACAGCGCGCCGATATCCTTGTAGGAATTCTCCCGAAGGAATCCATTGTCCAGCTCGAGGAAAGTCTTGCCGTAGCCAGACGACCCCCGGATATTGGGGTAAATGACGGCCACGCCGAGCTCATTCATGTAATAGTTGTTTCGACCCTGATAATAGGGCTGGAACTGATCTTCGGGGCCACCGTGAATGTCGATGATCACGGGACGCTTGCCGGTGAACTTTGCCGGCGGATGGTAGAGGAAGCCTGAGATGGAACGCTCATCGAAGCTTTTCCATCGAATGACTTTCGGTTCAACAAAGCTGTCGGTATTGAGCCCCCCTTTCTCACTGGTGGTCCAGCGCTCGACCGCCATGGTCTGGGTATCGAGGGAGTAGGCATCGGCCGGGGAGCGGACTGAATCGAGCGAGAATCCTAGATATCTTCCGTTTTTGTGCCAACGCAGGTCGACCACGTAGCCGGCTGGAATATGCGCCAATCGGATTTCCTTGCCGGTCTGTGCCTCGATCAGATGCAGCGCCAACAAACCGTCCTCGTTCGCGACCAACGCGATCAGTTTCCCATTTGGGGAGAGTCCGAATTCCTGAACGTTCCACTTTATCTGGTCGGTGAGGAATGTGTACTGTCGGGTTTGCAGATCGATGTAGGCCAATCGGTGAAATTCGGAACCCCGGTCGGTGATGACATATATGCCTTTGCCGTCTTTGCTGAATTGTCCGATTCCATACGACACCATGTCGCTGCCGCTCTTCGGCGTCAACAGCGTCTTGTCGCCCGTCGCGACGTCAATCGTCCAAATATAGCTTTCGGTGGCCGAAACCTCGTTCAAGGCGAGGATTCTGCGGTCATCCGCAGACCAGTCGAGAGCGGTCCAGCCGCCGCCTTCCAATCGCGCGAAAAGGCGGTCGGTTGCCGGGTGGGATGGGTCCATACTATATAGGTCGACATCCTGGCCATTCCTGCGCGTCGATCCATAGACGATCCGATCGCCCGCATTGGACCAAACTCCGGGGCTGTTTTTCGACTTGCCGTCGGTGAGCAGCGTAATGTCTCCCGTGGCAACGTCGTACCGGTAATTTTGGTAGTTCTGATCGCCGCCTACATCCTTCGAAAAAATGAAATAGTCACCCGTCGTCGGGTGATACGACACTCCGTGTGACGGGTTGTCCTCGGAGAAGGTGAGTTGTGTACGAGCGCCACCGGGGAATTTGACTTCGTGGATCTGCGAGTTGCCGGTCAAGTCCGTCACGATCAGCATCGCCTTGTCCGTGGGGTGCCAACTCAATATCTCCGCGGCATGGCCTTCGGTGTAGCGTGCGACGCTCTTGGCCAAATCGCCGCCAATTGGAGGGATTCCCTGCGCAACCAAATTCTCGCCCGGGGAAATCTGCTCAGTCTGCGCATGGAGCACGGTCGTGCAGCAAAGACACATTAAGACGCAAAAATGATGCTTCATATTTAGGTTCACAGGAAGGTCCTTGGCTGTGTTGACGGACTACTGTCGAGTCGAGCTGTTGTATTTGGCGCATTCCGCCCGCGGATGCGCCTGCACTATATACGAAGACTTACGTAGATTGCAACTTGGGGCGCGGCATAAGACTCATTATCGAGTGTAATATTATAATATGAATGAAATCACGCTACAATAAGGCCCGCGGCGCGGCAGTCTGGGAATTGCGGATGAGCATCCATGCTCTTCGGGTGCGTGTGCCGCGATACCGCGACGGCCTCCCTGCTTCAGGACTCAGCGGACGTAACTGGCGGCTTCAAAGCCGGCGGCGTGCCTTCCTGGCAAGGCTGCTCGCGACTCTCGCGGCGCGGGCGGTTCGCAGTTTCCAATTGCGAATCTGCCGTGCGTCGCGTTCGGAGTCCTCGATCAGCCGGCACATCGCGAGGCGTGCGGCATTCGCATTGCGGGCGCAGATTGCGTCCAGAACGGCTTTGTGCAGCGGCAGGGCCGGAACGTACCCGGGTGGATTATCTATTCCGAGACTGAAAAAAACCTCGAGAGCGGCGCCGATCACAACGCCCAAGGACGAAAACAGCGCGTTTCCCGTGGCAGCGATGATGCCGCGGTGAAATCGAACATCAGGTTCGACAAATGCCGCGCCGTCGTTGCCGGCCAGCTCCATGTCCGCGTACGCGGCCTTAAGATAGGCAATGTGTTGACGGCTGGCGTTGCTCGCAGCCAGCGACGCGGCCAACGGTTCGATCGTGTGCCGTAGTTGGTGGAGTTCTGCAATAACCTCGCCTATCTCTTCAGAATCGAGCCGCCAGGCAAAGATATCCGCGTCCAAATAATTCCAGTTCGCAGGCGCACGAACGATTGTGCCCACTTTGGGTTTTGCTTCAACAAGACCTTTCGCGCCGAGAACGCGTAACGCCTCACGCAGCGCGGTTCTGCTGACTCCAAGGGACTTTACCAGGGCCGACTCGCTTGACAGCGCGGTGCCCGGCTTAAGCTCACCGCGAACGATACGTCCCCCGATTTCACGCACCACGTGATCATGAAGTCCTTGCCGCCCGAGTCTTTGCATGCTGCTTCCTCGAATCTAAAACGACGGCGCGTCCACACGCCGCCGGCGCCATTTGTTTTATTATAATGCAGCAGTCTAGCACGTGCGACGAACGTCGATCCCGCGTGGAGAGGCTTGCGGTCGGTGCCCTATGAATGCACGCGCGGCCCCGCGTCGAGGCAGGGGCCAGCGGGTCTTGCGACCGGGCCGTGCCCGGCGGCATGACGGTGGCCGGTCGGCAGGCCTTTAATCGGATCTGCTTTTATCATATAGTAATATTTCTGACGATTGACGCGGGAAAAGATGGCGTGCGACGTGTGCTCGCCTCAGCTCTGCGATCAGCGAAAATATGGAGAGGCGATGACGACGTTCGGCGAGGGCGCATTGCAGGCCACAGCGCGACCATGTCAACCGGCGCGATGATGTTCGCGCCACTCCCGCCCGCGGGTAACCCGCGCGAAGCAGTCGAGGAGGAGATTCGCCTGATGGCGGACGACGACCGGCGCGTGCTCGATCGCGTCAAGTTCGGACGGCGATTTTTCGGCGGCCAACACCCGGCCGAGGTCGCCGCCTACGCGTATGGATTGTTCGCGCAGGCGGGCCGCGGCTCTCTTTACCCCGGACTGCCGGGCGCGGTAAGTGTCGAGCGAATGCAGCGGGAGGTGCTCGAGCACGCGCTCGGCCTGCTGCAAGCACCTCCGGAGGGCACCGGAATCGTGACCTCCGGCGGCACGGAAAGCGTCATCATGGCCACAAAGGCGGCCAGATCCCGCGCGCTAGGTCGAGGCCTTGCCCCGTCGGATATGGAGATCGTCGCGCCGTATTCGGCACACCCTTGCATCGACAAGGCGGCCGAACTCCTCAACATGCGCCTTTTGCGAGTGCCTACCAAGGGCGACCTGACGGCAGATATTGCGGCGATGGCGGCCGCTGTCTCACCAAGAACAATCTTATTGTATGCATCGTTTCCATGCTACGCGTACGGCTGTATCGATGATATCGAAGCCCTGGGGGCGCTCGCGAAATCTTCCGCCATCTGGCTGCATGTCGATGCTTGCATGAGCGGCCTGCTGGCGCCGTTTGCGCGGCTGAACGGCGAGGCAATCCCGAACTTCGACTTCTCGGTCCCGGGGGTGAGCTCAATTTCCGCCGACCTGCACAAACACGGCTATTCCGCCAAAGGAGCGTCATTACTGTTGTTCCGATCGGCCGAGTTGAGCCGCTTTTCAGCGTTTTCATACGCCGGCCACCCCCTTCCGCCAATGACGACTTCGACTCTTGCGGGGACAGCTGCTGGAGCGCCGATCGCCTCTGCGTGGGCGGTCATGAGGTATCTCGGGACCGCCGGCTACTGTGATCTGGCGCGCCGTCTCTTCGCGGCGCGACGCGCGATGGTGAGCGCGATCAACGGCGTGCCCGGGTTCTCCGTCCTCGGGTCGCCCCTTTTCAGTATCGTCGTCGCGACATCGGCCCGCCATGATCTTGCGAGCGTTCGGGCGAGCCTCGCCCGTCGCAACTGGTTCACTCTGGCCGTGCTCGAGCCGCCGGGAATCCACTTCAATATTGGCGCTTGCGACGCAGCACTCGCTCCGGAACTCGCGCGCGATCTAGGCAGTGCCGTGGATGGCGATCATGAGCGAAACTGATTTTGATGCGGTCCTGCGGGTCGCGCGGGCTTATTACGATGCCATGCTGTATGGCAATGCAGGGTCCCTAGCTAATATCTTCGAACCCGATGCGCGGTTTCAGGGGCTCCGTGATGCTGAACAGATCCGCCGCGGACTGCCGGAATTCATTGCGATGGTATCAGCCCCGGACGCGCCGCGGCCCCGTCAAGAAGACTACTCGGTGGCCGTGGAGCTGATCGACGTTACCGGTCCTGTCGCGATCGTCAAGGTTCGCGATCGATTTCGCGGCCGGAATTACCTCGATTACTTGACGCTTGTCAAGACGGGGCCCGACTGGCGTATCGTCAACAAAGCCTTCACAACGGTCACTTAAGACAACGCCGTTTCGATCAGCGGCCCGCGGTTCTGCAGGAAATGATCGAATGCCGTGGCGAAGTCGTCGCAGTCGGCGTCGGTGGTCGGCAACGACAGCGCAATATAGCCGCGCCGGGCGAAATAGTAACCACGCTCCAGCATCTCGAGATGGAATAGAGAATCAATTGCAAGCTGTGCTTTCCCGGCCGCCGCGCTCTTGTGGTGAGACGACCGCCGCATCGTCCCGGGATTGAAGTGTAGGCCGATGAGCGATCCGACGCCGGTTGCTTGGAACGGCGTCCCGCGTGCGGTTGCGATGCTGTTGAGTTGTTCACGCAGCCGGTCGCCAAGACTGTTGATGCGCACGGCCTCGGCTGGAGTAAAGATCTGCGTTAGGCCGGCAAGCCCGGCGGCCATAGAGAGCACATTGTTGTTGAAGGTGCCGGGGTGCTCGAACGTATCCGCTCGGGAGGGATCAAAGCGTTCCAAGAGGTCGCGCCTGCCGCCGAAGGCGCCAAAACTAGCGCCGCCACCCAGATATTTTCCCAGGGTCGTCATGTCCGGCTTGATCCTGAATCGGCCCTGAAGTCCTGAAATCGAGAGCCGCGAAGTCATTACCTCATCGAATATCAGAACGATGTCGCCGGCGGTACATTCCTCGCGGAGCATGCCGAGGAATTCCGGGGTCCCTGGAATGCAGCCGGCCGCCCCCATCATGGGCTCGACCAGTACGGCCGCGATTCCGCCCGCGTGGGCGCGCAGCAATGCACGGGTGCCCTCGACGTCGTTATATTCGCCGATCAGCCAATCGAGAGGCACATTGAGCGGCGAGCTGCCGTCGTGGAAATTAAAAACGCCGCCATGATAGCTGCCGTTGAACACCAGCACGCGCGCGCGCTCGGGCCGCAGGGCGCGCACGCTCGAGAGCGCCATCAAATTGGCTTCGGTCCCGGAATTCGTGAAGCGGATGAGGTCGATTGAAGGGAAGCGACCTCGAATTGCGGCGGCGAGCTGTGCTTCGTAAATATTTGGGCCACCCAGCGCGATACCATCGTCAACGGCCGTTTTGATGGCGTTCCGAATGATCGCGTTGTTATGCCCGTACAGGCCGGCAGAAAACTCGCCCAGCAGGTCGAGATACTCCATGCCGTCGATGTCGCTCAGCCTGTTGCCCTTACCGCTCGCCCAAGCCAACGGAAAGGGGCTGTAGTAGAGCACGGTGCGAGTATTGCCGCCCGGCATGTGCTGGGCCGCCACCTGCTGCCGAGCCGCGCTTTTCGGGTGGCGGGCTTGGTAGCGAGCCTCAGCCTCGGACAGGGTTCTATCGAGAGCATCGTTGGGATTGACGGTACGCTGCATGGACTGTAACTCCTAAAATTGGCACTCGCTTTGGGCGGTATTCAGGCGGACTCGACCGAGGACGCGGTCACTCATGGCGCCTCGCGGATTCCCAGTATCTCGCGCGCCTCCGCGGGGCTGGCAACATCGTAGCCGAGGCCCTCGATGAGCATCTTGGCCCGACCGACCAGCTGCCCGTTCGTGGCAAACGCTCCTTTGTGGAGATACAAGTTGTCCTCGAGGCCCACGCGAACATTGCCGCCGAGCAGTACGCTCTGCGCCAAGACGGGCATTTGCAATCGCCCGGTGCCCAGAGCCGCCCAGCAGGCGTTTGCGGGCAATAGATCGCGCATGTACATGAGCGTCCGAGAATCCGCCGGGGCCCCCCACTTAATCCCGAGCACGAACTGAAACAGCGGAACTCCGGACACCAGGCCTTCTTGCACCAGCGCCTTGCCAAACTCAACGTCACCGGCATTGAAGGTCTCGATCTCCGGCTTGATGTTCAACGCCTGGAAGCGCCGGGCCATGGCGCGCAACGTCCGCGTGGTATTCAAATAAACAAATTCAAGCGGGCCCTCCGCTTGATTGCCGGTGGTGACATCCAGCGACGCCATGTCCGGCCGACAGAGTTCCAAATGCTCCATGCGTTCGTCGACCGACGCGATGTCGCTTGCCGGGAGCGCGCGGCTTTCGTCTTCTGGGTCCGGCAGTAAGAACCCGCCGATTCCCGCAGTCAGGTTGAGGATCACGTCCGTGCCGGTGTCGCGCAGTTGGTCGACGGCCTGCTTAAACAAACGCGGATCGCGGCTTTCGGCGGCGGTCTGGGGATCGCGGACGTGTACGTGCACAATCGCCGCGCCGGCTCTAGCCGCTTCGACACAAGCCGCCGCAATTTGTTGCGTCGTTACGGGAAACTCGGAATGGCGGCGATTGAAGGGCGAACCACCCGTCACGGCGCAGGTAATGATGACCTTTCGAGTTCCGGGTTGCATAAAAGAGGCCCCTTTGCCGCCGCTGCGCACGCCGCAGCGTGCCACAATAATACTATAATAAGACGATCAGTCGTAAAGGAGTTACCCGGCGTGACCTGCCGCAGCGCTCGAGTTGCACATCACTCGTGCTGCGCTTTCTTTGGGTACGGCGGCGGCAGTGCCGGCGGCGGCGGCAGAGCAGGGGGCCTTTGTCGCAACTCCTCGAGCAGGTGGGCGATCGCAGCCTCCAACTGCACGTCGTGCCCTGCCATCCAGTCCGCCGGTGTGTCATCGACGGTGATGTCAGGCTCGACCCCCTGGTTCTCGATCACCCACTGCGAGTCAAGCCCGTAGAGCGCGTACTCAGGAATCGTGACGTAACCGCCGTCCAAGAGCGGCCAGTCGCCGCGAGTCCCCCGCACCCCGCCCCAGGTCCGGGTGCCGAGGAGTGCTCCGAGGCCGTAGTTGCGGAAGTAGAACGGAAAGATATCCGCGTCCGAGGACGAGAAGTGGTTGATCATGCAGATTTTTGGTCCACCGATGAGCTCCTGCGGGATGGCAATTCCGGCGCCCTCGCGGTTGGTGGACATGCCGACCAGGATGCGCCGCAGCCGCTCGAGCAGAACTCCGTTGATGAAGCCGCCCCCATTCCAGCGCACATCGACGATGAGGGCTCGCTTGTCGAGCTGTGCATAAAACTGGCGAATAAATTGATCCATGCCGCGGGCCGACATGCTCGTGAGATAGACATACGCAATCCGGCCGCCCGAGGCCTTGTCGACCACGTCGCGGTTGTGATCGATCCAGGCCTGCTCGCGCAGTTCCAGTTCAGTCTTGACCGGCTGCACCACCACATCGCGCCGATTGCCGCTCGGGGTCGCGGCGACAGTAAGCTTCACGGTAAAATCCTGCTTCCCGACCAGAAGGCTATAGGGGTCAACGGGCGCCCGCAGCTCCGCCCCGTCGATGGCGAGGAGGTAATCCCCCGCCCTCACATCGATCCCCGGCTGTGTGAGCGGCGACCGGTAGGTATCGCGCGTGTTGTCGCCGGGATAAATGGTTGCCAGCCGATAGCGTCCGGATGCTGCGTCGAGCGCGAAATCCGCACCCAGAAAGGCCGTGGGCACTCTGAGCGCTTCGGGCATCTCATCGCCGCCGCCTACATAGGTGTGCGAATTGCCGAGCTCTCCGAGCACCTCGCCAATCAGGTAATTCACATCTCCGCGCGACCCGGCAAGGGGCAGGAGCTTCGCGTACGCGGACCGCACCGCCGGCCAATCGACGTCGTTCATCTTCCGGCTGTAGAAGAAGTCGCGCTCGAGCCTCCACGCTGAATTGAACATTTCGGCCCATTCCTGGGTGGGCTCCACGAACGCGCGCAGATGCGACAGGTCGAGCTTCTTATTGTTCTCGCCGTCCTTGCCCTTATTGGCGTCCGTGGGCGCAGCGTCTGCCATGATGTAATCGCCATCGAGTTTGTACACCAGCTTCTTGCCGTCGGCGGAAAGTGCGTAGGAGCTCAAACCCTCGGCCACCGTGGCGTCCTTACGCCCTTTGAGGTCATAGAGGTGCAGGACCGGCTTCTCACCGGGCAGGGGGCCTGCAAGCATCTGACTCGGACCGGTGAGATAGAAGATTTTGTCGTCGCGTACCTCCAGGCTGCTGATGTTCCCGGCTGGGATCGGCAGCGGTACCGCACGCGCCATCAGCCCATCGACGTCGATCTCCACGGGTCTGGTCGGCGCCTTTTTTTTCTCCTTGTCCTGTCTCGGCCGGTCCTCGTCGTGCTCTCTGCCGTTGCGGTCCTCCTCGCTCGGGCTGGTTCCCTCGTCCGATCGCGGAGCGAACGGCGATGCGGCCACGCGCTTTAGAGTTGCAATGTAGATGCCGTCCATCTTCAGCATCGCGATGTTTCCTTCCGCTTGGCTGATCGTGGGGTTCTCATGGCGAGAGGAGATGAACAGGAGGTATCTGCCGGATGCATCGAAGACCGGGGAGCGGTCGTTCGAACGGGGATCGCTGACGAGCACTGCTTTGCGCGTTTCGACGTTATAAAGCCAGATACCCGGCTGTTGGTTGGCCGCCGTGATGCTGTAGGCGATCCAGCGACCATCGGGCGACCAGGCCTGATCGTGAATCTCGTTATACGTGTCCTGGGCGATCGGGAACGCCGCGCCCCCCGCAGCCGGGACGACCCACAGACGGTGTTCGTTGTCGGAGAACGCGAGCCGGTCTCCTGCCGCAGACCAGCGGGCGCGGTAGAAATAACCTCGATCGAAGTGCGTGAGGATCCGCTCCGGGCCGCCTTCCGCCGGGCGCACCGCAAGCTGCTGTTCGCCGGAACTGTCGGTCGTGTAGGCGATCGTTTTGCCATCCGGCGACCAACTCGGATGATCCTCATCTGCATTTGAAGTTTGAGTAAGGTTGCGGGTGTTGCCGTGCTCCGCCGGCAGGGTAAACAGATCGCCGCGCGCGGAAAATACGGCGCGGTTGCCATTTGGGGCGATATCGTAATCCGTCTGTTGCGAGGTGTCCTGCTCGCGGATTGCGTTCTTCGCATCCACCCAGCGCGGAGCTGTGCGCGTGCCATCGTCCGGGACATTTACCTTTAGATCGTGCAGCTGCTCGGACGGCAGATCCAGAACATGTAGCGTACCGCCCTGCTGAAACACGATGCCCGCCGCAGCGTCCGCCTCACTACCGAGGCTCGGAAAATCGATGTCGTAGTCGCTGTAGTGTGTGACCTGGCGAAACGCAGCGGTTGCGATGTCGTAAGCCCAGATGTTGCGACGACGGTTTGCATCGTGATCGGCCAAGAAGTAGATCGTTTTGCCGTACCACATCGGAGAGGTTTCCGTGCCTGGCCAGTCGGTGACGTGCTTGAGCTCGCGGGTCTCGAAGTCATAGATATCGACATCCTGCGCAAGGCCGCCCTCGTAGCGCTTCCAGGTGCGGAAGTCGCTGAAGATCCGGTTGAAGGCGATTTGCTTGCCGTCGGGGCTGAAGCTCATAAAGCCGCTGCGATCCAGTGGCATGGGCTGTGCCAGACCGCCACCGAGCGGCACACTGTAGGGCCTGGGGAATCCTTCGTTCCAAGCGTCGCGCCGGGATAGGAAAATGATGTTATTCGAGTCGGGGGTCCAGGTGACCACCAAGTTATTCGGGCCACGGCGCAATGGCGGCTCGGCTGTGACATCCGAAGTGAATGTGAGCCGCCGCACGGCACCTCCCCCTGCGGGCATCACATAAACGTCACGATTGCCCTGATATTCGCCCGTGAAGGCGATCCAGCGGCCGTCGGGAGAGAACCGCGGCATCACGTCGCGTCCCGGTTCCGCTGTCAGTCGTGACGCGGTGCCACCGGCGCGTGCGACCGACCAAAGATTGTCATGCGCGACGAATGCCACGGTGTCCCCGTGAAGCGTGGGATATCGCATGAGCGTGCGGCCGGCAGAGTCGGCATGCGCGGTGAGCGCCAGCAGTACGAGGGCGAATCCGGGAATAACGCAACGGCGAACAGCGCCCGGGGAGAGACTTGAGCGTGTCGAGATTGAGCTAGGCATGCATCCCATCCGGTATGATCCGCGAAAAAAGCCTCTGTCAGCGTGCATGGTTTGGATCTTGCCGCCGTAGAGCAAATGCCGTTGCTAGAGCCAGGCAAAGGCATGATACGCCGACAATCGGTGTGGCGGAGGCACCGCCGAACGCATCGAATAGCAGCGCGCCCGCCATCACAGTGGCGCCGATGGACAGCTGGATCGGCGAAAACTCGGGCTTGCGAAACAAGGCAAAGAAGTCCAACGCATAGGCCAGAATCGCACGCCGGTAAATGACGATCGGAATCAATGCGGCGATGAAAAGAATTTCATGAGGAAGCCACTGGTCGCTTTGCAGCGGTGTGTTGCTCAGAATGTGGGCAACCACCGGTGGGATGAGCGAGCCCGTCCGGTAGGCTACGTATCCCAACGCAACCGAGCCTAAAAATTGGCTCAGTGAAATTCCAAGCGCGTAGGCATCCGGAATCAGATACTGCGCGTGGCCCAGGGCGAAGAGCAGCGACGTCAGCAGTACCGCGGTCGCCACCCCGGTGGCGTCGCGCAAGCGCCTCAGCATGTAGCCTCGAGTCAGCGTCTCCTCCAGCGCCGGCGGCAAAACCAGATCGCCCGCCAGCAGGAAGAGCAGGTACCCAAATCCCCGCGGCAGTTCCGCGTTGTAGCGCCAGTGGCGTGCGCCTTCTCCGAAGTGAATGTACTTATGCGCCAAGTGGATCGCGCTCGATGGGAAACACGCCACGCAAAACAGCAGAATGCCCATCAGCACCAGCTTGTAAAACGGATAGCCGTTCAAGGTCAGGCCGTATGCGCGGGCGGGGGTCTTATAGCGCCACCGTCCCAGCAAAAACGCGGGCACAAGATAGAACGCGAACGAGACTAGCTGGTCGAGGGTCTCCGTGGCCGCCATCAGGTAGCTGTTGAGCGGGCCATAGCGCTGCGGATCCGCAGCGTAGGCCTGCATGTCCAATGGGACATTCGCAGGCACAATCGCGTGCACGATGGGCGATGCGAGCATCCCGCCGACGACGAGTACCGCCAAGATTTCGGCGACCGCATTGAGGGACGATAGGAACTTCACGCGGCGCTCGGACGGCATGGATATCTCGCTCGGTCAATGGCCAAATTCATATAATAATACCAGAGATGGTTCCGGGCAACGTCAAGACACGGCGGCCGGCGAGGTTTCGCGGCCGCGGCCGCGCGTTGGCGATTGTCGTGGTTGGCGTCTATGTACTATAATAAGACTAGATGCAACCGGTCGGCAGATTGGGTCCCGTTAAATCTCAGCCGGCGCTGCTGCGCATTCTGGGTTTGGGGTTTGGAATCGCCGTGGTGATAGGCGGTGTCGTAGGCCAGGGCATCATGCGAACCCCCGGCATCGTTGCCGGTGCGCTGCCGGACGGCCGGATCATCATTGCCGCCTGGTTCCTCGGCGGGCTGCTGGCGTTCATCGACTCCTTTGCATCCATTGAGTTGGCGAGTGCCGTGCCCCGGGCAGGCGGCCCTTATGCCTTTGCTGCGCGGGCCTTTGGCCCGTTGGTCGGCACAATAGTCGGCTGGAGCGACTGGCTCAAGGGAATGACGGTCCTCGGCTTTCAGGCGGTTGTGTTTGCCGAGTATGTGCAGCGGTTGAAACTCCCGGTTCGACTGCCAACAGGTGTGCTCGCTGTGGTGCTCGTGGGACTTGTCTGCGGCGTGAACTTTCTTGGGACCAGGGTCAGCGGTGTCAGCCAGAACGTCGGCAGCGCTCTTAAGGCCCTTGCCCTTGTCGCATTGGTAGTGTTGTTCTTGGCAGCCGGGCAGGCAACCGACGTGAGTCCCCTGGCGCATCGGCACGCGTTGTCCCTGGCAGGCTTGATTATCGCCATGCGTGCCGTTTACACCACATACGACGGATGGAGCACTGCAGTTTACTTCGGCGAGGAGCTAAAGGCGCCGGAACGAAACATCGCCAGGGCCACATTCACAGGCATAGCGGTAGTTACCGTCCTGTACGTCCTGGTAAATCTCGGACTACTTCACGTGCTGAGCACCGATCAGATATCCGCATCAACCTTGCCGGCAGCCGACGCTGCTACCGCGGTTCTCGGTGGATTCGGCGGTACACTCATTACGTTGCTCGCTGTTGTGTCGGTGGCTGCGATCGCAAACCTGCAGGCGATGTTCTTGACACGAGTCGCGTACGGGATGGCGCGTGACGGCGTGATGATGCGGGCGCTGGCGCGCGTGGCTCGATCGGGCACACCACGCTTTGCGCTGTTCGCCACAGCGCTGGGCGGTGCGCTCTTTGCGGCTACCGGGGTATACGAGCATCTGATCGCTATATCAGTGCCGCTTGCAATCACGACCAATGCGGCGACAGATCTTGCTGCCATTCGGCTGCGCCTTCGTGAGCCCGGTCTTCCACGCCCATTCCGGATGCCACTGTTTCCGCTTCCCGCACTGTTGGGGCTAGCCATCAATGGCGCGTTGCTCGTTGCGCTAATCATCGAAGATCCCGTGCACAGCTCGCTTGGCCTTCTCCTGCTCATGGGAATCGGCGCTGGCTATTACGTTCGTAGTCGGTGGAGTAAGTCCTCCCAAGCATGCTAGCGACGAGAGCGATCTATGCGAATCTCAAACTGGGAATAAAGCCAATGCACAAGCCTGCAGTTATACCGACACCCGTGCTGCTTCTTGATCGCCAGACGGTTAACTCGGTTCTGTCCTTGAACGATTGCATCGCCGCCGTGGAGTCGGCATTTGGTGCTCACGAGTTGGGTCACTCACTTCGGTCGGAGCTCATGCACGTTGATGCAGATGGCGGCGAGTTTCACATCAAGGCGGGCGGCTTGCGGTGCGGGCGGACTTACTTTGCCTGCAAGATCAATGGCGGGTTCTTCGACAACAAAGTGAAGTTTGGACTCCCCAACATCAGCGGTCTGATTCTGCTTTGCGACGCCACCCAGGGCACCCCGCTTGCGGTGATGGAATCAGGTCTGCTGACGCGGCTGCGCACCGGCGCCGCCACCGCGGTCGCGGCTAAATACTTGGCCAAGCGGAGCTCCCGCACCCTCACAATTTGCGGCGCAGGCCTTCAGGCTGAAATTCAGTTGCGGTCTCTTGCGCACATGTTCCAGCTTGATCGCGTTTTCGTCTGGACGCGGTGCGATGCCGGCGCGTTTGCGGAGCGAATGTCCCAGCAATTGAACTTGGACGTACGGCCGGTCCGTGATTTAGAGACTGCTGGACTCCAAAGTGAGATAATTGTGACTTGCACGCCAGCAAAGCATTGGTTCCTAGGTCGCCAGCATGTCGCCCCGGGTACTTTTATCGCTGCTGTTGGGGCGGACAGCCCAGACAAGCAGGAACTCGAACCAGAGCTGCTTGCCGCTTCCTCTGTTGTCTGCGATCTTACTGGACAATGCGAGCGGGTCGGCGAGCTTCACCACGCCATCTCCGCAGGGCTTATGACGGCTGCTGATGTTAGCGCAGAGCTGGGCGCCGTCGTCTTGGGCTTGGCACAGCAAATTCGGCGTGACGGCGATATCATAATCTTCGATTCCACGGGAACTGCTCTTCAAGATGTTGCCGCCGCTGCGGTGGTCTACGAAAATGCCGTAGCGCTTGGGCGCGGGACAGCGTTCGCGTTCTGGTAGTCGTCGCGACAACTCGCCTCACGGGCCACCCCTATCAGCTTCCTCCATCGAGGGATTGTGCCATCGTCACCACCCGTTTCGCCCACGCCAGCACCGGAGCGTCCACCATCATTCCATCAACAGCTGCGACCCCACTCCCAGACGCGGACAGAATGCGACGCGCACGTTCGAGGTCGGCCGCCGTTGGAAGGAATCCCCTTTTGGCTGGTGCCACTTGTCGCGGATGGATCAATAGCTTGCCACCCATTCCCAGCGACGCTCCGTAGCGCGCGTCATCCAGCACCTGCTCAGAGTCCGAAGTATTCACGGTGACTCCATCGAGCGGCCCTGCTTTACCCGCGAGGGCAGCTGCAAGAACGAGCTCTGCCCGTGCCGTCATCAACGCCTGTCGTGAATGGTCAGCGCCGATAGAGATCGAATAATCGAGAGATCCGAACGCAAGTCGCTCTGCGGTAGCCGCAATCGCACGGGCGTGGACAACACCTAACGGGGTTTCGATGAGCGCGATCACCTGCCGGGTGCCACCCAACTGCCGTCTGACATCATCGACGTCCTCTACCCGTTGACATTTTGGCAACATCACGCCGTGGACCGGTAGAGCCGCGACCGTCCCGAGATCATCGTCATGCCACCGTGTCCCAACTGCGTTGATCCTGATGAAGACACCGACGTCAGCAGCTCGAATCGCAGTGATGCCATGCTGTAACTGACCGCGCGCCATGGCTTTGGCGCCTGGCGCCACCGAGTCCTCGAGGTCGATGATGATGGCGCTTGCGCCGGAAGCGGCTGCATTGGCATAACGATCGGGTCGCGACGCGGGCACGAACAAGGCGAAGTAAGGGACGTCCGCCTGGACGACATTGAACATCTTCACGCCCTCCAAACCATAATAATTGTTCTGCCCCCTCCACCGAATGTGCGGTGGCCTTCTCTTTGATCGACCGTCACTCGCGAAGCCGACGATCGTCGTTGAGGCGCCGATTAGCGCCGGTCCCCACGATCGCGAAATCGAAGAACTCGGTGTCCTTTTAATTACGGTCCATGTTTAGGCCTTCAATCAGTGGACGCAGGCTGTCGAGCGAATTCGGTCCTTATCGACTGCGTATGCTGCCCGAGCGACGCAACAGCGCGCAGCTCAGGCGCCCGTCCGTTGATAAGCGCCGGAGGTGCGATCACATTAATCGGACCCGCGGGGGTGTCCACCTCGAGTCTCCGTAAATGAGGATGGTCCGCAACTGCGTCGATTTCATTCAGACGTCCGTAGGCAATCCCGGCCGCTTCCAACTCGCTCATGACGTTTTCGCCGGTCAGCTCGGCGAAGCGCCCGTTGATAATTTCGTCGAGCCTGGCCCGGTTGGCGACGCGGGCCATGTTGTCGGCGAACCCGTCCGCCCGAGTCAGTTCGGGACGCCGCAGAAACTTGCTGCAAAAGGCAACCCATTCCCGGTCATTCTGGACGGAGAAAATGACGTTCTTTCCGTCGCGACACCGATAGGCGCCGTACGGCGCGAGAGACGGGTGATTGACGCCTGCTCGCTCGGTATAGTGATTGCCATAGATCAGCTGCAACACAGGCACATTCATCCAGTCGGCCACGGCATCGAACAGCGACACCTGGATGGCGGAGCCCTCTTCGGTTCGCTCGCGATGAAAGAGTGCCTGCAGAATCGCGCTTTGCGCAGCCATGCCCGCCGCGATATCGCAGACGGAAACGCCGACACGAGCGGGACCCGAACGGTTGCCGGTGATGGCGCACAACCCGGCTTCGGCCTGCACAATAAGATCATAGGCCTTCAGGTGCGAGAACGCGCCGCCTTCACCAAAGCCAGTGATCTCGCAGGTAATTAAGCGCGGATACCGGGCACGAAGTGCGACTGGACCGAACCCGAGTCGGGCCATGCTGCCCGGCTTCAAATTTTGGATGAACACGTCCGCCTTGGCGATCAGTCGCTCTAGCAAGTCACGGTCTTCCTCCGACTTGATGTCCAGGCAGATTGATTCCTTCCCACGGTTCAGCCAGACAAAATACGCACTCTGACCCAACACCGTACCGTCGTAGTTCCGAGCAAAATCGCCTTCAGGGCGCTCGACCTTGATGACCCGCGCGCCCGCGTCCGCAAGGCGAGAGGTAGCATACGGTGCCGCAACCGCTTGCTCCACGGCCACGACGACGATTCCGGCCAAGCTGTCCTTCATCGGGGGCCTCGATTCGGCGACTGCACGGCCCCGTTGGCGCGGCCTGCGAGGATTGCGAGCAGCCTGCTCTGTTCATTGCCAACGATGGTCAACCCCTCGTCGACGCCCATACCCGGCTTAGCCAACATCATATCGGCCTGAGTCGCAACGGCAATGTGAACCGATGCCCGCGCCGACAGGTCGGTTTCAGAGCAGCTCCCGCCGATGTAAGCACCGACGCCGTTTGTCTTGCAGGTGATGACAGCTTGCGCCGAGTCGGCGATGCTACCGACATCCGGCATCTTGATCTGAACCAGGTGCGCCGCTCTGGCCTCGGCGAACAGATTGATGTCTTCAAGCGTATTGCATCGCTCATCGACGACGATTCTGGCGGTGGTCCCGCGTTGCGCCAGCGCTCTGACGATCGCAGAGTAGCCATCGAGCTGCGCCGGCGTCGAACCAAAATCGGCGGGACATTCTACGTTCAATGTGAAGCCCGGCACATCATCAGCGACGCGGGCAATAAAATCTGCGATTTTCCCAGGATCGAGCCCAAACGCGAGCCCGACCCAACCGTATACGTCGAAATGCAAGATTGGCTGGTAGCCCGGAGCGCCGATCGTCTGCGTCCGTTTGGCAACCCAGCGGACGAACTCGCGGAAAACCTCGCCGTCTTTCCCAAATTTCTCACGCGAATTGGTCAGACCATGCGGGAGTATGTCGACCGATTTCAGAATCATCTTGTCGACGTTGATTTCTCGTGCTTCGCCGCTCTGGGCGAATATAGGAACGCGGGCGCGAGGTACAGGCAATCCGAACGCGGCGCAGATGACGTCCGCCATCGTTTGGTGTGCGGCGTACGCCGCGGCGCACAGCAGCGCCTGACTCACGCCGTATTCGATCGCGAGCGGCAAGCGCTTTCCCTCGAACGGCGCGAAGACGCTATGACAAGCACCAAGGAAGTCACAAGGGTCACAGCCAAGTACGCGCGGCGCGACCACGGAACGTATGACGGCTGCGATCTGCTTGGAGTTGAACAATGGATCGCGACCCGCCGCACCCGAGTATTGGACGCTCATCATGTCGCCCCAGGCGACGGCGCCATCGGGCAACACCAAACCGATACTGAGTGATGCGGCCGGGACTCTGATCGACGGAAACCCGGGGGTAAGCGGCGCACCCGAATACCCGAAACCATCTTGTTTCGCACCTGAGAGAATAGCCGCCTGGTCGTCATAGAAGAACCCGCCATTGCCCGGAGCCAACAGGATGTCCTTGATTTTCAAGATTTCTACCCCCGTTTCGTCATATCGAAGCCGACGCGCTATGGTGTGTGTGGGGGCGCTGGCTGGCCAATATATTTCCGCTTACAACCCATCGCGTTTCGAGATAGGCTAGCCTTGAATAGGTGCCAACGTTGGCAACTCCCGGGTCAACACCCATCCTTACGACCCGGCGTCGTAGTCGAGAAAAGTGCTTGGATATTCGCCAGCTGAGGTACTTCCTAGGTGTTGTCGAGGCTGGCAGTTTCACAAAAGCGGCGGCGCGGCTGCATGTTGCGCAAAGTGCCCTGAGTCTGCACGTACGCCAGCTCGAAGAAGGCTTTGGAGCGTCGCTGCTGATCCGGGAAAAGGGCGGCATCCGGGTAACGGATCATGGCGCGAAGCTGGTCGAACACGCGCGCATAATCCTGCGACAAGTGGCTCTGGCCGAGGCGGATCTAACGAACAAGAACACTTCTCCCGCCGGAGAGGTCACGGTCGGAATCCCTTCCGGCGCGGCTCGGGTCATGGTCTCGGAGCTTCTGGCTGCCGCAAAAGAAGTCATACCCAACGTGTCCCTCAAGATCGTCGAAGGGATGACAGGCCCCCTCGAGGAATGGATGAACGCGGGTCGCTTCAACCTGGCTGTATTGTATCGAATGGCGGACAGTATCGGAGGATATGACGAGCTGGCTCGCGAGGAATTTTGCTTGGTCGCGCATCCGAACATGCCGCCGTTCACGAATCCGATCGAGCTGGCCGACCTTTTTGCCTTTCCGCTCGCTGTGCCAATGCCGGTCAACAACGTTCGTCGATCGGTCGCCGACGCCATCGATCGATTTGGATGCACCCTCGATATACGGTTCGAAGTCGACTCGTTGTCAACCATTCTCAGAATGGTCGCCGAAGGCAAGGCGTATTCCATCTTGACGCCGGCGGCAATCCATAACGAAGTTCGCTCCGGCCTAGTCAAGGCCATCAAGGTGGTGAATCCAGTGATATCGCGGTCAGTCGTTTTGGCCACCAACACGCGGGACGAGCGCTTACCCGCAGTAAAAGCAACTAGATCAGTGCTAATAAACGTCGTACGCGAGCTCGTCCAGATTGGGGACTGGCCGGCAACCCTTCCCACCGGGAACCACGCAGCCCCGCTTCGCAGATCTGAAAATAACAAATCCTTCGCGTCGACCTGATCGACCGCGCGCATTCGGACTTCAACTATCGCGTGGAGTAACCGTTCGATGGGACAGTTGCTCACAATTGGAGACCGATGTTCCGATGGGGAAGATTCCAGACGTCCCATGGGCGGACGTGGTGGCGAGGCTGTCGTCCTAGTCCGGGTCGAGGGGGACAGAGCGATCCGCTCATCGCGCCAACCAACGTCCGTTCAGCACGACTGCGTGGAGGCGGCTTGTGTTGTGAATATCGAGCAGGGGGTCACCGTCTAGGACGACCAGATCGGCCGCTTGCCCGGAGGCGACGGCGCCGACGGTGTCAGTGAGCCCAAATGCGCGGGCGGGTTCGCTCGTCGCGCTCTGAAGCGCAGCAAGTGGCGTCACCCCGGCCGCCACCATGAGTGCAAGCTCATCTTGCAAAGCGAAGCCAGGAATCACGTATGGGTCGCCTAGGTCGGTACCTGCGAGCAGCGGCACACCGGCGCGCGATGCGGCCGCGGACAGAGCACCAAATTGCCCAAGCAGCTCGCGTTCAAAGCTCGTTGGTGTTGGTTCCACCAAGTCATCCCAGTGCTTGCGCAGCGCGGGCCATACCGCCGAACTTCCAGGCAGCGTGGCGAGCCAAGTGCCGAGCGCAGGGTCGCCGGTCATGAAATTGCCGCGCCAGGAAGTGAGCGTCGGGGTAAACCAGGTGCCCGCACGGAGGAGTGCGGGGAAGAGCGCGGCCTGTATCTCCAACGGTGCGCAATACTGCGCGTCGGCGTGAGACTCCGAGCGAATCCGTGCCCACTCATCCGACGAGCACAGCAGCATACCGCGGCCGTGCTCGATCGTGCGCTGCCCGGCGGCCGCCGCGGCCAGTGGGCCAGCTTCAGGCAGGTGGCCAGCGAATGTCAGTTGAACTTTTCGGGACTCTGAGACGATGGCGTCGTATAGCTCGGGCGTCAGGCGGTTGTGTACCTTGATGAAATCAACGCCCCGCGCTTTGAGCTCATCGACTGCACGGCGGGCGTCCTCGGGCGAGGAGACGACTCTCAGTTCGTGTTTCCATTTGGTAAAGCGCACGCCGATACGCTCGATGAGTGACCCACCATAGAGCTTGGGACCGGGTGCGATGATGCGCGGGATCGGCCCGCCTGCCGCACGCGCGGCCCTCCACTGGAGGATTTGGCCGAAGTCGCTACCCATGTCGCGCACGCTGGTGATCCCATTGGCAACGAAAAGTGGGAAAGCCTCGGGTCCAACCTGAGAGAGGTGGACGTGGGAGTCCCACAAACCAGGCATAACGAAGCGGCCAGACGCGTCGTGCACGAGCGCACCGGTGGGAATGAGAGTGCTTGCGGTCGGCCCGACCAAGATGATGCGCTCACCGCGAATTACAATCGTCATATCGCGGTACTCGTTGGCGCCACCAGCCGGATCGATCACCGTCGCATGGGTGATTGCATGTATGTTGTCCCCGTTCGTGGTCGGTGCATCCTGTTGCACCGAGGCGCTGGCTGGCTCAGGTTGGCCTGACGTACAGCCCAAGAGACCAAGCCAGCCAACAACTGTAATGGCAACGACGCGTGACCGGACAGGCCGTGCTCTCACAATGGCACTAATTGCTCTAGAGTCCAACATGAACGGATCGCAGCAGAACTGGCGCATCCTGCGGACCCTTATAGAGGACCGAATAGGTTCCCGATTTTACTACGCCGAGCCGCGCGGCTGGACAACGCGCGTTCTTGGCGGCGCCGGGTAAGTCGGTATTGATCGTCAAATAGATTGCATCGTCGATAATCTTGGCCACGACGCTCGAGCAGACTAGGGCGGAATTTAGCGTCGTCGGTTTGGAAGTGAAAGTCACCGACCCGGAAACGTCAGCCTGGACAGGTAGTGTCCATACACCGTCCGCCTGCAAAGGGTCCCCCACAGTGATTCCGCCAACGGACACTACAAACGCCCACGACCGGGGCACGGCAATGGCAACGCTTGGAGTACCAAGAACCAAAGCGATAAGAATTCCGTGAGTTTTATTCATTGGCCTCTAACGAATGTAAGGGACTTCCCCGTCCCGAGGCGGCATCGATGTGCCAGGATTGGTTTGCGAGATCAGTCTTTTCAAGAGGGGAAGCCCCATGAGCAAGTGTCTACGGTTGGAATCGACTTGGCAAAAATATGTTTTCAGTCCATGGCGTCGATGCACAAGGAGTGGTCCTGATCCGTCGCACGGTATCGCGGGCGAAGCTTGCGCTCCATCGGTTGGGTTTTGCGAATGCGAATTAAGCAACGACGCATGATTCTTAAGTTCTCGGTTACGCCGGCAACCTCATCGCCAGTATTCGCCTGTGCGTACCGTCGATCCGTCTGCAGTGTGGTCATATCGTTGCGTCTCCGTGCCTAGCGGTCAATCTATCTCGCATCCCGCTTGACATGCAAGTCCCGGCTTGCCTATCCTTGAGTGTACAGGTTGGCATCAAGAAACACATGCCTACCGTCGTTACACGAAACCTCGCTTTGCAACCATTGGAGAATGATCGCGTGTTTGAAATGAAAACCGTCGACAAAGCGAAGAGTGAGTCGGAAATAAAGGCGCTCATGAAGTGTTCGCCGCAGGCTTGATGTCGACTTTATCTTGCAAGAAGCGATTGGAAGCCACGCAGTAATGCCGAAGTCGATGTTTGGCCACGAGACCTACATGCGACTACGGTGGAGGCGCTTTGGAAGGCGTTACGCGACTGCCGGTTCACGCGTCAATACTGGGGACACGAGAACATCTCGGATTGGCAAGAGGGCTCGGAATAGGAGCACCGCCGAGCCGATCGCTCCCATACGTTGGTTGTGTTGGGCGTGGTACTCGAGGCAAGGCCCCCGCACGATTTGGTCATTACATGGACCGATCCGCAGCATCGGGGCAATTCGGAGTCAGGTGAATCATGAAGAATGAGGAAAGAGAGACGCCGGCGGCTCACGCGGTGGTCTCGCACGCCAAGTGGGTCGAGGAGCGAAAGATCCTATTGGCTCAGGAAAAGCAGTTCATGCGCCTTCGCGACGAACTCAGCAGGCGACGCCGGGAGTTGCCTTGGGAGCGCGTCGAGAAGGACTATACGTTTGAGGACGTGAGTGGCACAAAGTCTTTGGCGGACTTATTCGAGGGTCGCAGTCAATTACTGGTGTATCACGCCATGTTTGATCCGGCCTCCGCATCGGATAAGACCTCCTGGACGGCAGAGGCCGCTTGCGATCACTGCTCATTTTGGGCCGATAGTTTTAACGGCATCATCGTACATCTCAATCACCGCGATACTACAATGATTGCCGTTTCGCGCGCCAAACCGGCGGTGATAGCCGCGTACCAGAAGCGCATGGGCTGGCGCTTCAAGTGGGTATCTTCAGGCGGCTCGGATTTCAACGCCGACTTTGGGGTGTCGTTTTCCGCGACCGACCTTGCCGGCCAAGGCGCGAAGTACAATTACACGCAAACGCCGCACCAATCGGAAATGCATGGCGTGAGTGTCTTCTACAAAGGCGCCCCAGGGATCATATTCCATACCTACTCTTGCTATTCGCGAGGGATCGATATGCTGAATACAACCTACCAATACCTTGATCTCGTGCCCAAAGGGCGCGATGAGGAGGACGGCAATAAGCACTGGGTCTGTCGACATGACGAATATCCGACGGAAGTTTGCGGCCATGGGAAGTGACGATGAGCCGACCCAGCCGCGTTTGAGCGGGATCCGCGTGCCGACTGTGGTGTTAGCGTCTTCTGTAAGACTGCCAGCGATCGGGTGTTTCACACTTACTCATGCTTCCAACGCGGCATCGACATGATGAACGCCGCCTATCAGTACTTAGATTTTGACCCCAGATGGACGCAACGAAGCGTCCGATAAGCCTACGATGGCATGGGTTCGCCGCAGAGACGAATATGCCACTTAAAATTAATAGTAAATGTATGACGCGAATTGAGGAATCATGAACACTAAGGAAATCCGCGGTCGAGGATTTGGCTAGCGGCGTCGCACCGATTGACGCGCCCACGACAATTGCAAGGCATCCATTGTCTCGACCCGAAGTCACAGCTGGACTCACATGGAAACGATTGCGGGCGATTTACGACAGATGCAGCGCACGCCGCTGTCGGCTGCTCATGTCGAAGCATTGCGCATCGCCGGCGAGGTCGCAACTTATCCTGCGGGTACCTTTATCGCCCGACCGGGCGATCCTATCGATCGATTTATTTATATCGAGGAAGGCGAAATAGAAGTCGTCAATGCCTACACCGATGAACGCCTCTTCCCGCACACGATGGGCCCGACACAGTTCATGGGAGAAATCTCCTTTCTGATCGGCGGCACCTCATCGCTGCCGTTTCGCGCGGTCAAAGACACACGGGTGATCGAGGTGCCGCGTGCAGCCATGCTGACGCTGATGTCTCAAATGCCAGAGATGTCCGACATCATTATCACCGTGTTTTCGGGGCGCCGCCGACGCCAGCTCGACGACCGCGACGGCAGCTCATTACGGCTGATCGGCGAGGAAGAGGACCGCAACGTCCGTCGAATCGCGGAGTTCGCAAACCGTAACCACATCCCTTACAGCTCCTTCTCACTGCGAAGCCCAGAGGCAGAAGTGACCGCCCGCAGCTGCGCAATCGCTGCGGACGTGCCGGTGGTGATTTTTGGGCGAGGCGTCGTCGTGACCGATCCCACGCCCGACAAGGTCGCGCGGTTGCTCGGCCTCAATCTCGATTTTCAGAACGACGAGACATTTGACGTGCTGATCGTGGGCGGCGGACCCGCCGGCGTCGCCGCGGGAGTCTATGCGGGGGCGGAGGGTCTGGAGGCACTCGTCGTCGAGGACCTTGCGATCGGTGGTCAGGCAGGAACCTCGAGCCGGATCGAGAATTATATGGGCTTTCCCACGGGCATCTCGGGTGCGGATTTGGTCTGGCGCGGCGAGATACAGGCAATGAAGTTCGGTACTCGCTTCGCCATGCCGCGGCGGGTAGTGCGCCTGGAAAGGTTCGACGATGAGAGCTTTTGCGCCACTTTCGAAAACGGCCAGCGCGTGCGCGCCAAGGCCGTAGTGGTGGCAACGGGTGTGCAGTACCGCCGGCTGCCGCTCGATCGGCTTGCCGACTTTGAAGGCGCCGGTATTTATTATGCCGCGACCGAGATGGAGGCGCGCTACTGCAAGGGAACCGAAGCGGTCATCATCGGCGGCGGCAACTCGGCGGGGCAGGCCGCGATGTTCTTGAGCCGCTCGGCGTGCAGGGTGCGCGTGTTGGTCCGCGGGGCCTCGCTCGCCGCTTCGATGTCGAGCTACCTCTCCAGCCGGCTGGAAGCCGACCCCAGGATCACGATCGAGTACCGCGCCGAGGTTAGCGCGTTGCATGGCTCGGACCATCTTAGAGCGCTCACCATTCGTGACTGGAAGACAGGGGCGAGCCGCGTCGTCGATACGCGTGCGCTTTTCATCATGGTGGGCGCCGCACCGAACACCGAGTGGCTCTCCGGCCTCGTGAAACTCGATGACAAGGGGTTCGTGATCACGGGCTCCGCCGTTGACTCAGCCGCCTCGCCCTTCGCCACCTCGCAGCCCGGCATCTTCGCGGTGGGCGACGTGCGCGCAGGTTCGGTGAAGCGCGTTGCCTCCTCGGTAGGGGAGGGATCGGTTGTAATTTCTAAGGTGTGGGAATATATCGGCGGCAATGCCTAGTGTTAAACAGGGAAGCAGGGCAAGCGTTGTAAATACTCGATTTCCTCTCCCAGTGGCACTGCGGGCTCATAATCTTGCGCGGCTCGTCGTAGCCGTGAGCTTAGGCCAACGATCATGTTGACCGCGGCGTCGCTTTGGCGGTCCCGAATCAGTCCGGCAATTGCATTTAGCGTGTTAAACATGGAATGCGGATCGAATTGTCGCTGCAATGCGTCAAGTTGCGCTTTTGCGAGTTGCTCGTTGAGTTGGGCCACCTCGATATCTTGCTTGGCAATGCGTGCTGCGGAGTCCATGACAAAGGTGATGGACTGGATGGCAGCATTCACGATGAGCGAGGTGAGAAAACCGCACGATAATTTGCGGAGCGCAAGCGCGACGTAGCTATTGGGGGCTTGCGGTAGCGCCCATGTATCCGGCGAAAATTCCAGCAACGCAGACCACCCGTCCGCCGCGAGCGCAATCAAAAGAACAAGGCAAAGGTGTATCAATACAAATCTGATCGACGGGGCGGGAAAGAGAGGATACCGACGTGCATATCGCATCACCAATGGAGTCGCCAGAGCCCACGGCAGCCAATTGAGGACGAGAACTACAAACAGGAGCACCCAATTGTGGTGCATGCCCGCCGCGCGCATCGGGAAAACAATTTCACAGGCGTCGATCAGGCCGACGCCTAGCCAAATCAACGCAATCCGCGACCAGTGAACTGCCCGAACGCGTGTCGAGGTTTCGTTCATGAGGCGATCGTACTACTGCGGCGCTGAACCAACGCTAGCATGCAGCCAATTACCGCCCTGGTGCAGCCAACGGCATGGTCCCGCTGCAAAGGCAAAGCCGATACATCCACAGGACCTTGCATATCAGATACGGCACGCTCGATCGGGACACAGACTGCAATGCCGTCCGCAATGGTGTTTGCGGACTCTGCTTTTCCAGAACGTGCGCAGCTCTGCGCGAAGTGCAGCACCGCCGCCGTGGTGATGATGGATGGCTGCAATACCTGCCCGAATTGCGGCGACTCGAAGTGCGGGGTGGGGCGCTAGCGCGCCGCGTCGTCGTCGATCCAGTAATCGGTGTACAGCATATTTTTGAGCTCCATTCGATGTGCCCAATTGACCTCCTCGAGCATCGGGCTTGCATAGAAGGCGGGTACATATCCCAAACAAAGCACCGCGACCGGTCGGCTGCCTCGAGGCATGTGCATCAACAACCGTAGGGCTTCGGGATCGAACAGGGAAACCCAACCCATCCCGACATTCTCGGCGCGGGCGGCCAGCCAAAGATTTTGAATCGCACAAGCCACCGAGGCCAGATCCATTTCAGGCATGGTTCGGCGTCCGAAGATGTGGGCTTCCCGGCCGCCAGCGAGCGCGGCCACCAGCAGCTCGCCGCACCCGAGAATGCCCTCCACCTTGAGGCGCATGAACTCGTCCTCACGCTCGCCGAGCGCCTGTGCCGTCTTGACGCGCTCTGTCTCTACCAAGGCGTGAACGCTCGCTCTCAATGCCGGATTGCTCACCCGGATGAACCGCCAGGGCTGCATCAGGCCGACACTCGGTGCCATATGAGCAGCCCCCAGCAGGCGCTCCATCAGCGCGTCGTCGAGTGGATCAGGCAGGAAGTGCCTCATATCGCGGCGCACGGACATGGCGCGGTATATCGTCATAATTTCTTGGGGCGTGAAATCAGGCATAAGTATCTTCACCCTGTGATGGCTTGCAGCCGTGGTGCCTATCCAATATCCAGCCGATGAACTGAACTGAACGGTATGTGTGCCTCGAGCCCTGACGGGCCACTGCGCAGACCTAAGCGGGCTAGTGCGACGCGAATAACGCCTGCATGGGTCACCGCGATGACGACGTCGCCGTTGGCTTGGCGCACTTGACTGACCCAGCGTTCCCAACGCGCGCCGACCATCTCCGCCGATTCTCCGCCGCCGGGCCGGTAGCCCCACGCATCCTGCGCCCATTCGTCGATTTCTTCGCGCGTTATCGAATCCCAGCTAGCGCCCTGCCAGTTACCGAAACTCATCTCTATCAAATCATCGGTCGATGTGGGCTCACGCGGCGACGCTAGGCGCCGAGCGAGCCCCATGCATCGTGACGACGGGCTGGAATATACACGTACGCCCTCAAGCGATTGGTTAGGCATCTGAGCGAATACTGATTCGGCTGCGGCACCGAGCGCTTGCTCGTCCACGGTTACCTCCAGGCGTCCATAGCAAAGGCCGTCGACGCCGATAGGCGGCGGGTGCCGCACCAGATAAATCCGCATTAGCGTGTTCCCAAAACACCGAGCGCCGCCAAGAGAAAACTGAGTTCCGCGAGCTGTTGCGCGGCGCCTAGGCAGTCCCCGGTGTAACCTCCGATTCGGCTCTTGAAATAGCCACCCGCCAACAGTGTGGTGATCCCGCTAAAAATCAGCGCGGACAGCAGGGCAACAGAGATCTGAGTCCGTGCCGTAAGATCGATGAGCAAAAGCGCAGGTACTAGGATGAGCACGCCCAGCGCACCGCTCAATAGCCAGTCGGCGCCGCTCAGACTGTTGGCGAGGGGCTTTGACTTTGCTTCTGCATCCGCGCGCACGTAGGGCAATCGCCAGATTAGACCGATCGCACACCATCGACTCACCATGTGTGCGCCAATGACGATGATAGAAAATGCCGTAAGGGGAAGAGATACCAAAACCGACCATTTCAATCCCAGCATCATGGCAATGCCGATGGCGCCGTAGGCGCCCACTCGGGAATCCTTCATGATTGCCAGCACCGCATCGCACGTCCTGCCACCACCGAAGCCGTCGCAGACATCCGCGAGGCCATCCTCGTGAAATGCACCCGTCAATAGCAATGAGCCGCTCATCATCAAACCAACCGCGACGAGCGGCGGAAAGAATAGCGTACAGATCCACCATATCCCGACCGCAATGACTCCCACTAGCGCACCCACCAAGGGAAAAAAGCGCGCCGACTCGGATAGCCAGCTCGTTTGAAACCCGATGAGACGCGGTCCCGGCAGTCGGGTCAAGAACTGGATCGCGACCAGCAAGAGGAGCACCTGGCGTTTCATCGGGTAAATCTCTTACGCGTCCTTGTTGCTCACGCCGGCGCCTTCAAACGTCGCCATCTCCGTGAATAACGACGCTGCGGCGCGCACGACCGGCAGCGCGACCGCTGCGCCGCTGCCTTCACCCAGGCGCATGCCGAGATCGAGCAGCGGTTGAGCCCGTAGATGTTCAAGCAAAGCACGATGCGCGTGCTCGGCAGAACAGTGACCGAACACACAATAGTTGAGTACGCTGGGATCCAAATTAACCGCAAGCGCCGCCGCGACGGTGACCGTGAATCCGTCCACCAATATCACTGCGCCGCGGGCGGCGCCCGCCATGATGGCGCCGGTGAGCATGGCAATCTCATAGCCGCCGTATTCCGCCAACAAGCTCAATGGGTCCGTGGGCAAGGCACGGCGCCTGAGCGCCTGTCCCAGCAACTGTTTCTTTCGCTCGAGTCCCTTATCATCGAGCCCAGTGCCGCGCCCTATACAGTCAAACAACGCTCGGCCGGTCAGCCCATGCATCAACATGGCCGCGGAGGCGGTGTTGCCGATTCCCATCTCGCCGAGCACGAGTGTATTGCTGGCGGCCGGCATCACGCGTCCGACAATCTCACCACCGAGCTGTAGAGCATCTGCGCATTCTTCCGGCGTCATGGCCGGCTCCTCGATGAAGTTGCGGGTTCCCGGACGAATCTTTGCGTCGATGAGGCGCGAATGCGCACTGCAGTCGTCGGCTACACCGGCATCGACGATCCAAAGTTCAACCCCCTGCAATTTAGCCAGTACGCTTATCGCCGCGCCGCCATGCAAAAAATTGGCCACCATCTGGGCGGTTACTTCGCGAGGATACGCACTGACCCCATGTTCCGCTGCGCCGTGATCTGCGGCGAAAACGATGCCGACAGGTTCCGCTATTCCGATGTCCAAGGATCTTTGGATTGCGCAGAGTTGTGCTGCCAGCGATTCAAGGCGTCCCAGCGACCCTAGGGGCTTTGTGAGCACATCGAGCCGCCGAAGCGCAGCGGCTCGAAACGTTTCGTCAACGGGCGTAATATCGCTGAAGCCCCTGAAGTTTGAACGCTGTGTGGCTAACATGGTGTTGATCCGCGCCTGCGCAGAAGATATGTGTCCATGATCCATCCCTTTTGATTGCGGCTTGAAGCGCGAGCATTCTCAATCTGCTCGCTAAGTTCACTGAGTTTCCCGGCAAACAAGATCTCATCGGGCGTCCCGAGATAGGCACCCCAAAAAATGTCAATATCGTCGTTGGCCAGCGATTTGAATGCACAGCTGCCATCGAGCATGACCAGCACATTGGTGCCGACACGAAGGTGTTCGTCGCCCAGTCCGCGGCCCGTGGTGATGTGGATTGGTTCACCGATTTCGTTCAAAGCAATTCTGTGACGTGCTGCAAGCGCCTGAATGCTGGTGATGCCGGGAATGACCTCCCACTCGAATTCCACCGATTTGAGTGCCGCAACCTGATCGATGATGCGCAGGGTACTGTCGTAGAGGGATGGGTCTCCCCAAACGAGAAATGCGCCGCATTCGCGCTCTGAAAGCTGCTCTCGGATGTTTTTCTCATACAGAGCAGCCCGCTGTTCGTGCCATGCCGCTACCGCGGATCGGTAACCATCCGAGCTGCGGTGCCGTTTGGGGTCCTGAATCTCGACTATTCGGTAGGACCTGGCCTGCATGTAACGCTCGCAGACATGCTTTCTGGCACGCAGTAAATCGGCGGTATCTTCACCCTTATCCGAAACGAAGATGACGTCCACCTGCTGGAGCGCCTTGATCGCCTGCACCGTGATGTGCTCGGGATGACCGGCGCCGATGCCGATGAGCTTCAGCCTTCGCATGCGGACCTCGGAACGCCGGCCGCGGCGTGGGCCGACGCATCAATGAGTTGCTGGCGGGTGCGCACGATCTCGCCAATGACGACCATGGCCGGCGCAGCGATATGGGCGGCGTGCGCCTCGGATGCGAGGCTGTCGAGGGTCGAGGCAATTACCTGCTGATCCGTCAAGGTTGCCGAAGCGATCACCGCGGCCGGTGTGCTCGCGGGTAATCCGCCGCGCATTAGTGCCCGCGCAATCTTGTCGAGGTTGCGCAGTCCCATATACAGAACGATGGGCTGGCGGGTACGCGCGAGCGCGCACCAATCGATGTTGCTGTCCTCATCGGGGTCGTGACCCGTCGCGAGAATGATTGCCTGATTGACGCCGCGCATCGTGGCCGGAATACCGGCGCTCGCCAATCCGCCGAGTCCCGCTGTCACGCCCGGGACCACGCGAAAGGGTATGCCGGCCGCCGCCAGCGCCAGCATCTCCTCGCCGCCGCGGCCAAAAACAAAGGGGTCGCCGCCCTTGAGTCTCAGTACGCGAAGCCGGCGGCGCGCATGCTCCACGAGTTGGGTACAGATGTCTTCTTGCGCGATCGAGGGCTTGCCACCGCGCTTCCCCGCGAACTTCAGTCGCGCGCCCGTTCGAGCCAGGGCCAACACTCGCGCATCGACCAGCGCGTCGTGAACGACCACATCAGCCTGCAACAACGCCGCCAATGCGTCGAGAGTCAGTAGCCCGGGATCGCCGGGGCCTGCACCCACGAGCCAGACCTCACCGGGCGCGAATACGGGATAGTCGCCGCGTAGTGCGGTTAGCGCATGGGCGGCACCGACGGATGGAGGGCGATCAGACAACAATGGCATTGCGGAATCGCCGCTGATAGTCGGGAGAATAGAGGGCGCTCTCGTCAAAATCAGCAGCCTCCAGCGCGCGGCCGACGAAAACCAAGGCCGTTCGTTCCATGGGCTCAACCGACAGCTGGGCGCGAATGGTCTCGAGGGTACCGCGCAGTACGCGCTCGTCGGGCCAGGTCGCGCGCATCACCACCGCCACGGGACAGTTGGGTCCGTACTCGGAAATTAATTCCGCGACGATTGCATCCATGGCATGAATGGCCAGGTGAATGGCAAGCGTTGCGCCGCTGGCGGCAAATGTTTCGAGACGTTCGCGCTCCGGCATGCGCGAAGCACGGCCTGGCATTCGTGTTAGTACGACGCTTTGCGCGATGTTAGGAACGGTCAATTCGCGACCCAGAACTGCGGCGGCCGCAGCAAAAGCCGGCACGCCGGGCGTGAGCGTGTAAGGAATTCCATGTCGCTTGAGGCGTCGCAGTTGCTCGGCGAGCGCGCTATAGATCGACAGGTCTCCCGAATGAAGTCGAGCCACATCGAGACCCGCGGAATGGGCGGCGATGTACTCGCTCTCGATCTGATCCAGCGTCATCGACGCGCTATCGATGAGCCGCGCGCCTTGCGGACAATGTGCGAGCAATTCCGGTGGCACCACGGAGCCGGCATAGAGGCACACAGGGCAACGAGCGAGGAGGTCGCGCCCACGGATGGTAATCAGATCTGCAGCTCCGGGTCCTGCGCCAATGAAGTGGACTGTCATGGCGGCATTTCTCCTTCTGCGAGCGCACAGGTGACCGGGCCGACCGCGAGTCGTGGCGCCAGTAGGCGTGACTTGGGCCCGGCAGCGGCCAGCGCCGCGGCTTCGGCCACGGATTGGACATTGAGCGTGTCCATCGAGCGTTCTGAGCGCGTTACAGTGCGCAAATCCGCCTTCTCCAATGCATCCTGAGCAATCAACACAAGCGGCACTCCCCGTGCTGCAGCGGCCGCCACGATCCCGGCTTCCGTGCCTTTTACGGCAGGCACCGCAATCAACCCCAGTTGATGCCTTTCGAGCCGGCTCTGCCGCAATGCCGCCTCGATCGCCGATTCAACCTGCGCGGCCAATATTGCTTTACGGCAGCCGATACCCGCCACGATCATGGCTTCACCCAAACCCATTGCATGATGGGCATGGCGGAGCGCCAACCGGTCATACGGGCGTCCTCGCCTCCGATAGGGCCGGCGCGCGCGATCGAAATTTTCGTCAATGATCCCCCACACTGCGATTGATAGCGCAGCAGGATCATTTCCGTTTCCAGAGCAACGGAGTTGACGACCAAGCGACCTCCCGAGCGCAGGGCGCCTTGCACGACATCGATCATTCCCGGCGTTGACGCACCACCACCAATGAATACGGCGTCCGGCACACCCAACCCTCCCAAGACCGCAGGAGCGGCGCCCTCGATGACGGTCAAGTGCGGCACGCCAAACGCCGCGGCGTTGCGGTTGATGCGCGCGACTCGATCGCTGCGCTCCTCGACGGCGAACGCATTCAATGAACCATCTGCGAGCAGCCACTCGATCGATACGGACCCGGAGCCGGCCCCCACGTCCCAGAGTAGATCGCCGCGTCGCGGCGCCAATGCCGACAAGGTGAGACAGCGAATCTCACGTTTGGTGATCTGCCCATCATGCTCGAAGAGTTCATCGGCAAGGCCGGCCGCTTTGGCCAGAATGCGCGCCCCCACATCGGCCACCACTTCCACTGCCATCGTGTTCAAAGGGTCAATCGATTCGAGATCGAAGGCGTTCGCCGGCGCCGAGCGGATCCGCTCGCGGGGACCAGCGAGGGATTCAAGTACGGTGATTCGCGAAGTCCCAAAGCCGAGCCCGCACAACAGCCGCGCCAGCTTCGCGGGCGCATCGGATCCTTCGGCGAGCATCAGGATTCGTGCGCCGGGGTGCAGATGAGGCCGGATGTAATCGAGCGAACGGCCGCAGAGTGACAATGATGCGGTTTTTGGCAGCGGCCAGAGCAGCCGCGAGGCCGCCAAACTGAAAGCGGAGGGAGCGGGTAGCACCACTGTTTCCTCCCGGGTAACGTGGCATGACAGAGTGCTGCCCACACCATGGTTGAAGGGATCCCCCGACGCCAGCACGCAAACGGCCGTGCCCCGAAGCTTGAGCACCTCCGCCAGAGTCGAGTCGAACGGGATCGTCCACGGTTGAGCTACCCCTCGAATCAACGGTGCCGCCAGCGTGAGATGGCGCGCTCCGCCGAACACGACCGCCGCCGATTGGATGAGGTCCCGCGCCGCCCGGCTCAGGCCTTCGATACCGTCCTCGCCGATGCCGACGATGGACAGCCATCGATGTAATGCGGCAGGCTGGGGCCGGCTAAGTTCAGCGAGCGACATGAGCAGAAATATCCTCATCTTGGGTGGTACGACGGAGGCAAGATTGCTCTGCCAACAGCTGGCGATCCGTAACGATGTGGCGGTCACTTTGTCGCTGGCCGGCCGCACGGCGTCGCCATTGGCGCAAGCCGTGCCGGTACGATCGGGCGGCTTCGGCGGAACGGCGGGCCTCGCACAGTACCTGCGCGACCATGAAATCCACGCATTGATCGATGCCACGCACCCCTTTGCAGCGACGATGTCGGCTCATGCGCAGAGTGCCGCGGCTCGGACCCACACGCCCCTCCTTTCGCTGCGTCGGCCACCTTGGCGCGCCATCGCCGGCGATCGATGGACTGAGGTGCATGACGCCGAAGAAGCGGCGCGTACCTTGGGAGCCGAGCCTCGCCATGTATTTCTTGCCGTTGGCCGTCAAGAGCTTGCGCCCTTTGTCGCAGCGCCTCATCACCGTTACTTGATTCGCAGCGTCGATCCGGTGGCTCCTCCACTCGACGTGCCGCGCGCACGTTACATTCTTGAACGAGGGCCCTTTGGCGAAGATCGGGAACGGGAATTGCTGCGCGAACATGAGATCGACATCATCGTCGCGAAGAATAGCGGTGGTGTCGCGACGTACGGCAAGATCGCTGCGGCTCGAACGCTCGGCCTCCCGGTTATTCTGTTGCGGCGGCCGCCGCCCTTGGATGTGCCCATGGTTGCAACCGTCGGCGAGGCGATGGGGTGGCTTGATCATGTGCTGAAGGCACCGACCGATCGCGGTGTGTAGACAAGCGCGGTGCCATTGGCCCGTGCGAGAACCCGGGTTTCAGATGAACCCACGATAACGCAAGTCGCCATGTCCGCCTCGGAACCATCGGCCGCCTCCAACGCTGTGATGAGTATGCGTTCATCGGCGCGACCGACGGCGTGTCCAAAGACGACCGGTGTGTTCGCAGGCAGGTGGGCGCGTAATACTTCAAATGCACGCTGCAATTGCCAGGGTCTCGCGCGTGAAATGGGGTTGTACAACGCGATGACGAAACCCGCGCTCGCCGCCGCCTTCAGACGCTGCTCAACGACGGCCCAAGGCTTCAAGTTATTGGACAGCGACAGCGCGCAGAAATCATGACCCAGCGGCGCGCCGACGCGCGCGGCAACGGCCAGCATGCTGGTGATTCCCGGAACGATGGCAAGATCCAGGTGACGCCAAGCGCCCGGGCCTCGCTCCAGTGCCTCGCAGATCGCGGCCGCCATTGCAAAGACTCCAGGATCACCGCCGGATACCACGGCGACGTTTGCGCCTCGGGCGGCTTCCGTCAGCGCACGGGTCGCACGATCTATTTCCTCCCCGTTGTCGGAGGCCTCGCGGCGTTGACCCGCTCGAGCGGGAACCCGATCAAGGTAGGCGCCATATCCGTACACCACCTCTGCGGTTTGCAACGCATCGGCTGCTTCAGGCGTGAGCTGACCGACGCTTCCCGGACCCAACCCGATCACTGTAATCTTGCCGCTCATGAGTGCCACGCGCGCCCGGTCACCAATACGATTGCAAAGTAGGGTGCTGCGTCATTCGCTTTATCGACGAGCGGCATGATCTTTTCCTGGTCCGTCGTGCCCCGTTCAATATAGGTCGCATTGTTGAGACGGTCCGCCGCGACCAATGCCCGTCGCACTTTCGATAAATTCCGCCCCACTTTCATGACGACGGTGGGATCGTTCTGTTGAAAGCGGCGGATGAGTTCCACCTCATCCAGGGTGGCCGGCACCACAGTGAGCACATCGTCCCCCTGCGCGAAGGGCAGACCCGCGGCAGACCAGCAGCCCGACATGGCGGTTACGCCGGGAATCACGTCGGTGGGATACTGCTTCATCAAGCGCACGTGCAGGTGCATGTACGAGCCGAAGAACAGCGGATCGCCTTCCGAAAGAACGGCAACGGACCGTCCGGCGTCCAGATGAGCGGCGACCGCCGACGCTGCGTCGTCAAAAAAACTGTGAATCGCCGAACGATATTCGGAGTCGCTCGTTGGCCTTTCCGTGGTGATCGGATACAGAAGCGGCATTTCCGTCACGTTCGGGGGCAAGTATCGCGAAACAATGGCTCGCGCATTGCTCACGTTTCCCGCTTTGGCAAAATGGGCGACGACGTCGGCATACTTGAGCGTGTGCACTGCCTTTAGCGTTAGGAGGTCCGGATCTCCCGGGCCGACGCCGACGCCGATCAATTTGCCCAAGTCGTTCATAGGCCGGCGCGCGCCAAGGCATTCACGGCAGCGGCGGTCATGGCGCTTCCACCCACTCGGCCGCGCACGGCGATGAAGGGGACGCCGCGGGGATTGGCGATGAGTGCCTCTTTCGATTCCGCCGCGCCGACGAAGCCGACCGGGATTCCCAATATTGCCGCCGGGTGGGGTGTCCCTTCGTCTAGCAGCTCCAGCAGCCGGTACAACGAGGTCGGCGCGTTCCCGATCGCAACGACGGCGCCCTCGAGCCGGTCACGCCAAAGCTCGAGAGCTGCGGCTGAGAGAGTCGTCCCCAATTTTTCGGCCAATGCGGGCACGGTTGGATCGCGCAGCGTGCAGATCACTGCGTTGTTCGCGGGAAGGCGCGCGCGAGTAACGCCGTGGCTGACCATTTCCGAGTCGCAAATGATCGCCGCTCCCGCACGCAGCGCCTGCCGAGCCGCCGGAATCACGCCCTCTGAGAACATGATGTCCTTGGCGATTTCGACCATGCCGCAGGCATGCAGCATTCGAACGGCCACGTCCGCTTCCGCGTCCGAAAATCGCGCCAGGTCTGCCTCGGCCCGAATGATGGCAAACGATTGCCGATAAATCGCAGTGCCGTCGCGCAAATAATCAATCATGTGCCGGCACTCATCGCAGCCAGCAGGCCCGTCACACCGAGTCTCGATACGACATCGACGCTCCTGTCCTCGGCGCTCCGTTGCTGTCGTTCCGCGCCCAGGCGGGAGAGGCCGACGATGAAATTCGTGATCGATGTCGTGCCGTGCGGAGTGTCGCCGGCGCGGCCTTGGATGACGAGGCGATTCGGCCCGATGAACGTCAACGCGGCGGCGCCGGGATGGGCACAGCCTTTAGCGCAGCCGGAGATGTGGATGGTCAAAGACCCGTCGAGGATGGACCTTGCAGCCTCCGCGATCGCCGGGGCCAGCTCGCGCGTGGAAAGATTGGCGGAGTCGCAGGCGGGCGCCCCCGCGCAGGCGACGACAAATCGGCGCGGATCATCCGGTCGCACGAGAAATCCGGCGGCCGCTGCGGCGGCAGTGAGTTCCTCTGCGCCATCCGCGTCCAGTCCGATGATCAGCAACGAGCGACCGGGCGACGTCTGAATCGACGTCGCCCCGCAAGCCGCGGCGCGCCGCGCCAAGCGTTGCAGCACAACGGCCTCGGCGTATCCAAAGGCGACGGCAACGCCGAGCGCGACTTTCCCGGTATTCAACGGATGGAGTCCGATTGGCGCCGCCGGCGGCCGTGGTCTCGGCGGCGGAGCATCGCTGAGCAGGCTCGAAAGCGACGCGCGCAGGGCTTGCGCGTCGGGCGGGTTCGCAAAATCGCGCGCTCTTGCATCCGGGCCACGATCTGCGATGCGGTCGAGGAGTTGAACGATGACTTCGGCGGCATGATCCGGCAGTACCCAACCCAGATTGGTCGAATTGGCAGCGGTTCCTGCCAGGCTCACATGCAATCGGAAATTAGTACCGGCTCGTAATCGCAGATCCCCCGGCACGCTATCCAAATGCATAGCGCCGCCGCCGTCGACCAGCACGGACACCTTGGGACCGATCGACGCAATTGCGGGCCGGTTCGCGAGTACCGCCCGCAGTGCGACAAGCAGTGCGCGCAGATCAAGACTCTCTCGAGCGTCCAGCCCCATCAGGGGCGATACCAGTATGGGAGGGCCGCTCTCCACACCGAGTCCGAGCGCGATGACGCCGCGCGCAAAATCCGATGCGGAGGCAGGGGAGAGCCCCCTAATTTGCAGGCTTCCGCGCTGCGTGACCTCCACAATACCGTTGCCATGGGCACGGCTCAAGTCGCACAAGGCAACCAGGGTATCGATGAGAAGCGGCCCGGACGGCAGGAGACGCGCGAGCAGTCCATCGCCGGTCGGCATGGGATTTAATATGCCGGGACATAGACCACGACGGTGAGAATTCACGAGGGCTCTTCGCAAAAGTTGATTGGCGGGATGCGGGCGATGAGACCGCGCTTCAAGGATTCCGGTCGGCCGCGCCAGGGCATGATCCCGTCGGTCGACTGGGCAAGCAACTGCGCGCCCGTGATGAGCGAGGGCCCGTCCCGTTCCGGATCTAGGCCGCCGAATATGTAGGTCCAGGTATTCTCGCAACGGATGGCCGCGCTCAATCCGCGGCTGCAATTGCCGAGGCAGCGGACGCGTAGCACCGAAATGTCATCCGTACCGGCGGCCGCGAGCGTAGTTGCATCAGCCAGCGCACTGCCCGGTCGTGGCGCATCGTCGTCCGACGCGGCGGTCAGGTCCGTCGCAGCGCGGCAGGTAATGCATACCATGACCGTGGGTCGACCGGCGGGCCCGGTGTCGTTCATCCGCATGGCTCCCTAAGCTCGGGGTGCGGAACCGGCGCGAATCGGATGCTGCCGATTCGCGCACAGTCGAGACGAACTCGACCGTTGCCGAGGCACCCCGCCCGGCACGCGACCAAAGGGATGGCAGGTCTCCTGGCTCGCGGGTCAGTGCAGCTTGCCGCCTTCCCAACCTGTCACATGCGGACAGAAATCAGTGGCATCAGACAAGCGCTCGCCGCTTACAGTTGCGGGGGCAGCCGTGGGTTGGCATCAAGCGCCTTGGAGGAGCTTGATGTGTACCACATTCCCTCATCGCTCTCTCGTTTGAGAGAGGCCATCAAAGTCTGCAGTACAACGTTGCGCGCTCACAATGTCAATGGCGACCTGGCGTCCGCCGGCGCAGCATCCGCGCGACGGCCGCGTGGCGGCCTTACTATTGTTGTTGCCGGCCCGATGCATTACGCTCCGAGAAGTTGTCAGGTGCTCGGACCAACTGAATGGGGTTGGCGAGTGAAACGGGAATCCGGTGAGAGTGCCTCCGTGGCGTCGAATCCGGAACTGCCCCCGCAACGGTAAGCGAATCGAAGGCGAAAATTTAATGTCACTGCGCCCCTTAGGCGTGGGAAGACGTTTCGTCAGCCTTAAGGCGTTCGCGAGTCCGGAGACCGGCCCGACATCGAGTAGCGGATACCTTCGCGGTGGGCGAATTGGGCTATGTGCTTAGGCGCCGACGGCAGTCCGACTGGCACACTCCAACAGAAGCTGACCCCGATGCGGGCGCGTCGTTCGCATCCAAGTCTCCGCAATTTTTTGAATCGATTCGTGCGGACGGTGAAGCAATCATGGCGGAACCCAACTTGGGCTCTGAAGAAACCGAAGGCGCCGATACCGAGGCCTATGCGCAGCGGATCCAGCGACGCAAGGCAATTCAGGATCGGCGCATGGCCGAAACCGTGACGAATCGAGGACTGGTCATTGTTCATACCGGGGCGGGGAAGGGGAAAACCACCGCGGCGCTCGGGATGGTGCTCCGCAGTTTGGGCCACGGTTATCGCGTCGCCGTTGTGCAATTCATCAAGGGCGCATGGGAACCGGCGGAGAAGCGGGCATTCGAGCCGTGGGGCAGCCAACTGCAATTTCACGCCACCGGCGAAGGCTTTACCTGGGAAACGCAAGACAAGGTCCGAGACAAGCTTGTGGCGCAGGCGGGTTGGGAAGTTGCCCTGCGCTACTTGGCGGATGCCGAGTACCACCTGGTCCTGTTGGATGAGGTCAATATCGCCCTGAGGAAAGACTATTTGTCCGTCGATCAAGTATTGGCGGGCGTTAACCTGCGACCTCCGAAGACCCACGTGGTGCTCACCGGGCGAAATGCACCGGACGAATTGATCGAGCGCGCCGACTTGGTAACTGAAATGACCCTGATCAAGCATCCGCTCAAGCTGCAGCGGATTCGTGCGCAGGCCGGCATCGAGTTTTGACCTTTGGACCCGATGGCCCCCACGACCCGCATGGTGAATCTCAAGCCGTCGCGTATTCGACTGTTGGTCGCCATGAACGCAGTCGATGAAGAGTCCTGGCAGGATTGGGTCTCGGCGCACGAGGCGAGTCCCCACGTCTCACACATTGCACTCCAGCGCGTACATCGCGATGACCATCCGCAAATGCGGCATGCAATCGGCTTGGGCTACGGAGAGAGGCTGCGCTGGTTTGGGCCCATAGATGATCCGTGCAAACGTCGGCTCGTGATCAACTACGCCGGCACCGTGGTCGAGCAAGGCGGTTTTCCCCCAACGAACGAGTTGGGGCAGTGGGAGTTAGCGGTTCCCGCTCCAGGGGCTGCGACCGACGCCTCTGCCCTGGCCGCGAACGTATCGATGGAAGGACTGGTGCTGCTCTCGCATGCGGAAACCGACCTGCTCGCGCTTGAACGGGCTCGTTGCGAACTACCGGCGTCGTTTCCCCGAGTTTTAGGCCACTCTCTTCTCGGCCTATCCGGGTCGGAAGCGTTGATTGCGCTCTTCGGTACGCAGCGCTCGCAGCGATTGTTGGCGATCGTGCGCATCCACGGCACCGTCTCCTCCGTCCCGGGGCTCAGAGATCTCATCGGCCTCGCGGATGATGAGGGCTGGGGACTGGTCGTGATCAGCGGTGTCGGCGGCAGCGCGGAGTTGTTGCCCCGCACCTCCAATATTGAGCCCGAACTCGCGTCGAACCTGACGTCTTATTTCATGGCTGGCGGCGTGAGCAATGTGGCGCAAGCTTTGCGCTACGCCGCTGCGATGCATTTAAGATTCGACGGGGGATTTGTGCCGCCGCGCCCGATGCCTGCTCACGGTCTGTACCATCCGGACCTCTTGATCACGACTCCCGACGAATGGATCCATCATCGCGCGCCCCATCGACCCACAGCGGTGGTCCTTTTCTATCGCGCTCATGTGCTGAGCGGCAACCTTGAGTTTGTCGATACGGCCATCCGGGCCGTGGAGGGACGCGGCTTTGCTGCGATCGGCGTGTTCACGAGTTCGTTGCGTGATAGCGATGCCGCCGGTGTACCGCTCGCACTGCGGCTGCTGTCCGCGTTTCCGGACGTGATCATCAACACCGTCAGTTTTCCAGTCTTTAGCTTGAGTTCGTCAGGTCCAGCTCCGCGAGACGCGCGCGGCACTCCCTTTGAAGTGATCGGTGTGCCGTTCATTCAGGCGATCTGCTGCGGGGCGCCCCGCGCTGTGTGGAGCGCATCCGAACGGGGCTTGAGTCCGTCGGAGGCGGCGATGAACGTCGCCTTGCCCGAATGCGACGGTCGCGTGATCTCAGTACCCATCTCGTTCAAGGAAAATCATCGCTATGTTCCCGACGCGGAACGAACGCGGCGGGTCGCTGATTTCGCCCACCGGTTCGCTGTACTGCGCAGCAAACCCAATGCCGAAAAGCGGGTCGCGATCATTCTCAGCAATGCCGGCGGAAAGGCGCAGCGAATCGGCGGGGCGGTGGGCCTAGATACCCCCGCATCGCTGCTTCGGTGGCTCATCGAGATGCGTGCGGCCGGTTACCAGGTGGGCACTCTGCCCGATTCTTCCGATGCGCTGATGAGGCAACTGTTAGCCGAAGGCTGTTACGACGACAAGCTTCCGCTCGATCCATCGACCGCCTGGCGGATGCCTCGCGCGCGATATGCACAGTGGTTCGGCGCGCAATCTGCGGAATTTCAATCGTCGCTTTCAGACATGTGGGGCATCCCGTCTGTGGCGGGACCGACGGTCGCGCCGCCGTTTTGGCGCGGCAACAAGCAGTCGGCACGCCGCTCGCCCTTGCTGGCCCTCCATGAACCCTATTCGGATGACGATGATTATCTCTTCAGCGGCTTGAAGTTCGGAAATATTCTGATCGCCATTCAGCCGCCGCGCGGCTTCGGAGTGGATCCCGAAGCGGTTTATCACGCTCCGGACTTGCCGCCCTGCCATCATTACGCCGCATTTTATCGGTGGATTGCGGGTGAATGGCGCGCCGATGCGATCATCCATTTCGGCACACACGGAACCCTCGAGTGGTTGCCTGGCAAGAGCATGGCCCTGTCGGCCGATTGCGCGCCGGACGTGCTCCTCGGCGATCTGCCACTCTTTTATCCCTTTGTGGTCAATAATCCGGGGGAGGGCGCACAAGCCAAGCGTCGCACCCACGCGGTCATCGTGGATCATCTCGTGCCGCCGCTCAGTCACGCGGACACTTATGGACCGCTTGCGACGCTCTCGCGATTGGTCGAAGAATACTACCGAGCCGAAGTGCTGGACCCGAACAAGCTTCCCGTGCTCCGTCGTCAAGTATGGGATCTCGTGCGTACGGCGCAACTCGAGGACGACCTCAAACAAATCAGAGTCCAGCGCCATGGCGATCATGAGCACCCGTGGGACGAGCGCATCAACGAGCAGGGGATTCCGCGAGCACTTGAACGTCTATCGGGCCGAGGATTCGCGCATCTCTTGGAAGATCTCGACGCCTATTTGTGCGACTTGGGCCGGGCGCAAATTCGCAGTGGACTCCACGTATTTGGCGCACCGCCCGAAGGTTCGGCACTGGTGGACCTGCTCTTTGCGATTTTGCGTAGTCCGAACGGCAGCATTCCCGCGCTGGTTGATACCGTGACGCGAGCCTGCGGCATCGATCCGGACGCGCTGCGCGATGCTCGCGGCGTGTGGCCGGGTCCGGTGCCGTCCGTTCTTGGGGAGTGGGCGAGCGAATTGTCGAGCGTGGGACAGATTCGAGGCGCCCTCGATGAGCTTGCTCGGACCCTCCTTCGTGATCTGGCGGCGTGCGCCTTTTCATCGACGTTCGTTGACCGCGTAATATCGCGGCGATTTGCGGCAATGGATGGGGATGCGGTGGTTGCGCTGAGTGGCTCGCTCACGGACCTTTCGCAGATTTGTCGTTTTGTGTGCGAGACCCTCGCGCCCAATTTGGCGAAAACCACCGATGAATCGAGGCATCTGCTGGCGGCGCTCGAGGGCCGGTACGTGCCGGCCGGACCTTCCGGTTCGCCGAGCCGCGGCATGGCGCATGTGTTGCCGACAGGCCGGAATTTCTACACGGTCGATCCGCGGTCTTTGCCGACGCCGGCTGCTTGGTCGACGGGGTCGGCGCTGGCACGCGAAGCACTGGCTCGGCATGTCGCAGATAAAGGACGCTGGCCCGAGAGTATCGCGCTCTCCATCTGGGGAACACCGACCATGCGCACGGGCGGGGATGACATCGCCCAGGCACTCGCGCTACTCGGCGTCCGGCCCCTATGGGAGCCAGAGACCCGCCGTACGTGTGGTCTTAAGGTCATTCCGCTGTCTGAGCTCGGGCGTCCACGCATCGATGTGACGCTTCGCGTCAGCGGATTTTTTCGCGATGCCTTTCCCGCCTTGATGCACGTGTTCGATGAGGCCGTGCAGCGAGTCGTAATGCTCGATGAGCCGTCGGATCAAAATTTCATTCGCAAGCATTGGCTGGCGGAGGTTTCAGCTTTGCGGGCGCAAGGGTGTGAGGAAGATTTGGCGCGCCGCCGGGCGTCTTATCGAGTATTCAGCTCCAAGCCGGGGGCATACGGCACGGGATTGATGCAGCTCATGGATAGCGGAGCATGGCGCGATGCCAATGATCTCGCGGAGGCTGTTCTTGTATGGAGCGGTTGGGCCTACTCCCCGCAGTCGAGCGACGGCGTCGAGGCGGTGGAGTCGTTTCGCCGCAAGCTTGCTGGAGTCGACTTGGTGCTGCACAACCAAGACAACCTCGAACAGGATTTATTTGACTCCAGTGACTATTTTGAATTTCACGGCGGATTGGTGGCTGCGGTATCGATGGCCTCGAATACAGCACCGCAGGCGTATTTTGGAGATTCATCGGATCCTTCCCGGCCGGGCGTTCGCACCTTGCAAGGGGAGGCGCTGCGGGTTTATCGCTCACGCGTGGTGAACCCGAAGTGGCTCGCCGCGATCCAGCGTCACGGTTATCGGGGTGGTCTTGAAATGGCCGCCACCGTGGATGCCCTGTTCGGCTTTTCCGCGACAGCAGGAATTGTCACTGACTGGATGTTCGAAGGCATCGCGGAGAGCTTTACCAACGGTGGTGCGCAACGCTTTTTACAGCGCGATAACCCCTGGGCGTTGAACGCAATCGTCGAGCGACTGCTGGAGGCCGAACAACGCCGGCTCTGGGCACCTAAGCCCGAAACCCTCGCGCGGTTGCGCACGACGCTGCTGTCGAGCGAGTCCACCATCGAAGAAGCGGCCGAGATTTCTCTATGAGACCCGATTTTCCATTTTCTGCCGTGGTGGGTCAGGAAGATTTGAAGCTTGCGCTGATTTTGATCGCGGTCGATCCAACAATCGGCGGTGTCTTGATTTCGGGAGAAAGAGGCACCGCTAAGAGCACCGCGGCGCGCGGACTGGCTGCACTGCTGCCGAAGACATCCGAAGGTAAATCGGCGCCGTTCGTCGAGTTGCCCATCGGCGCGACCGAGGATCGAGTGGTCGGATCATTGGATCTCTCGCGGGTTTTGCGCGAAGGGCACACCGAACTGCGATCGGGACTACTCGCCCGAGCCAACGGCGGCGTCTTGTACGTCGATGAAGTCAACTTACTGCCGGACCACATCGTCGATCTCCTGTTGGACGCGGCGGCCAGCGGCTGGGTCACCGTGGAGCGCGATGGGATTTCCGCCAGCGAAGCTGCGCGGTTCGTCTTGGTGGGCACCATGAATCCGGAGGAAGGAGAGTTGCGAGCGCAGTTTGTCGATCGTTTCGGCCTCTGTGTGCAGGTCCAGGGACTCGCAACGCACGATGTTCGAAGCGCCGCGATCCGTCAGCGACTCACCTTCGATGATGATCCCGGTAGCGTTCTTTCCATCTCAGCGCCGCAAGAACAGGCATTGCGTGAAGGGATCGTTGCGGCGCGTGAGCGGTTGTCCACGATTCCCATCACGAGCGCGCATCTCTCGGCGGTCACTGTGCTATCCGTCGAACACCAGTTGGATGGAATTCGAGGCGATCTTGCCATCATCAAAGCGGCCCGGGCGCTGGCGGCCTGGCAATCAGCCGCCGGGATCGCTGATGAGCACATCCAGCGGGCCGCAGAACTCGCGTTGCCGCATCGCACGCGAGAGAAGAGACCCAGGAATGTGCCGCGGACTGCCGGAAAGCCCAATCCACCAGGTCAAGCTCGCACATCATCGGATCGCGAGCCAGCGCCGGCGACCGAAGCACCGCCGATGATCGAGAACCCGCGATTGCAAATAGCGCCGGCCGCCCCAATGCAGGGGCCGGTACGCCTCATCACGGATGCGATCGATCGCGACTCGATCGGTCGGCGCGCCGCGCATTCGATGAATTCGCACCGCATGGTCGGCACTGTTCCCTACGAACTCACCGGGACACTCGCGGTCGCACAGACTCTTTCTGCGGCTGCGCGGCGTGGTGCCCGTGTCAGGCCAGAAGGGATTCGGCTGATCGCGGCGGATCTCCGGCAGCATGAGCGCCGGGGCCCGGGCCTGTGCCACGTGCTTTTTCTGGTCGATGCCAGCGGCTCGATGGCGACGAGACGCCGTCTGGAAGTGGCGAAGGGCGCCGCGCTCGGATTGTTGTCATCGAGCTATCAGCGACGCGATGAAGTGGCTCTCATGGTATTTCGCGCCGAGAGTACCGATCTCGTCCTGCCATTTACGCGAGACATTGCCAGCGTCGAACACGCGTTGAGCGATGTACCCACCGGCGGGCGTACGCCGCTGGCTCGCGCACTGCTGGATGCGTCCGAAGTACTGCGAACCCGCGAGCCGGCCTTGCTGGTGCTTTTCACGGATGGGCGCGCCAATGTCAGCGCCGACGGTGGCGATCCTTGGGAGGAGGCACTCACCGCCGGCTCGCGACTGCGGACGGCGTGCGCGGGGGCGGTGGTGATCGACTGCGAGTCAGGGCCAATCGCTTTGGGACGAGCGAGGGTACTCGCGCAGACGCTTGGCGCGGAGTGTGTTGCGCTCGATGACCTGAACGACACGTCGTTGTCGATTCGCATCCACGGACGGCTTACGAGCCTGTGAGCATCATTCTTGCGCTGCTGATCGATCGCTGGTGGGGTGAGCCGCCGGCACCCATGCATCCGGTGGTGTGGATGGGGTATTACTTGAAGCGCATCGGGCGCGATTTGCCGAATCGCACCCCCGGGATGGCGCTCTTTCTCGGCACTCTCGGGTGGCTTATCGGTGCCGGTCTGGTCGCGGCGGCGTATGGTCTTGCCGGCCTCGAGTTGGCGAAGTTGCCGCGTTGGTTGGATGTGATCCTGACCGCGTTGCTCCTCAAACCGCTGTTTGCCTTGCGCCTGCTGCTTACGGAGGTGTCGGCCGTGGAGGCTGCCCTCGCGCAAGGACTTGGGCCAGGGCGCGCTCGCCTGGCGCACATCGTGAGCCGCGACACGACAAACCTGGATCCGGACGAAATTCGAGAATCTTCGCTGGAGTCGCTGGCCGAGAACCTGTCGGACTCGGTCGTCGCATCGCTCTTTTGGTTTGCTCTGTTCGGGTTGCCCGGCGCCGCGGTGTATCGATTCGCGAACACGGCGGATGCCATGTGGGGCTATCGCGGTCGGTGGGAATGGGCCGGCAAATTCGCGGCGCGCGCCGATGATCTGCTCAATCTCATCCCGGCACGAATGACTGCGGTCGTCTTGCTCCTGTTGGGGCCAAACCGCTGGCCGCTGCTGTGCCGCCTGCCGCGGGAGGCGGCACGTACGACCTCACCCAATTCGGGTTGGCCGATGGGCGCCCTGGCGCTTACGTTGAACGTGCGGCTGCGCAAACCTCAGTTGTATGCACTGAATGCAGAAGGGCTCAGCCCGTCGTCCGTGGATACGTCGATGGCGCTGCGCCGTGCAGAGGTGACCGCATGGGTATTTGCCGCTCTATTCGCATTGGCCGTTGAGTTCCTGCTCAGAGCCGGCTATGCCTAAACTGGATCCCGTGCACGGCGGCACTGATTCGATGCCGGAGCCGCGCTATGATTTTTCAAGCAACGCCAACCCATTGGGGCCTTGCCCGTGGGTCCTGGCGGCGGTGCGCAGCGCGGATGTGACGCGCTATCCCGATCCAATGTACGCGAACGTACGCGCCATCCTGGCCGCCCATCATCAGACGACACCGGATCGTATCGTGGTGGGGGCGGGCGCCAGCGAATTAATCCTGCGTCTGATTCGACACATCGATGGGCCCGTCCAACAACTCATACCCACGTATTCAGAGTATGCGCGCGGCGCACGACTGGCCGGTCGGCGGCTGATCTCGGCGCGCTCGCCAAGCGCCTTCCTGCGCGCCCAATCGGCGCATCCGGGCATTGGGTTTATCTGCTGGCCGAATAACCCGACGGGCGACCTGTGGTCTCCGGATTTTGTGTCCGCGGCGAGCGCCGCGGGACCGGTGGTCGTGGATATGGCCTATGTGCCGCTGTGCGATGCGCATCATGTCGCCGCGATTGAGGCGGCGGCTGCGGCGGGGTACCGTATGTACTCGCCGAACAAGGCCTTTGGTCTCACAGGTGTGCGCGGCGCGTACCTCATTACGCCCCGAATCGATCGACACCTCGCCAACATGGCGCCCAGTTGGGTTATCGGGCGCGACGCCGTCGCGCTGCTCGAGTCCGCGACCGAGCAACGGGCGCGACTCTGGCTCAAGCACGGCATGCCCCAGTTGAAGCGATGGCGCGCACGGCTCGTGCGTTCGCTCGAGCAGCTCGGATTGCCGGTCCGCGAAGGCCCCGCCACATTCCTGCTCGCAAAGGTCGGCAATGCCACGCAGGTCGCCGCACACTTGAGACTTCACGACGTGCGGGTCCGCGATGCCAGCTCGTTCGGATTGCGGCAATGGATACGCTTGAGTGCGCAACCCCCGGGTGCGCAGAGAGCGCTTCTCGCCGCGCTCGAGGGCGCTCTGTGATGACGAGGACCAGGATTCCGCGGTTCGTGATTGGTGCCGCCGCCTCGGGGGTGGGCAAGACGACCATTGCGGCGGGCATCATGGCGGCCTTGCGCCGAAAAGGCTTGGTCGTTCAGCCATTCAAGTGCGGTCCTGACTACATCGATCCAAGCTATCACGAGCTGGCCGCCGGCCGGCCGTGCCGAAATCTGGACGCGTGGATGTTGAACGACTCGCAGCTCGTGGAGGGATTCTCGCGGGCGTGCCGAGATGCCGATATCGCAGTAATTGAAGGGGTCATGGGACTGTTCGACGGCAGTAATTGGCATGACGAGCGCGCCTCGACTGCGCAGATTGCGAAGCTTCTGGGCGCCCCGGTGGTTTTGGTCGTCGATATTGCAGGGGCGGCACGCAGTGCGGCAGCTGTGGTGCTGGGTTGTCAGCATTTCGATGGGGATCTGCCGCTGCGCGGCGTGATTCTCAATTTTGCCGGTTCCGAAGGTCACGCAAAGGGTTGCGCCGAAGCCATCACGGTCGTTACCAAACTCCCCGTGCTGGGGTGGCTACCCCGCGAATCGAAGTTACAAATTCCGGAGCGGCATCTGGGTTTGGTGCCGGGGAGCGAATATCAAGATCCAACTTCTCTCATCAGAGATATCACCGACGCGGTCGCCGAACGATTCGATCTCGGCGCGATCACAGAGATCGCTGGAACGGCAGGCGAGCTGCCCGAGATCTCCGTCACTGCGGCCGTGGCGCGCCGTGAACCCGCACCTAAGCGCCCCATCATCGCCGTGGCACGCGATGACGCATTTTGCTTCTATTACCCCGAAAACCTTGAATTGCTGATGGAGGCCGGAGCAGACGTTGAATTTTTCAGCCCGCTGCAAGGACAGCAACCTGCTGCCAATGCAGCCGGGGTGTATCTTGGCGGCGGTTATCCGGAACTGCATGCCGCGGAACTCGCTTCGAATGTCGGATTGTGGCAGGCGCTCAAGACCTTGAGACTGCGGGACGCGCCGATCTATGCCGAGTGCGGCGGCTTCATGGTGCTGACCGAAGCCCTGATCGATGGCAAGGGTCGTCGCTGGCCCATGGCGGGCCTCATCCCCGGCGTCGCGCACATGACGGACAAATTGGCGGCACTGGGTTACCGGCATGCCACCGCGGCACGCTCCAATTTACTGACCGATGGCGGGGACGTCCTGCGCGGGCATGAATTTCGCTACAGCACCTGGGAGTGCAATGAACCGATCGATGGCAACGAGGTGGCCTGGCAGGTGCGCGGAACGCGGGCCGAAGCACCCGGCGATTCCGGAGGATTCGTCAGCGGCAATCTGCTGGCGAGTTACCTGCATATCCATTTTGGGCAACGCGCCGGCCTCGCCGATCGATTCGTCGCGAGGCTGGTGGCGAACCACGGCGCCTGAACCTTGGGCCTATTTCAAGCGCAGAGGACACCCGGCAACCATCAGCCAAACCTCGGTCGCCGCGGCTGTGGTCAGCTGTGCCAGGGTGCCCGCAAGATCCCGGAATCTGCGCGCCTGCGGTTCAGCAGGCACCAACCCCCACGCAAGCTCGTTGCTTACGATGATGATCGGCCAGGGTGCCGCTTTAAATGCGGATAGCTGCGCGCTCCAGGCACGCGCGATGGCCTCATCGGAATCGGCCAACCTCGCGCCGATCCACAAGGTCAGACAATCGAGGATCACACCGCTCGGTGGAGGTGAGAGAGCGGCGAGCGCTGCAGCGACATCGGCCGGTGCTTCCAGAGTGCGCCACCCGGGACGTTCGGCACGATGTCGACGCACGCGCTCCATCATTTCCAAATCGTCCGCATCAGCGCGATAGGTCGCGACAAAGACTGTGTCGCCTCCCCATTGCTCCGCTTGCTCGATGGCGCGCTGGCTTTTGCTACTGCGAGAGGGTCCGGTTATGAAAGCGAGTTCACCCATGTTTGACCGCGTTCCCATACCTGCCGAGGCAATCGAGAACTTGGCGTCGACGATCGGCGACCGTGCCCTTGATCAGCTCCACGAGGCGAAAGCCGAAGCCTTGGTATGCACGATGGATATGCACGCTCAACTCCGACGCTTCGCCAAAGGTTTGCGGCCGCTCGGCATCATTCACATAGATTTCGCGCCACGTGGGAGCAAAAAAGACCGTGGTTGCATAGGCGCGCGAGACCTCTCGCCACTCTTCGGGCACGCTGCGTCCGCCGTGCGTGAGATAGCCGATGAGGTCAGGTAAACCGCGATCGAAAAAACATCGCCGGTGGCGCGCGCTGTCGGTGAGTTGAGTGCACATGCGCTTGCTACATTCCTGCGCGAAGGCTGTCAGGTCCGCCCACGGAACGAGCGGGCCGCCGATGGCGAGCTGCTCGTGTATCAGCGCTCGGGAGCATTCCTCATAACAGACCTCACCCATGTCGGCCAGTGCCCGCAGCAACGTACTTTTGCCGGAACCGGGGGCGCCGGCGATGACGATCCGTTGCGGCTGCGTCAAAGACACAGGTACCGCCTGATGGGATCCAAATTCACGTGTGCGGCGAGATGTTCCGCCATGGCGCGATAGATGGCATTGCGCTGGTCGGCCCACGGTATGGGATGCGGGCGGTGGTCATTCATTCCGGCGGCAGCGGCGACCTGCGCTCGCAATTGCGGCGATTCAAACCAGCCATGCAGGTAGGTCCCCCACACCTTTCCCAGGCGCATTCCCTCGGGTCGCTCCCCATTGTCATCCCGCACCCGATGAAGGGGCTCAACGGGGGTGAGTGCACGCGTGGTACCCATATGAATCTCGTACGCTCGCCACGTGCTGTCGCCGCAGCTCGCGGTAACTTGACGCAAGGTCTTCGATTCGCTGTACATCGTCTCGGCCGGCAGCAGGGCGAGCCCTCGTTCAGTCCCTGCATCGCCGGCGAGGCCTGCGGCATCGCTCAGGGACTCGCCGAGCATTTGAAAGCCGCCGCAGATCCCGATGATGAGTGCGCCGCGCTGATGTGCCGCGCTGATGGCTTCCGCCATTCCGCTCGCGCGCAGCCAACGCAAATCGGCCAGCGTATTCTTGGTCCCGGGAAGCACGATGACGCGTGCGTCGAGCACCTCACGCGCGCCGGCCGCCCACCGAGTTTGAACGCCTGCGTCGTCCCACCATGGCTGGCAGTCGGTGAGATTCGAGAGGTACGGGAAACGCACCCAGACCATGACATCTCCGGTGCCTCGAACCCGATCGTCGTTGGACAGACCATCTTCCTCTTCGGGTTGCAAATCGCCTCGAAAGGGCAGGGTGCCCAGAATCGAAAAGCCGGGAGCGTGCGGTTCGAGCCACTGCTGTGGATTCGCAAACAGCGACAGATCGCCGCGAAAGCGATTGACGATGGCGCCGAGCCCACGCGCGCGGTCCGCCGATGACAGCAAGCTCCACGCACCGGCGAGTTGGGCGAATATGCCGCCTCGATCAATATCCCCGACAAATACCCAGCGACCATTCAAGTACTGACAGGGTCGTAGATTCACGAGGTCGCGGTGCAGTAAATTGAGCTCAACCGGACTGCCGGCGCCTTCCATCAGCAGCACATCACACCGCTCGTGCCACCCGTCGAGAACTTCCCTGACGGTGCGCCAGAGTCGATCAAAGTGCCGGTAGTACTCGGCGGCCGGGCAGTGACCTTGCGATTGACCGAGCACAATGACTTGCGAACCCTGTGCTCCGCTCGGCTTGAGCAAAATGGGATTCATCTCGACGATTGGGGTGAGGCCACAAGCCTCCGCTTGGACCGCCTGCGCACGCCCGATTTCGCCCCCGTCCAAGGTGACCCATGCATTGTTGGACATGTTCTGGGCCTTAAACGGCGCGACACGAATGCCTTGGCCGTGCAGCCAAGCACCCAACGCGGTCGTGATCCAGCTCTTACCCGCGCTGGAACCGGACCCAAAAATCGACAAGGCCTTCATGGATGAGAAATCGCTCCGGCGGGACCGTCCAGTCCTAATCTATCAGACGCTGGCCGAGATCGATTGGTGTTTGCAGTTGCCATTCACCTAGGCGGCAGTTAGCATCGGCGCTGAAGTTGTCAGGTGCTTTGCTGGAGTTTTTGGCATCGGCCGAAAGCTGCGGCGAGTGAAACGGGAAGCCGGTGCGTGTTTTAGTCGCTACTAGAACCAAACCCGGCGCTGCCCCCGCAACGGTAAACGAGTATCGGCGAATCGTAGCCACTGCGTCATTGACGTGGGAAGGTGATTCGCCAGCATGAATCAAGTGCGCTCGTGAGTCCGGAGACCGGCCTGACGCTCAAGACTGGCGAACATCGCGGTGGGCGATCGGTGCGTTGCTTTGGGATTAGGTCGGTGCGGTGGGCGTTAGCCCCGTCACTGCCGTATCCTTCCGGCGATTCCCCTTAGATCTTCCTCTGGCGTTGCTCGCATCGAATCTACGTGCGCTCGCTCCCCGGCGAGCGCGGGAGGCGTCAGACGTGAGTGAAGCGAGCCGAATTCCTGTGACAGTGCTTACCGGCTTCCTGGGCTCCGGAAAGACGACGCTCCTGAATCGCATCCTGTCGGAGAATCACGGACAGCGAATTGCCGTGATCGAAAACGAATTCGGTGAGATCGGTGTCGATCAGGAGCTCGTGATCAATGCTGAGGAAGAAATCTTCGAAATGAATAACGGCTGCATTTGCTGCACCGTTCGCGGAGATCTGATTCGAATTCTGGGCAATCTGATGACTCGGCGAGACAAGTTCGACCGCATCGTGTTGGAGACCACCGGCCTCGCCAACCCCGGGCCCGTCGCTCAAACCTTTTTTGTCGATGACGGAATGCGCGCGGAATTCGCATTGGATGGGATTGTCACGATGGTCGATGCGCGGCATTTCGATCAACAGCTGGAGGACAGTGATGAGACCCGCACCCAGATTGCATTTGCCGATGTCATTGTCCTGAACAAGACGGATCTGGTGAGCGGCGCAGATCTCGACGTATTGGAACGGCGGGTACGCTCCATGAATGCGCTGGCGCGGATCGTGCGCGCAGATCCCGCCCGGCAGGCGTCCGTCCCCATGAGTGCCGTATTGGGGATCGGGGGGTTCGATCTGGCGCGGGCACTCGAATACAAACCCACATTTCTGGAACCCGAATACCCCTTTGAATGGGCGGGGGCGTACGAACTGTCGGCGGGTAATTACACGATGACGCTCAAGGACGGCCCCGATCCCGCCATGAAGATCGTCATCAGCGAGGTGCTGGCGTCTGACAACCTCGATCCGGTTAAAGCTGCAGAACGGGTTTTTGCTCTTTTCTCGGACCAGGCCGACCTGGTGTCCGCCGGCGCGGTCATCGGGCCGGAGTTGCGCTCGAGGCGGCTCGATCTGCCACGCAACGGCAGCGATGCGAAATTTGTGCTGCGGATTGGAGCAGGCGGTAAGTACTGGCTCTATACGCAGCACTTGCCTGAGGAGTTTGCACTGACGTTGACTGACAGCGTGGGTGAAACGCAAACGCCGCGCGTGCATCAGAATTTCGATCCGGGACACTCTCACGATGCTCGCGTTGGCTCGTTCAGCATTGAGACGGATCGTCCGATCGACGCCGAACGGTTTCAGGCGTGGCTCACTCAAACATTACAAACGCAGGGTACGCGGCTCTACCGACTCAAAGGCTTTTTGAATTTCCAGGGCGCGAATGAGCGAATCGTCATCCAGGGCGTGCATATGCTCGTGGATACCAGCTCGCTCGGGCCCTGGGGAGATCGGCCGAGAAAGACGCAACTCGTGTTCATCGGCCGAGAACTTGACCGGCAATTGCTCCGCCAAGGATTTGATGCCTGTGTGAGCGCACCGGCATGACACCCTTCAAAGCGCGGCTCATCGCGCTTTACACACTGCTCATTGGCGCGAACCTGGCGGCGGGTGCCTGGGCGTTTGTGCTTTTCTCGGATGATTCCGTGAAGCTGGGTACGGCGTTGCTTGCCTATAGCTTGGGGTTGCGGCACGCCGTCGATGCAGACCATATCGCGGCTATCGACAATGTCACGCGCAAACTGATTCAGGATGGTAAGCGACCCATCACGGTCGGTTTTTTCTTTGCGTTGGGACACTCCTCCATTGTGCTGATTGCGGCGAGCCTCATTGCATTCACGGTGGGCGCGCTGGCGCGCTTTCAGAGCTTCTCTCAAATCGGCGGAGTGGTGGCGACGGCCACCTCGGCGGCTTTCTTGTTCGCCATTGCGACGATGAATTTGCTGATACTGCGTACGGTTTGGCAGCGCTTCGATACCGTCCGCAAGGGGGGGTATTCGGCCGATGACCTCGACATTCTGCTGAGCGGACGTGGACCGCTGTCGCGATTGTTTCGACCGCTCTTCGCGTTGATTCGGCACAGCTGGCAAATGGCGCCCCTCGGCTTCTTATTTGGATTGGGATTTGACACGGCCACGGAAGTGACGCTGCTTGGGTTGGCGGGGGCGCAAGCCGCTCACGGTGCTTCAATCGCGACAATTCTGGTGTTTCCCGCACTTTTCGCGGCCGGTATGGCTCTCATCGATACGACCGACGGCGTCTTGATGTTGGGGGCGTACGAATGGGCTTTCGTAAAGCCGATTCGGAAGCTCTACTACAACATGACCATTACGGGCGTCTCGGCGTTGGTCGCCATCATCATTGGCGGCATCGAGACCACTGCGCTGATCGCGCACAAGCTGGACCTGACGAGCGGCTGCTGGAAGATCGCCAGTAGTCTTGCCGAGCACTTCAATGCGTTGGGCTTCGGAATCATCGCATTGTTTGCCGCGGCATGGGCCGTGTCGTATTTCATCTATCAGTGGAAGCGATTCGATGAGATTGAAATCCCGAGTGAAGCACAGACTGACAGTTTGACCGGGAAATAGAACTTGAACGGGATGAAGTTCGTTGGGGTGGCCTATATAGCGGCCGCGGTGCTACCTGTGTTGCGGAAGCGCAATCGGCATCTAAGTTGCAAGATATGATTGCGCGCGACACAGGTAGGTTGCGTCTGTCATAACGTTCGCGATACGTTTAACCTACAGCAGTGCGGCTCGCGTCTGTTAAATAAAGAGGCTACTCACGATGGCTCACCGGCCGACCTCGAAGAGCGGCGAGTGGTCGCGGTACTACCGGCTTTCGATATGCAACTCAATCGAGGCCCTGCATGCCCGTTTCGTCACGCATCGTTATGCCCGGCATTCTCATGACTATCTTGTTATCGGAGTGATTGAACGGGGCGCGCAAGCGTATTGGTACCGTGGGGCGCGACACGTTACACCGGAGGGGCGAGTCTTCCTGGTCAACCCCGGCGAGCCTCACACCGGCGAATCTGCGACATCCCAAGGGTATGTGTACCGGACGCTCAATCCGTCGCAAGAGCTTTTGGCGCAAGTCGCGCGTGATGTCGGCGCCACCGTCGTCA
>Ga0210403_10000087_pt1 | contig 101565 bp, 93 predicted proteins | sample IncBWC19MmetaG_FD_150863 | JGI IMG/M metagenome (GOLD analysis project Ga0210403, IMG submission 150863) | Forest soil microbial communities from Barre Woods Harvard Forest LTER site, Petersham, Massachusetts, United States - Inc-BW-C-19-M | ecosystem: Environmental > Terrestrial > Soil >...
TCCTGCACGTAGAACGCATACTGATTGATGTTCGCCGCTTGGTTGTAGGTGAAAAGCTTTCCGCCACGGCTGAGATCGAAAGCGAGCAATGCGGGATTGAAGGGATTGCCGACCACGTCCGGATTATTTGCCGTATTCGGCTCGAAGCCGGCCGCGACACATTGGCCTGGGTTGAGCAGCGTCGGATCGGGAATCGCGGCGCCAGTCGGATCGATGCAAGGCGAGTTGAATCCCGGATCGGTGACGCCGAACTGAAAATGCTCGGACAGGCGAGTCTGCTTAATATCCAGACCATATTTCAGATTGTGATGGCCTTGCGTCGTCGAAACATCCGCTCGCACACCCCAGTTAAAAAGCTGCCGCTGCTGGCTCTGGGTGGCTGGGGAATCGTTAGTAACGTCCGGGCTCGGATAATAGTTGAACTGGTCTTTCCGAAGGTACGGATTAACGGTCAGCAGCGTGTGTGAGCTGAAGGTGTGCTGATAACCGGGCGCGATGGTCCAGGTGAGCACGCGCTGGCGTTGGTCTTGTCCGATCTGATCGTAGGAGTTCGGGATTTGAATCCAGTTCCTAGCCGCGAACAGGTTTAGGTGCAGAGCGTCCTTGCCGTTAGGTTGGAAATCCAGCCGGTCGAATATCGTCTGGTTGTTTCCCTGATCATGGATGGGAAGAAACTCGGGCGTATCCAGAAAGTGTCCGCTATTGATGCCGTCTACTGCCAGAAAATTCCCGAACTTTGCGGTGCCCCAGCCCAGCCCAATGCTGCCGCCCTCGGTGGCCCTGCAGCCCGGGCACGATATTCCAAAGTTTCCGTATGTTGCATCGATGTTTCCGAACCATCGCCCTGCACCGAGACCGGACCGCGTGGTGATCTGGGCCACCAGGCTGGTTTTATCACCGAACTCCGAGGCTGGGGCTCCCGTGATCAACTCCATTCCCTGAATTGCGCTGGTCGGGAGCTGCGTAGAAAAGACCTTGCTTTGCTGATCGCTGATCGGCTGTCCGTCGATCACAAATGTGACCTGCGCATGATCACCGAGCGGGTGAAAGAACCCGTTCCCGTCCGCCGCCACGCCCCCCGTGCTGTAGATGATTGCCTGGCTTAGCCCCGCGCCGGGATCGAATGCTGGAATCTTGAGAAGTGCGCTGCGATCGACGTCCACATGCGCGGATGGATCCGTTTCGAGCGCCTCCGCTGCCCCTTCTACAGTCACGGTGGTGTTGGCACCAGCCAACGCAAGGGTGGCCTTGACCTGCACCGGAATTGAATTTCGGATGTCCACATCCTGGGAAAAAATCGCAAAGCCAGAGGCTCTCACTTCCAGGTGGTACGGATTGGGTGGGAGGTTCCCCAAACGGAAAAGACCGTCCGATCCGGACTGGACCGACTGGCGATACCCGGTCACCACGTTGTGTACCGAGACCTCAGCCTTGGCAACTACAGCGCCCGACGGATCAACCACGGTTCCTTGGATCGTTCCAGCGTTCCCCAGAGATTGACCGAAGCTGAGACTGGTGCATACTGAAAGAACTACCAATGCGAGAAGGGTTCTCATATTCCCTTCAGTATCCGAGAGTCGATCGTATAACCCTAGAACATTCTCACCAGCGGGTACATAAATCTCATAAGCGGCCAGAAATATGCAGTGAGCGGACCAGTCAGCAGTGCAGGATTCGCCGGGCGTTATGAGCTTGCCGTTTGCTGACCACAAACTCGAGATCGTTCGTCAGTGTCATTAGCCATCGATTGCTGGTAAGCGCGCTCATTTTTCGGACGTGCTTCAGGTTAACGATGGCATTCCTGTGGACACGCTGGAAAGCGGATGGATGCAGATGCTTTTCGATGGCGCGAAGTCTTTGACTGGCTAGAAACCTGCCTGTTGAGGTGATGATCCACACCAGCTCACCTTCGGCTTGCAGGGCGAGGATTTCATTCATATCTAAGAGAAAGTACTCCCGCCCGATGCGGCCTACCAGCCTCTGGGGCGGGACCGGTTGGCTCGGTGGCTCCGATGCAACAGAGGAGATCTTCGCCAGATCGCGTGCGATCTCGCGCGGCTTGCCAAGCAGTCCTTTGGCCCGTTCGACGGCTTGGTGCAGACGCTCGCACCGTACCGGCTTTAGAAGATAATCGACCGCACCCGCGTCGAATGCGTTGATGGCGTGCTGATTGTATGCCGTAACGATAACGATCACTGGCAGGTGCGTCCCACTCAAATGCCGGATCATCTCGAATCCGCCCATTCCAGGCATCTGAAGATCGAGGAAGACAAGATCGGGCTGCAACGCGGAGATCTGCTGCAACGCGTCATTTCCGTTCTCGGCCTCACCGACCACCTGGATGCCGGGGATAAGGTCGAGTTCCTGCCGCAAAACCTGACGCGCGATGGGTTCATCGTCCACGATCAGGGTTTTAATCGCAGGATGCATCCCTACTCGAATACCACAGGCATTTCCGTACGCCTACGAGATAATCACCAGTGGGTCACATACGTCACGAACGGGTGATAAGATCCTGTGAGCGGGTCGTCGACGTTCGTGAAGTTTCGGCCGGCGCGCCGTCGACGGACTGCGCCGAGACGCGACTCGGCGACACTTGCGACCCCAGGGAGTTATGTTACAGCGGTAACCCACCTGCTATATCGAGGACATCGATCTCTCGCCTTTGGGACCGGTCGTGGCAGCAGCAGGCTGGAAAGACGCCCGCTAGACTTTGTCGAGCCAAATTCGCCCGAATTACTCATGTCGCGCGAATGACCGCTTCACATGTTGTAATCGATGCATCCTCGGCGTCAACGGTGGCGACGACTTCCCACGAAATTGCAGTAACACCGGCTTCCTGAGAAAGTCTGGTTACGACCTGCTCCAACGCTTCCTCTTTCGGACCAATGGCCTTCAAATACGCCCTCACGTTCACTCGCGTTAACAGTTCGTCATCTAAGCTGTGCAAGGCGATAGAGGAACCCCCGAGAGCTTCGATCGCTCGGCTCAGCCGGTCTCGCTCAAACACTAAAAGCGCAAGAATCTGCTGTATTTCCACAAGCGAAAACGAGCATAACACTTGTAGTTCTTTCTTTATGTGCCTGGCAAATCCGATACCCGACAGGGGTCTCTGCACGAAGATCGGCAAGACGGGCACGCTCACTCATGGCAAGCCGCAGGTGGCCTCGATCGATCCGGCTGGCGACTCCTTGTCCGACGAGCTTCTGCAAATCGGCGGGCGGAACGCAATTCCGAACATCCGCTCGCGCACGCGAATCGTGAAGGCCGCGCAGGAGAAACGCATCGCGGTCGCTGGGCCCGCGCAGTTCAACTACAACCCTGAAAAGGAGTCTGCGCGATCGTTGACGGCCATTCTATCGTTATCGGCAACGCAGCATGGCTTGAGGAATCCAGCGTTCTGCTCCCAGCCATGAATCCTATGGCTGGAACGACAGTTCTGATTGCAAAGGATGGGCGATTCGCAGGCTCGATTCAGATCGCAGATCAAGTTCGCGATGGCGCCGCTCAAGCCATTCGTGAGCTCAAGGACCTGGGTCAAGGAGCTGGGTCTAAAGATCGAACTGCTCAGCGGCGACAGCGAGGCATCGGCAAGAGCGGCCGATAGTCTCAGCGAGGTTTCGAGTTCGTTATTGCCGGAGCAGAAATCGGCGTGCGCCGACGAACTGATCAAGTAAGGTCCAACGGTCGCGATGATCGGAGATGGAATCAACGAGGCACCGGCGCTTTCGCACGCACAAATCGGAATCGCGATAGGCAGCGGAGCCGAAGTCGCGCATGCCAGTGCGAACGTGCTGCTGATCGGTAACGACCTGCGCAAATTTGTGAAAACCGCTCGCTGGTACCGCGTCGTGATCTTCCAAACTTCTACGGACGCTGGCGGTGGATGCTTTGGGCATCGCCCTGGCGGCGGTTGGAATGATTAACCCGCTGGTCGCGGCGTTCATCCACGTTTCGTCCGAGTTGACTTTCATTCTGAACTCGACTCGTCTGTTGCCCCGATCCTCCCGAACGGCATCGATGAATTAACCGTTGGTGGCGATCAAAACTGGTCCGAATTTTTCGTGACGTTCCAGGCCGAATCGGAGTCTTACGTTCTAATTGGAGGCATGAAGTGCTACGCCAGTTGACCCGTTCTCTTTTTCATCGCGCCGGATCGTCGACATTGATCATCCTCATGTTGGCGTTCGCCATTGGCGCCAATACGGCGATCTATAGCGTCGCCAAGGCTGTGATTTTCGCACCGCTTCCGTTTCCCAGGCCCGATCGCTTGGCTCTGATCTTTGAGTCGGAGGGGGGGCGATTCACGCCGGGCGTGCCGATGATTAGCGTTCGGCCAGGAACGTTTCAAGACTGGCACGATCAGTCGCAGAGCTTCGAAAGCATGGCGGCGGTCCAAAACATGCGAGCGACCATTATGGATGCCGATCGAGCCTCTGTCACCGATGGGTTCCGCGTGGGCGAGGGCTTCTTCGAGACTCTCGGCGTCCCGGCACGCTGGGGTCGCTATTTCACTCCAAGCGACTATGCACCCGGTGGCGGTCCTGTTGTCATTCTCGCCGACCGCTTCTGGCGAAGTCGGTATAACGCCGATCCGGGCATAATCGGGCGTGAAATCGTGCTGAACGGTGCGTCAAATCGCGTGGTCGGCGTGATGCCGCCGGGCTTTCTGCCGACCATTTCTGGCAATGATCCGCAATACTGGGTTCCTCTGCGCTGGGATCCTGCGACGAAATACAGCTTCGTGGTGTGGGGATTCGCCGTCTACGCTCGACTGAAGGACGGCGTCACGCTCGCACAAGCGACCGCGGAAATGGAAGGTGTAACGGCGCATATGCGCGCCGCGCACCCAAACGATTATGGACTGCGAGCCGCCATTGCTCCGCTCGATCAATACCTTTTCGCCAGCCACGAGCGTCTGTTTGCCCTATTGCTCGTCGCTGTGGGATTAGTCTTGCTGATCGCTTGCGCGAATGTCGCGAATCTACTGCTGGCGCGTGCGTTCGAACGGCAGCGCGAGTTCGCCGTGCGATCGGCGCTGGGAGCTTCGCGAGTGACCATCCTCCGGCAGGTACTGAGTGAAAGCTTGGTAATCGCGCTCATCGGCGGGTTGTTGGGAGCGGCTCTCAGCCCGCTGTTGACGCGACCGGCCCTTGCCCTGTTGCCTCCTGGCAATCTGCCGCGTTTGGATCGCGTGGAGATCGATGGAAATGTTCTCGTATTCACCACGTTGATCTCTGTGCTCGCCGGGCTGCTGTTCGGAGTTTTCCCAGCGATCCGCGCGGGCCGCGGCGATTTGTCTCTCGCATTGCGCACCGGCGGGCGCGGCAGCTCCCTCGGAAAGCGCGAACGCTGGCTCAGTGACGTATTGATTGTCGCCGAGATTGCGTTTTCGCTCGTGCTGCTGGTTGGTGGCGGCTTGCTCGCACAGACTTTCTTGAAGCTCATCCGCACCGACCCTGGTTTTCGCCCCCAACAAACTGTTGCGGTCCGCCTTTCGATTCCCAGCTACCGCTACGGGGATTATGAAAACGGGGGGAAGAATGTGCCGAGACAACAGTTATACGATCGCCTGGATCAATCGATTGGATCCATCCCGAGCGTGCGGGAAGCCGGACTAACTCTGAAACTTCCGCTCCGGCAATTCTGGAATCCCGACGGTGTCAGCATCGAGGGAAGAGCTCCCGTGACTGGGCGCAACGGCTCGCCCGCCGTCAGCAAACGCTTTGGCCTTCCCATTCACGGTGCAGTCAACTTGCAAACGGTTTCTCCCGGGTATCTTGGCGCCATCGGTACGCCGATTATCCGCGGACGTGCCTTCGACGATCGGGATCGCGCCAATGCGCGGATGGTGGCAGTGGTCAATGAAGCGTTTGTGCGCAAGTTCTTTCCAAATGAAGATCCCATCGAGCGGCGGATCGTGGTCGACCGAACGAGCTTCGCGCCGAGAATGACCATCGTGGGCGTCGTGGGCGATGCGCGGCTGGACGGGATGGATCAAAATGCCTTGCCCGAGGTTTTCACGGCAATGGCGCAGTTGCCAAGCTCCGATGCTTGGCTAGTAGCGCGAGCAAAGGGTGACGTGGATTCAATCGGAATCGCACTGCAAAAAGTCGTGCATGACATCGATCCCGAAATCGGTATCGTCGAGTTGACCACGATGACCAGCGTCATGGAAAATTCCCTGTGGCGCGAGCGGCTGTCGGCTCTGCTCGTCGGATTGTTTGCCGCACTGGCCGCCTTGATCGCAACCGGTGGCTTATACGCTGTCATTTCGCACGCGGTGGAGCGACGAACGCAGGAACTCGGCGTACGAGTCGCCCTCGGTGCGAGCGCCGTCAGAATTGCACAGATGGTTCTAGTACACGGCATGCGGGTCACCACAATCGGAACAGCGATTGGAGCATTGCTCATGGCACCCGCGCGCCGTCTGCTGGCGCGGCAGATTTATCAGACGTCCGACCTTCCGTGGATGATCGCGGCGGTGACATGTTTCTTATTCATCCTGACGCTGCTCTCCTGTTGGGTTCCGCTGCGGAGAGCGTTGGCAGTTGATCCAATAACTGCCTTGCGAACAGAATAGGTCAGGAATCGTCCAACTCCGCCGACGGTAACCCACAATCTATCTGGACGACGATCAATCGCACGTGAAGCGCGCTGAGGCCCTCCTTGTTGCGGTAATCGAGCAAAACGTCGCTTACCGGAGGTTGGTCGGATTGGTTCTGACAAGTCGTTAGTGTCCGCTGATTTTGGTCTGTAGCACGATCAACGCTAAGACCCCGGCTTCCTTCCGACGAACTCGACCACTCCCCGATCACGCACTGGTCGTTCGTGGTGATCGATAACCTCCAAGTCGGGAACGAGCGACGCGAGTTCATTTTTATCTAGCGGTCTGGAGTTCGCGTTTGCTAACGCGATTTCCGCACCCCAACGCACGGCCATCTTGCAGACGAAAAGGCCGCCGGGATTCAATGCGGACACGATTTTAGGAAAGAGGGCCCGGTCTAGGTGATAAAACAGGACGATCAGATCGAATCTTGCCGGTTCAAGGTCGTATTCTGTCGCATCGACCGCAAAGAGATTGATCTTGACGTTGAGCTGACGGGCAGCTTGACCGAGCTTCCCGATAGCAACTTCGGAAACATCCACCGCGCTCACCTGCCATCCTCTGTCTGCCAACCACAGCGCGTGTCTTCCTAGCCCGGCCGCAAGGTCCAGCGCCATGCCTGCTTTCGGAAACGAACGATTCACAAGCCTCTCGTAAGCCGATACAAAAAACGGGTCCGGCTTTGCTAAGGAAGGCAGGCCTTCTTCATACTTGCGATCCCAAAGCGCCTTGTTGTCTACACCCTCCATCGCTCTAGGAAGAGACCTTCATAGTTTTTGCGCGCGTCAAGCCGTCGCACCATCGTCTTTGTGACTGGCGCGCGGCAACAGCCGTGCAGAATTCAGAATAAAAGTCATCTCCGAGGAAACATGGATAAAGGCCGCGAGCAGGGGTCCGAGCAGGCCGAAGGCGGCAAGGACGATGCCGAGCGCATCGACGGCCAGCGTACCGGCGAAGTTCTGCCAGATGGTGCGGCGGACCCGCCGGGCCATCTGCAGCGTTTCAACGAAGCGGACAAGATCGTTGCCGAGCAGCACCACATCGGCGCTCTCCCGCGCCACGTCCGTACCGGAGCCCATCGCAACGCCCACGCTCGCCTCGACCAGGGCAGGAGCATCGTTTACGCCGTCGCCTACCATGGCAACCACACGCCCTTCCGCTTTGACGAAGACTCGAATACGCGCAAGCTTTTCCTCGGGGAGCGCTTCCGCGACGATTTCGCTGATTCCGAGCTCGCGCGCCACGGCATCAGCCACTGCCCTGGAATCGCCCGTGAGCAGGAGCGTGCGTATATCCATTTTGTTGAGCTCGTCGATGGCTCCTTTGGCCTCCCGGCGCACGGTATCCGAGACAGCTATCACGCCGAGGATTTGACCGTTCCGCGCCACGAAAACATCGGAAGCGGCCTCCTTGTCGTGCCTCAGAGACGACGGCACAGCGACACCGCCGTCCTGCATCAACGCCGCGTTGCCGACTAGAACGGTTGCGCTGTCCACAATAGCCGTAATGCCCCGGCCCGGCGTGTAGTCAAAACGCTCGGGCTCTCTGATCGAACGGCCCTGCGCCTGGACATAAGCGACTATGGCCTTGCCGAGCGGATGCTCCGAGCGCATCTCGGCGGAAGCGGCTGCGTCCAGTATTTCTTCCGTGCTGATACCCTCGACGGAGACAATGCGTTGCACTTCCGGACGTCCGAAGGTGAGCGTACCGGTCTTGTCGATAACCACCATATCGACTCGCCCCAGGGTTTCAAGATGCGCGCCACCTTTCACGATCGCGCCCAAACGCGCGCAACGGCCGATGCCGCCCAGGATGGCTAGCGGCGTTCCGGCGGCTATGCCGCACGCACCGGCGACGATGATCACCGAGATCGTGGAGACGATATCGCGGGTGATCAGGTAAGTGAGCGCCGCTGCGGCGAGGGCGAAGTAGACGAGATATCCGGCCAGCCGATCGGCCAGCCGCTGTACCGGCGCACGCGAACGCTCGGCGTTTTCGACAGCCTCGATAATCTTTCCGTAACTCGTGTCGCGGCCGAGCCGCTCGGCGCGGATTTCGAGGGCGCCAGACTGGTTGATCGATCCAGCGAAAACATGCGTATCAGCGGTCTTTTCGGTCGGCATCGACTCGCCGGTAATGCGGGATTCATCCACGAAAGAGTGACCCGATAGCACAGTCCCGTCAACCGGAATACGGCCGCCTGGCGCAACCAGAATGGCATCTCCGATCCGCAGCTCTTCGGCGGAAACGGCCTGAATCGCGCCTGAGCGCCGAACGGACACCTCACGGGGCAGGAATTCGAGGAGATCGCGGATCGCCTTACGTCCACGGCCCACGGTCAGGCCCTCCAGCACTTCGGCGACGAGGACAAACAAAGTGATGATCAGAGCTGTGAAGAACTGGCCGATGGCGGCAGCCGCGACGATGGCAATTGTCATGGAGAGTTCCATCGTCATGCGCCGCTCCAGGATGTTCTCAAACGCTTCCTTGAGAATGGGCCAACCACCGACCAGGAGGCCCACGACGCCGATCACGCTCACCGCGGAGAAGGGCTCCCAAAGCTTGAACCACACCGCCACTACGGCGAGCGCGACGAAAGCAATGCGGGTCGCTTCTAGCCAATCGAAGCCGTGGCTATGATCGTGGCCATCCTCATGTTCGTCGTCATGATCCCGGCCGTGGTGATCGTGCTCCTGCCCATCTTTCCGGTCCAATGCGCCGGGGGCGCTCGTGCGTGCACTCGCCTGTTCCACCAACGTTGAACGGCTGTCATCTTGTAGAGCCATGATTCTAAAGTCCTCTCATTTCAGGTAAGACTTAACGATTTCGGCAAACGCCTCCGCGTTCTTCTCCCGCGCGTCGGCGCTGCGCGCGCCGACCACATGCTCCAGAATGTGGTCTTCCATCACCTCACCCATCAGGCCGTTAACAGCGCCGCGAACGGAAGCAATGAGCCGCAGTACGTCGGTGCATTCGGTTTCGGATGCGAGCGCGCGTTCAACGGCCTCGACCTGGCCGCGTATGCGGCGCACACGGGCAATCAGCTTGGTTTTTTCGCGAATAGTGTGCGCCATACGTTTCTCCTCATATAGTATAGGGTACTATCTTATAGCTTATACGTCACACGTCAAGGTGCGTGTCTATTTCATGTAGGGACTGGGCCAGACCCAAAACACTTTCTGAGTCCATTCAAACATCCTCCTTAGCTAATGTTCTAATCAGCTAAAGAGGTCACCGGCCCCCATCTTTGATGAAGAGCCAACTTGTTCGCGGCTGTCGAGGATGAGCAACCTTCTTCTCTCGCTTTCGCTTTCTCGAACTCTAGTTCCACGAGGAGCGAGACCTCTCGCGACTTCAATTTTGCGTCTTGGTTAAAGGTCCCTTTTTGACGTGCCTCCATCAATGGCTGGAGATCACGAAAGGTTCGGTTAACGTCAGCGTTGATTGAATCGCATTTGTACATCGCTATGGCCTGTTCTGGTGTAGGTGTCATCTTCGATACCGTGTGGTTCCACCAAACCCTAACCAATAAGGAGGCCGTCGGGAAATTCGCCGCGACGAGCGCAATCACAAGGGCAACTTCTAGAGCAGGACCCATATCATCTTTATCGCGCTCCCTCAGCTAAAGCCGGAAAATGAGGAGACCAGCCGCCTACAGTAGAGCGACTACGACGCTTGCCTCTGATCCAGATGGGCCGAAAAGCGCCAAGATGAGCCACAAAAGTGGAATTGGAACGACGGCAAGGAAGAAGAACGTCCGCCACAGCCCGGAGCGAAGACCGCCATTTGGCACCTCCGCTTGTGTTATTACAGTGAGATCCACCAGGCGATCGGAGTCCGCCAAACTTCATCTGGCTGGTCGGCGACCTGTACGGTTAGCCTTTGAGGTGCCCGGCAGGGCGCCTGCCGCCGAATTCGATGCATTTCTCCCTTACATCGCGGAGTGTGATCCGCCGATGCTGTTATGAAGCTTGTCCGCCAACCGAAAACGGCGATTCTAGGAACGATCGGACGGGGAGCAACACCGGCAGCGCTTCGAGAATCGAAGATTGAGTAGGTGCGCTGTGATGATCAAGCTCGCGCCCACTGCCGCTGCCACAGGTTCGATGAAAATCGCGTGCGAGTCAATGCTATGCCGCAACAGCAAACAAATAAATCCGGACACGAACAGCGCTAGGCACGACACGCGACCATGTTTTTTTCGGTAGGCGGGCACCAGCGCCACGATCCCCATTCCAGCCGACCCCAGCAAGAACAGGGGTTCGAACTTCTCTGAAATCCTGACCAGCGACGTCAAGCCTGCGAATGAAAGTAGAATCGGTCCGGCAACACAGTGAACGAAACAGAGGGATGCAATGAGCATCCCTCCACGGTCAGCTCGCGAATTGTTGACTGCGGTCTGGTCCATGGCTTCAAAATGTCAATCCAACGTGGGCGACAACTGTTCGAGGCTGCAGGAAATGTGTGCCGCTAAATGTTGACAAGAAGTTATACAGGGCGACTTTGTTCGTCAGATTGTCGATCGTCACCGACGCGGTGAGGTGTGTCCTGCGCTCCCAGTGCAGGAGGTTGTCGCTTCCGACGCCCAAGTTGAATACACTCCGCGGCTTCACGCGGTCAGGATTGTGATCGTCATTCTCCCGGCCTGCTTGCGGCAGTGTCAGGAGCTTCGACGTCAGTTTCCCGCTGCATGAGGTAATCGGACTCGTGACCGTCGCGTACACGCCATTGCAGGCCAATCCAATCGACACCTGCTGATTGGCCGTCACCAGGCCCTGGTTTGACACAGCGGCGGCGTCGGGGATACCGCTCACCACAAGTCCGCTGTCGAACCTGTAAGTGAGGGCAATCCATTCGGCATTGCGATGCTGGTAGCGCAGATTCATAGTGGACTGAAATGCCTGATCGTGGTCGATCCGGAATACTCCTCCGGCGAGCGGCGCTCCCTGGAAGATGAGGCCTCCGTTTTCCGGTGGGAAGTAGCGAGCGCGCGTATGGCCGAATGTCCAATAAGCCTGAAAGCCATGGCGATTCGTCGTGCTCACGCGCCCAGTGATGCCATCCAGTTTCGAATTGTGCCACGCGATCGGGAAAGTGATGGTGGTGTTCAAAAGCACGTTGAAGTCGTATGCATTGTGCGTATGTTTCCAGAAATAATCCGCGTCAAGCAGCAGGAATCTTCCAATCGCTTGTTGCAGGCCGGTGTTGAACTGATTGCGAAATCCCGGATTGATCGGTACGCCAACGGAGCCGAAGATGTTCTGAGCCAGCCCGCCAAGTCCGGTTGCACTGGACAGCAGAAGATTCTCGTTAAACGGAGTTTCGAAGGTCCGGCTATATGCGGCGCGCAAAACCGTGCCTGTTTCCTTGAGGTTGTAGGCGAGGCCTAGCCGCGGTTGCGGACCTGTCTTGGAGACGAGCCCGTCGTAACGGTCCGCGCGGATTCCGAGGTTGAACAGAAGGTTGCCCATCGTGATGCCATCCTGCACATAGAACGCGTATTGATTGATGTTGGCGGCGGCGTGATAATTGAACAGGTTCCCTCCGCGCGTCAAATCGAAGGGCAGCAAGCCGGGCGAGAAGGGGACGCCGGCAACGTCAGGATTGTCCGCCGTGTTGGGTTCGAAGCCCGCCGCCGCGCACTGGCTCGTTTTGGTCAACACCGGATCGGGAACAGAACTCCCGCTCGAATCGACGCACGGCGAGTTGAAACCGGGGTTGGTAACGCCGAATCCGAAGTTTTCGAGCAGGCGTGTCTGTTTAAAATCGAGCCCGTACTTGATGTTGTGTCGACCGGCAGTTGTAGACACATCAGCGCTTACGCCCCAATTGAAGAGTTGTCGATTCTGCGTCTGCGTCGCTGGAAGATCGGCGAACGAATCGCGGCTCGGATAGTAGTTGAATTGATCTTTCCGGATGTACGGATTGATCGTCAGCAGCGTGTGTGCGTTGAAGGTGTGCTGATAAGCGGGCGAAATATTCCAGCTAAGAACTCTCTGGCGCTGGTCCTGTGAGAGCTGGTCGAGGTCGTTCGGAATCTGAATCCAGTTGCGCGCTGCAAACAGATTGAGATGGAATGCATCCTTGCCGTTGGGCTGTAAATCAAGCCGGTCGAAAATCGTCTGATTGTTTCCTTTGTCATGGAATGCCGTGAATTCCGGAGTATCTAAGAAACGCCCACTTCGAACCCCTTCGATCGCAAGAAAGTTACCGAACTTCGCCGTGCCCCAGCCAAGGCCGACGCTTCCGCCGCCACTGCCAAAGGTCCCGTAGCTCGCATCGATATTTCCAAAGAGACGTCCCGCGCCGAGACCGGACCGTGTCGTCACCTGAACCACCAGGCTTGTTTTGTCGCCGAATTCCGCGCTCGGATTCCCAGTGATCAACTCCATACTTTGGACCGCGCTGACGGGAAGCTGGGTTGAGAATATCTTGCTCTGCTGATCGCTGATTCGTGTGCCGTCGATCATGAAGCTTACCTGCGCGTGATCGCCGAGGGGGTGGAACGAGCCGCTGCCATCCGCCGCGACTCCGCCCGTCGAGTAAACGATCGCCTGGCTCAACCCGCCGCCCGGATCCATCACCGGCAGCTTGGACAACATCTGTCTGTCAGCGACCACGTGGGCCGATGGATCGATTTCCAGCGCTTCCGCAGCGCCTTCCACAACAACCGTGGTGTTCGCGCCAGCGACGACAAGCGCAGCCTTGATTTGAACTGCCAGCGAGTTTCGAATCGTCACTTCCTGCGAAAAAGCGCTGAATCCTTCGGCCTTGATTTCGAGATGGTATTGACCGGGAGGAATATTGGAGAGTTGAAATCCGCCGTCAGGTCCGGAAATCGCGGACTGCGAGTATCCCGAAACCGGGTTGTGTAGGTTGACGTCGGCCTTCGCAACGGCCGCGCCGGACGGATCGAATATGGAACCTTCAACGGTCCCGGTATTGCCAAGGGATTGGCTGCGCGTGGGAGCTGCAAGCCAAAGGGATGCGCCGAAAACGAGCGCAAATCGGATACAGGTTCTCATCGAAATCTCCTCAAATGGGTGTTAGGGGATTACAGGCCGAGGAGAAGATAGAGGTGCTAGCTAGACGAGTCCACCACAACCCCTCCCAAAACGTCACTGGATGGGATGTGGCAGGCGGCGCGCGCGGAATCAGAGTCGAGAAACGGACGATCCGAAGGATCTGCGAGCCTCGATTCGGCGGCGCAAATCCAACAACCGCAAGAAATGGCGCGGCCAAGGAGGCGGCGAAATCAATTACGGGCCCTTGAGTTCCGGCGTGGCAGTAGGAACAGGCGTCGGAATCGCTCGAAGACTCGTGGTGATGAAGCAGACCACAGAGAAGTCCGAAAACCAGGATCGCGAAGACGGCAAACGTCCCGATTTGGAATCGTCTGCTGATTCTTCGCCTTGTGCGAACCGGTCTCATTGAGTGCAGCAGACCAGTATATCTGCGAAGAGCTGCTTTGCAGACAACAATCTTGTGGACGGGCCGAAAACCTGGTGGACGGGTAGAAAGCCTTGATCAACGGCATCGTCGATTGGGCCGCCCGGAGCGGCCTCGCGACCCTTTCATCGTCCACGATCAAGGTCCTTGATTGCGGAATGCATACCTACTCGCTTACCACCAGCGTCTCCAATCAGCTAAAAGAAAATGATCGGCGGATTCAAAAAGCAAGTAAGTGGGCCGATCTACGCCGTGATCGGGCCTCGCACGGTTGGAGGTTCGAGCTCATTCACGAACGGTATTCCTACCTCCCCACTTCGAATCGATGCACAGTTTCGGTTCGAAAAACTCCGCCATCTTCTCCGGAATCGAATTACAATAGCTGAAATCCATGCAAATGAAATCACCGCTGCTCGTCGTCGTGCTTTCCATGTCGGCACGTTCCCTTTGCGCCCAAAATGATGCGCAGAACGATGCGATCAAGACACTTGTGAGCAGGCTCGATTTGCAGCGCTACAAGGCGACGATCAAGGCGTTGACAAAATTCGGCGACCGCCGGGAAGGCACGGACCGCAATCGCGCGGCAATCGACTGGATCGAAGCGCAGCTCAAAACCTATGGCTGCGCCAACACTGAGCGCGTCCGCTACGAATACCAGCCACCCGCTCCAGGAGGTCGCGGCCGCGGAGGACGGGGAGCGACGCCGGGAGGCGCGACCATTAAAGGGGAACGCGGCCCGTCGGGCGTCAACAATGATCCCGATATGCAACCGGACGCGCGCCTTCGCCAACTCAATTCGCAGCCTTCAACACCCGGTCCTCGCGAAGAGGTTTTCTGCACGAAAATCGGCGCCACCCATCCCGAAGAGATGTACATTGTCGCGGCACATATGGACGGGATTGGATGGGGGGAAGCCGCAAACGACGACGCGTCCGGGACGGCGCTGGTGATGGAGATCGCACGGGTTCTGAGCGCTTCGGACGTGACTACAGAACGATCGATTCGCTTCGCACTGTGGAATAACGAGGAGACTGGTTTAACTGGTAGCCGGGCATATGTCGATCAGCGGAAGGAACTGCAGGGGAAAGAGGAACCGTCTGGGTCAGGGAAGTATCCGGAGCCGAAGTGGCTCGGCATGATTCAGCACGACATGATGCTGTTCGATCACGGAATGCCGCGTAAAGATGGAACCGTCAGCGAGCATCAACGCCCGGAAGCTGACGTGAATATTGAATTCCAGGCGCGATCCAAGTTAGCGGCACAGGCGGCGGAACTCGCGTGGGCGTTCCGCGATGCCAATGAAAAATACGCGACGGACTATCCAGCCCAGGTGGGCAACCACATGACGAACACGGATTCGACTCCGTTTCAGGATTTCACACCCGCGATCAGCCTTCGCGAATTGGAGCGCGGCCCGGAGATCGGTGCTGGTTGGGACCCGACCCATCATCAGCCGACCGATGTGTTCTCACATTTTTCAGATGGCGACTTTCGGCTCGGCCTAAATGCAACGCAGACGACCCTGGGCGCCATTGGTAAACTCGCCGGGGCGAGGCTCAGGCAGCCAGGTACAACAGCCCCGTAGGCAGGTGTGCCCGTCTGCCGCCTGTAGTGTGCCGCTGGTCAGTTGGATCGCAAGCGGGACAGATTTGATCTTGTGTCGCCTCGGCCTTCGTGATATTCTTCGCTGGGCTAATTTCGCGGACCTCTCTTGACTTTACCGGTTCAACGATTGCGGCAGCCGAAGTTCAGAGCAATCAAGTATAGACGGTCCCTTCTCGGCCCATGATAGAGGGAGCATTTTCATGAAATTGGCAGCCTACGCGCTCGCAATCTGCGGTGCATTGCTATACGCTCAATCCAAAGAGCCTCTTGTGGAATTTGAAAGGATGACTTGGCCGGAGGTGAAACAGGCTCTCCAAGCCGGCAAGACGACGGCCCTGATTTACAACGGCGGAACGGAACAGCGTGGACCCCAGAACGCGAATGGGGGGCACAACCTCATCGCGCGTGAAACCGGGCGGCGCATCGCCTTGAAGCTTGGCAACGCGATTCTCGCTCCGGTGCTGCCGTATTCCCCCAATAACGCCAGCGCTTCGCTGCCAGGCACGATCGGCCTCACGACGGAATTGTATGCCGGAATGAACGAACAGATCGCGGAGCAACTCATCATCACCGGATTCAAAAACATCGTTTTGATGGGCGACCACGGCGGTGGACAGAAGGAGTTGGGAGAGGTGGCAACAAGGCTCGACACGAAATACTCCTCCAAAGGCATTCGCGTCGTGTTCTGCGATCAAGTTTACGTCGGGACCAAGGAGCATCCGGGCGCGCAGGCCGATTTCGAAAAGTGGCTCGCTGACAATGGCTATCCTTCGGGCGGACACGCGGGCGTTTCGGATACGTCAGAAATGATCTATCTCGGAGCCGACTCGGGTTGGGTCCGCTTGAATTTGGTCCCCACCGCCGTAGGCGATCCGGTCGGTACGCCGGGTCAGCGGCGAGATCCGAATGCGCCACGAGTGAATAACGGAATCACAGGCGATGCGCGGAGATCTAATGCTGAACTCGGCAAGAAGTTCATCGACATGAAGGTCGACTACGCGGTTCGGCAGATCAACCAGTTACTCGCCGCGAAGCCCGCCGGCGCAGCGCAGTAAACCTTGGCCGGATGAAACTGGAATCGCGCCGCAAATTTCTCGAATACTCCGCGACCGCGTTGGCAACCGTGCGATCGTCGTTCGGCTCCTCGCTCGACGCGATCGGAGTTCAGCTCTACACGGTTCGAAAGCTGCTTGGGAGTCGGCCTGGCGCGACTCTGCGTGCTCTGGACCAGATCGGCTATGCGGAGGCCGAAGTGGTCTGGACATCGATGGATGCGATTTGGAACGATCTGAAGAAAACCAGGCTGAAGCCGATCAGCGTGCATTTGGATTCAGCGCTCTTTTCGTCGGAAAACACAGCCAAGTTGACTGCGGCAATATCTCATTGCAAGGAATTGGGATTCCGCTACGTCGTCTATCCGTATACTGCTCCGAATCAGCGGGGTGGACTCGATTCGTTCAGATCCCTGGCCGATGTTCTGAACCGCGCGGGCGAGGCGTGCCGCAAAGTGGATCTGGAACTGTGTTATCACAATCATGGTTTCGAGTTTCAACCGATGGGTAACACCACCGGCATGGAAACACTGCTGAGCCGAACCGACAAAGCGCTGGTCGGATGGGAGATGGATATTTTTTGGGTAAGCGTCGCCGGTTTTCATCCTTCCGATCTGCTGAAGCAATACGCCGGCCGGGTCCCGCTGATGCACCTCAAGAATAAAGCGGAGGGGATTCCGGTGCGCTACGACGAGTCCTTGCCTCCCTCCGCGTTCCGGGAGGTTGGCGACGGCGTCCTCCGGATTCCGATCATCCTCCGCGACGGCGAAGCCGCAGGTGTCCAGCATTTTTTTGTCGAACAGGATGAGACGCCAGGCGACCCCATCGACAGCCTGCGCCGCAGCTATCGCTATCTTCGGGATCTAAAGCGCTCTTAGGCAATCCGGTTAGCGACGGACACAGTTCTTGCGGAGAACAAGATCAAACTAAGACCAGGTCTCGACGCGGTGCATCCAGTGTCGCTTAAGAAAGGGAAGAAGTGATGGACTGATTTTCGCGGACTAAAGGCTTCAATTTAATTGGGAAAACCGTAGCCAAGTCGTGCCGCACTGAGGAGAAGACTCTTGGAACTCAGATATGCTAAATGGGCTGCCTGCTCAATAGGGCTCTGAGATTGTGAAGATGATAGTCGTTAACTTAGAAATTCTTACAATCATCAACTCAGATGCTTGCTGACGGGCAACTGATCCTGGTTAAGCTTCGTTCACTTCACTCTTCTGGCCGGTGTCCGGTAGGGCGACATGGTTTCAGCGGTCCAGATTGAACCTCACGCCAAGAAGCCAGCATCAGAGGACAAACGACAGCGCGAAAAAACGAAAAGCCCGCGTTTTCCACCGCCGCGGGGCTTTCGTAACCAAGAGAGAACTTGGGTTACTGCGAATCGGGTCGGCGCTTCAGCGTCGGACGATCGTCGTCGGTGGTCGTGGTCTTGCCATCGCCATCGGTGGACGTTCCGGTACCCGGAGCCCGCTTCAACTTCGGACGGTTCAGGTCCTTGTCATCAGTCTTGCGGCGATTGTGCAGCATCTCCAGGCGCGCCTTCACGCCATTGAATTCGGACGTCGTGACCACGTATTCCGGCCGCGCCTTGAGCAGGTCCTGAATGTTTTTCTGAGCCTTCACGATGCGATCCTCCGTGGGAGGATGCGTCGAGAAAACCTTCGCCATCGTGCCCGGCTTCTTCTTTTCGAGCGACTGGATTTTTTCGAAAAAGTCCACGAACGCTTCCGGATCGTACCCGGCCTTGTACATGTATTCGAGCCCGAGCATGTCCGCTTCGGATTCAAACGCTTTGGAGAATTGCAGGAACCCGACCGGGATCAGCACGCTGGCCGCTTGCCGGATACCGTAACCAGCCCACCCGCCCATAAAGATCAACGGGATCGTAGCGAGGTTCGCCACCTGCCCGCGCGTCGCCTGACGTGTGCCGTGCCGCGCGGCGACGTGCCCGATTTCATGTGCCATTACACCCGCGAGTTCGGCTTCGCTGTCCGCTTTGAGGATAAGCCCTGAGTAGACGAAGAAGAATCCGCCCGGCAGCGCGAACGCGTTGACGTCTTCTGCGTCGATCACCTTGATGGTGAACGGAACCTTCGCATCTGAGTTACGCACTAGGTTCTGGCCTACGCGGTTGACGTACTCTGCGATGACCGGATCGTCAATGATCTTCGCCTGCCGCTCGATCTGTTGTGCCATTTGCTTGCCGAGCGCGATCTCTTTCTCAAGTGAGTACCAATTTAAGCCCTTTCCGACATCGCGATTGCCAATCTCATCGGGGTCTTTTTCCTTCTTGTCGGCCCGCAGAGATGTGCACATCAAGAGGGCCACCGCGGTCAGCACAAAGAGTCGCTTCAACATTGCACCTTCCAAATGATCTGTCTAAGCTTACTCCATGAACGGTCACATTTCGCACATTTTTCTCGTCGCCGAGCGTGAATGCTGCAGACGGTCGAGATTCCATAACCAACGGGCCACAATAGGGTAATAGACGGGCTCCGTTTTACGATGTTGGGCGCTGCACCTACCCAAGTTCGAATCGAAAGTGAGTAACCCTGCACAAAGAAACTAGCTCTATCTTTCTCGGAATCGAATTACAATAGCTGAAATCCATGTGTACGAAAACACTGTTGCGGATCACTGCACCATTCCTGTTGACACCTTCCATCTGGGCTCAAATTGATACGCCCTACGACCCAATCAAAACACTTGTCCGCAGGCTCGATTTCCAGCGCTACAAAGCAACTATCAGAGGGCTGACCAAATTCGGCGATCGTCGAGAAGGCACAGACCGCAATCGGGCGGCGATCGACTGGATTGAAGGCCAGCTCAAATTGTATGGCTGCCCTAACACTGAACGCATCCACTACGAATACCAGCCACCTGCTCCCGGAGGTCGAGGCCGGGGCGGACGCGGAGCGGCGCCGGGAGGCGCGAACATTAAAGGCGAACGCGGCGCCTCCGGTGTCAATAACGATCCTGACTTGCAGCCGGACGCGCGGCTTCGCGAACTCAACTCGCAACCTTCTACGCCCGGTCCGCGCGAAGAGGTTTTCTGCACAAAAATAGGCGCGACACATCCCGAAGAGATGTACATTGTCGCGGCGCACATGGACGGGATCGGCTGGGGTGAAGCAGCAAACGACGACGCGTCGGGGGCTGCTCTCGTGATGGAAATTGCGCGAATTCTAAGCGCTCCCGATGTAACTACAGAACGATCCATCCGTTTCGCGTTGTGGAATAACGAAGAGACCGGGTTAACGGGTAGCCGGGCCTATGTCAAGCGCAAGGATATGCAAGGCAAGGAGAGCCCACCGGAGTCGGGGAAGTATCCGGAGCCGAAATGGCTCGGCATGATTCAGCATGACATGATGCTGTTCGATCACGGAACGCCCCGAAAGGATAGCACCGTAAGCGAGCATCAACGGCCGGAAGCTGACGTGAATATCGAGTTCCAGTCGCGATCCAAATTTGCCGCTCAAGCTGCCGAGCTCGCGTGGGCGTTCCGCGATTCGAATGAGAAATATGCGACGGACTATCCGGCGCAAGTAGGCAACCACATGACGAACACCGATTCGACCCCGTTTCAGGATCTGGTTCCCGCGATCAGCCTTCGCGAACTGGAGCGCGGCTCGGAGATTGGGGCGGGTTGGGACCCGACGCACCATCAACCCACCGATGTGTTCTCACATTTTTCAGATGGCGACTTTCGGCTCGGTCTAAATGCAACTCAGACGACCCTTGCCGCCGTCGCACAACTGGCCGGGGCGCAGTTCAAGCAAGCAGCTCCGACCGCCCAATGAGTCCTGACCTAACGAGAGAGCGGATGGGCCATGATTTAGCCTGCCAATTGTCCTGAGGATTTCCAAACTATGAGTCCAGCATCCGGAACAACGGCGGTCGCGATGCCCGCCAAGGCAGTCACGCCCGGGGCCGAACACGAACACACAGGCGTCGAAAAGAGCGATTTGGTACGGATCGCCCTGGTCGGTTTAGCCGTGGTTTTTTGCTGGCTTCGTGTGTGGGCGCCTTTTCCGAAGATCGACATCGTCGGGTTGGGCGCCGTTGTGCTCGGCGGGTATCCGATCTTCCGCGAAGCTGCGGCAGATATTCTCTCGCGCCGGATGACTATGGAGCTGTCGATGACTATCGCACTCACCTCGGCGCTAGTTATCCGAGAGGTTTTCACGGCGTTAGTGATCGTGTTTTTTGTGCTGATCGCTGAGGCGCTAGAAGAAATGACTGTGGGACGAGGGCGGCGCGCGATCCGGGACCTGCTCGCGTTCCTCCCAGCCACTGCCGAGCGAAAAGCGGTAACAGGCTTCGAGACCGTACCGGTTTTGGAACTGGTTCCCGGTGATGTAGTCATCATTCGTCCAGGCAGTCGAGTCCCCGTCGATGGCAGAGTGGTGAAGGGACATTCGTTTGTCGATCAGAGCACAATCACGGGCGAGTCAACTCCAGCCGAGAAGGAAATTGGTTCCTCGGTCTTCGCGGACACCATCAGCCAGACTGGAGCACTGGAAGTTGAGACGATCAAAGTCGGCCGCGATACCACGTTTGGAAGAATTATCGACGTCGTTGAGCAAGCGGAGGAGTCTCGTGCCCCGGTACAAAGAACGGCCGACCGGCTTTCTGGATACCTAGTCTATTTTGCACTGGGCTTCGCGGCGTTGACCTATCTCGTCACTCGCGACGCGCGCAGCACAATCTCAGTCATCATCGTCGCCGGCGCGTGTGGCGTCGCGGCCGGCACGCCGCTCGCGATCCTCGGTGCGATCGGTCGTGCCGCAAAGAGCGGAGCCATCGTCAAAGGAGGTCGTCATATCGAAGCGATGGCAGAGGTGGATACCGTGGTCCTGGATGAGACCGGCACATTGACGCTAGGTGCGCCAGAAGTGACGAGCGTTGAGCCTTCCGGCATCTCGACGCAAGATCTTCTTCGTATCGCCGCGAGCGCGGAAAAATATTCGGAACATCCGGTCGCCGCGGCGATCCGGCGCAGGGCGGCAGAACTAAGAATCGAAACGTACGAATCGTCGCAATTTGCCGCAGAGCCAGGGAAAGGGATCCAGTGCCGCGTGAACGGAAAGCGCGTGATCGTCGGATCAAGAGCCTACTTGCGGGGATCGGGGATTCTGATCCCCCAATTCTATAGAACTTCGACGGCTTCCGAGGTATTTGTCGCCGAGGCGGACCAGTACGTCGGTCGAATCCTGGTTGCCGATGTTCTCAGGCCGGAAGCGAAGAAAGCCGTCGAGGCGCTTCATGAGTTGGGGATACGAACTCTGTTATTAACCGGGGACGTTTCCGCAATCGCGGAAGCGGTCGGTCGAGACCTTGGCGTAAATGAAGTCGCAGGCAGTCTGCTTCCCGACGACAAACTGCGGCGGATTCAGGATCTGAGATCCGCCGGATGCGTTGTGGCGATGGTGGGAGATGGCGTCAATGACGCGCCCGCGCTGGTCGCGGCCAACGTCGGTATCGCGGTTGGGTCCGGGACCGATGTAGCTCGCGAGAGCGCTTCTGTGTTGCTGCTTGGCGATGACCTGACGCGCCTGGCAGATTTGCTGAAGATCGCTCGTCAATGCCACGGAATTATCATGACCAATTTCTTTGGAACGGTCGCCGTGGATGCAGTCGGAGTCGGATTGGCGGCATTCGGAATGCTGAACCCGATCCTGGCTGCCTTGATTCACGTAACGTCCGAGATGGCGTTCATCTTGAATTCCGCACGCCTGGTTAGTACTAGAGATATCGTCGGTCCACTCGCGGCAGTCCGCACACAAGAGCCGCTGGTAAACTTGTTGAGCAACGTCTATTATTGACCTGTGGATTGCCTTCGCAAAGCGAGGTCGTGCGCTATTGCATGGTTTTTGTGTGGCCTAGTGGCTTTCATGGCAATTCACTCGCCGCACTGCGATGTGTGCGATGAACCATATTTTGCCGGCTCTTCTTCGCAGCACGCCACTGCCGATCATCCGGTTCCCAGTACGAACGACGACTGCAACGGCATGTGCTCGTGCTGTCTGTTTCGAGGGCTTCCATCGGTAACCCCTGGTCTGCATCCGGCGAATGCGGTAACCACAGGAATTTGGATCACACCCTCTTCATCTGTTCAGGCGCCGCGGCGGTCGATATTTCGACCCCCGCGCATAGTGATCTCCTCGTAGCTCATTGGCCCCGCGCTCTCGCAGCGCGGAAGAAATCAGACTCATTTCCTGGAGATATCTATGCCTAAACGTACGTTCAGGCTCGCTTTAGCAAGCCTGTCTGTCTTTATCGGGTGTCTGCCTGCCCATGGGCACGCTGCGCCTCAAGACTCGTCCACGCGTGTTGAAACGACTATTGACGATAAAGAGAATAAAGCGATCCTGGAGGTCGGTGCCGCGACAAGTTGGAACGTCAGCGGAGGCGCAGCTACGTTCGCTCCGAATCTTGCGGCGGAGATCGAGCCGATAGAGAACTGGCTGGAACTCGAAATGGGCGTTACGCCGTTCTACACTCATAATTCTAAGGAATGGGATATCGACCTGCTCTTCAAGAAGCCATGGACCTTGTCGAGGAAAGCAGAATTTATGCTCGGCATTGGCCCGCAATGGGTTCACCTCAAGCAGAGTGGGAGATGGACCAACACACTGGCCGGAGAAGTAGCGGGGGACTTTATGTTCTGGCCAAACGGCAAACATCACTTCGGCTGGTATCTGGAACCGGCTTACGACTACAGCTTTGCAAGAGGCCATCAAAAGTCACTCGGTATAAGCTTTGGGCTCCTTATTGGTCTTCGTTGAGTTAGTGGAGATTTTGCCCGTAAGCCAAGGTTACTTTCACGCTGGTCGGACCGCTTAGAAGCAATCAAGCTTGACACATCGTGGCCAAACCATCGAAAGGGTTCATGTGGTCAACTGATCCTTCAAAGACTCGTCGAGCTTGTCATAAGCAGCGACGCCTCGTCGATGGCCGCGATTTCGGGCTCCGTCAGAGGGATCGCCTGCTGGAGGCGGAGCGAGTCGGATTTTGCCTCAAGCATCTGGGCTTGGCGGATTCTTTGGGTAATTAGAAGGAGCATTTCGCGCGCGCCATTCGGTGAGGACACTGATCGAAGCCATTCCTGCAGTTCAAACAGGACATCGGATCACGTGCGTTGAACAAATGAGTGGCGATCGTGGCCCGCGCGCGGTGCCCGGCGATCTTGCCGCGAACATCTTCTCTGGGAACGCCGGCTTTCCTGCAAAGCTTCCGGATGACGACGAGGTTCAAGTAAGTTGTGGTCAACTTGCCGAAATCGGTAGAGGAGCAGGAAATCAACTTGCTCCCCGGTCTTCGTGTCCACGAGCTTAGCCTGCGCCGGACGCTGTTTCTCCCAAGCTTCGATGGCCTCACCGACGAGTTTGTCCACGGGTTTCGAATACGCTGTTGGGGTCTTATTCACCGGGACCGACAGCAGACACAGCCGCTCGCGCTGCGCGTCTTCGTGGCAACGAATGCAGCCCAGTCTCCGGCACCGGATCTCGTTCCAGCCGAGTCCCGCGAAAAGCCACACTAACACTGGTTGAAAACCACCACTTCTGGTGGATTCTCGGCAGATGGGTGCAAAATGGCTCGAGTAGGCGCGTGATCAGCCAGATTTTGCTGCCATTTGCTTCGTTTGCCCAATTCTGCAAATAGCCACCAACGGGAGGCTTTTCGGCTTGAACATCGAACTCATCTAGCGATTTTTGTAGCCGGCATCCATAAGGATGGGGAATGCAGACTCCGATAACCAGATGTAACCTTTTCGCGTCGCAGGCACTTGCCTTGACGTACCGATCGCACGCGATCCGAAGAGGAGGCCCGTGCTATCCACCAAAGGCTCATCTATCACGTGGAGAACTCGCCCTGGCAGTCGTCGAATGGGAAAGTAGCTTGCGCGTTCAACGATCGTCCCGGCGTGCGGAAGAATTGTTCGGCTCGCGCGCGGAAGAGGTGATGGGCTTGGCGCCGAGCGAACAAGGCGGCCCTGCATAGCCGAGCGCTAACGCGGAGGATCTGCCGGCTGAAATGCTTTCAGCGCTGCCAGCGGAACTTCGGCTCCGTGTTTATCCGGAGTCTTCATGCTGGCGTAGAAACTCAGGATGTTCGCACGTAGCTCCGGCGTCACGCCGTCGAACTTCTTCGCCGCCAGTTTCGCCAGCAGTTTGTCGTAAGTTCTGTCCGTAAACTCGTATTCGCCCGGAGTGACCAGTTTCCCCGTATCCAGATCCCGATTCGAGATCTTGAGATTGCCGGCCTTGATTCCCGCGAACATCTGCCGATCCCGGTTAACCGCCGCATCGAAGCTGTCCTCGAACATTTTTTCGGTCTGCGGCGTTGGCAGTTTGTATGCCAATCCCCTCAACGGACCGATCTTAGGGAGTACGCGCGTGAAGAAAGCGAAAATGCGCAGGAAGAGGCCCGGCGGCTTGTACATGGGGCCCCATTCCCTTGTAAAGCTGGCGCGCTTCATGTTGTATAGAAACTGTTTCCGCGAGATCGTGGGCTGGTCTTTCGTGATCTCCGCCTTCTTGAGCTCCCAGGCCGCTCTGGTCATGTTCGGAATCATGGTGCTTACCGAGAACCGGTAGGTTCCCAGTGCGAGATCGAGCGTGGCGAACAGCTCCTTTAATTTCAGACCATAGGTGTCCTGATAGGCGCGGTCCAGCAGATCTTTAGAGACCGCAAAACCGATGAAATCGTGGTACGCCTTTGGCGCGTAATGGCCGCGCGCGACCTGCAGGACGTCAAAACCGAACTCCGTTTTCAGGTGGGCCGCCGGATTATCCGCGTAGGTTACTACCTTGCCGAACTTGGCTCGCAGCTTTGGATAGAGTATGGGGACGGCAATATTGACGGCGATCGCATGGCCGTCTACATCTGCGCCGTAATGGGCCGCGGCTCCAATCGCAAAAGCGTATTCATCCAAATTCTGAGAATTGTCGATCAGGGACTGGACTAAATCGGCGCTCCGCACATAGTGCGCCAGATCGCTGTAAAAATGGCTGCCGAACGGATAGTAGCCAAGGTCCTGAATGATGCACCCGCCATACGCGTAAGCGTGCGCTTCATTGAGCTGGTCCTCGGTAGCGTCGGGAAAACGCTTCGTCAGGACGGGCAGTATAGCGTCGACCCAAAGCGTATCCACAATCGCTTCATGGGTAAGGACGGAATACCCGCTCGCGCCGGATGGAAGAAACGCCGCCCACAAAATTGCAAAACATGTGGCGCCGGCGGACGTGGTTTTCATGGTCTATGCAAAGCGGCAGAACGCGGACCGCCAATCACTCACAGGTTGGCTCCCGGTTTCTGGGTCACTATACGCCAATTCGTCGCGTTGGAGCGCCCGATTTTCCGGGTTGGGGAAGCGGGCCACTGAGCCGGGATTTCCATTTTGGCACCCAGCATGAGGACAGTATATACCCAACCGCCTTCCTTCGATCCTCCGCGCGCGGTTTTGCCCTCGGGGAGCTGTGTTTCGTCTCCCCAAGACGCATTTTTCGCCTGCCGCAAAAGCCCAAAACCGGGAAACTCCGCCTTTTCAGGCGCATTCCGCAAACACCTCTCCGAGCTCCACCTCCCTGGTCTCATAATTTCGCTCTGCCCATCGCCGATCTTTACTCGCTCGCCACCGTCAGCGCACTGATGCGCGGTACGGTTCGTGGACCGGCAGGAGCGACAAGAGGCTCCATCTCCGCCTCGAGTACAGATGTGTACTCAAAGCCAATGACCTTCTTGCGCAGTACTCCGGCGGTCATCGACGAGAGCGGTCGGCAATCCTTCTGACCTCGCCGTGCGTCCGTCTTTGGGGCTGACGCTGGAATGCAGATGCGTCAAACGTTCGCTCAACCCGTGCAAACGCAAGCTGCTCCGACGACGGCAGCAAACTACCGACAATGACCGTTATCAGCCGCTAGGCTACGGCTACTCAGAACTTCCCGAGTATTTTGTCATGGCTGCAGCCGCTTGTAGAAGTTGAGAACGGGCAGTCACTCTATCGGTTTCTCATTCACGTGATCCTCATTACTGTCGCAGTGATGGCGCGGAGTACTGTTGGGTGGTGCGCAGCCTCCTGAAGAGGCGAGCGATTCGCTGTGCTTGTTTGGGCGGGGTGTTCAATCTGCCGATGTCGAAGATCACGCTCATTGAAGACCTCTCGATGGTGGTCATATCAGCGATGATGGCCGTAAGGGGTCTCCTCGATGGATGAGTGGGCGGGCGATCTGGATATGAAGTCTCGCAGATGACGAGACCTCTTCATGAGTGAGACGTCCAACGTTTGGAGCTGCATGCTACGCTCAAAAGAGAACTGCGCGTGATTCGTTCGAAGTTCATCGTCGTCGTCGCGATCGCGATCTTCTTCGCGCAGTTCCAGTGCCTTGCTGGTTGCGCAGGCGATCCGTGCCACGATGACCTGAACCATGCGGATTCTGTCCCGCCGTGCCATCAGCATAACGATCATGCGCATAATCACGGTCCGACATCGTGCGCTCACCATGTACTGATTTCCGCTGCAACTTTACCGGACACGGTTCAGGTAAGCGTTGCGAACGCTTCCATTGCCGAACTGCCCGTAGCTGTTTACGCGCTCGTTCCGGCTAACTGGCGATTGTTCACGGACGGGAATTTCGAGTCTTCACCACTATCGCTACACGGCTCTTCCATAATCGTCCGTCGGATCTAACCCTTCCCTCGCAAATCAGTTAGTTGCCAGCCTGTCGTGTACTTCTAAGGCTGGCGGTGATGATTCTGAGAAGGAAGGAAATAGGATGAACCCCCGAAGAAGTTTTTTTCGAAATGTTCTAGGACTGGGCACTGGCGCGTTAGCACTTTCGGAAATTGCACGGGCCCAGCGCGTGCAGGAGACGAGCGCTCCTGTGCCTGTCGTGACACCCGATATTGCGGACCTGCCGTTCACCATGGACAACGGCGCAAAGGTCTTTCGTCTGGTCGCCGAACCCGTAAAGCAGACCGTAATCCCCGGCCGCACTTTCGATCTCTGGGGTTTTAACGGAAGCGCTCCGGGACCGACGATCCAGGCCAACGAAGGCGACCGGGTCCGAATCGTCTTCGAGAACCATTTGCCCGAGCCGACGGGGGTCCATTGGCACGGACTTGAACTTCCGATCGAGATGGATGGTGTCCCAGGCATTGGGCAGAAGCCAGTGATGCCCGGCGAGCGATTTGCCTACGAGTTTCCTCTGCATCAAAACGGGACGTTTTTCTACCACTCCCATATGGCGATGCAGGAGATGGTTGGAATGCTCGGCGGCTTCATCATCCATCCGAAAACGGCCTATTCACCGCGCGTGGTTCGGGACTACTTGATCGCTCTGCAGGAATACGCGGTGCTGCCGAACAGCACGATTCCGAACAGCATGAACATGGAGTTCAATTGGCTGACCTTCAACGGAAAGTCGTCGCCCGCCGTGACACCGCTCATCATCCGACAAGGAGAACGAGTCCGCATCCGAATCATCAATCTCGGCATGGACCATCACCCGATTCACTTGCATGGGTTCACGTTTTGGGAGACCGGCCGCGAGGGAGCGCGGCAACCGGAAGCACTGTGGGCACGCGGGAACACGGTCCTTGTTGGCGTGGCGCAGGCGCGCGACATTGAGTTCGTTGCAGATCGTGCCGGTGATTGGATGCTCCATTGCCACCTTCCCCACCACATGATGAACCAGATGGCGTCGAACGTCGGTCCAATGACGCGACTCGGAAATGGCACGCAAGCCGGCGCGAGCATGGAGGAGGCCATGGGCATGTTGCGGGACGGACATGCGACTGCCGACAACAGAGCTCCCAGCCTCGGCCGCGGACTCGGTTTTGGCTCAACGACAAACATGGCGCGATCGAACGGGCCGTTGACGCAGACCGAGGCCGAGAAGGCAATGGCGAACATGCCCGGAATGGACCATTCCAAAATGCACAGGGACCACGGAGGCATGGAAGAGATGAACATGCCCGAATTGCCCAAGAACGCAGATCAGGTTCCGCTGTTCCCCCAAGACGCGTATATGGAAAGCCCGATGATGGCGATGGACAAAGAGGTCGAAAAACCAGAAACCTATGGATTGCCGCCCGGCTGGAGCGGATATGCGGGTGGCATGATGACCTTCGTGCGAGTCCTGCCGCCAGAGCAATACGAAAAGATCATGGAGCTCAAAGCCAAACTGACTCAGCATCCGGGAGAGCCACGCAAGTGAGACGCACAGACAGGGCCCGGATCGCGCGACTCGCGCTGGTGTTGAGTTCAGCTCTCTGCGTGCTCCACGCGCAGCCGCCAGGCAGGAAGGAGTACACATTCCGAGGCAGAGTCGAGCAAGTAGACGTTGGGGCGAAGCGGCTCATGGTCGCCAATGAACCGATCGAAGGTTGGATGGGCGCCATGAGCATGGCCTTCCGTGTGGGCAACGAAGAGATCCTTCCGACGCTCAAACCCGGCGACCAAATTACCGCGAAAGTCTACGACGGAGATTTCACGCTATACAACGTTGCCCCCGTGCCGCAGTCCAACCCGAGCACTCCCTTGCAAGCCAAAGCCCCGGGCTTAACTTTGGAGCAGCTAGAACAGATCGCGCTAGCGAGCAATCCGACCGCTGCTCAAGTTCAGGCGAATCTTCGCGCAGCGTCGGCGCTAGCCCGGCAGGCGGGTCTGTATCCTAATCCGACCGTTGGCTACTACGGCGACGAAATTCGTGGCGGATCTTCGAACGGAGGCAAACAGGGCGGTTTCGTCAGCCAGACGATCGTGCTCGGAGGAAAGCTTGGCGCTGCGCGGCGCGTGGCCGAGTTGCAAGCTAACCAGATGCAGACGGGCGCGGAGATTCAGCGGCTTCGTATTGTGAACGACGTCAGGACGTTGTTTTACGAAGTGCTGGTGGCTCAGCGATTGGTCGAGGTGCGGCGGAATCTCGCGAAGCTTGCGGGAGATACAATCCAGACCTCTAGTCAACTGGCGAACGTTGGCCAGGCGGATCGCCCGGACGTTCTTCAGGCTGAATTGGAGCAGCAGCTAGCGATCGTCGGTCTGCGTGTTTCGCAGCAGAACCTGCAAGCATCGTGGCGAATCCTCGCTGCCGTTGTTGGCAAGCCAGAGATGCCTCTCGCCCGTTTGGAAGCAGACTTGGAGACGATCCCGGATTTGAACTACGAAGAATGGGTGGCGACTACTTTGCGTGAGAGTCCGGAAATCAAGCTGGCTCAACAGGCGCTCGCGCGCGCCGAAGCTTCGCTGGTGCAAGCTCGCAAAGCACCGATTCCCGACCTCGAAGTGACGGGATTGCTCATTCAGAACAACGCGCCGATCGATGGCATGCGAAAACCAATCGGCGTCGAGGCAGGCGCGCAGATCGGAGTTCAAATACCGCTCTTTAATCGGAATAAGGGCAACATCGCTGCGGCGAGAGCCGAGATTGAGAGCGCTCAGCAGGACCTGATCAGAATCAAGCTTCAACTCCAGCGCGATGTGGCTCGCATGTTCCGCGATTATGACGCGGCCCGCCTGCTGGTGCGGCAGTACAACACCGAGATGCTGCCGCGAGCGGAACAGGCTTTTCGACTGTATCAGACGAATTACCAAAGAATGGCCGGAGCGTATCCGCAAGTCCTGATCTCGCAGCGAACGCTCTTTCAATTAGAAGCTGAATATGTCCAAGCCCTCGGAAGCGCGTGGCAGACCGCTATCGTGATTCGGGGATTTCGACAGATGGATGGACTGTCCGAGCCGAAGAGTCCTGCGATAGGAGCGGTTCAATCCAGCATGGGCGGTTACAACTCGCATGCGTCGGTGGCTCAATAACTCAGAAACGATCAGGGAGGATCAGATGTACTTTTAAGAGCTCTCACGCAGATCGCGTTCGCTTTCGGGGCGCGAACCGGCGTCATCAGCACTCGAACGCCGAAATCGTTGAGTGCAAGATCGAGTGATGTCGAAAAGATCGCATCGCGGTCATGAAGGACAAACCCGTATGGATGCGAGTGTGCGAGGATCTCGCGAAGCTGCTGGGTCACCCATTCTGCAATTGGATGGTCCGTGACGTTGCAGTGAAGAATTCTTCGAGAACCGATCTCCATCGCGACGAATACGTACAGAATGCGAAACGAGGCGGTGACCGTCACGAAAAAATCACAGGCCACGAATCGCATTGGCATGACTCCGAACGAACGTGGCCCAGCGTTGATCACCGCTGCCGCTTCGAGGCCGCTCGGGTTCCAAGTATTTCCCGACTGTGCGCGGCGAGACCTTTACGCCGAGTTTCAACTTCAGTTCGTCGGCGATCCGCTCCTCACCCCACGTCGGATTCTTGCGAGCCATCACCCGAATGAGTTCGCGCAGGTTGTGCGGGAGCGAAGGTCGTCCTCGCTTCCGGGATTTCCATTTCCAAAACAGCCGAAATGCGGTCCTATGCCATTTCACGAAGGTCTCCGGCTTCACAATTACCAAGGCATCGCGCCAGGAGAAGAATCGGCCGAGCAGGACGAGCCACGAGCGAGTCGCAGCGTTCGTGCGCTTGGGCCTTACGTGTCGTTCCTGAAACAGAGCAAGCTGCCTACGAAGGAACAGATTTTCGGCGATCAAGGCCGCATGCGTCCGAAAAAAGAGGCGGAAAGTTGTACGCAAATCTGGATCTTACACCGGCGATCGAGGCCATGCGGATCAGAGCGGACGGAATTATTGCGGAGCACAAGGGCAGTGGCTGAGACGAGTACGCATTTTTCATTCACATCGTAACGCGGCCATCGGATCCAGGTTTGCGGCACGACGCGCAGGTAGTAGGCCAGCCAGTGCCGCGACGCCGATCATTAGAGCGCTCGCTCCAGCGATCGTCCATGGATCCGACGAAGTTACGCCAAACAGTTTCGCCGCAATCAAGCGGGTCATCCCTAGAGTCGCTGGCACGCCAATCGCCACACCCGCAATGGCCAGGACGATGCTGTTGCCGAGGACCATCGCCAAAACTGTCCGGCGTTCGGCTCCCAGAGCCAGTCGAATCCCGATTTCGTTTGTACGGCGTGCCGTTGAATATGAAATCACGCCGTAGAGACCGATACACGCCAGGGCCACAGCGAGCGCACCGAAGGCTCCGCTGAGCCCGGCGATGAATCTTTCCTGCAGGAGGACATCGTCAAGCTGCTCGTCAACGGTGTCGATCTTAAACACAGGGAGATTCGGGTCGAGGTCACGGAGTTGCTGCCGGACAATTTGGACAACACTCGTCGGATTGTCGGACGTGCGCACGAATATGCACATCCGATCCATCGCGTGTCCGAATTGGCGGTAAGGGAGATAAGTCAGGCTAAACGCGGTCATGCGCGGCGTGCCCGCGGCAAAGTCCTTGACGACGCCTACGATTTCTGCGTAAGGATCGCCCCCCGAGCTTTCGGCGATGCTCTGGCCAATCGGATTCTGATTCGGGAAGTAAGCTTTGGCAGTGCTCTCGTTGATAATCACTGCACGATGGGATTTTTCGTGATCGTGTTCAGTGAAGTCTCGCCCGCTGATCAGTTCCATTCCCGTGGTCTCGAAAAACCTCGGTGTGACGAACGTTCGCCAACCGGACGGAAGACTGGAGTATCGTCTCGTCTGGCCTTGAATGTCGAGACTTCCACTGCTGTCTGAGACGCCCCAGCCGTTCAACAAGCCCTGGTTCGAAGCGGCGGCGGAAACAACTCCCGGCAGCGACTCGATGCGCTCCTGTACGATCTTCCAGAAGTCGACCAGCTTGGGACCTTGGCGTCCAGTCTGTCCCGGGCTGGTCCAAATCATGAGCAGATGATGCCGTTCAAAACCGAGATCCCGCGTTTTCAGGTTTCGAAGAGTGCGAACGAAGAGGCCTGCGCCCGAGACCAGCACAAGCGAGATCGCGACTTGCGCGATAACCAGCGCCTTCCCGAGCCGCCCACCCGACCCGGCGTCCACCGTACCCTTACTGGTCAATGAAGGCGCGAGCGCAATCTTCGAGCCTCGCAGCGCCGGAGCCAAACCGAACAAGATCCCCGTGAAAATGCACAATCCTGCCGTCACGGCGAACACCAGCGGGTCAAGATGCAGATCGACGGAGAGCCACGGCGATGGCGCGCGCGAATCGAGTTGCGCCGGGCCTAGGGAGATGTTTCTGGAAAGAGCGCCGGTAATCCACAGCGTGCAAAGCAGACCAAGGCCGCCGCCCAGGATCGAGAGCAGCACGCTCTCCGTGAGAAGTTGCTTGACTAAGCGGGTCCTCGACGCGCCGATCGCTAGGCGCACAGCTATCTCGCGATGCCTCGCGGCGGATCGCGCCGGCAGCAGGTTTGCGACATTCGCGCACGCAAGCACCAAAACCAGGCCAACCACGCCGATCACGATGGCCAGCATCTGACCATAGGAATCCCGTTCCGGCGAATAACCACGTGCATCGCTTAGCATCTCGAGCCGTCCGCTCTTGAAGAACGCTACTTCTTCAGGATCGGGATTGGGACCAAGCCGGCTGAGTTTCTCCCGCTCGTAAACCACTCGTGCGAATGCCAGCGCCTGTTCCCGGGTCACGCCGGGCGCGAGGCGTCCGACCACTCTGATCCAAGGATTCTTTCGGGTGAGCAAACCCGGCATTTCGATCATCACTTGCGACTCCATCATCGCTGGAATCCATATATCGACAGGCCGCCCGACCCAATCGCCCACGAATCCCCGGGCGGCGACGCCGATCACATCGTAGGTGACGCCGTTGAGAGAGAATCTTTGTCCGACGGCTGCGGAAACCGGCAAACCGAATTGACGCGCCGCGAATGCAGAGCTGACAGTCGCAACTGGATGCGCGCCGGGTTTGCGGTCGTCGTCCGGCGTCAGCGTCCGGCCTGCGTAGGCGGCGACCTTCATCATCGAAAAGTAATTCCCGGAAACGAGTCCAACGCGAACCAACCCCGGATCCGCCCCTCCCGGAACGATCACACTGCTGCGATCCGTTAGCGCCACGGCACTAAGGTCTGTAAAAACGGAGGACAGATTCCGGCGGTAAATTTCAAAGAGCTGATACCAGGTGTGAGGTCCGACACGAGGGGACACACCGAAGCGTTCCCCGAACATGACGACATGGTCCGGATCGGGAACCGGGAGTTTACGCAGTACGCACGCATCGATGACGCTGAACAACGCCGTGTTTGCCCCGATTCCCAGGGCGAGTGAAAGCACCGCCGCGGATGTGAATCCGGGACTTCGACGCATTGTACGCAAAGCAAAGCGGACATCCTGAACCAGGCGATCGAAGGCAGTGTATCCCCACATCTCGCGCGTGATCTCCTTAATCAACGTGACGTTGCCAAACTCCCGGTGGGCAGCCTCATGGCCTTGGTCCTCGCCGGCCATCTGGAGATGGCTGCGAATCTCGTCATCCAGATCGCGATTACGATCAGTCATGCTTCCCGTCCCTTCGGGCTGAGCGCGCTCGCGATGGCGGTCACCAGTTGCCGCCAGCGTGAGTGCTCGGAAAGTAGTTGCTTTTTTCCCCCTGCCGTCAGCCGGTAAAGTTTAATGCGCTGCTTGTTCTCTGACAACGTCCACTGTGAAGTGATCCAGCGCCTCCGCTCAAGTCGATGCAGGGCAGGATAGAGCGACCCCGTATCGACCTTGAGAACATCGCCGGAGTTGACCCGGATCGCCTGGCTAATTCCATATCCATGCTGCGCGCCCCATTGAAGAGTTTGCAGGATCAGCAGGTCGAGCGTCCCCTGCAACAGCTCGATTCGGTTCTGGTAGATTTCGGATTTAGCCATGTAGAACGTCTACACCCATGCATGTAGACGGTCAACACCCTGATTCGTTAGATGATTGGCAGGTCACCGATTGTGAGGGCCCGGAGAAGTGGGAACAGGGGCTGAAAATGTACAGGTTACCGGAGCTTCTGATGGGCCACCTTTTGACGATGGGTGCGTTGCACCGGGCGGGTCGTTATGACAGGCAAGCAGACGGCGTCCAACGGCTGACCGGCCGGCCGGCGATGAGCGTCCGGGAATTTGTGTCGCTTCACGCGGAGGAGTTCGGCGGCCGTCGCTCCTAAACGGCCCGGCGCGCCAAGAGTCCGGCTGCAAGCCTTCTGGGATCGCTCGCGAATTGCGTGAATCGCCCGCTCAATCCCGAACTAGACTCCTGCATAGACGAGCTTGGTGAATATCGCGGGTGTCATAAGAAACTGACCCCACTTGGCGTCATGAGCAGCTGTCGGCTTCTCCCCGATCGTTTCCACAAGCGACTTGCCCTGCTTCTTGAGTCTTGAGACATTGCTGCGGATGGCGACCAGCATGTCGTAATACTCGGAGAGGCCAGTCTTATTTCCCACGGGGCCGTGACCCGGAATGATGATCGTCTTGTCCGTCACAACCGTCAGGTTCCGCTTAGTTGCACGAATCATCCCATCGATGCTGCCTCCCGTGGAGTAATCGATGAAGGGGTAAAAGCCGTTCCACCACGTGTCTCCGACGTGAATCACGTCAGCCTCTTCAAATACCACGGAGATGTCGCTGTCTGTGTGGGCAGGGCCGTAATACTGCAAGGCTAAGGCTGTGTCGTTGTGGCGGAGGCTGAGTGCATCGTGAAAGGTCGTCGCGGGGAGCGCCGCTGGCGGCGCAGGTGGAAACGTATAGCTCCAGTCGTCGACGCGAGTCGAGGTCGAGAGGTGCTTCTTGGTGTTTTCATGCGCCGTGATAGCAGCCCCCGCCGCATGGAGCCAGGCATTCCCGTCGGTGTGATCAACATGCCAATGCGTATTGATCAGCCGGGTGATCGGCTCCGCACTCAGGCTATCGAGGGCCGGCGAGATTCGTGATTTTGAGACTGCAAACCCGGCGTCGATGAAAAGCTTGCCATCCTTGCCGGTGAGTACGGCGATGTTGCCGCCGGAACCTTCCAGAACGGCGATGTTGCGACGAAGTCGATTCACCTCGATCTTCGCCTGCGAGGCCGCCTGGATCATAGTAGGGACAATGCCCGTCTCCCCCGCGAACAGACGGCGCGGAGCCAGCATCACGGCGCTGGCGCCAAAACTTGCCGAGATGAAATGACGCCGAGAGACGTCGGACACACCACTGGTCTTCATGGATTCTCCTATGCCCTAAAGTGCCGCAGCCGGGCCCGGTTGGAAGCAAGCTAACTACCTTCCGGTGGCTTTCTCTGGATTCGGGCTGCAACACTTCACGATTCCTTGAGGGCCGGTTTCAAGCCGCGACCGACGCAGCGCCTTTCAAGAACGCTAGCAGGTCGGCGTTAATCGTCTCCGCTTCCGTCGTGGGCATACCATGCGGGAAGTTCTTGTACCTTATAAAGGTTCCGTTCTTGAGCAACTGAGCGGACCGCGGACCGGCGGCAGCATAAGGCACGATCTGATCGTCCTCGCCATGCATGACCAACACCGGAACGCTGATCTTCTTGAGATCTTCAGTAAAATCCGTTTGGGAAAAGGCCACGATACCGTCGTAATGCGCCTTGGCTCCACCTTCCATGCCCTGGCGCCACCAATTTCGAATCACCGCTTCTGAACGTTTCGCGCCCGGCCGGTTATAGCCGTAGAAGGGCCCCGACGCCAAATCGAGATACAATTGCGAACGATTCGCGGCCAGCTGAGACTGCAAACCATCGAACACTTCCTTGGGAAGGCCGAGCGGATTGGCCGCCGTCTTCACCATGAGAGGAGGCACCGCGCTGATCAGCGCTGCCATGCTAACCCGGCTTTCGCCATGCCGAGCGAGATAGTGCGTCACTTCGCCGCCCCCGGTGGAATGGCCAACATGGATGGCGTTGTTCAGGTCGAGATGCGCCGTGAGAGCCGCCAAATCATCGGCATAATGATCCATGTCGTGGCCGTCGGCGGTCTGAGTCGAGCGTCCGTGCCCACGGCGATCATGGGCGATAACCCGATAGCCATGATGCAGGAAGAATAGCATCTGGTTATCCCAGTCGTCCGCGCTAAGCGGCCAACCATGGCTGAAAACTATAGGCTGTCCTTTGCCCCAGTCCTTGTAGTAAATCTCTATGCCGTCTTTGGTCGTGATCGTGGGCATGAACGTTTTTCTCCTGCGTAAGTTGTGTTCAATAAAACGTATCGCCGAATGCCGGTCCACCGAATGTCCGGACGTAGCCAGTCTCTAAACGCAGTGTGCGCTATCCCGGAAAGGAATACGTCACCAGATGTAGTGTTCCTTTACTACCACGAAGGATTGGGCAAGAAATACCCCATCATGGGTACACCCAAGCCAGTAATATTCTCGGTTACTGGCGCCAGGACGGACGCGACTCTTATGTGAATCCAGCGTCGCCTCGATGCCTCGCGCCTTCCCGGGCTGAACGAGTCCGCATCCGATACCGAGCTTTGAAACCGGGTGCTCAATTCCGTCCCGAAAGCGACGGTCGCGTCAGTGGGCCTGACCCCGGTCGCCGCAGCTACTTTTCCTTTTCTATGTTCAGCGACCCGGATGACAACACCTGGCTGTTCCAGGAGATCACAACGCGACGGCCCGGACGTGGACTCACCAATTTGGACGTCTCGACGCTGACGGAGCTTTTGCGTGAGACGGAGCAGCATCATAGCGAGTACGAACCAACAGCCCCGAAGCACCATTGGTCGGGGTGGTATGCCGCCTACATTGTCGCGCGACAGGGCGGGAAGACGCCGGAAGAAGCCGCCAAACTAGGCAAGGCGCACATAGAAGGTGCTCAGTGAGAGCCATTATGAATAAGACGTAATCGTCATTGGCGACAGAGCCTCGGCTGCCCGGGCACCGGTGGTCACGGTGTGACAGCAACAACCACAACAGTCGTATCGTCGAAATGCTCAGCGCCAGCTGACCACGAGGCCGCTGCTTGCATTAGTCTTTCGACCAGTTGCTCCGCACTCAGCGCTCCGGAGAGGCCTCGGCAACAGTCAATCACACACGCTCGTCACCGAACTCTTCTCCTGATGGCGTTTGTGCATCCGCGAGACCGTCAGTGAATATTACGATGTGGCTTCCAGCCTCTACCTGTAGTTCTGTGCTAGCGTAGCCTAGTCTCCCGAACATTCCGATCGGGAAGCCACTCGTCTCGTAATCGTATCTCCCGCTCTCATACCACCTCCATACACAACAATTCATTTGCGGTGCCAACCGGAGAGATCCAGAAAGCCCGCCAATTCAACGCTCTTCTCCTCGCAGCGAATCAGGAAAACGAACCACCGCCAAGCCCACCAAGGTGATCTCGCGTCGGGAATTGGATTTGCGCATTCACTGCTGATTGTGGTCCTCGTGCTCCGTAGTCGGTGTCGGCGATCGCGTGCCCACCGAGGATCAAATCGTATGGCGCGTCGTACTTGTCCATTACACATTCCACGAAGACCATGGTCGAATGCGGAGAATCTAGCACCTTCTGCAACTCGTTGCTCGTAGTAACAACGTGAGTTTCTACCTTCTTATCTCGACTGAAGATATTTGGCAATTCCGAGTACCGCCAGTTCGCGATGTCGTTATAACGGGCATCCTTACCCAGAACGGCTCGCTCTACCGTATACCCCTGGTTCTGGTTCACAAAAATCAAAGGTATAAGGTCATGTCGCATGACGGTTGAGACCTCCTGGACTGTCATCTGGAGAGACCCATCTCCGGTCAGCAAAATGTGACGCCGTCCGGGGGACGCGAGAATGGCTCCGAGGAGTGCGGGTGTTGCATAGCCGATAGAGCACCAGACATAAGCCCCCGTGATGTAGATGGCGTCGTCGGGTAGGGTCAGTCGGCCAAAACCCGCGCTCGATGTTCCATCTTCGGCAACGATCACATCGCCCGGACGCAGAAAATTCTGTATCGCCTTCCAATATGCGTCTTGAGTCAGAGAATCATTCGATGGAACCAAAGCCACCTGCTTCGGCGGGCGAGCCGACTTTTTCTTTGTGAGCATCGCTGAAGACGAGTCAACTATGGACTGCAAGAGCTCACCGAGAGAAACCCCCTGAAAGTTCTTATCTGCCGTATCGACATAGGTTGAATTCAGGTAGATGGCCGAAGCTGGCAGTTTGTCCGTGAAAAAACCAGTTGTCGATTCGACACGCCTGTAGCCAACCGTCAACAGACAATCACTTCCCGGCGCGCCGCGGTCCGGCACAGATTTGGGCGAGACATGGCGCGCAGGGACGGCAGGGCGGGTTCGCCTCGTCCGGCGGCGCCGCAAAGGAGGGCTGCATAAACCTTTGGAGGTTGTAGTTGGCGCACAGGGCTGGGCTGTTAACCAACGGGGAGGGCGTTAGAGAGCGTCAGAGATTGGGAGCTATTGGAGCCGGAATTGGCGACCCGCACCGCGAACCACAGCTTTTTCCAGCAACTCCGGAGAATTGGGAACCTGTACTATCGCGCCAGTCCCCGCAGTTGTCAGAAGGTCGCAGTAGCCAAGGAGTTAACCAACGGGCAGAGACATTTCGAGGGAAGTCTTTGGCTCCTCAGGTAGGACTCGAACCTACAACCCTTCGGTTAACGGCCGAACAGCTTCGTCATGATCCTTCGCGAAAACGATGCGCACTGGGCCCCATCGCGCGGCATCTGCGCTATTCGTGGCCAGCCGAGCGCATTTGGAGGATTACTACGAGGCTAAATCCGACGATGATGAGCAGAATTCGCCCCGACCATGTCGCGCAAAGCTGATTCACGCCGACCAGCAAGACGAGTGCAGCGCCGCCAACCGCCGCCACAATTCGAACAAGGCTAGTGGTGGCATGTGAGCCTACCGGCCCGATGATGGCGACCAGCATGAGCGTGAAGGCCAGCAGGATCTCCACGACCCCGACGAACAGATTCGTACCTGGCATCGGAACGAGCACTCTTCCAGCAATGAACATCAGGACGGAGAGCCCGATTCCCTTGGCAATACCCATCCCATGATGCGCTGAGAACATCCAGACCAACCCACAAGCAACGATCCCGATCAGGAAGAGGACGCCAAAGAACGACTCGAGGACTTGCATTTACCTAACCTCCACAGACTTCGCAGCCCCCACGGCGCGCTACCGAAATCCGTTCGAGCAGAAGCCGTTCTAAATCCAGAACGAAAACATTGTGGGCCAGTAGATCGCGGTCTCGGCAGCCGGCCAGCAGAAGCGTCGCGAGGTGGGCCGCCACGTTTCCAAGGACGGCGGTCACCGGAGTTAGGAGGCCGTCGCGACCAGACGGACGTTGCTCATCTTGGGAAGCGATGCAAGCGTAGCAGGCGAGGTGTTTGTTTGCCGGATGCCTCAGAGTGATCATGCCTCCGAGCTGTTCCCGGCCATCGAATGCGGCAACTTGGAAAATGGGTATGCCCGCCTGAATTGCCTTCCGCTCCGCCGCGATCCTCGCCGGAATCGCGTTGGCACAGGAGATCACCAGAGAGGCTTGGCGGACCCGGTCGAACGACGTGCGCTCAACATCCCCGTAGATGCCATTGACACGCCCCAACTGACGTCGGTTGAGAAACCGCGCGAGGGCCACGGCCTTCGGAGTCCCGACGTCGCGTTTCCTCGCGAGAAAGGACGGCCCAATCTGCTCCGCCTCGATTCTCTGTGGATCGACACCGTCGATGATGCCGAGCCCGGCGGCGTGCAACCCGACAACAACCGAGGATCCGACGCGTCCAGTACCAAAAACGATAACCCGCGATCGCTGGAGCCGCTGCTGTCCCGACCGCCCAATCACCGGTAATTGTCCAGCGTGAACCGCGAACCGATCTACGGTCCGAGCATTGGGATTGGTCATCTGCGCTTAACCTCCAATTGGATCAACTCGGCGGCGGGGCACCGCTCACCCACGGCGGCCACGCTGCGCTGGACGTAAGGACACACCCGACAGGTGGGCAACAAACTCTTGCGCACGACAATCGAAGCGCTCAAGAGATCATCCGTTTCAATACGGAGGTTGAGCGGATACTGCTGTAGCAGGGCGTCGGTGTTGGAAAGTAAATGCGACATCCAGCGGCGCAGCCCAAGGCACTCTGACTCGTAGGAGATCTCGCGCATGTGCGTAACGCCGGAAGCCAAAGCCATGCGAAGGTGCACGGAGTTGCAGCGTCGAATCGAGCTGGGTATTTCCTCCTGGATCAAGTAGCGCAACAGAGGAGTCAGTTTCTGGGCCTGGACGAGTTGATGATCGACCTGATCGCCGTCCAGCTCACCGTTGACCCGCGTCTGAAGCCAGTGGAGGAACTGGTGATTGGAGCGGTACTGTTCGTTTTCGTGACTGGCGGTGGCGAGACGCCCGAACCAGGCAGCGTGGTGATGGAAAATTGTAGCGTCGAACCACAAGCTAGCTCGCTGGGACAGATATTGGATCGGCGGCAAGAGAAAGGTCAGAACCAGGATCAACCCGATGCTCGCGACCCCGCCGAAAAAGAGAAAGTCCAAAAGGGACATAGGAGTACCTCGAAAAAAATGGGCGAGCACGCAAGGAACGCGCTCGCCCTGGGAAGGTTCGGTCAGGAATAGACGGCAACTGGACCGACCTTGAACCTGACGGTTCGGTCCAGCAAGTCAATTCGGGCATCGTTCTCGCAGATGACCCAGTTGTGATCCTCTTCCCGGAGCAGAAGGTCGGAGGCCTTTGCTCCGAGCATGACTTTGAGCGTCGCGCCGTTGGTGTACCGCGGTGTTTTGATCGGCAACTCGATCTCGAGCCGGCGGCCATCGATCAAATTGTGGCCAACCACCTGCGAGACCCAGCCGGAAGCTTCTCGTGCGGAATAGGTCTTGGGCGGCGGTAACTTCGGCAGCGGCGCCGGCGCGTGGTGCTCCGCCGGACGGAAAACCTTGACCAGTCCAGCGGGTAGCGTCACGAGGCGAACCGGCGGATGAGCCGACGTCCGTAACGGGACAATCTTTGCTTCAGCGACCGCCACTGGTGGCTGAAACGGATTCGTGGCAGCAATGGCTTTGATCATTGCAATTTCTCTCCTTTCAAGAGACTCTCAAGAGCTTCGATGTCGTGACGACTCCGCACCATGTCCTGATGCACCGCCTCGAGACTTGCCAGGGCAGCATGCAAATGCCTGGCTTCGACAAAGCTGTCGGTGAGCGCGAGCGTGCGGCGAATTTCGTCTTCGACACGCCGCAAATTGGCTTCGGAGTCAAAAGCAGCATCGCTAAGGTTCCCGATGTGGCGGCTCCAGTCGGGAGAAATCTCAGCCTTTGGCGCAACAATGTTGGGCCTTGCTGCTTCTGACCGCGTCGGTTGATACAGCAAACGGTAAGCGGCGTAGCCGCCAAGCAGCGCCAACCAGATCGCGACGAAAACGCCGATCCGCGGCGTGACAGAAACGCGAGGTGCTGACCCAGGCGGCGAAAAGTTAGGGGCTGGTAGTTCGTACATAAGTTGGTTCCTTAAGAAAATGTCCTTCTACTCTTATTGGAGCAGCCAGCTGTAAGTAGTCCTTCCATAAAAAAGAGACCAAGAAGATCTTGGTCTCAAGACCCACGCCCTAGAAATCAGGCGCAGGTACAACATCAGTAAGCTTGCCCTCCTTAAAGTGGAGATCGCGTTCGACTCCTAAGCCGAGAGGTGTTCGGACTCCTTCCAGCTCGGAAAGCTGGAAATAGCCGAATTCGCGTTCGAGCCCGATCACGTAGCCGAAGAACAGGAATTCCTCGCCTTCGGGGCTGCCTTCAGTGACGTACCAAGTCCAGCAGGTGCCGGGCAGAAAGAACTTCGCGTAAACGATCGGATCCGCCGCGCCTTCCTGCGAATAGAGCGGCGGTAACCGAGATCGCAACTCGTCAGTCAGCAGTTTCACGGCTTAGCTCGCTTCGAACAGCTTGCGGGCCTGTTCGAACTTCTCCAGCTGCCTTTTCTTGGCTTTCAGCTCCTCTTCTATCTCCGCGATCTCGGCTTTCAGCTTGTCGGCTTGCGCCAACACCACGTCGACCGGCGACTTCTTTACCCACGGTTTGCGCTCCGACTTGCCCGTTGTTTGCGGATTCGTCGGGGTTGCTTTCGGATCGTTCGGTTTCTGTACAGCCATCTTCGTTCTCCTTTTTCATCTGGTCTTTCTGGTTGGTAATCCACGCCTCGAGTTTCCGGATCGCTTCGCGCTTCACCGGCAGCTCGATATGCGTGTAGGTCGCGTGAACTTTTGCTCCGACGGAGTGGCCCATGAGCGCCATGCGGATTTCCTGCAGGACCCCGGCTTCCATCAGTCTTGTGTTGAACGTGTGCCGCAGATCGTGGAAGCGGAAGTGACGGAGTCCAGCGCGTTTGAGCGCGCCGAGCCAGCCCTTCCGAATCCAGTTCAGGGACTTGCCGTATCGGGTGAATACTGGCCCATCGGCCTTCGGATCTTCGACGAGAAGATTGAATAAACGACTTGAGAGCGGGACCTCTCGAGCCTCGCCGCCCACCGTTTTCGCGCGCGTGACCGCCAGCACTTTTCTGGAAATATCGATGTTCTCCCAGCGCTGTTTAAGGATTTCGCCCCGCCGCATGCCGGTATCGAGCGCAGCGATCACGATTCGCCTGAGATAGCCAGGAAGACCCGCCAGTAGCACTTCCTCTTCGGCTATGGTCATAACCGGACGCTTGAGCCGCCGCTCCCGAACCAGCGGCAAGCGAGCCAGCGGATTTGTCCTGACCAGCGACTCGTCCACGGCCCAGTACAGGATGTGCCGCAGCACACTCAACGCCCGGTTGACGCTCGCGTCGGAAATCTTCGGTTTAAGCTTCTTGCGCCACTCCCGGTATTCCCGAGCCAGGTTTCGGCTAAGCCGTACGACCTCGGTGTCGCCGAAAAACGGCAGCAGCGTCGTGAGCTGATAGCGATGGTGCGATTTCGGCTGACCGTCCGCCAGAAATGTGGCGACCACGGCCGCGACCGTTATGCGCGGATCGACGCGCACAACCTGATGCCGATCGTCGTTGGCTTCCTCTTTAAGCTGCTGTTCGATCGTTTGCGCTTGCCGCTTATTGGCGGTGCCGGTGCTGCGCTGAAATCTGACTCCGTCGATGTAAAAGTACGCCCAGTAGACGTTGCCTCGTTTCATGAGGCTCACTTACTTTGTCCTCCTTGTTGTTGTCTGATCCAGTCGACAATTTGGTTCGAATAGAAAATCAATTTGCCGCCTGGCCTGGACCTGAAGCAAGGTAATCTTCCTTGCGGAATGAGTACCTGCCTCACGGTCCAGACCGAGCAGCCAATTGCCTGAGCCGCCTCACGGATCGATAGCGGCGGCCCGAGCTCGCGCGCCGACCTGGATGGCCGTGGTTGCTCCCCGGGTGCGCTAGGTTGGGTCGGGTACTGGCTCGGGCAGTGCTGCCCGAGGGAAGGGGGCGGAAACCGCTTAAAATTCGGCCTGTTGCGCGTGCTCATGAAACCCGACTACCCCCTCAATGGCCATGCGAAGAGTCCTTACTCTTCGACTTGCCAAATAGCCTATGAAGACCGTTGCGAACGACTCCAGGAAGCTGCATATAAAGCAGCCACAGAATCGCTAGCAGAAGCCCCGCTAGAAAAAACTGACCCATCAACTGCGGACTGTTAATCAAAGCCTGTAGGAACCCAATCAGGAACAGCAGCGAAATCAGCAGCAGGACCAAGCCAGGCAAAACGGACAAAAGAAAGATCAGAGGCGTCAGCCAAAGAGCAGGCTTGGGCTGCGGCGTAGTGAAATCCGTGGAGCCGCACTGGGAGCAGACGCGGGCGTTGCGTGGATTGGGGTGCTTGTGCGGACAGAGCTTGACGTCGTAGGTTCTGCCGCAGAAACTGCAGAACAGCGGTTCGCCGAGTGTGATTCGATGGCAATTTGTACAAAAACGCATGGGGACCTCTACAAAAGCGAGTGGCGCTGGTCCCCATTGGGGCGAAGCCAAATCGGTGACCACAAACCATCGCGTTGAATGTTGTTGAAAGTTGCAAACCAGAAAATCTTGTCCGTGACCTTAGAGGCTGTTTGGCGAATCTGCTCAAGGCGGCGGTCGGAGTGCGCGATCACCAGAACGCGAAATTGCTGCTGCTGGAAGATTCTGGAGAATTCTCCGGAGATTGCCAAGTGAAGGTAACGCTGGACCTTCGATCGCCAGATCCGCTGCGGCTCGTTACCAAGATCGACTTCTAGGAAGCTGGCTCGCACACTGCCGGCGATTGCGAGCTCGAAGTAGGCGTCCGGCATCAACTTGATCGCCGCAGAGATCGGATCGTAGAAGGCTCGCCAGGCGAGGAAGCGTTCTTCTGGCGCAGGAAGGCTCCGGTACTTGACGGCGATGAAGATCGAATTGATGCGCAACTGATGCTCAACGAAGAGATCTGAGCTGAACCAGCGGCCGGATCTTCTGCGGATTCCGCGATACGGCGCTTCGATGAGCGCCGCACCCTGGCGGGATAGAGTGTAGATCGCTCTGCGGCCACCGCTGATCGTTCCGACGAAAAACCGTTCCAACCAGCCTGCGAGAAACAGGAGCAGCAAGCGCGCATTGGCCCGCGTAACAGAATTCCAGCCGACAATGACGCCCGCTTGTTCGCGATCAACGACGCGGAGCGTGGTGCCGAGTTCACGAAGCAGGCGACGCTCCCGATCCTGCACGATGACAATCCGGTCAGTCCCAGGCATCGAGAACCTCCTTGCCCCCTACCTGGCGATACCGATTGCGAATCTCAGCTTCGATCTCTTTGCGCGGTCTCATCCAGCGCGCACGGCAGCGGTTGTACAAATCTGAATAGTCGATATCCAACTCGGCAACATGCGGAACGACAACGTGCTGGGGGCGCTGATCACCGTGCTTGACGATCGCATGGCGTTGCGGCAGGTTCTTCAGCGATTCGGCCATGCTCCTGCCTCCGCCCAAATGGCTGGCGAACTTTTCTGCGTCAGGCGCCGACAGACGGAACAGAACGAAATTCGCGGCTGACAGCAACGCGGCGCGAACGTCGGCATCATACTGTTCGGTGAACTGATTTGCAGTGAGCACTCCGATTCCCTGCTTCCTGCTTTCTGACAACAGGACCTCCAGTGCTGCGGCGTGCGCGACCAGCTTCTGAACTTCGTCAGCGACGATCGTAAATAGTCTGCGTTTTGTGCGACGAAAGATGGCGGTCTGAAGCCAAGTCAGAAGCAACCCTGCGAATGTCACAACTTCCGGACCAAGTTGGCCACCCTGCATGTCGACCACAACCCAGTACCCACGGTCGAGAGCGTCCTCAAACGAAAATGTTGAGCGGCTCTGCCCAAGCAAGTGTCGAAATGCCGGATTGCCGATGAATGCTGAAAGTTTGTTGAGCAGAGGTTCGCGCATGGTTGCTTGAAACTGCTCACTGGCCTGTCCGTAGCGATTCAGGAAATAGTGGCGCACATCTTCGTTGGTCACGTGTTTAAGTGCGGATGCGAGGTAGGCCGGCGACGTTAACAAAGCCGGAATATCGACGAGCGTCAACTTCGCATCTGCAGCGAGATGAATGCTACTTCGCGTGAGCTCCTCCGTCCGAGCACCGAGTGTGCTTAGTTCAAAACGTTTCTTGAAGAGCGCGGCGATCTCGCTGCTTTGCCGGAATCGAAACTCTGGAGGCGTTTCCAGCGGATTGAATCCTACAGAGCTGACCGGGTCGAGCAATCTGATTGGAATCAGACGTCCGCTGAGGTCTTCGCCTGTCCGCTGCTCTTCGCTTGCAATTAGGCGCAGGACGTAATGAAAGGTGTCTGAGTGCTGGTCCAAGACGGCGAAGCCTCGGCGCGCGCGGATATCTTGCGTCAGGGCATTCCAGATGAATCGACTTTTTCCAAAACCCGTTTTCCCAACGAGAACCACGTGCTGGGTACGACTGGTTTGCGAGATGCAAACTCGCTCGGTGGTGATCCGCTCCTCCACAACCCGGTTACCGAGGAACAGACCATGGTCGGATCGCGGCTGCGCCGACAAGATCTGCTGGAAGCCATTCCATGCGGCCGCGATGAGTTTTGCGAGCAGGTTGGTCATAAATGTTGTCGCTGTCGCGTCTCCCGGAAGGTGCGAACAAATGTGTTTCTCGCGCTCATGCGTTCAAGAAAGTCGATTACGGCCGCATGACTGATCCCAAGTTGCCGTCCTGCTTCCGAGTAACTCGGTGTTTCGAGGCAAGTGAGGAAAACCTGCCGCTGCCGCGGCGTCAGGTCGTAGCAGATTCGCTCTAAGAACCGAGTGGATGGTGCGGACGCGTCCGGAGATTCATTGGGATTAGAATTCCAGACTTGAAGCGGAAATCGGGCAACTAATTGCTTGTTCCGGCGATAGACGTCAACGGCGTGGACTCCGCCGTCGAGCCCGCAGCACCTACGATAATAGATAGCCGAGAAGTCGTTATTCAGTTCGTGTTCCACAGGGCCAACTCGTGCCATTAGCGTGAGGCAAGAGGGCTTAATCTGTCAGCGCGGTCTGCGTACTCGAATGGGTCAGCCACTGTACTCGTTCGGGTGCCGTGGCGATGCCTTTTGGGTATAAAGGACGCAGAACACGACGACACACTCGTTTTCACCCCAGTTCACCGGGGCCAGACTCTTGTGAAGAATCCCTTCAGCAGCCGACTGACTGGAGAGGAGCGCAGGTAAGCTTCAACTCGCGACGCTCACTTTTCGATTCGACACAAAATTCGTGATCAGCAGCTCTCGGTGTCTGACCGTGGCGTCCCGCTTGGCGGAATAGGCCAGGGCAACAGGCTTGAGATGGAAGTTCTTGAACAGCTGGCGCACCTCCTCCCGGTCGTCCAGCGATAACAGGAACTTTCCTTTTACCTTCCGCAGGTTGCCTTCGAGGCTCTTGAAATCTTCGTGGCTGAAGTTGAACTTGTAGAGCTTGCGCTCCCAGTAGGGCGGGTCGAGGTAGAAGACTGTAGTCGGCCGGTCGTATCGCTTGAGAATCTCTTCGTACGGCAGAGACTCAATCTGGACGCGGGCGAGCCTCCGGTGGGCTTGCTCTATGATCTGCGGGATCCGATCGAGGTTGTAGTTGGAGGGTTGCGTCACGCCGTAGTGGAACTTCTGCCGGACGATTAGGCCTCCGAACGAGTTCTTCTGCAGGTAGAAGAATCTTCCCGCCCGTTGAACGTCAGTCAACGTCGCCGGGTCGCTCTTCACGTGAAGCTCGTGCAGCGTCCGGCTCGAAAGGCAGTACCGCAGATAACGGATCAGTTCCTGATAGTGCCACTGGCAGACCCGGAAGAAGTTGACGATGTCGTAGTCGAGATCGTTGAGTACCTCGACATGAGACGGCGGCTTGTGAAAGAGAACTTGGGCGCCGCCGGGGAAGGGTTCCACATAGGTCACGTGCTCGGGCAGCATGGAGATGATTCTCTTGGCCAGGCGGTTCTTGCCGCCGATGTAAGGCAACGGTCCGATCATGAACGAGAGGGTTAATGGTTTTCGAACAGAGTTTCGATCTGGACATAGAGTCCGAGCATGGCGGCATCGTGGGTCCAGGGACCGCCAGTCTGTTCATCGAGGATTGGCCAGATGTTGGACGCGATCATCCGAAGCTCCTTGCGGCTGCGGACGGGTGGATAGGCAAAGGCGTTGAACAGCTCGTTCTTCGCGACCTCAAACGGATCGATTTCTTCGTGCGTCAGAACATCCGTAATCGCATTCTGAAGCATCTTCCGCTGCACTTGATGGCCGTTTGGGATCGACTCGATCACCACCGAAGACACTTCGAACTTTTCAAGAATCCGTTCAATGAAGGCCACCGCACTCGAAATTGCCCTGCCGGCCGATGACGAAAGATGCCGCGCCTGCGCGTAAGACAGCCGGTCGCCATCGAGCACGGCCACTCCAACGGCGCGGCGGTCGATCCGCACCGCTGCCAGCCGGTGCGACTTGTCGTTTCCATAGCCCAGCGGATCGCGCAACGTGAGCGGCTCGAGTTCAGCGTGAAAGCGTCGGGCGAGATTGCCATTTCTACTTTGGGTAACGGCGCGACGGTATGCAGTCAGCAGGCGCGCGGCCGGATACTCATCGGCAAGTTCTACGTAATGCCTCGCCACATCTTGGTCTCCTACCTTTGTTGCAAGACGCAAGGCGAACGCCTCCGGTACAGTCTTGGGAGCAAAGGCGGAATACTTGGTTTGGCGCGCGGTCTTGGCGATCTGATCGAGAATCGTCATGGGTAGAGCGGTTAATACTTCAGAAAAGAGTCGCCTGCACGGGCTGAGCGATGCGTTCTTCTTCAGCCCGGATCTGCTCCCGCAATGAATCGTAGAGCGACGCGAACAGGAATTCGACCGGAACCCGCAGGACGATTCCCAACCGGAGCGCATTGCGCAGATCCGGCATCCGCTGACCGCGCTCGTATTTGGAGATCCTGGACGTGTCCCTGTCGCCGAGCAGCCGCGCGACATGCCGGGTGCTGAATCCCATCCTCCGCCGGTAGATGTCAAGGGTGTTAGTTTTTGAACTTTTGTTTTGTTGCATAGTGCGACCCCGTTAGTGAGGTCACTGTAGCAACTTGGTGGATTTCCACAAGTAGGGAAAAATTGCCGAGGGCGGCTTTTTCACGCTTAATTCTGTGGATAACCGGTTGAGAAGGCGCTTTCGGATACCTCGGTGTACGTGGCGGCGCACCTCCTCAATTCCACGCGGACTTCGGTGAAATCGGATCCCGCGGGCGCGTTCAACCAGACCTTCGATGAGAAGGCCTCGGATCAACTCGACCACAAGTTGAAGCACGATGTCCGCCAACATGGGCGGATTGTGGCGCTGTTTCACTGAGGTGTAAAGGAGGGAAACCGTGCTACGCCGCAGCGGAACCGTAAACCAGGTATCGTTCGTGGGCAAGCTTCGCGGCGCGGTGATCGAGCCCCAGATAGTAGCGGCATGTCGTCTCCAGCCGTTCGTGTCCTAGAATCTCCTTGATATGCCCGATCGGGCAGCCATTAAACAGCAGTTGCGTGGCAGCCGTGTGCCGCAACAAATGCGGAGTGACGCGCTTGTTGATGCCGGCGAGTTTGCGGTAACGTACGAATGGCCGCCAGACATCCGGCTGTTTCAGCCGCTCCAGGCCGTCTTGCCGAACAAATAGAGCCGGGTGAGTATCCTGCCGCGTCTCCAGATACTTTGAAAACCAACTCAGAGCACGGACCGTGAAGAACACTGTTCGTTCTTTGTTTCCTTTGCCGATAATACGCGCCTCGCGCCGTGAAAAGTCGATCCGGTCACGATCAAGCGACAAGAGCTCACTGATGCGCATGGCGCTCCCCAGCAATCCTTCAACGAGTGCCCGGAAGCGCACGCCCGTCACAATCGGCGCCCCCCGAAGAGTATGAGTTCTGATCGCCGACACAAAACGCTCCACTTCTTCGACTGTCAGGTATGACACCTCGCGGCGTGGCCGCTTTGGGATTACGATGCTCTCCGAATCGAGGACGTCCAGCCCCAGCCGGTTCTTTGCGAACTCCATGGCGTTCTTGAGTGCCGACAGAATAACGATCTGGCGGCAGACGCCGAGGCCCCTCCCAAGCATTGCCGATTTGAGCGTCAAAACGTCGTCGCGCGTATACTCCGTGATGGGCCGGTCCCCAATGATCCGCACGATCTGGCGAAAGCAGTCCCGATAGGTCGCAAGCGAGCCGCGGGCAAATCCGCGCTCCACTTGCGCGTAGAACAGAAACTGCTCCGCCACCGCCGACAGAGATTCGACGGCAACTGATGATCCGCACATACAAAAAACCCTTTCCGATCAGAACACGTCTTCTCGAAAAGGGTCTTTGTTGCCTTTCACAGCATTGTAGTGACTAGAAGTACAAAACCGTTTACGTCAATCCGTTCTGGCTCCCCGTTCTGGTTGCCCAAGAAGGAAGACCGACCTTGACATAAACGCCAGAGTGTGGCGCACTATGTCGAATTCTCCTTAGAAAGGAGGTGATTTGAAAACACGGATTCGACTGAGAATTAGGTGCTGTTTCGGCGGAGATCGAGAAGAAATATTCTGATGATAATTGTTTCTAAGGATACTGTACCCGAGGAATGCGATTCGGTCAAGAAGCTGTAGAAATACGCGTAACTGCCCAGTGTTGCGTCAAGAGGCGGGTGAGCTATAGTTCAAACACCGATCCACGATGTCGCGAAGCACTGCTTTATCCCTACCCAGGTAGTAGCGGGCGGTCGTCTGGATGTTCTGATGCCCCGCAAGATCTTTGATGAACGTGATGTCGGCGCCGTTGTTGCGAAGATTCGTGCAGAAAGTGTGGCGGAGGATGTGCGGCGAAAACTTCTTCGTCAGCCCGACCTTGCGCCGCAGGTCGGAAAAGAACCGGGAGACATCTTCGCGGCGGAATCGTCGAACCGGAAATCCGGTGGTAACGAATAGGCTCGGATCCTCATCGACACGGCGATCAAGGTACTGCTTGACCCAGTAGCGCCCCCGGGAAGAGAAGAACACCGCGCGACGACGCTTTCCTTTTCCGACGATCTCCGCCTCGGCTCGGCCGGCGTCGAACAGATCTCGCTGGAGCGACAGGGCTTCGGAGATCCGCATACCGGTGGCCAGGAGGAGCTCGATTAGGGCTCGCAGTCGCATGCCGGCGAACGTGTTGATGTTGATGCCGTCGAGGACCCGTTGAATTTCGTCGTTACTCAGGTATTCGACATGGGGCGCCTCCCGTTTGGGCAATTTGATCTCTGCCGGATCGAGACAGGCTATGCCGAGGGTCGTTCGGCAGAATTTCAAAAAGCTCTTCAGACACATGATGATGCTATATTGGCGAGCGGTCGACAGAGCGCGATCGAGCATCGCCTTCCGCATGTCAAGAACTTGCACGCGATTGAGTTCGGTCAGCTCTCGCGTGCCGAGCCACGGCGAAAGCCAGACCTGGAAACAATCCCGGTACTTGGCGATTGACGAGGCCGACACATTGCGTTCGGCGCGGCATGAGTTGATGAATGGCTCGAAAGCCTCAGAAACCTTCATGGCCCCCGAAGAATAGCAGAACCGCAGCGATTTGCTAGTAGGGAAGAATTGACGGAACCGGCAACATTCGGTCGAACACCGTGGATAACTTCCTCGTTCTTGCGTCTGGCTTTACACGCTGGCTGGAAGTCACTGAGGAGCCTTTCGCCAGGAGTCGGGCTCGTCAATTCTCTACGCTGCTAATTGTTGCTGGTGGCTGGAACCTTTTACGTCTCGGCAACGCCAATGTCCACGGGCCGCTTTTGACTAAACCTCAGGCGGGGGGTATAATACTATTGCATTATTGTGTACTTGCTTAATCATTAATAGTAGTGAGTAAGCCATATGTCAATACTCGCAAGTTTAGTTAGCGAAGATTGGGCAGCAATCAACCGTTTTGCGACTCCTTTTGGGATTAGCTTAGTAACAATGGGAGCGACCGCCTCCGAGGAGTGGTTCACGGTGGTCTTCAAGGGCGGTCGCGACAAGACCGTTGAGAGCCAAGACGCTGACGTTGTGTTACTGGAAACCAACATTGCTGGTGTGCAACACAATCTGATTCTTGAGTTAACGAAACCAGAAGCCCAGCAGTTGAGAGTTAAGTGCGACAAACTACGCAAGCTGCGGGAGCAGCTTGATGAGGAGCAAAGTTTAGCTGACTTTGCACAGGGCGAAGTTGCTGCCTATATTGACAAGAATGCTTAAAAAGCTCTACCGTGAAAATACCGTCGGGCTTCTGTAAGCAAGCTTCTTGTCTGCTGGCGTGCCTTCATTCTGTACCGACCTCAACGTCGGGGATTGCTCAGTCGCCTTGAGGCTTTCGGGACTTCTCCGCAGGCCCCGTTTTCTTATTAAGCATAATCCTTCAAAGATGTTACAATCCTTGGAATGCAGGTTGACCAGATAGTTGCGCTGTTGATCGCCGAGCGTGCGCGCCTGACTAGTGCGATCGAGGCTCTACAGGGCCCGATCAAGCGGCGGGGCCGTCCGCCAGGTTCAGTTGGAAAGGGAGCGACTCACGCCTCCGGCGAAAACAGCGCGCCAAAGGTTGCTCCACCTCCAGCGCGGCAGCCAGTTCGGCGTAAACGGAAGTTAAGCGCCGCCGGCCGGAAGGCAATCTCCGATGCGGCACGGAAAAGATGGGCCGCGATCAAGGCTGGTAAGGCGGCTTCGCCGTTCGCGAAGTCGGCGAAGATCAAGAAACCCGCGAAAGCCTAGGTATTTCCGTCTATTATCGACCGTCGCCGATAGCAGTCCGGCGTTTTTCGCAGTGGGATCGCGGGCATAACAACCGCGTGCTCTGGTCGCAATCCTGCGGGCCGCTCAAAAAGTCAGGCGGCCATTCCAGCGATTCCTCTGATACGCTAACCCCTCTTCTGCGCTTTGGCAGAGAGCATCAACTTGATCAGCTCTTCGGTGATATGGGGTTCCAGGCCCTCCGTGTGTCCCTTACTTTCTCGAACCACGTCCATAACGATTCGCCCGCCGCGGCAGTGTGAATATTCGTAGACGTCGGTCGTACCCGGACGCGGCAGCCGCCCCCATCCATCCGAGGGATTCGTCTGAGGTCGGCCGTCGTAGACGTACCCGGCCTTGGAGTCGACTACATCCGCCTTGCGAACCCTGGCGCCGCACCCTTCCTTTTCCGCCCACGCCGACGCCTCGGGAACGCCCTTGGCATCCATTTCATGTTGACCGGTCTCGTAGATGAACGAAAAATCGTTATTGGGCAAGGCCGGAGGCGTCGCGGGTCCACGCCCACCCGCTCGCCCGGCGGCCGAGGCCGCTCCACCGGCGCCGCGAGCTGGACCGCGTCCGAAATCACCGCGTCCGGGACTCCCTCCGATGCGTCCGCCCGACAGGCTCAGGAATCCGTCCACCTTGTCCTTGAAAAAATCGGTCCGAATCAACCGGCTGGAGGTCGCCCCGCCCTGCGAGTGACCCACCAGCCAGAAGGATTTGATTTTGATGTTCTTCTCCTTTGCTTGCGCATACACCAAGTTGACGATGTTTTGGAGATAGGCATCGTCGGCTTCGGCGTTCCACACGTGCGACGGCGGATTCGAGTTCGGAACCACGCTGGATGTCGGCGTCGCTATCACCAGACGGTACTTGTCCTTGAAATCGATCAGTGGGAAGTAATGCCGATGCCAGTTCCCGATCGACCCCGCGCCGTGCAGGCTCAGGACGAACGTGACTTTTTCGCCCGCCTTCAGGTCGCAAGGATAGTCAAGAAAGAAGTTGCGGCCGCTCTTGGGCTCGACAGCGGCGCCGGTTTGCGACGTTGTGGTGCCCGGACAATTTGTGTCGGGGCAGTGCATCGGCGGCGGCGTCTGGCATGCCACGCCTCCCAACTCAACCGGGGATTTGTTCGCGTAAGCGGATATCGCGACCACGATCATCAAAATCAGTCGTATGCGGATTCGTTGAGATTTCATAGCGATTCATCAAGATGTTACTCGGTCGCCGTATTTGTCGCAAGCCCCCTCTTTCCCGACGGACATAGGAGCGATCAGCCAGCCAGAGTGAAATTATTGCTCCCGATTCAGTCACGGATAACCGGGAATTATCTATACCGAATTCGCAGCCAATGTGTGGTCAGCGCCACCGCACGACCCCACTTCTGTCACTGAGACTCTTGGATCAGTAGCACCCTCCCAAATCCCCAAGAATTCTTGATCTTGGTCCCACGTGTGTGCGACCAGTGTGCACGTTTCTGAGCCGGAGGTATTCTTATGGTTCGGAAAGCAGGGCAACTCATTTCACGCGGACCGCACACGTGGCTCGTTCGCGTTTCCCTCGGTCGCGATCCGGAAAGCGGGACGCGAAAGTACCACAACAAGACCATTCGAGGCTCATTCCGCGAAGCGCAAACTTACCTAAGCGGAAAGCTGCAGGAGCGCGAGATTGGGCGTTTTCCCCGTGCGGCGGCGATCAGTCTTAACCAATACTTGGATCAGTGGCTCACAACGGCAGCCAAGCCGAGATTACGGCAGAAAAGCTACACGGATTACGAGGCGCTGCTGCGACTGCATATCCGTCCAGTCCTCGGAACAAGGCCGCTCGGGGCAATCGTCCAATTCGACATCCAGAGCGTCTACGCTCGAATGTTTGACCGTGGGTTGTCCGCGCGAACCATTGAATACACGAACGCGGTGCTCCAGTCCGCGTTCCGACAGGCTGTGCGCTGGAAGATGCTGATTGAGGACCCCTGTGTTGGCGTGGACCTGCCCCGCATGAAACGGCGGGAGATGGAGGCGCTCAGCGTTGAGGAGTGCAGGCGATTTCTCGCGGCCGCGCGAGAAACGGAATGGTTCGCGTTGTACGCCCTTGCGCTTACTACGGGAATGAGGCCCAGTGAATACCTGGCGCTCAAGTGGGGCGACATCGACTGGCAGCGCGGTGCGGCGAGCGTCTGTCGGACAATCCAGCATTCGAAGGCCGGCTGGCTGTTCGACGACACGAAGCGAAAGCGGAGTCGCCGGGTAGTCAAGCTTCAGAACTTCGTGCTGAAGGCTTTAACGGATCTTCGGAAGCCGCAACCGCTCGCGGATGACACTGGATGTCAAGTGGGACACGACTTGATTTTCCGCACCGGCACCGGATCACCTTTGAGACAAAGGAATGTGAAGCGCGAATTCCGGAGGCTTCTGGAGGCTGCTGGTATACGCCCGATCCGGCTTTACGATCTGCGCCATACCGCAGCCACCTTAGCCGTGGCCGCGGGCGTCTCGGTGAAAGTCATTTCTGATCAACTGGGGCACGCGAGCATTTCATTCACGCTGGAACGCTACTCCCACGTGCTTCCGAGCATTCAGGACGAAGCAGCGGCCAGAGTTGAGCGCATGCTGATGGGATCGTCACCGGACGTGTCGAGCCATGTCCTTTGTGTGCCGGTTGAGCACGCGGTACCCTGACTGGCTCTGATTCTCCAACCGGGAACCTCGAAGATACGTGACGTGGGCCATCGTGATCGACTGGCCCGAGAAGCGCGTGAACAGCTCTTGGACTTACTCGAAGCGAAGTCACTCAACTACATCGAGGTCATCGAATTTGACAGGCGGATGACGACGACGATGAGGACGACGATTAGTCCCGATTAGCTCTGGTAATCCGAGTAATACCCTTTTTAATAAAATGGGCGGTCATGTCCACCGCTGCCGACCCGCTCCTCGCGATCACGCGCCTATTCCACTTCACGCCCGTGACGAACTTAGATAATATCCGTGCGTATGGTGGGATCTACGCGACCGCGCGACTCCGCGAGATGGGCATTGGATTCACGACTGGCGGCAACGAGCTCAGCTTACGACTTGATACGGAAGGCGGGATGGACCAGTACGTGCACCTGTGCTGGGATTACGGTCACCCTATGGAATGGTACGTCAGCAATCGGGGAATCAACGTACGGTACCTGGAGATCGATCGGGCAATCCTCTATGAGGACACCACGCGATTCTGTCCCGGCGTCGCGAACGCGAACGGTATGTGCACGCACTCCGTGCCAGAAGCCGTGGCGGGTGGGATGATTGATTATGATGCCATCAACCGGAAGATTGGCTCACTCAAAGAATCAGAGAACCAAGAGCGACGAAAACGTGCTGAGAAGACCGAGATCCTCATCCCGGACTTCGTGCCCATGACGTACATCAGGAACTTCCCGAATGGCTGAGCGTCCCCTTTTTATCCCGGCACCTGATAGCGATGAGCTGGTACGCGAGCTCTTTCTGCCGCTGAAGTGGCATTCTGGGTTCGCGCAAGCACAGAAGGAGAAGAACATCCTCGGCTTGCATGAGGCGGCAGCACAACGCGGTCTTTCGCCCCTGCTGGAAATTTCGAGCAAGTCGAGTAGCGAGCGTGGTCGGCACATGAGCGCCTTCCACATGAAGGTCAAGACGAAGGGCTACGGGCTGATTAAACTTGAGCTCGCGTTCCAGGGCAGCAAGGTGTTCGAGCGCGGCGGGCCATTCACGGACCTCTACCGGAAGGGTGATATGGAGATCGGCCAGGCCAAGCGCGACCCGCGATTGCAGGAGTCCGGGAAGCTCGTCGGGTTCCGTTTCGAGGACATCGAGTTCCCCCTCGAACCAAAGACGGCGTTCTACGATTGGTTGTACTGTTCGTTTCTCTGGGACCACCGTGACTGGGCGACGAAGCTGTACGCGTACGCGGGGTTCACGGATGTCGAGTTCAACCCGCAGCGATCGATCAACTGCCAAGCGCGATCGGCAGCACTCTTCCTCTCTCTAATGAAACGCGGGGACCTGGAGATTGCAATAGAATCGCCGTCTTCCTTCGTCTCGACCCTGCTCCGGTCGAAGTACCGACCACAGCTACGCTCGGACGACTTTGTCACGGAAGGACTCTTTTCTACTCGACGATAGGCAGGTCTAGTGCTGATTTAGGGCAATGTTCCAGGAGTACTTAAATTTGCAGAGCATTCGACGCTCCATCGCATCGGCATCCTCTTTCGAATCGCAACACCAGCCCCGATAGAATAGAGTCCAACCGCCCCGCAGATGCGATTTGATAATCTCCGCCAAGTGCGAGCCGTCTCGTCCGTACGTGCACATGCGTCTCTTTTCATTCCCGGTGTGCCCGCAATACACGATATGCCTGTCACCGCCGCGCGGCCCAGCAATTGAGAGTTCATAACAAGCCGCCCCGTCGTAGTCGAACTCGTCGTCAAGCCACTTCGAGCGCTCCGCGAGTAACCGCCATTGTGTCCAAGCCAAAGTTCAAGTGTTCGCTTTCTCAGTTGCGTGCCGCGCCAGCGCCGACAAACGCACTGTGAGGTTTAACGTAGGTGATAAGGGTGAGGACGTCATAGTTATTGCAGAATGTCTCGAAGAGAAACACATGCTCGTCCCCGTTGTCGTCCGTCAAAATCAGTTCCTTGGACCCGAGCGGGCCCCGCTTTTTCCAGCTACAGTAGCTCTTGATCATCTCGTGTGCATCGGCATCTGTGATCGAAGAGAACCGCTCCATGAATAGCCGCGAGGTGATGAAGTAACGGAAAGGCTGGGCTGCATCGATCGCATGACGGTCGTGATGTGGGTGCTTTCCGACCACACCCAGCGCCGGAATGTCCAGAGTCTCTACGAGGCGCCAGAAGCTTGTCGTTAGCGAGTTTTTGAACGTCTCCTTAGCTGAACGAACAACATCGAAGCTGGGTTTAGATCCTTTCACGAACTCGTCGAACACTTGTTGTAGAAATAGCAGCCGACCCGCGCCATAGTTTGCCTCTGCCTCAACCTGTTCGTGGCAATCCGGAGTGAGACTGTACTCCGTGTCTCCCATCATCGCGCCAGCATGCCAGGGCACTACGCTATGTATGATTTCGTGAGTCTCGTTCCAGCGCCATTTCGGCTGAGGCTGCGCCTGGTCGAGCATGATCCGCTTGCGATCTGGAACCCAAAGGGCCTTCAAGTCGAACTTGCGAACGACATCCAAGAGGAGGCCCGGTCTAGCCAGAACCTGCTTGCCAGCTACTATAGCCTTACTGATCTTTTCCTGCAGCCAGCTATCGTCCGTCGAAGAGTAATACTGCCGGTCAAGCTTGAGAAGTTCACGAACCTCATCCAAATTTATCGACCCAGACGGATTTCCAAGGCCACGAAGGATCTTCGTGACTTGGGCATCAATATCGCGAGCTGTCCGAGCTTCAAGGAAGCGATTCCTTACTGTTCGCACAAGAGTTTTACGATCTCCTCCAAATCGGAATGCTCTTGCTTCGTGAGCTTTTCAACCGGCGCCGATCGGGCGGCGAATTTTAGCGCTGCAGTCTGGAACTCAGGGTCCTTCATCTGTAACAACCCTGCTAGAGCGAGCAGCGTTTTCTGAGGCACTTTTAGGAACTCGGCAATCTTGTGGACCGTTCGAATGGCTGGCTTGTAGTTTGTCTCGGTCTCGATCTTGACTAGCTCAACCAAGTCCACATCCACCTTCTCCGCAAACTGCTCTAGCGAAAGGCTTCGCTCTCGTCGTGCGAGTGCCACAAAGCGAACAAACGCAGGCTTCATCGGAACCACATTGCTTCCCGCCTGCTCTTTCTGCTCAAGGGACTCCACCAGTCCACCGACGGAGATGACACAACCGTCTTCAAGCTCCGTCATCCTCTTTAGCCAATTTTTGTCAGTGTTCATTTTCATGCGGCACCTCCTGCCAAAAACTTTTCGGCCTGCTCAGGCGTGAACTCACACCAGAGCAGGTTTTGCTTCGTGGGATCTTTAGCGACAGCCGTCATGCCGCACGCTTTGAGGTAGAACCGCTCCGAAATCGAAAGCGAATGAAGACCCAATCTTCCCTTGAACCCCTCCTCCAGACTCCGCCGAACCGCCGCTTCAATCAATCGAGTGCCAATTCCGCCAAACTTTGGCGCTGTACCGAGGGCCGAAGTGATCAGCTTGATATTCCACGGGGCTGTTTCAACGTAATCCACGTACACAAGAGGTTTCCCTTTCTGTGCGTCGATTCTACTGGAACGACCCGCCGTCTCAAGCTTTAGCAGCCCTTGCAGCCGACCTTCGTAAGCGATCCCGAGGAACCCATATGCGAGAACTTTCAAGTCCGCCTCTTTGGTGCTCCAGTCCCAATGCCAGTGGCGTGGATACTCCTGCTCCCCCGCTTTCACCAGCCGTTGGGCTGCCTCAACCACAACCGGACGCCACTCCCGCTGAGCTTCGAGGAAGTGCTCCAAGGTCACATCATCAAAGAGCACAGCCTCGACGGGCTTACCCGTAGCGAGATCTGTGATCGAAACAGAGGTCTTCACAGCACCATCAGCTCCGCCTTCTCCTTCTTCTGGTCCTCAAAGAACAGCTTGCCCCCCTCAGCTAACTTCACGTCCACTAACTGATATAGGCGCAAGGCTTGGCGAAGAACGGCCGTCTTGCTCAGATCCTTCTGATTAGAAAGGTCTTCCAAGGCCTTCATCTCTTGATCCGTAAGGTTCAGCGTCATCGTGCGCTTTGTGTTCATGCGGTCTACCTGTACGTAGTATATACTAAACAGCCACTTAGTGCAATATAAAATGGCTTATGTAACTATAAATAATAGCTATAAAGTAGCCACGTATGGTATGCTTGAGCGTGGACCATATAAATGTTGCCGACGCTTGAGCGATCTGCAAGACCAAGAACTCTTTGCGCCCAGAAGGCCTCGGGTGCCAGGGGATACTCCTCTGGGCGCTAATCCCAGACAGCGCTCCGATCAGCTTTGTCAAGACACCCTGAGTAACGAATGACCAAGATCGATTCAATCACGTTTGATGAGCTTCTGCGAACGTGCAACCCGTTCGACCAGGGTGCGAGTCAGTTTGACCTTTCAGGGGCTGACTTCATCTCCCCGGCTGGCTTGGTCCAGGTGACGGCTGCATGCCATTCGTTAGCGAAGGCTGGCCGCCCCCCGACGGTGAAGACTGGAAACGGCGATGTTCGCGGGTACCTCTCACGGTCCGGCTTCTTTGCTGCCCTCGAGGGTGTGGCACAGGTTGACCCGCCATTGCCCAAAGTTCTCCAACTGATGTCAGACTACCAGCGTGGCCGCAATCCGCTTCTCATAGAAGTTACGAAAATTAGTTCAGGCGCACTTCTTCCCAACCTCCTCACTCAAATTGTTCAGGTCTTGCGGCGTCGGATGAAGTACAAAAAGAACGATGCGTTCGATGTTGCGATAGCGATTTCTGAACTCTGCCAGAACACCTTTGACCATAACTCGGGTACGTGCGGGTTCTTGGCGATGCAGGCCTATGGCAAGGGAACGAACAGGTTTATCGAAGTAGCGGTGGCCGATTTCGGAGATGGTCTTCTAAAGACACTCGGGCGCAATCCGAAGCATAGTTGGCTCGGCAGCGACGTTGACGCCATTCGCCTTGCGATTCAGCCGGGAGTCTCCGAGCACGACGATGCGACGCGCGGAACGGGCTTGCACCATCTCGTCGAGATCACCTACCGTCATAGCGGCTCGGTACAGATCCGTAGTGGCGCTGGCAAAGTTCGATTTCGGATGGACAAAAAGATCGGTCACACGTTCAGTGTCCCGCGAATGCCCGGCGTGCAGGTCGCATTGACCCTAAAAGCGAAAGAGCCGGAGGTTGCCTAACGGTATTGCATTTGCTACACTGGAGGTAATGGAGCAAAGGCTGGAGCTAAAAATATATGGAGCACACCTTTGGACCAGAGATAGCGCGAAGGCGATCCGTATTAAAGTTGTCGAGATCTTGGACGGGTTGTCAGCAGGGGACGTGCTGGTGTTGGATGTGAGTGGTGTCGAAGTGTTTGATTTCTCGTTTGCAAACGAACTCTTTGGAAAGACGGTCCTCTCATTGGCGACCGAATACCCAGGTAGATTCGTGGTAGCCGAAGGTTTGAACGAGTATACGAAGGAGAACCTCGTGAAGGCGCTCGAAAGCATGAACATCACGATGATCGAGCGCCGAGGGCGAAAGTTGAACTTGCTTGGAAAGACAAATCTGTTAGATGATGCAACCTTCGCGGCCATCGTCGCCACCAAAGAAGCGGTGACAGCAAACGTGCTACGGGAGAAGTTGAACCTGAACCTGAACGCTATGAACGAGCGGCTGACTAAACTGACCAGCATGGGTTTGGTTCGCCGAGAGAGGAGTGTGTCCACAGCAGGCCGAGAGCAATTTGAATACAGCGTGCTGAGCTAGTAGTTCCTTTTTTTTGCCGTTTCGTCCAGCACCTACACTGTATGAAAGGCACGATCTAAACTGATTAACCGCCGCCTCGCGTGGCAAAGAGAAAAAACACTATGAACGCAGTACAGGAAGACAAAGGAAGCCAACGTTTGGTGGCAGCCGAATACGTCACATCTGAAAGGAGATATTAATGTCCTTAGACAATCTCGAACAGCACGGTACCGCTGACGCCCCGCTGACCATGCAAGCGGTTCACGAAGAAGGGCACGAGGCGGAATTCCGCGTGGAGGTCCTGCATCATCCCGACCACGAACCAAAGCATTTGCGGGTGAAGCGCGATGTCCCTTTGCTAGAAATCGTGGATGAGGCTGCGCGGAAGCTAGACGTGAAACTTCTGCCGAACGTCCACGCACCGTTGGATCACCTCCGGGGCGTCTACGAGCATCACCACGTCGGAGATCCGCTTAACCTCGCCTTGACCGTCGCCGATTTCCTGCACGAAGAGCCAAAGACCCACCAGCTTGCGATTGAACTCGTGCTGGCCATCGAAATCAACACCCGCTGGAGGGTTGCGCTGGAGAAGGAGATGACGCCCAAAGCCATCCTTACGCTCGCAGGTCTTCCCTGGGAGCAGTACAGCCTCTACCATCCGGTGGACAGCGTCCAGCCTCTGCCTCCCGACACGCCGGTCAAGCTTCACCGCGGCGAACGTTTTGAGGCGCAACGCGACGGGAAATATGGGGCGGGGGCTACCGGTGCACATCACGGCAGCTAAGACCCAAATCGAGAGTTTGGCGGCCGCGGGAACCGCGATCAAGCTGGTTACGGAAGGTCCTCAGCCATATGCCTGGGTCGGGAGCATCGCGGCCCCGACTCCGCCCTGGGATCGCGCCACCTACGACATTCTGATCCCCATTCCACTGGCGTTCGATCTGGGTACGGGTTTGGACGGGTTCTATGTCGCCCTGCCCTACTCTTTCAACAACGGAGAGCACAACCGGGTGAACGGACAGACGCTCGCGCTTGGAGGCCGTCAGTGGCGGGCGGTGTCATGGCATTACCCGGACGGTAAGGAATTCAAACCGGGGATCGACACCATCGAAAGCCACATCATTCATTGCCGGGGCTTCTTCCTGGCGCGCGGAGCAGTCAATGCCAGGATTTAACCTGCGCATCCGCGAAACCGATTGGGTCCGCCTGCGCAAACATTGCGCTCCGTCTTTTCGGGGACGGAAGGACACCGAGATTGGTGCGATAGGCTTGCTCGGGAAACGCGCCGCCAGCGGTGTGCTTCGCGAGCTGATCGTGACGCAGATCCTCTGGCCGGAGCCGGGCGAGGTGCTGGCGGAGCCGCACAGCGCGCTTACGTTTACTTCTCGTTATCTCAGGCGCGCACACATCAGTATGCGGAAAGAGGGCCTCGCGGGGCTGGTAACCTTTCACACACATCCGCTCGCGGGGCCGGAAGTCGGGTTTTCCTGGTATGACGACGAACAAGACCCGCTGCTGGTGGAAAACCTTCAGGAGATCTGGCCCGTCACTCTTCTTAGCAGTGTGGTTCTCGGAGCTGATTCGCAGCAAGGACGGGTGTGGCTCACGCCTGCGCAACAACTCCCCGCTCGTCGCCTTGTCGTCATTGGCGAAGGGCTCCAGTATCTGCAACTCGATGGCGGCAGAGCGTCGGCCGCTCCCGCGCCCTCGGCGATTTTCGACCGCGCCACCGCGCTTACAGGGAACGGTGCCTTAGCCCTGCTTGCGGGCATGACCGTAGCCGTGATAGGAGCCAGCGGCACCGGCTCGCTCGTTTGCGAACTCCTGGCAAGGGCCGGAGTCCGCCGAATTCTCTTGATCGACCACGACATCGTGAAGATCGTGAACCTTAATCGGATACTGCATGCCGGAAAGGAGGACGCGGAGCGCCGCCGTCATAAAGTAGCCGTTCTAAAGCAGCGAATCGAGGCCCTCGGCCTGGGTTGTGAGGTGATTCCCGTCGTAGGCTCCATCCTGGATAACGTGGTACTTCAGCGCTTGAACGAGGCCGACCTTCTTTTCGGGTGCGTCGATAAGGATTATCCGCGGATGCTGCTGTGCAAATACGCCTACCAGCACAACGTGCCTTATATCGATGTCGGTGCGGAGATCGGCGGTGATCAGGAAGGAATTGTCTCTACTGACGCGCGCGTGAACTATGTCGCGCCTGGCCGCTGGTGCCTGAGATGCACTGGCTTGGTTACTCCGCGGCGGCTCGCTTTTGAATCCCTCACTGGTCCCGAGCGCAAGCGAAAAATTGCGCTGGGCTATTCCGATGACCTTTTGATCAAGCAGCCGGCCGTGATGGATCTGAATATGAGAGCCGCAAGTGCAGGCGTGATGGTACTGCGGCATCTCCTGCAACCGTTCCTGCGCGCGCCACTTCCAGTAACGCTTGCGGAGAACCTGGTCACCTACAACATGAAACCCGTCGCCGCGGCACGCAACCGTAACGAGACCTGTGACATCTGCCAGGCCAATGCGCTTTCCGGCTTTGGTGACTGTGGCGGGACTGTTGGGCTTGCATCGGACATCGCCGAAGCCCTTTTAGATGAAGATGAGCGGTCAGTTTAAATTGAAAAGGAGAAACGTAAATGTCGAAGAGAGACCAGCACACGCTTATGATTTTGGGCGGAATCGCCTTCGGGTTGTTTCTGCTGTCAAGTCCAAAGTGCAATCGAGGGTGCCGGACGCTTGCTGAGCACCTGATTACCCATGGAATCGATGAACTGATCTGAGCGTCCAGTCATGCAGCTCCGCAAATAGCCTCGATGGAACTGAAGGCAGGAAAGCATCGAGTTGCCGTCACCCTTGCGCCGAGCGTACGCTCGGGCGAGAATCCATCACCCACAGATTGAAAGGACGCTCATCGATGAGCAAGCGCGTTTACAAATTTACATCTGGGCAGTACGGCATCGGCAACCTGCAGAACAAGCGGCTGAAGCTTTCTACAATTGATGAACTAAACGATCCCTTTGATCTCTGCCCGCTCGATACCACAGAACCAGCTATCGAAGCTGCCTTGGACGCCGTCGTCGGGCACTTCCGGCGGACAGCGGCAATCCTTTGCTTCAGCCGAAACTGGGACAACCTGCTGCTCTGGAGCCACTACGGTTCTGCGCACACCGGCATCTGTCTGGGCTTTGACATCCCCGATGGCGAAGCCGGAGCCAATTACGATACCGATGTTCTCTATCAGCCGAATCTTCTGCAAATACGGCGCCCGGAAGATGTGAACTTCGATCTCGCAAAAAGGTTACTTCGCACCAAACATGAAAGCTGGAGCTACGAGCAAGAAGTGCGAATGTTCGTGCAGCTGAACGATCCGCCCGATGCGATGGGACTGCGGTGGATCGAGTTCGGACCCAATCTGGAACTGAAGGAAGTAATCATCGGCGCGCAGTGTAGCCCGGCGATCAGCGAGAGGATAGCCGACGCGCTTGCGCCATATGGGGATTCGGTGAAGTGCTCGTGGGCAGGTATGCGGCCGGACGCCTTTCTACTCGTGCGGCAAGAGCATCCACCACATTGGCATGCTTCAATTGCTTAGATGCCGTCGCCGTATCCCGACTCCGAAATCTAGCCGATCGATGCGGGCCTCTTCCGCCTCGACCTCCGGTACGCGATCTGACCTCGCAAGTCCTCCTCGACGCAGAGAGCTGATGCTATTCCTGGAAAGACTGAAAAAACAGGAAACAGAGGGGACGGATTGGAAGGAAGCTTCACGCGCCCAAGACAGGCGGGCCGCAATGCCCCTAAGATCGAGTATTGAACAAATCCTTGACGAACTGCATCTCGGGGCGTCACCTTAGTTCGGCGAAAGGAGGCAGACATGCTCGCGGCAACGGATGACGAGATCCAAAGCATAACTGAGTATATGGGCTCCCAAGGCGCCCGACCTCACCGTCGAATTCCTGCAAAAGCTTTACACAGAAAATGTCGTGAACGTACGTCACGACATCTGGGATGTGCACACTGACAAGGATCGCTGGTGGGTGATCACGTCGCCGACGAATCTCTATTCCCAAGAGCAGTTTCCGAACATGGATCTAGCTCTCACCTTCCATGTTGGCCTGCGCCTGCGCATTCCGCGTAGCAAGAAACAAAAGCTCGCTGACATTCCAGCTGAACCGTTCCTGGAATGTCTTCGAAATTTGCAAGAGGCCTCCGATGCCCTTGGGCAAGCTCAGGAAGTGGGTGATTACCAATCCGTCGGTGTACGCTGCCGCGAAGCCCTGCTCGCCTTCGTCGCAGCAGCGCAGGTGTTAGTGCCGTGGCCAGGTCCGGGCGAACAGCCCCAAAAGGCAAATCTAAAGACATGGGTTGAGCACATTTGCGGCATCGTTCTTCCCGGAGACCGGCACAAAGACCGTCGCCATCTGTTCAAGACACTGATGGAGAGCGCATGGCAGTTCAGCAACTGGCTCACACATACGAAATCATCGAAATACTACGATGCGGAAGCGGCCTTCTCGGTGACCGAGAACGCCATCGGCCTGTGCATATCCACAGTCATTCGGCACGTCCGGGGTGTGCCCGAAGAGTGCCCCGCCTGCGGCTCACATCGGCTCTCACCCGAGCGCGGTTATCACATCGACTTTCCGAAAATCGAGTGGGAGCGCCCGACATGCACAAAGTGCAGCTGGATCGGTGAGCCTGTGCCGGTCAAGGGCGATGTGGATTTGCTTGATGACCGCCCGACAGAACCTCCACCAGGCGAATGCGTGATCCCGACCACACCGTTACGTCAGCTTAAGCGCCCCGAGCCTCCGAAGTAGCCATTCACCCGGTCGAGACCATCGCGACCGATTAAATTCTCATTACCGAGATAAACGCTCGTACGCTTCTGCGACCGCGCGTGGTAAAAGACCACGAGCGAGGGCGATCGACCGCCTGCTTTTTTGCTATGCCAGAACTGTGTCCGAACCCCATCTATTCGATCCGTGGGAACTTGCTTGTTGAGCGAAAGCAGATTCCCCGGTTTATTGGAATCGCTGATAGTTAGCGAAAAAGAATGGCCCCTTTGGAAGCGACGAAGCTCCCTTGGGCGCACGTTCCCGCCAACGTGAACATCGCAGGACATCACTGGGCTCTCGACATCTGGGGTCGCACTGGCGTTTGACTCGCGCACACACCGTGCACACAAATGCGGATGTTCTCGCTACAAGGGCAAGAAAAGGCGATGCTGGCTCCAGGGCACTCACTGATTCAAGCGAATCAGTGTCCAAGTCGGGAGAAGTTCGGTCCTGTACCTGCCGCCTGCCGTTCCCATCTGCGCTCCTCAGAAACGAGGTGATCCATCAACGGCGATCTGAAGCCAACTCCCATTCCCGGAAGTTCCAGTGCGCCAGCACCGCGCGTATTGAGAAAACTTCCCTACTCGCCTCACTGAGAAAGCTCGGTCACTTTAAATCCGATGCCGTAGTGCGCTGCAATCCCCGCCGCCTGAACACGATTGCTCACGCCCAACTTGTGGAACACGATTCTCAATCTGTTCTTGATCGTGTTCTCTTCCCGAATCCCCATGTGCTCCGCAATTTCCGCATTCGCCAACCCTTGCACCACATATTCGAGAAGCCTGATTTCCTGACGCGAAAGAGCGTAGCGCCAGGCGAGTATCGCGCGGCCGATTTCCGCGGGGCCAAGCATAGTTGCCTCCACTGGTAGGAAAATCGCGCGAAGCCGCCCATAGAGACTTGCCATTTCCTCGCGCTGGACGGGAGTGCTCACGAGTTACCAGTTCAGCTTTGCGGCATCGGGGAACTGCCCCGAGAAATCCTTGAGCTTACCCTCCACCACCCACCTACGCCGCCTAGCTGCTGAGGTGGAGCGCGCGATCGAGATTTGATCCCGCCATCCATAAGAGTAGCGATCAAACTCGAATTCAATTGAGCCCTGCTTTTCGCATAGTGGGTTCTCCCAACATATGTCTTTCTCTGAAATCGAGTGTATAGTCGCGGTGCAAGGTGGATGATTGGCGGGCGGCATTTTTCCGGCGCTGAACCGACCGCTCCTCGCAGCCTGCCACAGCTGGCGAATCGCAAATTCTATAACATGGCGGCGAGATGAGAGGCTTAAGAGCGCCCGAAGCTCATCTAACCGTCGAAATACTTGGTGCTCGCTTTCCATATCGAACTTAAACACTTGTTTGGCTCCTGTTGACTAGCAAGTCCTTTACGTGGTATAAGATAAGGGTCGCAACAGGCCGACAAAGCGCTGATGATTGGGAAGGAATGGACCTCAGAATCCAGCCGGGATAGTTCTCTACCGTTGACCAGGAGGGTTTCGGTGGGGGCCGATCCCGAGGGATCGGATCTCTGTCATCCATTCCTCGCCCGCGTCGCTAGTCACTTCGCGGACTGAGGGGTCGGCTCCCGAGAAAACGGAGGACGAACCATACTGCCGGATCACGGGACCGTGAAATGGCAACAAGCGCCCTATCCACAAATTGGATTGGCGCTTTTTCTTTTGGCGCCCTCCGCCGGGAGTAACCAAGTCCAGATTGCACCGATCTGGCGCTTAGGTCCATCCGTGCGCTGGGCTGGCACCGTGCGCGGGGCTTGCAAGCTCAACAAAAATCAAGATTCAACTACACTGGTTGAGAAAGCGTGTGCACCGTGCCACCGAACTCAAGACCGCCAGATGAGTTGGTACGCAAGTACCTAAGGAAGATTCTTGACGGACCCCTAGGGAAAGCAGAGCAGCAGCGCGTGCTTTTGCACGTGGTTGTCGAGATGGCCCTGAGTGGGAAGGAAGACGAGATCAAGGAACGCAATGTTGGGACGGCAGCATTTGGTCGGGATTTCGAACCAGATGGCCGCGACACACGGGTCCGACATGGCATGAAGAACCTTCGTGACAGCCTCACGAAATACTACGAGAATCAGGGGGCGTCTGATTTGGTGGGCATCGAAATACCAGAGGGTAGGTACGCGCCAACTTTTGATTGGCGTCAACCCAGAGAGCCGGAAGCCCAACGATCAGCACCACCGGCAATTTCACAGGTCGACCCCAACCCCTTCGATCCGTGGAAACCATCTGTTCCGCCCAGGTTCGTCGGGCGCGTCCCCCTCTTCGCGAGACTCCAAGAGGCTCTGCGAGGGGAGTGGAGTGTCTCGCTTGTCGGTGACTGGCGTATTGGCAAATCATCAGTGTTGCGACTTGGTACCTCACGGTTCAGGAGACGACCGTGCGTCCCGTTATCTTGCTAAGTGGAGAAGGATCTGAAGGGGCCACCGTGGGTAGCTTTGTTGAGGCGATCACAGGATTGCGAGCACCAACAGAGAGCGATCCAGCGGCCGATATTCTGTCTCATTGGGTCGACGTATCCAGCAGTTCCGGGCTAATGCCACTGATCATGGTCGACGAATTCGATAGCATCGCGACACGGTTTGACCATCGGTTCTTTGAGCGTCTGCGCGGCATGCTAGATCGGGCGTGCCTGATCGTAGCAACGCGTCAAAAAGTTAGCCGCATCTACCATCGGACAGGCCGAACGTCCCCATTCTACAACCGCCTGAAAACGGAATGGCTTGGCTTGCTTGAACCGAGCGCTGCTTCGGATCTCTTTCGACTTGCACCAAGCTATAGTGAAACGATCCGTGAATGGGCCGGCAGACATCCCTATTACATTCAACTCGTGGGTCATCACTTGATTGCTTCCGAGCGTGCGGGCGAAAGTTTCCAAACTGCAAGTGATCGTTTTCAAGCCGAGGCTGCCGCGCGACTATCGGAATTGTGGACCGTTCTGAGTGAGCGGGAGAAACACCGCCTCCAAGAATGCTTGCTGGACCGACCGATCTTGGATCCATCACTCAGGCTTCGGGGGCTCACAACTGAAGAGGGTAAACCTTTCGGGAGAATTTTGACCGAATGGCTCCCAGGGCGAACGTGAAGCTGCACGTCGAATACAGCATCCTTTCATCGCTGAGGCTGTTGTGGATGCTTTTCATGCAGCCCCTCGCCCTGCAAGAACAGCTGAACGCGATTGAATTGGGAGAAGGAGATGCTGCTGAAAAAAGAAAGCTGCTGGGTGCTTACTCGAGAGGCATATGGACCGTGCTTCTCGTGTGGACGCCAATCGGCGCATTGGCGATCGTCTGTATCCTTAGGGCGTTTTCTCACAGGGTAGATCTCTTGGGGGTAGGGGTAGGTCTATTGGTGAGTGTAGCGGTCGGCGGAATCGTTGCAACCTTTGTCGACCCGTTCGCTGGAACCGTACTTGGTGCGACGGCCGGAGTTCTTTGCGGCGTCATCGGAGCAGTTCATCTTAGTTTGGCGGTCGGAATCATTTCGGGTGCGGCAATAGCGGCCGGAGCGAATACTTGGATCAATGGCATTTCCGGCGAACTTCACTCGTTCCCGGGCGTATTCTTGGCTGGTGGTGGGATAATATTAGCGTTATTAGCAAGGGCAACAGTAACAAACACAGTATTTCAAGACTTCGGCTTGTCATTTGCATTCGCCGCAATCGCAGCGACTTCCATGGTGCTCGTCTACCCGATCAACGCTTGTCTTCAAGTAGCGTTGTTTCTACTGCAGAGATTCGCTAGGTTGCGAACCCTACACTTTGTTCCGGTCCTGCGGCAAGAGGTGATCTTATTCCCGTTGCCGTTTCTTGGCAGACATATCCTTTTAAACGCAGAAGCAGACCCAGACCTGGTACGTGCGTGCCTTCGCGCATGCGCGGTGACCCATGGTCTTCGAGATACTGGACAGAAAGTACTCGCGCAACTGCAGGCTCGCGAACTTGCTACATTGGCGACGAACTTTCGCTTTGCTGAGATTGTTGAGCTACAGGGGATTTGGTTGCCTGGCGTACTCGGCGCCGAGCCAGTTTTGATCGCCTTCTGCGAGATAGCTCGCTACCTGGAGGCTGCGAAGGCAACGCTCATTCCCTACCACGGCTTGGAGCACCTCAGACGTGCCCGGTCGCGACTCGAAGCACTAAGCAACCAACTCCTTTCAGCCCAGTTTTCGGATCGCACCAGCGACTGGTGGTTGATATTGCTCCAGCCAACCAAGTCTCCAAGACTAAATGAAGTTGCAGCACTCGTGTTTTTGGCGTTTGGACTGTTTGTTCTATTCAGTCTGACTTCTTACAATAGTCGAGATCCAGCTTACACTTCTTCCTTTGGCTCCCTTCGACCGACCAATCTCACGGGTCGCATCGGCGCTTACCTTTCGCGGTGGCTTCTGAGCCGCTTCGGAATCACATCGTTTGTGGTTCCGGGTGCTTTGTTTGCATTGGGGTGGCGATGGGTTCGCTCAGTGCCACTTAAAGCTCCCGTTTTGACCGCCATCGGTCTGGTGTTGCAGGCATTAGGAATTTGTACACTACTGTACTTGGCTCCGCAGTGGGTTTTCTTTAACAACACCGTACCTGCAGCCGGGTACTTTGGGCAAATGATAGCGTCCTACCTAAATGATGCGATTGGTGTTACGGGCATGTTAATGGTTTCCTGTAGCCTTGTAGGTTTCGGAACGCTATTAGCCTTCGGGCTCAATAAGGAACAGAGCACTCGTCTCAAGACGATTTTTGACAAGCTCAAAGAAAGGTGGTACTTGCGAGCCATTACCTCACGCTTGTCTGGAGTGGAAGGTGCAGAACAGACGTTGGCACTTTCGCGAGTAGATGACCTTGAATGGCTACGAGCGAGCTTCTCGACTCGCGCTATTGCGGACTCTGTTGCTGAGCGAGGAAACGGTTCAGATGCCAATCTGGCTTCGACTGAAGCGAGCACACTGAAACGTCCTCTGGTTGGAACCCTGCGCACTTGGTGGCGCGTTCAACAAGACTTGGAGTCACAAGCTGAGGCGGCTGCAATTGCTCAACTCCCCAATCCCTTTAGAGCTGGTGAACCGCTCCGACCAGATCGGGGAAGGGCGGTATTCAGGGGACGCGAGGCCCTTGTACACCAGATTGACTCACTTCTGGCGATTCCCGATGAGAGTTGTTCGATTGCGCTGCTCGGCCCGCGCAAGTGCGGGAAAACGTCTTTGCTGCGAATGCTTCCCGCCTTGCTGCCCGATGCAACCTGCATTTTCTTTGACCTGCAGGATAACCCGGTCGACTCACCCACGGCTTTTGTCACAGCCCTCTGCCGTCAGACCCAAGATCAAGCTCTTCGCGATAGACAAGTTCACATCCCAGATCTTCCACCCGGCCCGCCTTTCGTAGCTGCGTCTGAGTGGTTTCGGGCGCTGGACAGCCTCGCAGGCGAGCGCCGAATCATGATTTGCATTGACGAGTTCGACGAATTAGAGGCTCTCTTTCCAGGGAGCGAGAGGGATCTCTTGCAGTTAATGGCACTCTTGCGGGCGACCATTCAGAATCGACGACGTCTTCGGCTTCTCGTTTCAGGGGCAGCGCCCTTTGACGAGCTGGGAAGACTCTGGAACGACCACTTCATCAACGTCCGCGAACTGCGTGTCGGACACCTGGACCGAATTACCGGTGTAAATCTGCTGACCCAACCGACCATCGAGTTCCCCTCAAACGCGATCCCACGAGCCGTAGCCGAAGATATTTGCGATCGAACCGGATGCCAACCTTATCTCTTGCAGCTATTCGGATCCCTGCTGATTAGTCGACTGAACGACCTGAAACGTAGCGTGGCGTGCCTCGAAGATGTATCGGCAGTGCAGGCCGAGGTTCTAATTCAAGCTTCTGGATATTTTTCGCAGCTTTACTTAGAAGCCCCGCCCGATTTGAAGGTGGCGCTCGAGAGCTTTGCGGGAGGTCGCCTTCCGCAACTGGAGAACAGCACCCGTCGTTGGCTTCGCCGCCGAAATCTCCTTGGTGAAGGAGATCACCTCGCCGTGCCAGTTCTGGGCACGTATGTCCGAAGTGAGGTCGGCACCTAAGTGTCGCACCGTCGAGTATAGAGAGATACGAGCTCGCCTTTGACGTTGGGGGGCGTTAGGGAATCTAGACTAACACGGTATTTTACAGGATCCTCCACCCGCGCTTCGATGCGCAGAAAACGCTGCTGCACCTTATTGCCAACCCTGGTCGGGCGGGTTCGAGCTCGCGAACTCGTGACCACTCGGTGCGTGTGGAAGGCTGTTGAGGACGCCCCTATCTACAAAGCTACAGCAATTCTCGGATGACGACGAAAACCACTCGCATCCGACATGGCAGGATTGGTCGGGCCGCCCGGGATTTGAACCCCGGGGGCTCTTATGCACCCCAAGTGAGCGGCGCGGAGTCTTTGTGTTAGGTGGATCTCTGGGGATTCAGCATCTACAAAATCGTCTACACCGGAATTCTGTTGGGCTTGGAAAGAGCCCATATCTCATTGGCTGGATTGGTCGGGCCGCCGGGATTTGAACCCGGGACCTCTTGCACCCCAAGCAAGCGCGCTAGCCAGGCTGCGCCACGGCCCGATTTGTAAATGACTTACAGAGATTCCACAGGTGCCGGACCGTTTGACTCGGTTCCTCGCCGTAATATATTCATCAAGCGAATCACCAGAGAACGACCGTACCTGAAGGGGGTCACTTCAACCACTCTATCATGGTATCGCCAAATCAAGGATGGGCCCTCACGCAACTATATACAACATTGGACCGCCGAGCGCCCGATGCGCCGCCTCGACCATCAGGCAGTAGAAGCTGTCAAATCCGGTGCAGCGGTTGCTATACTGGGCCGGGAATGAACGGTCGATTTCTCCACGCCGGCTTGCTGCAACTCGCGTTGTTTGTCAATTCATCCCCGGCTCAGGACCCGGCACACAACCCCGCACCGGATCAGGGCTGGACGCGCTTTCGTGGTCCCAATGGCTCGGGTATATCGAAGGACACTGGCTTCCCCATCGAAGTCGGCAAGTCGCGTAACGTCCTGTGGAGAACGCCCGTCAGACCGGGCAAGTCCTCTCCAGTCCTCACCGCGCGATACGTGTTCCTCACGGGGTACGACAACGAAAAGCTGATCACCCAGTGCTTCGATCGCACGACTGGCCGGCTGTTGTGGGAGCGCGCTGAAAACCGAGTGCACAAGCAGGATGTCAATCTCCTCAACAATCCCGCCGCCATTACTCCGGTCACCGACGGTGACAACGTGTACGTGTTCTTCAAGGATTTCGGACTCATCTCGTATGACGCGGCCGGAAGGCTCCGGTGGAAAGTGCCGCTCGGTCCCTTCACCAACTCGATGGGTCTGGGTGCGTCGCCGATCGTTGCCGGCGATTCGATTATCCTGGTTGCCGACCAGATCGATGGTTCCTACATCGCCGCCTTCGACCGGCGCAACGGCGAGATCCGCTGGAAGACCCCGCGCCAGGAATCGGAAGGTTGGGGCACTCCCCTGCTCTACGCTCCGCCCGCCGGGCTGTCCAAGGAAGGCTCGGCGCCTTTGATTCTGACCGCCGGCCAGGGCCAATACGGCGCTCATCGCGTGGCCGACGGAAAGCGGGTTTTCAGCCACCCCGGCCTCAGCCCCGGTATGGTCGCCAGTCCGGTACTGGATCACGACACCGTCTACGCGTTCGGCTACGGGGCAGATCACGGACCGAGCCTTTTCTCGGGTGTCCTCGCCCAGTTGGATAAGAATCACGACGGACAGCTTACGCCGGATGAATACCAGGACATCCCCGGCGACACCAGCGACCACCAGACGACGGCGATGTTCGCCGGGATGGGAAAGTACATGGGCAACGGCGACGGCATCGTCACCAAGGACAAATGGGACGCGTGGGGACGCCACACCGGTGGGCCAACCGGTCTGCTCGCCGTCCGCCTTGATGGTGACGACGGTGCCCCGCGCGACCTGTGGCGGTTCGACAAGGGCTTCGCCGGTGTGGTTCCGTCGCCGCTGCTGTACGATGGCGTCCTGTACGTCATCAAGAACGGCGGCATTCTGACCGCCTTCAACCCCGCCACTGGCGAAGTGTTCAAGACCGGCCGCGTCGCCGGTGCGTTGGGCGGATACTCCGCGTCTCCTGTAGCAGCCGAAGGCCGGATTTTCGTCGTCAGCGAAGAAGGAAAACTAGCCGTTCTTCAAGCCGGCCCCGATTGGGATGTCCTGGCCGTGAGCGATCTCGGCGAAGGCGCCTTCGCCACTCCCGCGCTTTCGGCCGGCCGTATCTATTTGCGAACCGACGAAGCCTTATACTGTTTTGCGTCGAAGCCCTGAGGCTGACGCGAATGGGCTTTTGTGCCGGAGTTCTCTTCTTTCTCGTTGACCCCGAGACTGGCGGGATTGCATCGCGTGAACAGGTGAACCTAAACGCTCCCGCCCGGTGTGACGTCGGGAAACGGGAGCGCTGCGGAAGGCTCTTTCCTGGTGGATCACTGGGGCCGCCGGAACAGGCCCCCATAGACGGCTTTCGCCAGGATGTGACCCTGAATCGCTTTCATCACATTGACGCGAGTCTCGAAAGCGTCGGTCGATGGTTTCAGGTCGAGCTTGGTGTCCAGGGCGTAGAGCTCAAACACGTAATGGTGGAGCGGACCGTTGGCGGCGGCTCCCGGACCGCGGTACATGGGTCCTGTGGCGCTGATCTGATAGCTTCCGTCAGCCAATTGCGATCCCTTGGGCACACCTTCGGGCAAGCCGGTTGCGGTTGCTGGAATGTTCCACAGGACCCAGTGCGCCTGATCGTCAGTGGTCTTGTTGCGAGCGACATCCATGTCGTGCATGTGAAGGAAGAAACTCTGCGTGCCAGCGGGGACGTTGGCCCAACTCATCGCCGGCGACGTGCCCTCGCCGACAGCGACGCCCGGTGCGGCCTGACTAAACTTAACGGGCACCTGGCCGCCATCGGGGAATCCAGGAATGGTCAAAGTCATGGCCGGCGGCGCGGGCGCTTTCGATTGAGCAGATAGCGTGGAGGTCATAGAGGCAATGATTGTTGAAAAAGCAAGCAATCGCATGGGTCTATCGTAACGTGGAATTAGAGACTCAGGCTTGGGCAGGTGTTCGGTCCGCCCGGGCAAATTTCGGGCACGTGAGCGTGTCATCGCCTACCGGGCGCGCGAATACATCAGTACCAGCGAGCGCTGAACAAACGGCACGTAAATCAACGGAGCGGTCATTCCTAGAGCGAGGCCCATGCTCACGTGATGAATCAGAAGAAACGGCGATAACGCCCACAAGAGATCCAGCACCAAAAGTACCGGAAACATCCTGGCGAACTTTGACGGCAGCTTCTCAAAGTCCAGCGCGACTGCAGTGAGAATATAGAGCCGGATCGGGATAAGCGCCGCGCCGGTCGTGATCAACACGGCCATGAGCATGGCCGGCGGCAGATTTGCCTCCAGGAAGATGTCGTGGATCTCCGCAAGGTTGGCGAGCGCGCCCACGTAGAAACCGATGTACATCGCCTGCACCAGTATCAGCAAGGTCCGGACAGTTTTGCGCGACGCGACTGGAAGTTCATCGGGCGCCGTCAGAATCGTTCCGCTCGAATCGTCCGCGCGTGGCGACAGCTGCGCATCCGCAGTCTCGCTGCTCGTTGGCGCCAAGTCCAGACCCGCCGGCCCCAGAGGGGCAATAAAGCGATAACCTTTGCCAGCAACCGTTTCGACATAGCGTGGACTGGACGCGGAATCGTCCAGCGCCTCCCTGATTTTGTTGACCGCTGTATTGAGGGCGTGGTCGAAATCCACGAAAGTGCCGGCGCCCCATAATTGCTGACGCATCTCGTCGCGCGTGACGATTTCCGCGGGCCTCTCCAGCAGCATGATGAGCACTTGAAACGGCTGCGCATGAATCTTGATCCGGATACCGTGTTTGCGCAGTTCACCGGCGGCTTCGCTCGCCTCAAACACGCCGAAGCGGAATACGCGGCCGCCACGATCCCCGGACATAAGCAGATTTCCAGTTTAAGCCCTGCTTGTGGAGGCATGCTGGTGACGGATGCTTGGCGATAACAGTCAATGATTCAATGCTTTACACTTTGAGAGCCAAACGAGGAATGTTTGAGCCGCGGCGCATTGCCCCAGCGGCGTCCTTCACGCATAATTCGGCAAGAGAGCAATCGATGACAATGAAAACCGCAGTCGGGCTGCTTCTAGGCGCCTCATTTTGTTCGGCCGCTCACTTGAGCCCGCAGGCCGATCTCGCATTCCGCCAATACGTCACCAATGTGGAAGCACGGATCGCCCAACAGCACGCCAGCGCGGATACCCACCTCGCCATGCTCAACCTGGATCCCGGCCATCGAACGAGTATGGAGCGTCGACTGATTTCAGGCGAAATCGCAGTCGAGCCCGTGAATCCCGCGAACCGCGATTTCCGCGGAGCGCTCTTGCATCACTGGCGTGCCGCCGCTTTTGTGCCCGACGCCACGCCGGAAGGAATGCTGAAACTCCTTCGCGACTACAACCATCTCTCCCGGTATTACGCGCCCGAGGTTGCCGCATCGCACGCGATAACAGATGACGGAGAGACGGCGATTCTCGCCGTCCGATTAAAGAAACAAAGGGTGCGAACCATCGTGCTCGATGCCGAATACAGGGTCGAATCAAGACTCGCTTCCAACGATCGCGGCTATAGCTATTCGCGCAGCACACACATCTGGCAGATCGACGATCCAGGGACGCCCCACGAGCGCCGGCGGCGCGAAGGAGATGACGAGGGCTTCCTCTGGCGTCTCAATTCCTACTGGAGCTTTGCCCGGACGCGCGGTGGTTTGTTCATCGAATGTGAGGCGGTCTCGCTCACGCGCGACGTGCCCATCGGCCTCGGCTGGCTCATCGCCCCGATTGTCCAGGATCTGCCGTCCGAGGCGCTCCAATTCACTTTACGCGCAACCAAGAACGCGTTAATGGCCATCGCGAACAGAAAGGCAAACGGATGAACACGGCATTCGAGATCGAGACCGGGGAAGCGCCCAAAATTGAGAACGATCAGAGTGCGTTTGTGACCGCCGTTCGAGTTCACAACGCGCTAACTGCAAAAGTCGAGAAGCGCCTCTTGAACTGGATCGCGCAAAGGCTACCGGCCGCGATTCATCCGGACCACCTCACCGGATTGGCTCTGGCGGCTCAGATACTGGCCGGGGCCGGATATGCACTGGCAGCGCATGAGGCGCGCGCTTTATGGCTGGTGAACTTCTTGCTGGTTCTCAACTGGTTTGGCGACAGTCTGGATGGCACGGTGGCGAGGATTCGCAACCAACAGCGCCCGCGCTACGGATTCTATGTGGATCACATCGCCGACGCATTCGGCGCGCTGGCGCTGATGGCCGGCCTCGGATGCTCCGGGTATTTACATTGGCAGATCGCGGCTGGATTGCTGGTCGGTTTCTACGCGCTTTCGATTGAAAGCTATCTTGCGACCTACACCATCGGCCGGTTCCATCTATCGCACGGCATTTTTGGGCCGACCGAAATCCGGATCGCCCTGGTCGCGGGAAACGCGTTCATATGCGGCCACCCCTATGTGAATATCGCGAACCGGAATTTCCTTCTGTTCGACGTTGGGGGCGTAGTGGCGATCGCCGGGATGGCCGTCATGTTTTTGACGGTATCCGTCCGCCACACTGGATTTCTGTACCGCCAGGAACGGGTCCGATGAGGTTCGGCAGATTCAGCCTTGTCGGATTGCTCGGCGCGGTTCTGCAATTGGCTCTCTTGGAACTCTTGACGAAAAGCCTGGGGCTCCCGATCGTCGCCGCGACGCTCGTCGCCGTCGAACTCACCTTGTTGCACAACTTCCTCTGGCACCAGCGGTTCACGTGGCGCGATCGTAAGATCACAGGCCTTCGGCAAGCGGGCATCCGGCTGTGGCGGTTTCATCTCGCCAATGGCGCTGTTTCGCTGTGCGGAAATATTCTCTTGATGTATTGTTTTGTCGAACGCCTCAAAATTTCCGTCGCGCTCTCGACATTGGCAGCAATCGTCCTGTGCGCGCTCGTAAACTTCCAACTCGCCGATCGCTGGGTATATGCAACCAGTCCTGGATTCAGAAAGACGAGCCGGTAACAGCACATAAACATCGCGAGTCCATGCTTCTGTGACCGATCGTGAAAAAAGTACCGACTGCGCTGCATGGCACACGTGGTTGTAACGTCCTCGAAAGAACTGAAACGCTGAGAGTTAAGTTTGCGTGCTGGTTCTGGTCTTTTAACTGCTTCTTTTATTGTGGACTGCACGTTTCCGATGGCTTCCTTGCGCAGGAGGAAATGCAATGTTAAACGACAGTGCGAACTCTAGCTCCGTTCACGAACAACTCGACACGGAACGACACTGGGAATCGTCCCGGCGGGGGCATCGATTCCTGGGCGTAACTCTGGTTTTGGTTATAGCCGCCCTGGCTGGATTGGCGTGGTACGGCTATCCGGCGCTCCAGAAGCACGAGTCCGCAATCGCGAAGCTTACCGGCATTCAGCCCGCCATGGACGCACTCGATAACAAAATCAAGGACACCGGCTCCCAGCTGAAAAGTTTAGTAGGTAGCCAGGAGGATATGCGGCGTCAGATAGACCGCATGCGCGGCGAGCTGCGTACCCGTTTGGAGACGGCCGGGAAGCAGACCAGTGAAGCGACTGCCGGGGTGGTGCGCCGTGTGGAGGCGGAACTCGACGCCCGCATGAATGGGTTGCAAGAAAGAGTCGCGAGTCTGGAATCCTCCCGCGACACTGATCGTGTGCAGATGGCGGCGCAAATCGCGAGTCTGAAGAACGAACTGAATCAGGTCCGCGGTGAAGTGACGCGCCAGGCGGAGCAGATCGAGGCAGCGCGGCGCGAATCGGAGGGAAGCGTCGCGCGCACAGACCAGCAGATCTCCCGCCTGGTGGATAGTGAGCAGCGCGACCGGAAAGACGTCGATCAAATCGCCGGCAGTCTCGCCACTGAGCGCGTCGGATTTGAGGTGTCCAAGGGACACAGCCGGCAACTCGCGCCGGGTATTTCGCTGGGGTTGACAGCGACGGACGTCCTGCATCGCCGCGTAAGCGGTTGGATGTGGATCATGCCGGAGCGCCGAACCATCTGGCTGCGCCAGCAAAGCGTCCAGGTCCCGGTGGTGTTCTATGGCATGGCCGACGGCAAGAAACACGAACTAGTGATCACTCAAGTCGCGCCGAATTCCGTGGCTGGCTATGTGATCCTGCCGAAGGGAGCCGGTTCTGTAACAGGCTCGTCCGCGACGGATTCAGGCCCTGTCGAGAACGGCCGTTAAGGCGAGCATAGAATGCGTCTGACTTCACGCCTGTGTTTTTCGTTGATCGGAAGCGTTGCGGCAGTTTCGCTGGTGATCGCCTATTTTCAAACCAGGGCGGACACGCGCGGCCTGCATCGCGAACTGGAGCGGCACGCCCTGGTGCTGGCGGACACGCTGGCCAAGTCGGCGGAGCCGCTCCTGGCGAACGGTTCCCGACGCGAGCTACAGCGCTTAGTGGACCGCTTCAAGAATCGCGAGCAGACCGCTGGCATCGCCGTGTACGACTTGAACGGGGAACCGGCGGCGGTCAGTTCCGGTCTGGCGCCGCGGTTGGACGGAATCCCTCAACCGATCTTGCAATCGATTCGAGACGGCGCGACGCACGCGGACTTCATCAGAATGCGCGGCGACCCAATGCACGTCGTCGCGCTTCCGCTGCGCCAAGACCCTGCGCCCATTGGCGTTCTTGCGATCTTCCATGACACGGCGTACATCGAGGCGCAAACCGCGTCGCTGTGGCGGCGCGCTCTCATCGGCGTGGGAATCCAGACGCTGTTGATCGCCTCCATCACGCTGCTCACCATCCGGTGGGGATTCGGACGGCCCTTGATCCGCATGACGCGGTGGCTGCGGGATTTGCGCGCGGGCCAGACCACCGAGGCTCTCCAGGTTCCGGCGCGCGGAGAATTCGAGCCGCTCACACAGGAGGTCACTCGTCTGGCATCCAGCTTAGTGGCGGCGCGCGCGGCAGCCGAAGAAGAGGCGCGTTTGCGCGAATCGGCGGAATCGAATTGGACCGCCGAGCGGTTGCGGGTCTTCGTCCAAAGCCGGCTGGGTGGCGACCGGCTGTTCGCCGTGTCCAATCGCGAACCCTATGAACACGTCCGGGGCGCGACCGAGATCGAGTGCCGGGTGCCCGCCAGCGGTCTGGTGACCGCGCTCGAACCCGTGCTGCGCGCCTGTGACGGCACCTGGATCGCGCAAGCTACCGGCGACGCGGACAGCGAAACCGCGGACGAAGACGGCCGCGTGCGCGTTCCGCCCGATCAGCCTAAATACACCTTGCGCCGCGTGTGGTTGACGCCCGAGCAACAGCAGGGCTTCTATTTCGGTTTCGCGAACGAAGGGCTGTGGCCCTTGTGTCACATCGCGCACACGCGTCCGACGTTTCGTATCGAGGATTGGGAAGCCTACCGGGATGTGAACGAAAAATTCGCCGGCGCCGTTCTCGAAGAGATCCGCAATGAGGAAACTCCCGTGGTCCTGGTGCAGGACTATCACTTCGCCCTGCTTCCGCGAATGATCAAACAGCGGCGTCCGGATGCGCGGGTGGCGATCTTCTGGCATATTCCGTGGCCGAATTCCGAAGCTTTCGCAATCTGCCCGTGGCAGCGGGAACTGCTGGATGGCTTGCTGGGCGCGGACCTGATCGGGTTCCACATTCAGGCGCACTGCAATAACTTTCTGGAGACGGTGGACCGCACCCTCGAATCGCGCGTCGACCGGGAGCGCTTTTCGGTGACGCGCAACGCCCATCACACCCTGGTGCGGCCGTTTCCGATCAGCGTGGCTTTCCCCACGGCGTCCGCGGACCAGGCAGAAAAATCCGCGAATCCGGCGGAGTTGCCTCATCTGGAACGCGCTGAATTGCTCGGGAAGCTGGGCGTTCGCGCCAGCTTCATGGGCGTCGGCGTGGACCGCATCGATTACACCAAAGGAATTCCAGAGCGCTTCCGCGGCATCGAACGTTTTCTGGAGCGATGCCCCGCTTACAAAAACGAGTTTACGTTCGTGCAAATCGGCGCCCCCAGCCGCACTCACATTCCGCGCTACGACACCCTCATGCAAGAGGTGATCGCCGAGGCGGAACGCGTCAACCGGCGCTTCCAAACCGGCAACTGGAAGCCTATCGTCCTGCTGGCGCGCCAGCACAGCCACGCCGAAATTCTGCCGTACTATCGCACTGCCGACGTATGCCTGGTGACCTCGCTGCATGACGGCATGAACCTGGTGGCGAAGGAGTTCGTAGCATCGCGCAATGACGACCAGGGCGTGCTGATCTTGAGCCGTTTTGCGGGAGCCAGTCATGAACTCGCCGACGCGCTGGTGGTGAATCCCTACGACGCCGAGGAAGTGGCTCACGCCATCCACCGGGCCCTGGAAATGTCTCCGGAGGAACGGCGCATCCGCATGCAGCGCATGCGAACCACGGTCCGGGAGCGCAACATTTATCGCTGGGCGGGAAGTCTTATCGAAGAGCTGTGCGCCATCCGCACTGGCAGCAGCGCCCGCAGGCTCGCCCTAGTTCGGAGCGCCGCGAACTATCCATGATCATGAACCGAGCTTGTCCCCATGCGCGTCATCTTTTCGAGGATTGGACCAAGGTCTCAAGCCGGATGCGGCGCGCTGCAGTCATCGCGTTGTTTCTGGATTTCGACGGCACGCTGGCTCGTCTCCAGCCGAGACCGGACCAGGTTTCGCTGGACGGCCCCGTGCGGCATGCGCTGGCGAAGCTGGCGCGAAACCCGCGGTTCCGTGTGTGGATCATCAGCGGCCGCAGAAGGGCGGACATCTGTTCGCTGGTCCGCGTCCGAGGAATCCGCTACCTCGGCCTGCACGGCTGGGAAGGACGCCCAGGCAATGCGCTCGCCGGCGAGACGCATCGCTGGCTATCGTCCCTGGCCGCATGGTTTGAAGCTCTATTGGCGCCAGTCCCCGGAGTCTGGGTTGAAGACAAGGAACACGCGTTGGCGATCCATTACCGTAATGCCGCCGACGCGGACGCACGCGTGGCCAAAGCGCTTCTGGAGCGAGTCCTCGCGCCTTTCGCCCAGCAGTTCCACATCGAGAGCGGTAAACGCGTGTGGGAAATTCTCCCGTGGGAACTGGAAAATAAGGGCGCGGCCGTGAGGCGCGAGCTTAGCGTTCTCGCTGGACGCGCGCTCCCGGTGTATGTGGGCGACGACCAGGTGGATGAGTCCGCTTTCGCGGTTTTGTCTACCGGCGTAACCGTTCGTGTGGGGCACACCGTCAGCAGTAAAGCGCAATACCGTTTGGCGGGCGTCGCCCAGGTACGGGCCTTTCTTCACCGGCTCACCACGGAGTTTGCGTGAGAGAAGCGACGCAGCCATTTCAATTCGTCACCGCAGCCTACCTCACATGCGTCGAAAAGGAACAGGCGCAGACCGTAACCGAACTGTTGGAGGCCATGGATCAAGCGAACGACGACACCATCTTTTACCACACGGTGCAATGCCTGGGAAGGTATCACTTTCTTACCGAGGGCTTCGCGAACGATTTCGCGCAGTGGGCGCTTGCGTCACTCAACCTGGCGGAGCTGGCTGAACGGCTGGCGAGCATCGACGTTCGGGATTACGTTTCCGTCGCCGAACTGCGGTCCGATCTGCGGCGCATGCTCTCCGAATTCCGCGACCAATTTCCGAACCACGCCAGCCGGGCCGGATTCGAGCCGTTCTATTTTTGTCGCGCAGTGGAGGTAACGCGACCGCTGCCCTGGGATGCTCGCACTCTCTCCGGATTTCGCGCTGGCCTGGAGCGGCTCAGCCATGCGTCCTTCTATAATCACTTCATCGCGTCGCGCTTGCGCCTGCAATTGCGAACCAACGATTTCTCGCATTGGTTCCAAGCCGCGCTCGGCCTGGAACGACTGGCCGCGCGCACCGACCGCATCGATATCTACACCAACACTCTGGACAGTGCCCGGTGTGAGTTGATCGAACTGGTGGATCGCGAGATCAGACTATGACCAATGCGCCTCTCAGTGTTGTTGCCGCCGCGGCGCCGCCCGCGATTGAATCGGCGACCCAGGCGGCATCTTCGCTCGATCCCTACATCCCCATCGTGGGGGCGGCCGAGGTGGAGGAGTTACGAACGCTGGCGAGTCCGCTCGAAGGGTCCTCGGTCCAGATGGTCAACTCCACGGCGGTGGGCGGAGGAGTTGCCGAGATGCTCATCCGCTTGCTTCCGCTGATGCGCGGAGTCGGTCTCGATCCTCGCTGGCAAGTCCTCGAAGGCGACTTGGAATTCTTTGAAGTCACCAAGGCGTTCCATAACGCGCTGCACGGCGCGGCTTACCAGGCGAAACCTGCCGATTTTGAAATCTTCCGCGAGTACAATCGCCGGAATGTTGCGCGGCTCCGTGCTGACGCGCGCTTTATTGAAATTCACGATCCGCAACCCGCGGCGTTCATCGAAGCTCGCAAAAGTGGCGACACCCGGCACTGGATCTGGCGCTGCCACATCGATCTCTCGCACCCCGATCCGAATGTGTGGAATTTTCTCGAACCATACGTTAGCCGGTATGACGGCGCAATTTTCTCTTCTCCCGAATTCGCGCGCCGGCTTCCGATTCCGCAGTATTTGTTCTACCCCTCCATCGATCCGCTGGCGGACAAGAACCGAGAGCTCGAGCCGCAGTTTGTCGAGAGCGTGCTCACTCAATTCGGAATCGACGCAACCCGCCCGATTCTGACTCAGATCTCGCGTTTTGACCGTCTGAAAGATCCTCTCGGCGTGGTGCGCGCGTATCGTCTGGTCAAGCGCTACTTCGACTGCCAGCTGGTGCTTGCGGGCGGAGGCGCGCCCGACGATCCCGAGGGCAATCAGGTTCTGGCGGAAGTGCGAGAGGCCGCCGGCGGAGACGCCGATATTCACGTTCTGGAACTCGCCGCGGCGAGCCCTCTTGAAGTGAACGCTCTGCAGCGCGCATCAACCATCGTGATTCAAAAAAGTCTCCGCGAAGGGTTCGGACTTACGGTTACGGAAGCGTTATGGAAAAAGAAACCCGTCGTCGCGTCAGCGGTAGGAGGAATTCCATTACAGGTGATTCACAAGCACACCGGTTTGCTGGCGCACTCCGTCGAAGGCACCGCGTATCAGATCCGTTTCTTGCTTTCACATCCCGAAATCGCGCGCCGCATGGGCCAGCAAGGTCACGAACACGTGCGTGAAAACTTTCTCATCACTGGGAATCTGAAGCGCTATCTGACATTGTTCCTGCATCTGACCGGCGTCTAACGCGCGACAGTCATGGAGCGCGTTGCTCGTCCTCACGTCGCCACGGATTATTCCGGATAGTACCCTTCGCGCGCTCTAATCTTGAACGCTCCGGAAGCTCGAATCTTGACGTCGATGCTGCGCCACTCTTGTCCTTCGGCGGGCGCGGGCTGGAACAGGAAAAAATAGCCGTGTTGCAGGTCTTGAGAAATTCTCTCGAAAACGGCTCGCACTTCGGCGGCATTGTGAATCGCGAACGCGCTCCCGCCGGTCGCCCGCGACACGTCGGCGAGCTGTTTGAGCAATTCAGGATGACTCAAAGCCTCGCCTTGCGCGATGGTGTACACCGGAATGCCGGCGCCTTTGGCGCGCTGGATCGCGGCCTGCGCGGTAAGCGTGCTCGAATTGTCGTCTCCATCGGTGAACACGATGATTACCTTCTTCCCAGTCCGTCCCGACAGGTCCCGATTCACGCGCACCAGAGCGTCGTAGAGCGCAGTCTCGCCCATCGGCTCCGTGCGGAGAATGGCGCGCTTAGCCGCGAGCTTATCGGTGGTGAACGCTTGCAGCGCGGTGACGCGATCGTTGAAACTGTACACGGCTACGGAATCGGCGGGCCGCAAATCGGAAATCAGTTTCATTGCCGCATTTTTGACGGACGGAAGCGCTGCCTCCATGCTGGCCGTCGTGTCGAGCAAGAGTGCGACCGATACCTCTGCTGAACGCGATTCGAATCCCACCATCGGCTGCGCTTTCCCTTGTTCGAAAATGGTGAACTGATCCTGCACCAGGTCGTCGACGTAGCGGCCGCGGGAATCGGTTACCGTCGCGTACACTTCGACCAGCCGGCCTTGACTGCGGAACACCGCCTCCGCGGCGGCGCTCGGCTCCAGTTCCGTTTGCGTGGGAAGCACCGGCGCAGAGTCTCCCACCACGATCGGACCGGCATCCTCGATCACCGGACTTGCTGTGGCAAGCTTTGCCGCAATTTCGGCGAAACCCGCGAATCCACCGCTGAAATGCGAACCGGGGGCTTGATTCGACCGGTCCAGTCGCGACGGCGCGAACAAGGTTTCGCCGCCTGCAAACCGGTGCTTGCTCAATAGCATCGGGTCCGAGCTAACCAGCAGTCCGTCCGGATCGAGCGTGGCGGCGTAAATCATCCCACTCAGGGCCGCGGCGGCTTTCGCGGGATCGTCGAGCCGAGGCACGTTCTGCATCGTCATAATGCGATCAAACGCGACTCGGCGCGCCGGCGTGAAACGCAATAATTCCTGGCCTCCCAGCGCGCGCGCCAGCTCGATCGCCTTCGCATTGTGGCCGCTCGAAGCCAGATCCTCGCAAACACGCCGGAACGCCTTAGCGCTCTCCACCGCGTCGAGAGCCCCTGTCTTGCCGCCGCGCTCGATCAACTCGACCAGCGAGTACCACTCCGCGAGCACCGTGTTCTGTGTTTCTCTCGGCAGCTTGCCAGCCGCTTGCGTGAAAACCGCCAGAGCTTCCAATTCTGCCGATCCGATCCATTTCAACTGCTCGAAATAAGAAAACAACGGCTGCCATTGCGCGTCGAACTGCGCCAGCAGCGCTGCCGATTTCAGATCGAATGGACTGCCGCGGCGCTGTTCCAGCCCGGCAGCATGCAGCAGCGCTTTCAAAGCCGGCAGCTTCAATAGCGTCTCGTCGTCGGCGTTCGGCGCGTTGGTCCATGCGCTGCGTCCACCCGGGAATCGCACATTCCCGGCAGAATCGAGCGGAAGGTCCTGCAGCAAACGAGTGCGCCACCGCTCCTCCGGGACGATCCGGCTCCAGCGCGGCTCCCCGGAGTCCCGATACCACGCGTAGATCCGTTCCGCGCGTTGCGGAGTCGCGGTGAAGTAGCGCTGATGCGCGGAATCGGCCTGTGAAAGCGTATAGTAGAACGCCGCGAGCGCCCCCTCATCACGTTCCAGCAGCGCCCGGAAGAATGCGCCGGGCTTACGCGGACTCACGCCCGTCAGCTTCTGCCATGCGTCTTCCGCGCCCGGCGTCGCGACCCCATCGGCGAACATCGCGAACGCTTCGGCGTACCGCGCCAGCGGGTCCGCCAGTTTCTCGACCAATACCTGCAACCCGATTCCCGATAAAACGGCCGCCGCTGCTTCCGCGCTCATGGCATGCAATCCGGCACAAGTTTTGCCGAGCCGGAAATCGCGAGCGAACGCCTCCGCCATGCCACCGGGGTAGGAGGGCAGATCCTTGATCAAAGAAGCCCACGCATCTCCACCCGCGAGCCGGGCGTTTTCCGAAGGAATCTGTATCGGGAAACTGCGGCCTGCCTCGAGCGCTTCCTGAAGCGCGACTGGATCGATGCCCAGCGCCGCGGCAAACTGCTGGCGGCGCACATCGCCAGGAGCGTCGCCGAGTTCGAGAGTGTCTTTCCCTATCCTCCAGCCCAAAAGGCCGAGTACGCGTTCGGTATTCTTTCGATGCGCGTCGTCGAGTGACAACGTGATCTCCGTAGCGGCCCCGCGCCGTTCTCCGGAACGCCCCAATTCCACCATCGTCGCCATGTAGGCGGTGAGCCTGGAATGATATCCGGGAATCCCGGAAGATAGCCCCGGCGAGCTCTCGCGAACCAGCGCGCTGCAGTAGGAAGCGAAGAAATCGGCGGAGGACGACGTCACACCCGAATTTGCGATCGCGCCCAGCGCCTTCATTCCGCCCGGTACCCAAGCCTCGCCCATCGTGGACGGCTGGAGCCGCGCGACCACCTGCTTCATCTCCGCGGCGAGATCGGTCGACTGCGGCGTACCCAAATGCTCCAGGCGATTCCGCACATCCGCGGCGTCCGCCGCGCGCGGAGCTTGCGTGATGTAGCGCTGTAAGTGTTCGCGTGCGCCATCCAGGTTCCGCTGGGCTTCTAGAATCAGGCCGAGAATATATTCAGCTCGCGGCAAATCGCGATTCTTGTCGCTGCGAATGCATTCTTCCGCACTCGCCTCCGCCTGGTCCAGGTTGCGCAAATAATACTGCGCGATCGCGCGCTGAATGTGCGCCTCCGGATAACGCTTCTTCGTATCCGCTGCGATCAACGCATCCGTGGTTTTCAGCGCTCCGGTCCAATCTTGTGCCATGACGTCCAGACGCGCGAGCATCATCTGAGCCATCAGCAATTTCGGATTCAACTCGATGGCCCGGTGCTCCGCCTCGCGGGCCTTGCCGACATCGCCGAGCTGCTCGGAGACGATCCCCAGCGCGTGCCACGCCTCCGCGAATCGCGGGTGTATTTTTACCGCCACCCGGAGTTGAAAATCCGCTTGCTCCCAATTGCGCGATTGAATCTCCCGGGCCGCCTTCAGCCACGCGTTCGCAGCTTCCCGCGGGATCTTCGTGTGTGTAAACAAATCGAAGCTCTGCTGCTCGCTGCGATTGATTAGAACGATCGCGGGAAGGTTCGGATCGCTGAACCATTTCCAGTCGGAGATGTCGACGCTGGTGGAATAATACGTCTTAACCGATGCGCGCAGAACGCAGGTCCGGGCCCACGACATGACCGAGAAACCGTCGCTGGGCAGGCGAAAATAATATTCGCCTTTTGCGTTTGTAATGGATTCGCGGATCGGATCGGGGCTGTCGATACACACCCGCTCAATCGTCACCGGCTTCCCCGGCGGCGATCCGTCCTCCAGCGTGACTTTGCCGTGAAGAAAGAGGTCCGCCGCGGCCGCGGTCTGAAGACCGGCGCAGAGGAGCAGCCCTATCCACCCCATTCGCACGTTTGTCATCTTAACCCGTTAACTCGCTCCACCCAGACCAACCGGACTATGGAGCCGTTGCAGCCCACCGTAGATACTTCACAATCTCACCGAGTTCCGGATCACTATAAGCGCTGACCGCATTGCGATGTTCCCAGGCGCTGCCGTCGGTTAGCTTGACGGCATTAGGTGTGAACGTCCGCAAAACCGGCAGGGGAGAACTCAAGTCGAAAACTCGAACGCGTCGTTCCGACCGCTCGGCGAGGAAGGCCGGAAACGCCGTTTCGCCAACCGGCTGCGCCGTCATCACATGACGAACTGCTACTGCCCGCAAATCCGCGGGAACCACTGCGGTTTTCAAGTCGGACGCGACCGGCGATCCGCGCTTTTCCAGTTCGTGGCACCTGCCGCAACCTCCCATGCGAACCGCATCGAAGAACAGCGTCTGGCCGGGCCGGACTTCCGCCGGGATCAAGCGGATCAGCGGTAACTGACGGCCCGTCGGGGGAGGCGTCGCCTGCATCGTCATCAGGTAACTCACAACTGCGTTGATGTCGTCTGCCGGGAGTTGAGCGCCGAACGCGGGCATCCCTTTGTCGGCGATTCCGTTGAACACGGTGTTGTAGAGCTCTCGGGAAGTGAAGGTGCGGCCGGCCAATTTCGGCGCCCGGCCCGCCGTTCCGTTGGGACCGTGGCAATACGCGACGCTGCAACTGGCTTGGAACACTTTCTCGCCACGAAGGACCCCGGCATCCTGCGCGCAAAGCGGAAGCGCGGCCGAAAGGAGCACAAGCGCCCGCATCACTTTACCCCCACGCTCTCCGGTAGTTTGAAAACGAAGAGAGCGGACCCGGGACGCGCAGCCGGAGCATCGGGAAACAAACCTTTGTGAGCGCCGCCGACCAGCGAACCCCATCCCGTCGGCGTCGCGATGTATTGGCGGCCGCCGATCGAATAACTGATCGCCGAGCCTCGATGCCCTCCACCGGTTTGAAAACTCCACAGCCGCGCTCCAGTGCGCGCATCCAGCGCGAAGAAATTTCCCTCCGGATCGCCGGTGAAAACCAAACCACCGTCGGTGGTCAGGATCGACGCCATGATCCAAGTTGTGACGGGAACGCTCCATTTTCGCTGGCCCGTCGCGGCGTCGAACGCGGCGATGTAGCCTTCAACCTTGCCGCCCGGAGGAGGCTTCATGAACCAGTTGCCGCCCGTGAATGGACTGCCTTCGGCCACCTCTTCGTCGCGCGCGACCAGGTCGTTGCAAAGTTCCTGGACAGGAAGGTACAGCATCCCTGTGTTTGGCGAATACGCGCCTTGATTCCAATTCTTGGCGCCCACCACGCTCGGGCAAATCAACTTGGATTTACCGACTTCCGGTTCCACGCGCCCGGCCAGTTTACCGGTTTCGGTGATTCCGGCCACCCAGTTGATGTTTTTCGAAAAGGGCCAGGCTTTCAGAAACTCGCCCGTGACGCGGTCCAGCATCCAGATGTACCCGCCTTTGGTCGGATGCAGCATCACTTTACGGGTTCGCCCCCCGAAGGGAAGGTCCACCAGGATTTGCTCGAACGCTGCGTCGAAATCCCACACGTCGTAGGGAACTTCCTGGAAATGCCACTTGAGTTTTCCCGTGTCCGGATCGAGCGCGACAATGCTGGCAGTGTACAGGTTGTCTCCTTTTCGATTCGATCCGTTCAGATCGGAAGAAGCGTTGCCCACACCCCAATACAGAAGGTTCAGCTCCGGATCGAACGAACCGGTCATCCACGTGGAACCGCCGCCGAACTTCCAAGTCTCGCCCTTCCATGTCTCGTGGCCTGCCTCGCCGGGACCAGGAATGGTATAGAAGCGCCACCGCAGACGTCCGGTCTTGGCGTCGAACGCGGTCAGATAGCCGCGATGCGCCGAGTCCCCTCCGGTTACGCCCGCGATGACGATGTCTTTGATCGCCAGCGGTGCGCCGGTGGTATTGCAGCCGCACTGGCGCCAATCTTCGATGTTTACTTTCCAGACTTCCGCGCCGGTTTTTTGATCGAGCGCGATCAGATGATTGTCGGGCGTCCCCAGAAAAACCAGGCCGTGCGCGACGGCTACACCCCGATTCTGCTTTCCGTAGGCCAGCGCTCGCACATCGCCGGGAAACGTGTAGTGATATTCCCAGATCAAGCGCCCGGTCGCCCCGTCAAGTGCGAACGCCCAGCTACTCGATGTGGAAAGATACACCACGCCGTCGACCACGATCGGTGTGGCTTGGAGGCCATTCTCGTAGTCGCCAGTCTGGAAGACCCAGGCAGGCGCAAGGTTCGCGACGTTGCCCGTGTCGATCTGCTTGAGCGCGCTGTGGCGCCAGGCCGCATACGTTCCTCCGTAGCTGGGCCAGTCGCTGTGGGTTGCCCCATCGCCTGCAAGCAACAGTTTCGACAGCATCACCAGAGCGAGAACACGGCCAACCGGCATATGTGCACTCCTGTTCACGCTAGTCTATCTCACCTCGGCTTCCGGAACGCTACCTTAGATTGATGTCGGTGATTCGCTCGGCATACCTCACTTGCGCTGTGTTGGCGGGCACTCTGGTGGTGACGATGACCGAGGCGCTGAGCGCGATTCACGCGTTGACGCGAACCGGCGCGATTGCCGTGATGGTCGCGATCGCGGTGACTGCCGCTGTGGTAATTTACCGCAACCGTCCGCAATTTTCCTGGAACATCGGGTGGATCGACGCTGGATTGATCGCCGGCATCGCCGCAGTTCTTGGGATTATCGCGTTCCTTGCGATCCTGAGTCCGCCCAACAGTGCGGACGCGATGGCGTACCACATGCCCCGAGTCCTCTACTGGGCGCAGCAGCGCAGCGTCGCGTTCTTTGCGACGCCGTATCTCAACCAGATCATGCTGCAACCCTTCGCCGAGTATTTCATGCTGCATCTGTACCTGCTCGCGGGCGGAGACCGTCTGGTGAACCTGGTCCAGTGGTTCGGATGCGTGACGTCGGTGATCGGTGTTTCCCTGATCGCGATGCATTTCGGTGCAACCCGGCGCGGGCAAATTCTTGCTGCACTGTTTTGCGCGACGCTGCCGAACGGCATCCTGCAAGCCTCCGGAGCCAAGAACGATTACTTGCTATCGGCGTGGCTGGTGGCGGCGGTCTGGTTTCTGCTGGAAGGTGAGAGCCCGATCCTGGCGGGACTCGCGCTGGGTCTCGCGATCGGCACGAAGGCGACCGCCTACATCTACGCTCCAGCGCTGTTGGTCGCGGTTCTCATCTTGACGCGATGGAGCGTTCGATCTTTGGCCATCGTCGCGGCGTGCGCACTCACCTTGAGCCTTCCGCAATTCGCCCGCAACATGGATTTGAGTGGTTCGCCGCTCGGATTCGATTCCGCCCACGGCGATGGAAGATTCCGCTGGCGCAATGAGAACTTCGGATGGAAGCAGACTGCGTCGAACGTAATCCGCAACTCCACCGAACAACTTGGCGCCCGCAGCGAGCGATGGAATCGGTGGCTCTACACCACTGCAGTGTCGCTACATCATCGCATGGGGATAGATGTCAACGATCCCGCGACGACCTGGCTTTGGGCCGAATATCGTGCCCCGCGCAACACCAATCAGGAGGCCGACGCCGGCAATCGCTGGCATGTGCTGATCCTGGCCGTGTGCTTCGCGATCCTGCCATGGCGATCGCGACGGCTGCTGCTGTACGCTTCGTCCCTGGTCGCCGGGTTCGTCTTGTTATGTTTCTATCTCAAATGGCAGCCGTTCATGGCGCGGATGTTTTTGCCGCTGTTTGTGCTCGCGTCACCAGTCGCCGGGATTCTGGGCGAGCAGATCCGCCCCGCGATTCTTCAGTTCGCGCTGTGCGTGTTTCTTCTCAACAACGCGCGACCATATCTGTTCGAAAACTGGGTGCGTCCGCTCAAAGGCCCGCGCAGTGTGCTGCACACCTCGCGCGACGAAAACTATTTCGCCGATATGACCCAGTGGAACAATCGGGAAACGTATTTTCAGGCTGTGGACGCGCTCCGCAAGCTGGATTGTCCTACCCTCGGCATCGACATCAACAATCTTCAGTTGGTGTATCCCATCCAAGCGCTGCTTCGGGAACGGAATCCAGCGATTCGGTTCATCTATACCGGCGTTTCGAATCCGTCGGCGAAATATGATCGAACAGAGAGACCGAGCGCGATCCTTTGTCTCGATTGTGCCGGCGACACATCGCGAATCGAGCACTATCGCCAGTTCGGTGCGCCGCGCCAGGTCGGCAAATTTCTGCTGTTTGCGCCATCGACGGAATAAGATTGGGTAAGTGAGTCAAGGGATTCGCTTCTATACAAAGCGCGCGCTCGCAGTCGCCGTTCTGCTCGCGGCACTACTGTGGACCGCCGATTGGCTACTCCTCTGGAATAGACCTGCGGAAGACGGCGCGCGCTTTGGAGAGGTGGAAGTGCACTATCGCTTCGCGGTCCATCTGAAGAACAAGCAGATCGAGCAGCTTTCTGAAAAGCCAAAAATGGAACAGTGCGTTCATTCCATGTTTCCGCACTTCAATGAAACACCGTGTTGGTACCTACTGCGGCATACCGAACAGCTTCAGGAACTGGACGGCGGCCAGTGGCGTTTCTTCCGCGGCGAGTAGGCCCTACTGTTTTCCTTGAGCTGCAGCCGAAGGACCGTTTACTTTCGCTTTCAACGCAGCCCACTTCGCCATCAGCGCAGTGTACGCGGCTTGCTGCTGGTTGCAGGCTTGGATTTGTACCGCGGTGGGTGCCATCTCGGACGCCTGCATGCCCATGACGGCGCCGACCATCTGGCCTCCGATGTTCGCCAGATTCGGCGACGGGGTAGACTCCGGCGCACCGCCGCCACCGCCTCGACCTCCAGCCGTTTCGACCGGTGCAATTTCATCCAGTTCCTTGACCAGCGCGTCATTGGACGCCGATTGCGGACGAGCCTTGACCTTCTCCACTATCGCGCGCGCATCTTTATAGGCAGCGGCTGCGTTTCTGGCGTTGGTTTCCATCTGCGTAGTGAGCGTGAAAATCTGTTGCACGTCGGGCGTGATCTTCACTCGCGGATCCATCTTGATCGTGATCGGCTGCGTCAGGCTCTTGCCGTTTACGGTCAGGCGAGCTGTATACACGCCGGGCGCGACCCACGGCGAGTTGATCGATGGATACGTGCGATGCGGGACCGCCCCGTTGGCTCCTCCGCCACCACCGCCGCGACCGCCGCCACCCGAGCCAGGGATCGGATCGTAATGCATATCCCAGGTAAATCGATGCATGCCCGCCGTAGTCTTCAACACCTGCGGCAGTGCGGGCCAATATAGGGGAAGCGCGCAATCCGGTGCAGTCGGCGTCTGCTGGCAAAGTTTGTTGTAGGCCACAGGATCGATCGCCGGATCGGGGTTGCGCACAGGATCACCGCTCGAATAGGTTCGAATCACTTTGCCCGTGGTGTCGAGAAACTCCAACTTCGCTTCGCCGGCGGCGGACGGCAGATAATAATCGACCATCGCGCCGTTCGGTGGATTTTCGCCGGCCGGCAATTCGGGCGGCCATGGCGTTGGATCGTTGGTGCCGAAGCGAATACGGATACCGGTCGCGGGCTTGAACAAATAGGCGTCGGACGCCGCGGCAGCCTCGGCTGCCTGACGCAGTGGGGTCAGGTTATCCAGAATCCAGAAGCCGCGGCCGTGCGTGCCGGCGACCAGATCGGAACACAGACACGAAGCGTCATCCTTCAATTCGATGTCGCGCACCGAGATCGCGGGCATATTGAGCCGCAGCGAATGCCAATGGTCGCCATCGTCGAAAGACACCCAGACTTGCGTATCGGTCGCGGCGTACAGCAGACCCTTCTTGTGTGGATCTTCACGAATGGAATTGGCGACCGCGCCGCCCGCGATGCCCGCGTTGATTTCCGTCCAAGATTTTCCGCCATCGTGCGTGCGCCAGAAATGCGGATTCATGTCGTCGAGCCGCAATGTATTGGCAGCGGCATACGCGGTCTTCGTGTCGAAGTGACCAGCTTCCATATTGAAGATACGCGTCCACGGTTTGATCTGCGATGGCGTAACGTTGGTCCACTTCACTCCGCCGTCTGTCGTGACTTGAAGGAGTCCGTCGCCGGTCCCGGCCCACAGCACCTTGACGTCGATCGGCGACGGCGCGAGCGCCGTGATCGTTCCTAACGCCGACGCCGTCACAGTGGACGCATATTTTCCAGCATTCGCTGGAACATCCCACGTCTGGCGCGTCAGATCGCCGCTGATCGCGGTCCAGCTATGACCTCCGTTGATGGTCTTCCACACACCGGATGTCGCATAGAAAAGAACATTCGGATCTTTTGGCGACCAGATCAGCGGCTGTGTGCGAACCGTGCGCGCGGGCGGCGCACCTGCAGGCGCGGGCTCACCACCGCGTCCTCCGCCCGGAGGTCCGACCGCGGCTTTCTGGCCGGTGCGGCGATCGTAGACACTCACTTTTCCGCCGTAAACCAATTCCGGATTCTTCGGATCGGGAGCAGCCTCGCCATATTCTTCGATCCCCACCGGATGCCAGTCGTGGAACGTGATCTCGCCGTCCATGCCGCGGCTGTCGACGCACGCCGAGCCGGAATCCTGCTGGCCGCTGCACAAGCGATACGGGAACGCATTGTCGGCCGTCACGTGATACATCGCGGCCGTGGGCTGGTTATACCAGTTGCTCCAGGATTCGCCGCGATTCGCGGAAACCACGCCGCCTTGATCGCTGACCAGCAAAATGATGTCCGGGATATTTGGATTCACCCAGCTCTTCTGATAGTCATCGCCACCGGGTGCGCCTCGAACTGCGGACCAAGTGAGGCCGCCGTCCTCGGTCCGCCAGAAAACGGTGGAGCAGCTATACACGACGTTTTCATTCTTGGGATCGACCGTGATCGTGGCCAGGTCGCCGCCGCCAATGCGTCCCAACGGCCGATTATCGGGAGGATGGCGCTGCGAGCCTGTCTCGGCGACGCGCGGATCGTCCGTGGCGAGAATCCAATGTTCGCCGCCGTCCGTGCTCTTGTAAAACCCGATCCCGCCGCCCGCGCCACCGCCGCGCCCGCCGCGTCCACCCGGTTGCGCCAATGCCGGGGACGCAATCATCGCGTACAAGACTTTCGTGTTGCTGGGCGCGATGGCCAGGTTCGCTTCGATGATCGGCGGCAGCCCGGCAGTCAGTTGCTTCCAATGCGAGCCGCCGTCGGTGGATTTGAAAATTCCCCCGTCCGTACCGCCGAATGCGCCGTTTTCGTAGAAGCCTTGCTGTTGCTGCCACAGGGCGGCATAAACAGTGTTGGAATCCTTCGGATCCAGCAGCACGTCGTTACCGCTGGTGTAGTTGTCCTTAAATAAAACTTTTTCAAACGTGGCGCCGCCGTCGGTCGAGCGGAAGATTCCACGCTCGGAATTCGGACCGTAAGGATGACCGAGCGCCGCGACAAACAACCGGTTCGGATTGCGCGGGTCCACTTCGATGTTGGCGATCATCAGCGAATCGCGAAGGCCCAGATGCGTCCACGTTTTCCCCGCGTCGGTCGACTTGTACATCCCATCGCCCGTCGCAAGATCGGGCCGGATGATGCCAGCGCCGCTGCCGACATAAATAATGTTGGGATTCGACTGAGCCACCGCAATCGCGCCGATCGAGCCGGTCGGCTGGTTATCGAACAGCGGCGTCCAGGTGGAGCCGAAATCGGTGGAGCGCCACACCCCTCCGTTGTCGAAGCCGATGTAAAACAAGTTCGGCTGGCTGGGAACACCGGCCAGCGCCCGCGCGCGCCCAGCTCGCGGTGGCCCGATGGATCGCCAATGCATCTCTGAATACAGTCTGCTGTCGATGGACTGGGCCGGCGTCAGGGCAGCCGCGAAGAAGGTCAAGAATGTTGCGCGCAGAATGGACAAGGTGATCTCCTGAACCTCACGAGTTTACCCGATTCGGATCGTGGCTCGCCGTGGTTCGAGTAGAATCACCCCTCGCTACTGAATCGTGACGCTTTTCACGACGCCCAGGAAAGCCGTAAAAGCGCCGAAGTCGACCTGGCCGCCACCTACTAAATTCGGAGTGAGCGTCGTCGCGGTGGACGATTGTGCGGACGTCATTCCAGCGACGCCCGGAGCAGCCGCAATGGATATTTGACCGACTGCCGAACTCGATCCTGCCGTTACCGCTGGCATATACGCTAGCGCGGCTGCCGGAATAGAGAGTGTGCCAGAGCTTCCCGGAACCGCGCACGTGACCACTACCTGGTGTGTCGACGAGCCAAGTATTGTGCCGTTGAGTTGCACCACAACCGTATCGAACCCGCTGCCGGTCCAGTTCAAAGTGAACGGCTTGCTGCGATCGACGACGGTACTCAGATTGGTGAGGTTGAAACTGTTTGGCAGCGTCGCCGTCGCGGTGAACGGGCCCACCTGGGTGCCTCCCGTGCCCGTCAATCTGTAGGTGCCGCCATTCACCAATGTTCCGGCAGGCAGTGTGGTCGAATACACCGGTCCCACGACACCCGGGATCGCCGGCACAATTGTGCCGGCAGTTGCGCCGGGACCGGTCAGAGTAAGTTTTGTCCCGGCATCCAGAAGCGCATCCGGAGCGACCGGAAAATCCCCGGCGTAGGTTATGTCGAGCACCGTGCAAGGCCCGAACTTGGGACCAGAGTAGGGCAGGATCCACTTAGCTGCGCTGTACAGGTTGAACGGTCCACCGACGATTTCCACCGCGCCGGTGTCAAGTGCAAACTTGCCGACCGTCATTCCGGCGAAAACGATGTTCCCACCCGCGTCCAGCTTAGCGAGGGTGGCTGGGCTGTATCCTGCACTAGAGCACACCGTCTGACCGGCCGCCGCGATGGCGAGACTGGTCACGTTGCTCAATTCTCCGCCGGCACTGACTTGCAGCATCGCGAAACAATCCAGGTCGATATCGGATGGCAAGGTGAAGACGATCACCCATAACCCGGGATAACCTGCAACGGCGCCCGAGTAAAGCGGTGTGATCACCCGGCTTCCGAGCATGACCTTGAAATTTCCCGCAGCCGTCTGGTCGCCGGAAGTGCCGCCCGTATCGTTGGCCGAATCGGCGCCTCCGCCGGTGCCCCACAGCGAAACCGTATCTCCCGGATGAGCGGGCGTCAGGATGTAGTGGTAACCTCCAGCGTCCACCGCATTGCTGGTGTAGCGAACCAGGCTTATGCCGCCGTTCACGTTGTTGATGGTGGCCTGCGCGGGACCCGTCCCCAAACCATTGGCGGTCGCGATCCCCATGCTGCGCGCCACCACCGTGACGTTCTGCGGTGCGCTGGTTTGTTGGTTGTAGGTGACTCGCACAGCGTAAGTGCCGGGAGCGATCGAAGAAGGAATCAGCCCGCCGACTTGCGTCGCCAGCGTGTACCAGATGGATGCATTGACCACAGCCCCGCCCGCCACCGGCGTAAACGTGACCGAGGTGCCGGCGAGCGAAGGAGCATAATTCGTCCCGGTGACCTGCGCGAGCGACGCTGGTCCCAGGTTCTTTCCATAGATCACCCACACCACGCCCGGCGCGAGCTTGGCTTGATCCCCGCTGGTGTTCAGGACTCTTCCGCTGTCAATCGACGGCTGTGCGCCAAGTTGACAACCCATCGTGAACGCCATCCCAATCAGCGATCTCGTTTTGATTTTATGCAAGATCTCCTCCAGGTTGCCGGTCGGGATGGCGGGAGCCACCCTTCAATCCACAATACGGAAAACGCGTGGAAGAACCGTCATCCTTTAGCGCTTCGCGCTCAGTTGTCGTTGGGCCAGAAAAGTATTCTGGCATTCCATGCCAGCCGAGCGGATTTCTTTGAACTCGGGCGTGGTTCGCAGACTTGCGAAGAGCGGATCGGAGTCGATCGCCGGATAGGAGCAATAGCCCCCCTGGATCGCTTGTTTCAGCATGCGCAAAGCGGCATCGATCTGGCCGACGTAGGCGAGGTGGGCCGCGGAGAAATAATTTATCTCGGGATCGGGTTTGGGCTGCACTGTGCGCGCCAGTGCGGCGATTTCGCTGACCGGCTGGTGCCGTAGGAAAGCCATCAGCATGTCGTAGCCAGCCCACTGTGGGACCCGAGCTGGGTTGATTGCGAGAGCTTCCTTCTCCTTGCCTTGACGCAGAAGAACGTCGATCGAAACCCCTTTTGCGACCTCCGAACCAGGATCGAGATGCAGATAATCCATGGCCCGCCGATAGTCCCTGAGGAGCATAAACGTAACCCCGCAAGACCGCGCCCCGGCATCCTGCGCGTCGATCAGAACCGACGCCTCGCACTCCCGCGCCGATTCTTCTAGTAATCCGGCGTCGCGCAGGATCCAGCTCAACAGGAAGTGCAGTCGGGCGCTGTCAGGCCGCCGGCGAAGTAGATCCTGGATCCCTCGATAGGCTTCGCCTTTGGTCATGCCACCGTTTTCGGCTCTCATGTTCGACCAGCTGGCGATATACAGGATGTCGGCCCGGAAAATAACGTTTTCGGGATCCAGCGCGACGATCCGATCCGCAAGGGCGCGCCACCGTTCTATCGCTGCTTGGCCGCCGTTCTTAAACCACCCGTCTTCTGCGTACCGCCCGGCGAGAGCTTCCCACGCCGGGGCATACCCCGGATCGAGCGCCACCGATCGGTTCAACATTTCAATCGCCTGCTTTGTGGGTATGGGGTCGCTCGACATATCGCCCGCCACCGCCTTGGCGCGGAGGTACAAGTTGTACGCCTCTTCATTCTTCGGCTTGGGTGGACTGTCGGTCACAAAATCCGGGACTCCCAGCACCGGAGCCAGCGCTCTTCGCGTCTTGGCCGCGATCTGCGACTGCATTGCCACCATATTCTGAACCGGAACGTCAAAAACCTCCTGCCATAGCTGGCGATAGCTCTCCACATCGGTCACCGCCATCGTGATTTGGACCTGCTCACCCGCCTTCAGGAAATGACCGCTGACGATGCTATCGACACCCAGTTCGCGTCCCGCCTTTTGCAGGTCTGGATTTGGCGCCGAATACTTGGCGGCCGCTGCCGGAGGCCGGATCGAAAGAGAACGCGCGTAGCCCAGCGTACCCGAAATCTCATTCGCCAAAGCGTACCGGAGAAAGTCGACGCTGTGGTCGTTTCCGCTGTTCTCGAACGGAAGAACCGCTACCGTCTTGGCTCTTGGCTTCACCTGCGGACCCTTCCCCGATAAGCGCCAGGACGATGATATGGCTATGATGACCAGCGCCACCATCGCGCCCGTCACCGAAACCATTTGCCAGTTCCGATGGAAGAACTTGCCCAATGTGTACGGCAGGGAATCCGCCCGCGCTTCCAGCGGCTCATGATCCAAGTAGCGATTCACATCGTTAACCAGAGCTTCCGCAGACGGGTAGCGACGCTTTGGATCTCTGTGCATCGCCGTCAGGCACAGAGCATTCAGGTCGGTCCACGCCGTCCTGACGCCGGTCCGCGCCGCAGCCATTGACGGTTTCGCCGGCTCGGTGGTCGTGATCATCGCCGCCGCTTCCGCCGAGGTTTTATGCGAAAGATCAAAGGGCAGCTTCCCGGTCAGCAATTCGTACAGAATCACACCCAGCGAGTACACATCCGTGCGAGCGCTCACCGGTTCGCCGCGAAGCTGTTCAGGCGACGCATACGCGGGCGTCATCGGACGGAAAGCGGTGCGCGTCCGATCCACCGGCTGGCCTTGAGGATCCAGCTGCTTGGCGATTCCAAAATCGAGCAATCGTACCGTGCCGTCATTCTTCACCAGAATGTTGGAAGGCTTCAGGTCGCGATGAATGACGCCACGCTCGTGCGCGTACTGGACGGCTTCGCACACCGCGCGCAGCAGCTTGAGCCGGTCTTCCACCGGGCAGTGGTTCCGGCTGCAATACTCCGTGAGCGTAACGCCCTCGACGTACTCCATCACGAACCAGGGCGTCCCGTCCGGCAGCGTGCTCGCGTCGTACAATCGCGCGATGCCGGGATGATTGAGTTGCGCCAGGGTCCGCTGTTCCGTCGCGAAGCGTTCGCGCCGCACCGGCGAGAGCCAGGCGTCGCGCAGAATCTTGATCGCCACCAGATTGCCCAGATCGTTCCGCTCGGCCAGATACACCACGCCCATCCCGCCCTCGCCCAGCATCCTCTTGATGCGGTACGGCCCGAACTGTTTGAACGAAGCCGAATACTCAGCGCCCAGTACATCGTTCGCGACCTGGGAGACATCGCGGTCCAGCAGCGAGACGCGGGAATCTTCTTCCAGCATGGCGACGACGGCGCCGCGCAGCTCGCCATCCTCACCGCAAGCTTCGCTCAAGAACTCCTGCCGCTCGGATTCGGGACGATCGGCAGCGCTATGAAACAGCGACTGAACCCGGTCCCAGCGCGCAGCGTCCATCACGCACCTCGCAGCTCATGCGCCAGCCAGGCCCTGGCAGCGCGCCAGTCCCGCAGCACGGTTGCTTCGGACACCTCGAGCAATTGGGCGATCTCCGGAATTTCAAGCCCTCCGAAGAAGCGGCTTTCCACCATCATGGCCTGCCGCGGGTTCATGCGTTCCAGTTCTTCGAGGACGCCATCCAGCGCGATCAATTCGTCGATGACGAAGGTCGTCTTGGAAGGAAATGTCTCCAGGGTTACGAACACCGCTTCGCTACCCGAGCCGCGCTTCTGCGTGTTCCGGCGGCGTGCAGCCTCGATCAGGACCTGCCGCATCGCCCGAGCAGCGATCCGCTTGAAATGCAATTCCGACGTCGCGGTCAGAGCCGCGGAACCGGCCATCTTGAGCCATGCCTCGTTGACGAGCGCTGTCGGATTCAGGGTAGCGCCCGGATCGCGGCCCTTCACCGCTGAGGCCAGGCGGCGGAGTTCCTCATACGTGGCCGCGAACAAGTCATCCAGCTCGCGGCGATGGTCCAGTCCGTTGGTCATGTGAAGCAACCTGTTTCTTAACCCGCGTGACGGTTCTTGCGCCCATCCGCGCACCGTGTAATGACCCCTAGGTCGAGATGCTATCACCCGGCGCCTCCCGGAAGCAAATCCGCGGGACGTATTTCATTTTCTTAGAAGGAAAGCATTTGTACTACGGCGGCTCCACCACACAAAAGGGTGTGTTTCCTGCGGTCCAACACTAAAAAGCATGGGGGGCGGACCCCCTGGTCCGCGCGCGATCCCCCGATCGCGCTCAAACGTGCAACTCTATTTCCCCCGTCTTCAGCAACTTCCCACTTCCGTGCGACCGCAATTCGCAGACCCCGCCCTACCCTAAGCTCAGAACGGTTTGGCGCTCTCATCGGCTTCCAGATCTACCGCGCGGCGGCGAAGTTCTCTGAGATTCTCCCATCGCAACGTGACATGCAGCTAGCTTTTAGTGTGACGATGAGCGAGCGCCTTCTGCGTTAGTTTGTGGCGAGCAGTCGCACGTGATTGTGG
>Ga0210403_10000088_pt1 | contig 101087 bp, 95 predicted proteins | sample IncBWC19MmetaG_FD_150863 | JGI IMG/M metagenome (GOLD analysis project Ga0210403, IMG submission 150863) | Forest soil microbial communities from Barre Woods Harvard Forest LTER site, Petersham, Massachusetts, United States - Inc-BW-C-19-M | ecosystem: Environmental > Terrestrial > Soil >...
AGCTCTATCCCCTCATCCTGAGGGCTTGCGAAGCAAGCGTCTCGAAGGATGAGGCCGATATCGGGGCCTCATGGTTCGAGACGGCGCATTCGCGCCTCCTCACCATGAGGGTTTTTGACGCAGTAGGACTAACCCACCCTACCGATCTTCGCACCAGCTCACGCCGCCTTCGTGCCGAGCTGCCCGGCTTCCCAGCCCAGCATCGCCTGCTTGCGGGTGATGCCCCAGTGATAGCCGGTGAGCTTGCCGTCCTTGCCGAGCGCGCGATGGCAGGGCACCACGAACGACACCGGGTTCTTGCCGACCGCCGCGCCAACTGCGCGCGACGCCTTCGGGCTTTGGATATTGCAGGCGATATCCGAGTAGGAGACCGCGCGGCCCATCGGGATCTTCAGCAACGTTTCCCACACCCGCACTTCAAAGTCGGTGCCGATCAAAACCACCCGCAGCGGCTGGTCCGGCCGCCAAAGCCTGGTGTCGAAGATGCGCTGCGCCAGCGGCGCCGTGCCTTCGGTGTCTTCGATGTAGGTCGCTTTTGGCCAGCGTGCCTTCATGTCGGCGAGCGCGATGTGCTCTTCGCCGGGATCGGCGAAGGCAAGCCCCGCCAACCCGCGGTTCGTGCCGATCACGACGGCGCTGCCAAACGGCGAGGCGTGGAAGCCGTAGCTGAGCGTCATCCCGGCGCCGCCATTCTTCCATTCGCCCGGCGACATCGCCTCATGGGTGACGAACAGATCATGCAGCCGCCCGGGGCCCGAGAGACCGGAGTCGAGTGCGGCGTCGAGCACGCTCGCGGAATCCCGCAGCAGGCCCTTGGCGTGGTCGAGGGTAAGCGCCTGCATGAAGGCCTTGGGCGTCAGCCCGGCCCAGCGGCGGAACAGATGGTGCAGCTCATCGGGCGTCACGCCGGCGGCGTCCGCCATCGCCTCGATGGTCGGCTGCGTCCGCCAGTGTTCGCTGATGAAGGCGATCGCGCGGCGAACGGAGTCGTAGTCGCGTAACGCAGCATTCTGGGGGCCCGGCTTGGCCAGGCGCTGGTCATGTATGGCGAGGGTCATCATGCTGTCTGATGTAGGACGCTGGCCCATTTCAAACCACCCGATTCCCGATAAGCGTTTAACTCACGGGATTGTAGGTCACGCCGCGCCGGGCGGCCACTAGCCCCGCCCTTAAGGCGCTGGCAAAGCTGGCCTTTTCGTTCGGGCCCAGGAAGCTTCCGATCGACACCCGGCGGCCCCTGGAGACCAGATAAAGCCGCTCGATGCCGAACTCCTCATGCGCGATCTGGTCGAGCTGCACCCAGAGCGGATTGAGCACCCATTCTACCACATGGCCGCGATGGCTGATCCGCCGTACCCGCAATTCCGACGGTGTCACCGAAATCTCCTCGCTCGCCCTGGCGCGGCGGAAATTGATCTTGAAGGCGATGTAGATCGCCAGCACGTCGAGCCCGAAGAAGCCGAACACCGGCCAGGCGCCCATCATCCAGAACGCCACGCCCGCGGCGAAACTGATCACTGTCAAAAAAGCCATCACCAGCATGAAGCCGGTGCGGTTGAGCGAGCGATGCGGCGTCAGCACGGCCGAGAACAGGATCGGCTCGGGCGCGTCGGGATCAAAATCATTGCCTACAGTCATGACGTATCAGTATATCCCGTTCATGGCGAAAATCATCCGCGCCCAACGCGCCAAAAAAACCCAGGTTCGATCGCTGCCGAAGAAAACGGCAAAGGCCAAGGCTAAACTCAAGCCTAAACCCAAGGCTAAACTTAAGGCCAAGCCCCAGGCGAAGTCTGCCCGCCCGGCCAGGAAATCCAGGGCGCCACAGCCCAAGCCGTGGACGCCTGAGGAGGTTCGCGAGGTCTTCGAACGCTTCCGCAAGGCCAATCCCGAGCCCAGGGGCGAGCTGGAACATCTCAACCCCTTCACGCTTCTGGTTGCGGTCGTGCTCTCCGCACAGGCGACCGATGCCGGCGTCAATCGGGCGACGCGCGAATTGTTCAAGGTCGCCGACACCCCGCAGAAAATGCTGGAACTCGGCGAAGAGAAACTGCGCGACTACATCAAGACCATCGGCCTCTATCGCAACAAGGCCAGGAATGTGATCGCGCTGTCGCAAAAACTGATCGCGGATTTCGGCGGCGAGGTGCCCCGCACGCGCGCCGAGATCGAGTCGCTTCCCGGCGCCGGGCGCAAGACCGCCAATGTCGTGCTCAACATGGCCTATGGCGAGCACACCATGGCGGTCGATACCCATGTGTTCCGTGTCGGCAATCGCACCGGGCTTGCGCCCGGCAAGACGCCGCTCGAAGTCGAGCTAGGTCTCGAAAAAATAATTCCGTCCGAATTCATGTTGCATGCCCATCACTGGCTGATCCTGCATGGCCGCTACACCTGCCTCGCGCGCAAGCCGCGCTGCGAGGTATGCCTGATCAACGATCTTTGCCGCTGGCCGGAGAAGACGGTCTGAGGCATGATCGTGCGATCATGAAAGGCGAGTTTCGACATTCTTCGATAGCTTGCGCGAGGAGTGATTGAGGGATGCCGTGAGTCAGCAGGATCAAACCGCTCCGGCCCCCGCCAGCCCAAGTCCATCGGTTCCGGCGCCGGCCAAGCCGTTCCTTCCCGCCTATGGTTTCTGGGGCCGGTTCACGATTCCCCTGATTGCGGTGCTGGCCGCGCTCGGCTTTATCGTGGTGGCCACCACTTACTGGAACGAGTGGACCGGTGATGCCCGGATCCAGGTTACCGATGACGCCTATGTCCGGGCCGATCTGACACGGCTGAGCAGCCGGGTGGCTGGAGAGGTCCTGAAAGTTACCTTCGATGATTTTCAGCGTGTGAAGGCCGGCGAACTTCTGATCCAGATCGACCCCGCCGATTATCAGGCTCTGGTTGACCAGGCCGACGCGGCCGTGATCGGCGCGCAGGCGGCACTCGACAATCTCGCCAACCAGATCGAGCTGCAATATGCGACGATTGCACAGGCGGAAGCGGCGCGCCTGTCGGCGGAAGCCCTGGAGGTTGAGGCACGCCAAGAGCAGGAGCGCCAGCAATCGCTGGAGCAAACTGATGCCGGTACACGGCAAAGGCTCGAACAGGCGACCGCGGCCTATGCCAAGTCACAGGCCGATGTCAGTGCGAGCCGCGCCGTCATCGCCGCGCAACGCCATCAGCTCGAAGTATTGCAGGGAAACAAGAAGCAGCGCGCTGCCGATGTCGAAGCAGCCAAGGCGGCGCTCGATGCGGCAAAGCTGAAGCTTGGCTACACCAGGATCGTAGCGCCGTTCGACGGCGTCACGAGCGAGCGCCAGGTGCAGCCAGGCGATTACGTCAATATCGGCACCAATCTCATCAATGTTGTGCCGCTGCCCAATGTCTATGTGATGGCCAATTACAAGGAGACCCAGCTCACCCACGTCAAGCCGGGCCAGCCTGTCGAGATCAAGGTGGACACCTTCTCGCGCGATACCTTGCATGGCCGCGTCGAGCGCATCGCACCGGCAAGCGGCTCGCAATTCGCGCTGTTGCCGCCGGACAACGCCACGGGCAATTTTACCAAGGTCGTGCAGCGTATCCCGGTCCGCATCGCCCTGGACAAGGGGCAGCCGCTGCTGGATCGTCTATTGCCCGGCATGTCCGTCGTCACCAGCATCGATACCGGCGATGGCCGAAAGTGATGACCGTCACGGCCCGGTATCGCGCGGCAGCGTCGGCCCGCGGCCGATATTCGCGGTCATCGCGGTGCTGCTGGCGGCGGCTCTCTCCAATTTCGACAGCCGCCTGACTACGGTCGGCCTGCCAGACCTGCGCGGCGCCTTTTCGCTGAGCTTTGACGAAGGCGCCTGGCTCGCAACGGCCGGCATCGGCTCGCAGATATTCATCGCGCCGTCAGTGGCGTGGTTTGCGACCGTATTCGGGCTGCGCCGCGTGCTCGGCATTCCCTGTCTGGTCTTTGCCCTGGTCGCACTGGTCGTGCCGTTCGTGCGTGATTACACCACGTTGATTGCGCTCAGCATCGTGCACGGCATGCTGCTCGGCACATTTGTGCCGGCATCGCTGATGATCATCTTGCGCAACCTGCCGATCCGCTGGTGGCTGCCGGCGATCTCGATCTATGCCATCCGCGTCGGGTTCGCCTTCGATAGCAGCTCGTCGGCGGTCGGCTTCTTTGTCGAGCACCTGGGATGGTCCTGGATATACTGGCAGGGCGCGCTGATCGCGCCGGTGATGACGTTGATGATCTATCTCGGCACGCCGAGCGAGCCGATCAATCGCGCTCTGTTGAAGGAAGCCGACTGGGGCGGCATGCTGCTGCTCGGTACCTCGGTTTCGATGATCTATGCCGGGCTCGACCAGGGCAACCGCCTCGACTGGCTGGAGTCGGGCACCGTGATGGCGTTGCTGACCGGCGGTGGGGCACTATTCGTCATTTTTTTCATTCACGAGACCCGTGTCCGCCGGCCTTGGGCCCATGTCAGCGTGTTGTTCAACCGCAATATCGGACTCGCGCTGGTAGCGATCCTGCTCTACTCGTCAACGAGCCTATCCAATTCCTCGCTGGTACCGAATTTCCTCGGTGCGGTGACCCTGCTCCGCCCCGAGCAATCCGGCGTGTTGCTGTGGGTCTATGGCGTGCTGCCGATGCTTGTGCTGGTGCCGTTGTCGATCTTCCTGTTGCGGCACTTCGATGCGCGCACAGTGGCGGTGATCGGGTTTTCGGCGTTCGCGGCCGCTGCTCTGCTCGGCACGCAACTGACCCACGATTGGGCACGCGGCGATTTCGTCGTCATCGTGTTGCTGCTGTCGGTCGGGCAGGCGTTCACCCTGCTGCCGCTGGTTATCACCATGCTGTCCAATTCTGATCCGACCCGCGCGACCGCCTTCATTGCCTATATTCAGATCGTACGGTTGGGCAGCGCAGAGATCGGCCTTGCGCTGATGGGGACATGGTTGCGCGTGCGCGAGCAAATCCATTCCAATTTCATCGGGCAGCATGTCGAGAATGGCGGGAGCGATGTCACGCAGATGCTGGGCAAACTCCGCGATTTCTTTGCGAGCCATGGCGCCTCGCTCGCGCCGGCGCGCGCGCTGGGCACGCTCGCCGCGCTGGTGCGGCGCGAGGCCAATGTGCTCGCCTATATCGACGGCTTTTGGCTCTGCTTCTGGCTCGCGATCGCGGGCTTGTTCGTGATCAGCCTGATGGTCCGTGCGCCGCCGGGGCCGTTCACGCCGGAGCCGTTCGGCGTAGCCAAGGCATTCCTGCGCAAGTGTGGCGTGGCGGTGTCCTGACGCTTGGGCGCTTGCCCATCGACAGGCGCGAACCAATGCAACGCCCGCGCGCTTGTCTGCAGCCGAGGCGCGGCCTAGGCTTGTTCGCCAAGGTCCGCTTCAAGGGCGAGCAAGAATCTGGGGAGGTGCGTCGTGCGGTGGCAGGCTGTACTCGCGTTCGCGGTTGTTTTCCTCGACGTCAGCGGCGCTCGCGCGCAAATCTCTGACAATGTCGTCAGGATCGGCGTGATGAACGATCAGTCCGGCCTCTATGCCGATCTCGGCGGGCCGGGCTCGGTCACGGCGGCACGGATGGCGGTCGAGGATGCCGGCGGCACCGTGCAGGGCAAGCCGATCGAGATCGTGGTCGCCGACCATCAGAACAAGGCCGATGTCGGGGTCGCGATCGCGCGGCGCTGGTTCGAAAGCGAGGGCGTCGACCTCGCGATCGGGTTCGATCACTCCGCCGTGGCACTCGCGGTCGAGCAGCTCGCGGCGCAATATAACCGGATCGCCATCGCCGGCGCGGTCGGCAGCACGGCTTTCACCGGCAAGAACTGCACGCCGAACGAGGCATCCTGGATCTACGACAGCTATGCGTTGACCACGAGCCTGGCCAAATCGACCGTCGCCGAAGGCCGTGACACCTGGTTCTTCATCACCGTCGACTATACGTTCGGCCATTCGCTGGAGGCGGATGCGTCGGCTGCGGTACTGGCGGCGGGCGGCAAGGTGCTGGGCAGCGTGCGCCATCCGCTCAACACCTCGGACTTCAGCTCCTATCTGCTGCAGGCGCAGTCGTCGGGCGCGAAGGTCGTGGCATTCGCCAATGGCGGCGGCGACATGGTCAATGCCGTCAAGCAGGCCAACGAGTTTGGCCTGACCAAAAGCCAGAGCATGGTGTCGCTCTTGGTCTTCCTCTCCGACGTGCACAGCATGCAATTGCAGGCCGCGCAGGGGCTGAAATTCGTCACCGCCTTCTATTGGGACCGCGACGACGAGACCCGCGCCTGGTCAAAGCGCTTCTTCGACAAACAGGGGCGGATGCCGACCATGCCGCAAGCCGCGGTCTATTCGGCCGTCCGCCACTATATCGCCTCGATCAACGCCGCCGGCACCGATGAGGCCAAGGCCGTGATGGCCAAGATGCGCGCGCTGCCGGTGAATGATTTTTATGTCAAGGACGGGCATGTGCGCGAGGACGGCCGCCTGGTGCACGACATGCTGTTTGCGCAGGTGAAAACCCCTGCGGAATCCGAGGGGCCGTGGGATTACTACAAGATACTCGGCACCATTCCCGGCGATCAGGCATTTCGTCCGTTGGCCGAGGCCGGCTGTCCCCTCGTCGTGCACTGACGCCATCATCAACTTAGTGTGACCGCCGCGCGCCGCCTGGGCCGCGGTTAGCCGAAATATTCGCAAGATTGCGCGGTTCTTAAGAACCTGGGGCGACAGAGGCAGGGACCGAGACATGAACCACACGGCCGCGCTGGTATCGCTTGCGACCTCGGTTCCACCGCATCAATTCCACCAGAGACAAATTCTCGAAGCTGCGAGCGCCGTGATGGCCGATCGCTATCCGGAATTCGAGACGCTGTCGTCGCTGTTCGCCAATACCGGCATTCGCCATCGCTACGGCGTCAAGCCGATCGAATGGTATCTCGAACGGCGCGGCTGGCCGGAGCGCACGCAGGCGTTTCTGGAAGGCGCGGAAGCGCTGTTTGTTGACGTCGCACGCAAGGCGCTGGCGAGCGCCGGTCTTTCCGCCGGTGACGTCGATACGGTCGTCACAATCTGCTCGACCGGGATCGCGACGCCGACGCTGGAAGCGCGCGTCGCCACCCGCATGGGCTTTCGCGGCGACGTGTCGCGCGTGCCGGTGTTTGGGCTCGGATGCGCGGGCGGCGTCTCGGGCCTGTCGATCGCTGCGCGGCTGGCGCAGTCGCGGCCCGGCACCAACGTGCTGCTGGTCGCGATGGAGCTCTGCACGCTCGCGGTGCGGCATGACGAACTGAGCAAGGCCAATGTCGTCGCCGCCAGCCTGTTTGGCGACGGCGCCGCCGCGGTCGTGCTCCGCGCCGGCGACGGCGGCACCACGCGGGTCGAAGCGTCGGGCGAAAAGCTCTGGCCGGATACGCTCGATATCATGGGCTGGAGCGTCGATCCCGAAGGTTTTGGCGTGATCTTCCAGCGCACGATTCCGGATTTCGTGCGCGAGCAGATGGGACCGGCGGTGGCCGAGATCGTCGCAAAGATGGCATTTTCGCTGGCCGACATCGACCGCTTCCTTTGCCATCCCGGCGGGGCCAAGGTGATCACGGCGCTGGAGCGGGCGCTGGCGCTGGAGCAAGGCGCGCTCGACCATGAGCGCGAAGTGATTGCCGACTACGGCAACATGTCGGCGCCGACCGTGCTGTTCGTGCTCGAGCGGGCGATGACGCAAGGCTTGCCCAAGCGTTCGCTCCTGACTGCACTCGGTCCCGGCTTCACCGCAAGCTGCGTCGCCCTGCGGCACGCGGCGTGAGCCTTGCATCCATCATCCTTGCACTGGTGACGCTGCAGCGGCTGGGCGAGCTCGTACTGGCCCGTCGCAACACCAGGGCGCTGTTGGCGCGCGGTGCGATCGAAATCGGCGCCAGCCATTTTCCACTGATCGTCGCGGTACACGCTGCGTGGCTGATCGCACTGTGGGTTTTCGGCCGAAATCAGGAAGTGAACCTTCCCGCGCTCGCCGCCTTCGCGGCCTTGCAGCTTGTTCGTGTCTGGGTGCTCGCGACGCTCGGCTCGCGCTGGACCACGCGTATCGTCGTGTTGCCGGGCGAGCCGCTCGTCGCTTCGGGCCCCTATCGCTATTTCGCCCATCCCAACTATGCGGTGGTGGTCGGAGAGATCGCGCTGTTGCCGCTGGCGCTGCATCTGCCGCTGCTGGCGTCGATCTTCACGGTGCTGAACGCCGCGGTGCTCACCGTCCGGATCCGTGCCGAGACCCGCGCGCTTGGCGAGCTGAGCCGATGGCCCGCTCGCACCACGCCATGAGCATTCAGCAAGACACCGTCTGCGCTGCGCCCGATGCCACGACATGGACCGGTTTCCTCCTGATGTGTCTCGGCATGTTCATGGCGATCCTGGACATCCAGGTGGTTGCGACCTCGCTGCCGACCATCCAGGATGCGCTCGCCATTTCCAAGGAGGCGATGAGCTGGATTCAGACCGCCTATCTGATCGCGGAAGTGATCGCGATCCCGCTCACCGGTCTTTTCACCCGCGTGCTGACCTTGCGTTGGCTGTTCGTTATAGCGGTTGGTGTCTTTACCCTGGCGTCGATCGGTTGCGCCTTCAGCCCGGATTTTTCGGTGCTGCTGCTCTTCCGTATCGTGCAGGGATTTTCCGGCGGCGTGCTGATCCCGGCGGTGTTCTCGGCGGTGTTCATGCTGTTTCCGCCGCGCCTGCACGCGGTTGCGACCACGATCGGGGGCGTGGTCGCGGTGCTGGCGCCGACGGTCGGACCCGTCGTCGGCGGCTTCATCACCGCGACCTGGTCGTGGCCGTGGCTGTTCCTGATCAATGTCGTCCCCGGGCTGATCGCGGCATCGGTGACGCCATTGCTGTTGCCGCGGCAAAGCACCGATCTCGGCGAGATCAGGAAGCTGGATGCGATTTCGCTCGTGCTGATGGCGGCGGCGCTCGCGAGCCTCGAGATCGGCCTGAAACAAGCACCGCAGCGCGGCTGGTTTTCAACGCAGTGCAGCGGCCTGTTACTCGTCAGCGCCATTGGCCTCGGCCTGTTCCTGTGGCGGACGTCGCAGGCGAGGCATCCGGTGTTGCGGCTCGTCGCATTGAGGCGGCGTTCCTTCGCGGTCGGTTGTCTCCTGAGTTTCTGCCTCGGCGTCGGGCTGTTCGGCTCGGTCTATCTGATGCCGGTGCATCTCGCCTTCGTGCGCGGCCATGACGCGTTCGAGATCGGCACCGTCATGCTGGTGACGGGTGTGGCGCAACTCGTCACCGCACCGTTCGCCGCGCTGCTGGAAAGCCGGATTGGCGCGCGGCCGTTGACGGCGGCCGGCTTCGCGCTGTTCGCATTTGGGCTGGGCTTGAGCTATTTCCAGCCACGCACCGCCGACTTCGATGAAATGCTATGGCCGCAGATCCTGCGCGGCATCGCGATCATGTTCTGCCTCTTGCCGCCGACGCGGATCGCGCTCGGTGATCTGCCCGAGACGGAAATCGCCGACGCCAGTGGTCTCTTCAACCTGATGCGCAATCTCGGGGGCGCGATCGGAATTGCGTTGATCGACACCATCCTCTACGGCCGGGTCGTAATTTATGCGGAGAATTTCAGGGATCGCCTGCTGGCGGGCGATGTCTCTGCGGCGAAAGCAATTGGTCTCGACCCGTCGCTGCTGCTCAACCGCGCGTCGAGACCGCCGACTGAAGCCGAGATCGCCTTCGTCCAACCATTGGTCGAGAAGGCTTCGCTTGCGCTGTGCATCAATGAGGCCTGGGCGCTCCTCGCCGGTGTCGCGATCGTTGGGCTTTTGCTCGTACCGTTCGCGCGCGACTCCAGAGCGCGATGACTAATCGTCATCCCGCTCCATCCTTATGTTTGAGCATGATCTTCGCGCAAACGCTACGCGTTTGTCGCGAGGGAAAACCGGTATCCACTTTTCCGGATCATGCCCTAAGCCGTCGGCACGCTTCTCCGTCGCGCCGGCTCGATCAGCTCCGGCCGCGGGCCGGAGAGGCGCTTGTGCATGTGCACCATCAGCGCCATGCCGAACAGCGGCGTCGCCAGATTGACGACCGGGATCGACACGAAGGCCGCGATCAGCGCGCCCGCGGTGAAGACCGTCGCCGCATTGTCCTTGCGCATCAGCTTGGCTTCAGCCGGTGGTCGGAACCGCATCGCCGCGAGCTCGAAATACTGCTTTCCGAGCAGCCAGGCGGTGGCGATGAAGAACACCAAAAAGCCCGCGCCGGCCACGAACACGAAAGGCAGTGCGACCAGGTAGACCAGCAGCGTCAGCAGCGCGATCTTGACGCCCTCGATCGTCGCCAGCGTGATCGGCAGCGCCATGCCGGGTTCTTCCGCCGGATAATATTCGCGCTCGACGAGGTCGGCGACGTCGTCGACAAAGACGCCTGCAATCAGCGACGTGATCGCCGGCATCAGGAAAATGCCGCCGATCACGACGCCGAAGCCGGCCGCGATCGAGACAAGCCAGGAAAGGACATTCAGCGTCGTGTGGAAATTGGGCCCGAGCATCGCTTCCGCCCAGCCCTCGCCTGATGTCGCAAGCCAGCTCAACAACCGCTGCAGGCCGATCGCAAGCACGGTGATCAGCACCAGCGCAAGCCCGACCGAGCGCCACAGGATCGAGCGCATCGGCGGCGACAGGATTTGCGAAATCGCCTTGACGGCGGCGTCGATCATGACGGGGTACCCTCTCGAAATTGCCATCGAGAGGTAGACATGCGCGTCAGCTTAAGCAAGGCCCGTAAACCGGCCGGTTTGACGCAGTTCAAGCGTCGAGCGGCTTGCCGCGCACGCTGGGACCGAACAGGGCCAGCGTGACGATCACGATCACCATCGCCGTGGTGATCAGCCCGAATACGCCGCTGATACCCGCCTGCTTCAGCATATAGGCCACGATGAAGCCCGAGAACGTCGCGCTGATCCGGCTCATGGAATAGACCAGCCCAGCCGCCCGCGCGCGGACCGCGGTCGGGAACACTTCCGTCTGGTAGGCATGATAGGCGTAGGACATGGTCATGTTCGCCGCCGTCAGCAGCACGCCGCAGCCGATCAGCAGCGCCGGCGCGGTGAGCTGCGAGAAGGCGATGCCGAAGATGATGATCGCGACACAGGCGCCGCAGATGATCCATTTGCGCTCGAACGTGTCAGCGAAGGTCGCAGCAAGCAGCGGCGCGATCGGATAGGCGAAGGCGACGATGAAGGCATATTCCAGGCTCTTGGTGATCGTGATGCCCTTCTCGACCAACAGCGTCGGCACCCAATTGGCGAAGCCGTAGAAGCCAAAGGCCTGGCAGAGGTTGAACACCATGAACATCACGACAAGCGGTAAATAGGGCGGCTTGAACAGGTCGCCGAAGCCGACCATCGGCATTGCGGCAGAGGCGCGTCCTTCTGCGGCCTTCGCGGTTTGCTCCTTCGCGCCGGTGGCGGCTTCCAGCGTGCGTACGACGGCGATCGCCTCCGCGCCGCGGCCGTGGCGCGCGAGCCAGAGCGGGCTCTCCGGCAGGTAAAGCCGCAGCACCCAGATCATCATACTGGCGGCGGCGCCGATCAGCACCACCCAGCGCCAGCCGTCGAGGCCCATGGGCGACAGCGGCACCAGCCACCAGGCGAGGAAGGCTACGATCGGCACCGCAATGAACATCACGGCCTGGTTGACGGCAAAGGCTCGGCCGCGCATCCAGCTCGGCACCAGCTCGGTGATGTAGGCGTCGATGGTGATGATCTCGACACCGATGCCGATCCCGGCGAGGAAGCGCCACAGCAGCAGGCCGTCTGAGGTGGTCTGGAACGCCATGATTACCGAGGCCGCGCTATAGGCGAGCAGCGCCCAGGTAAAGATCGCGCGCCGGCCGAAGCGGTCGGCGAGGAAGCCGAGGAAGAACGTACCGACGAACAGGCCCGCGAACGTCGCCGCGACGAAGGCGCCAATCCCGGAGAAGCCGAAGAACGCCTCTGTGGTGGCAGTCAACAGCTTGCTGCGGCCAAGGCCCGGCGCGATATAGCCAGTGAGAAACAGGTCGTAGATCTCAAAACAGCCGCCGAGCGACAGCAGAATCACGAGCCGCCAGAGGTAAGACGAGGCCGGCAAGCTTTCGAGCCGCCGCGAGATTTCGGTTGGGCCTGCGGATGCGCCCGCAAAATCGGTTCCTGCCTCAAGGCTGACAACGCTCACATTTACCTCCCCTACCGGCCGAGTTATGCGGATTGTTTTGCCCCGCTTTTCGGTCGACTTTGGCCGTCTCGCATCTGCGTTATGCTCACGCGAATGCAGCGTTGCAAAGATTATATTTTTCAGATGGCGCAGCAACGCCTATCTTCAGCGCAGGAATGAAGGAGACAGGAATGGCCGAAACCGGATTGCCACTCGAGGGCGTGAGGGTCGTCGAGATGACCCACATGGTGATGGGCCCGACCTGCGGCATGATCCTCGCGCAGCTCGGCGCCGAAGTGATCAAGGTCGAGCCGCCCGCAGGCGACAAGACCCGCTCGCTCGGCGGCATGGGCACCTCGTTCTTTCCGTTGTTCAACCGCGGCAAGCGCAGCATCGTGCTCGATCCGGCGAAGGTGGAAGATCGCGAGACCATGCATCGGCTGCTCGCAAGCGCCGACGTGTTTCTGGAAAATTTCCGAGACGGTCAGCTCGAGAAGCAGGGCCTCGGCGCGGAACAGCTGCGGGAAAAATATCCGCAGCTGATCGTCGCGGGCCACAAGGGATTCTTGTCCGGCCCCTACGAGCATCGTCCCGCGCTCGACGAGGTCGTGCAGATGATGTCGGGACTGGCCGCGATGACCGGGACCAAGGAAAAGCCGCAGCGTGTCGGCTCTTCCGCCAACGACATCATGGGCGGCATGTTCGGCGTGATCTCGATCCTCGCCGCGCTCTACCAGAAACGCAGCAGCGGCTCGGCTTCCGGCGCCAACATCCGCATCGGGCTGTTCGAGAACTGCCTGTTCCTGGTTGCCCAGCACATGGTCGAATACGAGATGACCGGCACCAAGCCGCGCTCGATGCCGGAGCGCGAGCATGCCTGGCCGATCTACGACATTTTCGACACGGCGGACGGCAATCGAATTTTTATCGGCGTCGTCACCGAAGGCCATTGGCAGAGTTTTTGCCGCGAATTCGGCATGCAGGAGTTTCTGGACGATCCAACGCTGCGCACCACCACCGACCGGATCATGGTGCGCTCGCGGATCATTCCACGTGCGGCGGAAATCATCAAAGGGTGGAATATCGCAAGGCTTTCGGAAAAGCTCGACGCGCTCAACATCTGCTTCTCGCCGATCAACCGTCCCGAGGACCTCTTCAACGATCCGCATGTGTTGCGGCCGGGCGGCCTCGTCAATAATTTCAACGCCGATGGCACCCCGTTCCGCGTGCCGGCGTTGCCGATCGAATGGAACGGCGCCAATATCGGCGAAGGGCTGAAGGTGGCGCCGCTCGGTGACGACACTGCAGCGGTCCGTGCCGAGCTCGAACAAGAAACCGGGAAGGGAATGAGGAAACGCGCATGACCGACGTTCAGAAAATCTATCCCAATGGCCGCGTCACCCTGCGCGAAGTCGGCCTGCGTGACGGCCTGCAACTCGTCAAAACCGTTCCGTCGACGCAGGCCAAGCAGCGCTGGGTCCGCGATGAATATGCCGCCGGCGTGCGCTGCTTCGAAGTGGGTTCGTTCCTGCCGGCGAAGACCTTTCCGCAATTCGTCGATGTACGCGAGGTCGTCGCCACCGTCGCCTCGCTGCCGGGCGCGCATGGCGTCGCGCTGGCGCTGAACGAGCGCGGCGTCAACGAGGCGCTGGCGTCAGGCGTCGCCGAAATCGCCTCCGTAGTCTCGGCAACGGAAGAACACAGCCAGGCCAATGCCAACCGCTCGCGCGAATCGGCGATCGCCAATGTCAAACGGATGTGCGATCTGCGCGATGCCAGCGCGCACAAGCCGATCGTGCATGCCGCGATCTCGATGGCGCTCGGCTGCTCGATCGCGGGCGCGGTCGATCCGAACGAGGTGGTCCGGCTGGTGGAAAAATGCTTCGAGGCCGGCGTCGACGCGGTCGGCATCGCCGATACCGTCGGCTATGCCGGGCCGAAGGCCGTTGGCGAGCTGACCAAGGCGGCGGTGAAGATCGCTGGCAGGAAGCCGATCTGCGTTCACCTGCACGACACCCGCGGCATGGGTATCGCAAACGCCGCCGCGGCGCTCGACGAGGGCGCGCGCATCCTCGACGGCTCGCTCGGCGGCCTCGGCGGCTGTCCGTTCGCGCCGGGCGCGACCGGCAATGTCGTGTTCGAGGATCTGGTGTTCCTCTGCGAGAGCAAGGGTTTTGCCACCGGCATCGATATCGACAGGCTGATCGCGGTGCGCGCCATTCTCCGCGAGGCGATGCCGAACGAGACGCTTTATGGCGGGCTCGCCCGCGCCGGCCTGCCCTGCGCCACTGCCGCCAAAGCCGCTTAGAGCTTGGTTGTCCGCAGCCGCAGTGCGTTGCCGACCACACTGACCGACGACAGTGCCATCGCCGCCGCTGCGATGATCGGTGACAGCAGGATGCCGAAGGCGGGATACAAAATGCCGGCCGCGATCGGAATCCCGGCCGCATTATAGATGAAAGCGAAGAACAGGTTCTGGCGGATGTTCCTCATCGTCGCCTGCGACAGTTTTCGCGCACGCACGATTCCGGTGAGATCGCCCTTCAGCAGCGTGACGCCCGCGCTTTCCATCGCGACATCGGTGCCGGTGCCCATGGCGATGCCGACATCGGCGGCGGCCAGCGCCGGCGCATCGTTGACGCCGTCGCCGGCCATCGCGACGATGCGGCCCGCGTTGCGGAGCTTGGTCACGACGGCGCTCTTCTGATCCGGCAGCACTTCGGCCTCGACCTCGGCAATCCCGAGTTTTTGCGCAACGGCTTTCGCCGTGGTCCGGTTGTCGCCAGTCAGCATGATGACCTTGACGCCTTCGGCCGCCAATGCCTTCAGCGCCTCCGGCGTCGAGGCCTTCACGGGGTCGGCGATCGCAAACAGCCCGGCGAGCTTGCCATCGATGGCCATGTTGATCACGGTTGCGCCCTCCCCGCGCAGTCGCTCGGCCTCGGCATCAAGCGCCGAAGTTTCGATGCCGATCGACGACAGATATTTTGAATTGCCCAGCACGATCGACTTGCCCAGCACCTTGCCGGTCGCGCCCTTGCCGGTCGGCGAATCGAAGCTTTCGACGGCGGCGAGCTCGATCCCCCGCTCCTTCGCCGCCCGCACAACCGCATCCGCCAGCGGATGTTCGCTGGCGCGCTCGATGCTGGCGGCGAGTTGCAGGATGTCGTTCTCCTGAAATCCAGTCGCAGGTACAGTCGCCACCACCTTCGGCTTGCCTTCGGTCAGCGTGCCGGTCTTGTCGACCACCAGCGTGTCGACCTTCTCCAGCCGCTCCAGCGCTTCGGCATTCCTGATCAGCACACCGGCCTGCGCGCCGCGGCCAACGCCGACCATGATCGACATCGGCGTCGCCAGCCCGAGCGCACAGGGGCAGGCGATGATCAGCACGCTGACGGCGGCGACCAGGCCAAACGCCAGTTTTGGTTCCGGCCCGAAAATGGCCCAGGCCGCGAACGCGGCAATAGCTGCGATGATCACCGAGGGCACAAACCAGCCCGCGACCTGATCGGCCAGCCGCTGGATCGGCGCGCGCGAACGCTGCGCGTCGGCGACCATCTGCACGATCTGCGCGAGTAACGTTTCGCGCCCGACCTTGTCGGCGCGCATCACAAAGCCGCCGGACTGATTGAGCGTGCCCGCGATCACGCGCGCGCCGGCCTCCTTGGTCACGGGCAGGGATTCGCCGGTCACCAGGGATTCGTCGAGTGCGGAGCGACCCTCGAGAATGACGCCGTCAACCGGCACCTTCTCGCCTGGCCGCACCCGCAGGCGGTCGCCGGCCTTCAACGTGTCGATCTCGACCTCATGATCGGCGCCGCTGTCATCGACGCGCCGCGCAGTCTTGGGCGCGAGCTGCAGCAGGGCCTTGATCGCACCCGAAGTCGCCTCGCGTGCGCGCAGCTCCAGCACCTGGCCGAGCAGCACCAGCACGGTAATGACCGCGGCTGATTCGAAATAGACGGCGACGGCGCCATCATGGCCACGAAAGTCGGCCGGGAAGGCTTGCGGGAAGACCGTCCCGATCAGGCTGTAGACATAGGCAACGCCCGTGCCGATCGCGATCAGCGTAAACATGTTGAGATTGCGCGTGACCAGCGATTGCCAGCCGCGGACGAAGAAGGGCCAGCCCGCCCACAGCACCACCGGCGTCGCGAACACAAGTTGGATCCAGTTCGACAGCGTTGGTTCGATCAGGCCGTGGCCACCGACGATATGTCCGCCCATCTCCAGCACGACCGGCGGTACCGACAGCATCGCGCCGACCCAGAAGCGCCGGGTCATGTCGGCGAGTTCAGGATTGGGCGCGTCGTCGAGACTCACGACGTCAGGCTCGAGCGCCATGCCGCAGATCGGGCAGGTGCCGGGACCGACCTGGCGGATCTCCGGATGCATCGGGCAGGTGTAGATCGTGCCTTCCGGCACGGGAGTTTTTGCCGCTTCAGCCCCGCCCTTGGCGAGATATTTCGCGGGATCAGCCGCAAATTTGGTGCGGCATCCGGTCGAGCAGAAATGAAAGGTCTCGCCGTGATATTCGAAGCGATGCTTCGAGGTTTCCGGATTGACGGTCATGCCGCAGACGGGGTCAAGCACGCCCGGTTTGCCTTGCGGGGCGTGATGATGGCCGTGATGGTGATCGTGGCCGGTGTGGCCGCCATGGCCTCCGCAGCAGGTCTTCGTCCCGCCCGCAGGCGCCTGTTCCGCCGTATCCATCGAACGCTCCGGCCTCTTGAAACCTATACCCTGTACGGGTATATAGGCGGCATGCGCAAGGACATCAAGGCATCCGTTCAGAAGCGCCTCGGCCGGATCGAGGGCCAGGTTCGCGGTCTGTCAAAAATGGTCGACGAGGACCGCTATTGCATCGATATCGTGACGCAGATTTCAGCGGTGCGCGCCGCGCTCCGCCGCGTCGAGGAAGAGGTGCTGCGCGACCACGTCGCCCATTGCGTCGAGCACGCGATCGCCTCCGGCAACAAGGCCGATCAGCGCGAGAAGATCACGGAATTGATGGAAGTCATCGGCCGCTCGGACCGGTAGGTCAGGCCGCTACTTCGGGCTCGCGCCGCTTGCCACGGCGCTCGGGCAGCTGCGCCGGCACATATTCGACACGCAGGAAATGCTCTTCTACGGTGAATCGCTCGATCAAGGTCGTGGCCTCGACATCGACGGTCACTTCCTCAATCTCAACCGAAAGCGTCGCTTCTTCGTCAACCTCTTCAGGAACAAGCGGCGGCGAACCGATCTCGTCTGGAAACACACTGAGTTCGCCCGCTACCTCCGGGAGCGGCTTCTGTTTGTCGGCCCAATGCAGCGCGGTGTAGTCGAAGCCGCGCACGATGGTCGGTTTGACGATTTCGAAATAGGGCGAGATGTCGAAATCGCGCGGCATATAGAGCGAGGAATCGCGGATGTGCAGGATTTCGCGGCGCGCGGCGCGGCTGCCGGCGCGGGTGATGCGGGGCAGGATCGGATAGCGCACGGTGTCGAAGGCCTGCGCGATCAGCGCCGAGCAGATCATCTTGGTGGGATCGCCGGAGCCGAGCGCGATCATGCGCCGTCGCCAGCGCTGCGGCACCGGCACCGGGATCAGATAGCGCATCAGATCGAGGATGTTCTTGGTGTCGTAGCCGAAGCCGATGCGGTTGATGGCATAGCGGCATACGGTGGTGCGGTCCTCATAGGTCAGCCCGACCGGCCGGCAAACGCGGGTGTGATAGCTGAAATATTTCGAGAGCGGCGCCGAGATCACGCCGTCGCCGACATAGGCCTCGATCAGCACATGTGGCTCGCCGTTCTCTTCCTGCGCGCCGTCGATGGGGCCGACATAGAGCGCGGCGTGGGACCAGGTCGACTGGGTCAGGTATTTGATGATGCCGGAGATGCGGTTGTTGCCTTCGACGAGCAGGACGTCGCCCGGCTCGATGATGCTGCGCAGATATTCCGGATCGCTCGGCGTGAACGGCTCATAGCCCGGTACCTCCTTCTGAAGGTAGCCGGCAATAAGCTTGCCGATCATATCGAGCATCACGCCCATGACTCAAACTTCCCCCCGGCGGCCTTTGCGGCCGCTTTTTTCCTTCTCTTATCATGGTCGATAGGCGTTGCAATTTGGTTCATGCATGGCTGGCATCAATCATGATTGATTCACCATGGCGGTTGCCGCCCCTCCCCGAATACGGCAAGTTCGCTACTCGTTCTTTGTTTTTTCAATCCCCGGAAACCATGACATGACAATGACGCGGCGCAGCTTCCTTTCGGCGTCCGCGGCGCTGGCAGCGACCCCGGTGCTTTGTCGCAGCGCTTCCGGCGCGACGCCGCCGCGCGAGGCTGACATTGTCGTGATCGGCGCGGGCGCGGCCGGCATTGCCGCAGCGCGGCGAATCCTCGCAGCCAACCGCAAGGTGATCGTGGTCGAGGCCTCGAGCCAGATCGGCGGCCGCTGCCTCACCGACAGCTCGACCTTCGAGGTTCCGTTCGATCGCGGTGCGCGCTGGATGCACAATCCCGACACCAACCCGATCATCAGGCTCGCGCGCGCGGCCGGGCTCGAAATCGTGACCGCCCCGTCGGGACAGAAAATCCGCGTCGGCCGCCGCAACGCCCGCGCCAGCGAAACCGAGGATTTTCTGGCGACGCTGGTCAAAGCCAACCGCGCCATCGATGACGCCTCGCGCAGGGCCGACATATCCTGCGCTGCTGCGCTGCCGAAGGAACTCGGCGACTGGGCGGGCACGATCGAATTTGCGCTGGGCGCAAGCTTTGCGGGCAAGGACCTCAAGGACTTCTCCGCGGTCGACAAGATCCGCGCGGCGGACCGCAACACGGTGTTCGCCTGCCGGCAGGGCCTGGGCACCCTGATCGCGAAGCTCGGCGCCGATGTGCCGGTTTCGCTGTCGACACCGGCCAGTCGCATCTCCTGGAGCAATCGCGACGTCACGGTGGAAACGCCGTCGGGCAAGATCGCCGCCCGCGCCGCCATCATCACGGCGTCGAGCAATGTGCTGACGGCCGGCAGTATCAAATTCGCGCCCGATATCCCCAAGCGCGCGCTCGATGCGGCCTCCAAATTGAGCCTCGGCAGCTACGATCACATCGCCTTGCAGATATCCGGCAATCCCCTGGGACTTTCGCGCGACGACGTCATTATCGAGCAGAGCACGTCGAGCCGCACGGCGCTGCTGCTCGCGAACATGGGTGGCTCGTCGCTGTGCTCGATCGATGTTGGCGGCTCCTTCGGCCGCGACCTGTCGGCGCAGGGCGAAGCCGCCATGCTCGCATTCGCCAAAGAATGGCTGATAAAACTGTTCGGCAGCGATATCGCGGCAGCGATCAAGAAATCCAGCGCGACCCGCTGGAATGCCTCGCCCTATGTGCTGGGTGCGATGTCGGCGGCCGCCCCGGGCGGCCAGGCCTCGCGAAAGACCCTGACCGAGCCGATCGGCGCCATGTTCCTCGCGGGCGAAGCGACGCATGAGACGCTGTGGGGCACGGTCGATGGCGCCTGGGAAAGCGGCGAGCGCGCGGCCGACGCCGCCTTGCGCAAGATCGGTGCGCTGAGGGATGAGCCGGTGTCGTCGGCTCCCTCACCGCGGGCAGCCAAGCCGCGCCGGCATGCCGCGCCGCGAACGGCCACGCCGTACAACCCAAATTCGTTCTAGCGCAGCACACGGCCGAGCACGGACAGGCCAAGGATCACAGCGAGCAGGCGCCGTGACGCGAATATCGCGATATGCGATATTACATCATGCGGCGGATAGCCTTCACTGCAAAGGCCGGTCGCGAGTGGGTGAAGCTTTCACCCGACATTCGTCGCCGGATCGATCAGCGTTTGACAGCGTTCGCCTCTACCGGACATGGCGACGTGAAGCGTCTCAAGGGTCGCGATGGTAGTCGTCTACGGATTGGTGACTGACGTGTGATCTTCTACGAAGATCAAGATGCGATCGTTGTCGTGGCCGTTGGGCACAGAAAAGATATCTACGACTAGGAGTTGGTACCATGGGCGTCAAATTTCAGAAGACTGCGCGTGGCGAAGTCGCGATCCTTCCACGAAAGGAATACGAACGTCTGGCGGCGAGGGCAGCCGAGGCTGATGAAGATGCCGGCGCCGCGCGGGTCGTTGCGCGTGCGCGAGAAGAGATTGCCGAAGGCGGAGTATTGTTACCGAAAGACGTTGTGGATCGCCTGGCCGACGGCGAAAATCCCGTGCGTGTATTGCGTGAGTGGCGCGAGCGCGACACGCCAGGCGGCATGACGCAAATGTACCTCTCATTCAAATCAGGGCTCAGCCAAGGCTATATTTCGGATATCGAGACCGGTCGTCGCACTGGCACAGCAGCCGCGCTCAGGTCCATCGCCAACGTGCTCGAAGTGCCCCTTGATCTGCTGGTATCGGACAAGTAGCGATGAAAAATCTCCGGCCACGAACGGGCTGAGCGCCTAGCGCAGCACGCCGTCGAGCGCCGGCAGGCCGAAGATCACGGCTAGCGCGATCAGGACGTAGCAGATGCCGCGGAATACGGTTTCGCTGGCGCGACCGAACAGCGAGGCGCCGAAACGCACGCCGATCGCGTAGACGGGACCTACCACCAGCGCGAACAGGATGGCGTCACGGTTGATCAGTCCGCTCACGGCATAGCTCACGCCCGAGAAAAAATCGGACGCGCCGAAATAGAGCAGGATATTGGCGCGCGCGATGTGCGAGGCGATCGGCCGTCCCAGCCAGTAGCCGACGATCGGCGGTCCGCCGGTCTGGGCAAGGCCGGAGCAGAAGCCGGACAGCGCGCCGATGCCGATCGACAGCGGGACATAATCCGGCCCGCGATAGCGCCAGCCCGACAGCAAGAGCAGCAACAGCGCGATCACGAAGCCGGAAATGATCCAGCGCGTGGTGACGGGATCGAGGCGGCTGAGCAGCCAGGTCCCGACCGGCACGCCGATCAGTGCGCCAATCACGATCACGGCGGTCGCCTTGCGATCGGCCTGCCGCCACGCGTTCGGCAACATCGGTGCCGCGGAAACGAAATCGATCATCAGCAGCAGCGCCGCGATCAGGCGCGGGGTCGCCATGCTGCTCGCGAGCGGCATGAAGATCAGCGCCGAGCCGAAGCCGGAAAAGCCCCGCGCCGTTCCGGAAACGAAGGCAATGGCGCAGATCGCGATCGCGGCGTGGGTACTGACGTCTGCCGGAATGAGTTCCGACAGGCTCATGGCTTTATTTGGAGCATGATGTTGTCCGAAGACCGCTTCACACTTTTCGGCATCACGCTCTCAGGACGCCGCCGGTCTTCCTGGTCACCTCGGCGACGATCTTCGCGCCTACCGCGTCGATCTCCTCGTCGGTCATGGTCTTTTCGCGCGGCTGCAGCGTCACGGCGATCGCGATCGACTTCTTGCCGTCGTCGATGCCCTTGCCCTCATAGACGTCGAACACCGTCACATCCGTGATCAGCTTCTTGTCGACGCCTTGCGCGGCGCGCACCATGTCGCCGGCCTTCACGTTTCGATCGACGATGAAGGCGAAATCGCGCGACACCGGCTGGAACGCGGAAAGCTCCAGCACCGGCCTGGCCCGGGTCGGCCTTTGCTTGGCCGCCGGAATACGGTCGAGGATCACTTCGAACGCCATCAGCGGACCGTCGGCGCGGAGCGCCTCCAGCGCGCGCGGATGCAGCTCGCCGAAATAGCCGAGGATGTTCTGTGGCCCGATCTGGATGGTGCCGGAGCGGCCCGGATGCAGCCATGAAGTTGCTCCAGGGACAATCTGCAGCGCCTGCATTGGCGCGCCGGCGGCGGCGAGCACGGCCAGCGCATCGGCCTTGGCGTCGAACGCATCTGATGTCGCCGAGCCGGACCAGTGCCGCCCGATCCCCTTCGACGACGCGTAGCCATGGCGGATGCCGGCGGCCGCCACGAATTGATCCTCCGGCCGGTCGCCCTTGAAGATCTGGCCGACTTCGAACAGCGCAACATCGGCAAAGCCGCGATCGCCATTGGCCTGCGCAGACGCGATCAGGCCGGGCAGCAGGCTTGGCCGCATGTCGGAGAGATCGGCAGCGATCGGGTTGGCGAGCGCGAGCTCAGCCTTGCCGCCTCCGAACAATTCAGCCGTCGGCTTGGAGATGAACGACCAGGTCACCGCCTCGACCATGCCGCGCGCAGCGAGTGTGCGCTTGGCGCGGCGGGTGCGCAGCTGGATCGGCGTCAGCACGGGCTTGCGCGGCTCCTCGCCGCGCCCGAACGGCGTCATCGGCACCTTGTCGACGCCGACAATGCGCACGATCTCCTCGACAATATCGGCCTTGCCCTGCACGTCGGTGCGCCAGGACGGGACCGCGACCTTCATCACCGGGCCATTGCCGGCCATCATGAAGCCGAGCCGGGTCAGAATGCCGCGCATTTCCGGCAACGGCACCTCGATGCCGGCAAGCCGCTTCACTTCGCTCAGCGGGAACTCGATCACGCGGTCGTCGCCATGGGTCTTGCCGACCACGATATTCTCCGACGGCGTGCCGCCGCAGAGATCGATCACCAGACGCGCAGCCATTTCCAGCCCCGGCACCATGAAGGCTGGATCGACGCCGCGCTCGAAGCGGTAGCGCGCGTCCGAATTGATGCCGAGCTTGCGGCCGGTCTGGGCGATGTTGATCTCGTTCCACAGCGCCGATTCGATCAACACGTCGGTAGTGTTCTCGTCGCAGCCGGAGGCCTCGCCGCCCATGATGCCGGCGAGCGATTCCACGCCGTGATCGTCGGCGATGACGCAGACGCCATTGTCGAGCGTGTAGGTGCGGCCGTCGAGCGCGAGCAGCGTCTCGCCGTCTCGGGCGCGGCGCACGGTGAGATTGCCCTTCACCTTCTTGGCGTCGAACACATGCAGCGGACGGGCGCGGTCATAGGTCATGAAGTTGGTGATATCGACCAGCGCATTGATGGGTCGCAAGCCGATCGAGGTCAGGCGCTTCTGCAGCCATTCCGGCGACGGGCCGTTCTTCACGCCGCGCACCAGGCGCAACGCAAAACCCGGGCACAGGCTTTCGTCCTCTACCGTCACCTTCACCGGGCAAGGGAATTCGCCCCTCACCTGCTTGATGCCGGAGTCTATGAACTTGCCCATGTCGGCGGCGGAAAGATCGCGCGCGATGCCGTGCACGCCGGTGCAGTCCTGCCGGTTCGGCGTCAGATTGATCTCGAACACGGGATCGCCGAGCGCGGCCCATTCGACATAGCCCTTGCCGATCGGCGCATCCGCCGGCAGCTCCATGATGCCGTCGTGGTCCTCGGAAATCTGCAGCTCGGCCGCCGAGCACAGCATGCCGCGGCTCTCGACGCCTCGGATGGTGCCGACGCCAAGCGTGATGCTCTTGCCGGGAATGAACGTGCCGGGCGGCGAGAACACGCTGACGAGCCCCGCGCGCGCGTTCGGCGCGCCGCAGACCACCTGCACCGGCGGAGCGCCATCGCCGGTATCGACCATGCAGACGCGCAACCGATCGGCATTCGGATGCTGCTCGGCGGAGATGACGCGCGCAATCGTGAACGGCGCCAGCAGCTTCGCCTTGTCCTCGATGCTCTCGACCTCGAGCCCGATCATGGTGAGCTTGTCGGCGAGCTTCTCGACGGTCTCGTCGGTGTCGAGATGTTCCTTCAGCCAGGACAGAGTGAATTTCATGGCTGCTTGCCTCAGGTCTCGTTGGTGTTCGGTGCTTGACTTTGGTCGGTGCCAGAGTTCCCTCCCCCCTTGTGGGGGAGGGTTAGGGAGGGGGGTGAGCCGCTTGCTCGAGAAGAAGTTGCTTGCCGGATCGCCTCTACGACTCCTTCAAGGTTCGACATCACCTGTTCATTGGTGAAACGCAGAACCCGAAAGCCTTCGGAGGCGAAGAAAGCGTCGCGACGTCGATCTGCTTTCTGACGCTCTTCGAAATCGTGCGATTCTCCGTCGAGCTCAATGATGAGCTTTGAAGAGAAGCAAACGAAGTCGACGATGTAGTTTCCAATCGGAGTCTGACGACGAAAGCCGACGCCATCCATTCGATTGGCTTTCAGATATCGCCAAAGCAGCGTTTCCGCGCGCGTCATCGTTCGGCGAAGTTGCTTTGCCCGGCTACGCTGACGCTCGCTGACGACTGCGTGCGGCATCCGCGGCTACCCCCCTCCCTGACCCTCCCCCACAAGGGGGGAGGGAACGGATAGAGCCGTCGTTAGCTCACGTGCAAGCAGCATTCTCACGAGCTCAGCCCTCCCGCGAGCGTCGGCACGTCGAGCGGCTTGAAGCCGTAATGCGTGAGGAAGCGGACGTCGCCTTCGAACAGCTGCCGCAAATCCGAGATGCCGTATTTCAGCATCGCGATCCGGTCGATGCCCATGCCCCAGGCAAAGCCCTGGTACACATCGGGATCGAGGCCGCAGAGGTGCAGGACATTCGGGTGCACCATGCCGCAGCCGAGGATCTCCAGCCAGTCCTCGCCCTCGCCGAAGCGGATTTCGCCCTTGTCGCGGCGGCACTGGATGTCGACCTCGAGCGACGGCTCGGTGAACGGGAAGAACGACGGCCGGAAGCGCATGTTGATGTGGTCGACCTCGAAGAACGCCTTGCAGAACTCGTGCAGGATCCATTTGAGGTGGCCGAGATGCGAGCCTTTGTCGATGACAAGACCTTCGACCTGGTGGAACTGCGGCGTGTGCGTCGCGTCCGAATCGATGCGATAGGTGCGGCCCGGGCAGATCACGCGGATCGGCGGCTTTTGGGTCAACATCGTGCGCACCTGCACCGGCGAGGTGTGGGTGCGCAACAGCATGCGCGAGCCGTCCTCCTTCGGCTGGAAGAAGAACGTATCGTGCATCTCGCGCGCGGGATGGCCGATCGGGAAATTCAGCTTGGTGAAGTTGTAGTCGTCGGTCTCGATGTCGGGGCCTTCGGCGACCGAAAATCCCATATCCGCGAAGATCGCCGTCAGCTCATCCCAGACCTGGCTCAGCGGATGAATGCGGCCGGCTTCAACCGGCGGCTCGCGCAGCGGCAGCGTGACGTCGATGGTCTCTTTCGCGAGCCTTGCGTCGAGCGCGGCGGATTTCAGGATATCGCGGCGCTCGGTCAGCGCCTGCGTGACCTTGTCCTTGGCAAGATTGATGGCCGCGCCCTGCGTCTTGCGCTCGTCGGGCGACATCTTGCCGAGGGTAGCGAGCAAGGCCGAGATCGAGCCTTTCTTGCCGAGCGCCGCGACGCGGACGGCTTCGAGCGCGGCTTCGTCGCCGGCGGCGGCGATCTCACCAAGGATTTTTCGTTCGAGTGTTGCGAGGTCGGACACGTTCAAATCTCTGCTTCCAGGAGGCCGCCGGGTTGTGGCTGTCCAGGGGCCGAAACGTCAAGCAAAAAGCCTTCAAACGAGCCCTGCGGCAGGGCTGCCTTGAACCCTTTTCCAGCGCGCCCTACCAAGATGAGTTCGAGGAGGAAGCCCTGCGATGCGTTTTCAATCTGGCCTGGCCGTTCTGGCCGTGATTCTGTCGTTTGCCACCCCGGTCCGGGCCGAGGATTGCCCGGCCAAGTCGACCCAGATGGACGACGTCATCGCGGCGCTGAACGCGGCCAAGGGCTGTGACGCCGCGATGAAGGTGTTTGTAGCCTGCGAATACGGCGCGAGCGGCGACGTGCAGTTCGGCGCGGTGGTCGAGAAGAAATGCGAGAGCGATTTCCTTGACCGCCTCAAGACGCCGCAGAAGGCAGCCTATCAGCGTGAGATTGATGTCTGCGACCGAAAATACCGGAACCAGTCCGGTACCATGTATATTTCGTTCACAGCGTTCTGCCGGGCGGAGGTCGCCCAGCGTTACTCGCAACGCGCGCCGAAAGCTTCTCGTTAGGCGGCGAGCGCGGCCTTGGCCTTCTCGGCAATCGCCTGGAATGCCGCCGGTTCGGTGATCGCGAGATCCGACAGCACCTTGCGGTCGACCGTGATGCCCGACTTCGACAGGCCGTCGATAAATCGGCTGTAGGTCATGCCGAACGGACGCACCGCGGCGTTGAGGCGCTGAATCCAGAGCGCGCGGAAAGTGCGCTTCTTGCGCTTGCGATCGCGGAACGCGTACTGGCCGGCCTTCTCGACCGCGGCCTTGGCGGCACGGATGGTGTTCTTGCGGCGGCCGTAGAAACCCTTGGCGGCCTTGTAGACTTTCTTGTGCTTGGCGTGAGAGGTCACACCGCGTTTGACGCGAGACATGACGGAAATCCTTGATCTGAAGAAGTGATGGGGCGCCGCGCGGACGCGGCCCTGGCTTGTCGGTGAATGCGGATGCGATCAATCGTTCGGCAGGAAATACTTCTTGATGTTGTCGCCGTCGGTCTTGAACAGCACGCGGGTGCCGCGGAGCTGCCTGATCTGCTTCTTGGTCCGCTTGATCATGCCGTGGCGCTTGCCGCGCTGGGCGTGCATCACTTTGCCGGTGGCAGTCACTTTGAAGCGCTTTTTGGCGCCTGACTTGGTCTTCAGCTTGGGCATTTGGCTCTCCTATGGCCGCAACAAAGATGCGCCCGAGGGGCGCTTCTGCGGCTAAAATGCTCGTTAGAGCGTTGGAAGTGCTCAGGTTTCTGCCAATTGGCAGAAATCCCGCACGAATTAATCGCCACGGCAGCCCTTGATCAGCCGGGCGATTTAAGGGGGCGCTTATAAAAGAGCTAAGGCGATCTGGCAATGATGAACCGCGGCCCTTATTGAGGTGACGTAATGGCTGCTTCCTCCCGCATCAGCACCGGAAACAGGACGAAAATGACCAATCCAGAAAAGATCTCCATCTCTCTCCGCCCGCGCAGCCAGCGCCTGATCATGGCCGCTGTGGCGCTTGCATTTTTTGCCGTGCCTGGCGTCGCCAACGCCAGGATGGCGCGAGCGCCGGGCGCCTATGACGGCGTATGGAACGTCGTGTTCGCCACCACGCGCGGCACCTGCAGTTCCGGCTACAGCGTTCCCTTCACGGTCACCGGCAGCCGCGTCTCCTCCGCGGGCGGCGGCCGGGTTTCGGGCTCGGTCAATCGCGCCGGCGGCGTCGCGGTCCAGGTCTCGGTCGGCGCTTCACATGCCTCGGGCGGTGGCCGGCTGGCCGGCAATTCCGGCGCCGGCTCCTGGCGCGGCGTCATTTCCGGCGACAATTGCGCCGGCACCTGGCGGGCCGCGCGCAGCTAATCGACACGCCTCAAGAAAAGCGGTCCGCCAGTTGACCTGACGGACCGTTTTCATTTCAGGGGGATTTAAGAGGCCTTGTTTGCGTATGATCTCCGCGCAAACGCCATGCGTTTGTCGCGAGGGAAAAACCGCTGCCCACTTTTCCGGATCAAGCGCTAGCGCGGCGCCAGTACCATCACGACCTGGCGACCTTCGAACCTGGCGTCCTGCTCGACCTTGGCGAATTCGGCAACGTCGGCTTTCAGCTTGTCGAGGAGCTTGGTGCCGATTTCCTGGTGCGCCATTTCGCGACCGCGATAGCGCAAGGTGATCTTGACCTTGTCGCCTTCCTCGAAGAAGCGCTGCATAGCGCGCATTTTCACGTCATAGTCGTGATCGTCGATCATCGGCCGGAGCTTGATCTCCTTGATCTCGACCACCTTCTGCTTCTTACGGGCTTCCGCGGCTTTCTTCTGCGCCGAATATTTATACTTCCCGTAGTCCATGATCTTGCAGACGGGAGGATTGTTGTTCGGCGAAATCTCAACCAGATCCATGCCGGCATCCATGGCCATCTTGATCGCCACCACGGTCTCGACGGTGCCGTGGTTCTGGCCGGTCTGATCGATCAGCTGGATCTGCGCATTGCGGATATCATCATTGACGCGCGGCCCGTCTTTGGCGGCAGCGGGCGGGGCTCTATTCGGACGGCGAATGGGGTGGTCTCCAATGTTGTGAACGAAGGGCGATATTTTGAAGCAATACGCGGCTACGAGCAAGCGAAGTCGTACCCTGCGCAGGAAAACCGACAAATGCGAGGCATTTCGGCCACGGCCTGCGACATAGACACCCATCCTTGCTTCCGCAAGCCAATGGAATGCCTTAGGTCAACGACGGGTTTCTGACGTCGCCCGGAAGCCGTGATGAATTTGGAGTGATGATCCATGACCGACGGCCCAGTTCCCGCGCCTGATCCGGCCTTTATCGAGGTCGGCCGCGAGGGCGCCATGCGGCGGATTGCCGTGCGCGCCCGCGACGGCGCCGCGCCCGGCCTGTTCTGGCTCGGCGGTTTCAATTCGGACATGAAGGGCACCAAGGCGCTGGCGCTGGACGCCTGGGCGGCCGAGCACGGCCGCGCCTGCGTGCGGTTCGATTATTCCGGCCATGGCGAATCCGGGGGAAAATTCGTCGATGGTACAATCGGCCGCTGGCTGGAGGACAGCCTTGCGGTGTTCGAGCAGTTCTGCCGGGGACCGCAGGTGGTGATCGGTTCCTCCATGGGCGGCTGGATGGCGCTGCTCCTGGCGCGTGAGGTCGCCAAGCACAGCAAAAACGCCTCGCTTGCCGGACTCGTGCTGATCGCCCCTGCCCCCGACTTCACCGAGGAACTGATGTGGAAAAGTTTTTCGCCCGAAATCCGCCAGGAGATCGAAACCAGCGGCGTCTGGATGCGGCCCTCGCAATATGACGACGGCTCGCCCTACCCGATCACCCGCGCGCTGATCGAGGAAGGCCGCGATCATCTGCTGCTCGGCGGTTCCGTCGAGGTCGGCTGTCCCGTGCGCATCCTGCAGGGCGCAAAGGACCCCGACGTGCCCTGGCGACATGCGTTTGCGCTGGTGCATCGGCTGCCCGCCGACGACGTGGTGCTGACCATGATCCAGGACGGCGATCACCGCCTGTCGCGGCCGCAGGACATCGCGCGGATCATTGCAGCGGTTGCCGAGATCGGGTGAGACGGACTTGTTGTTTTCGCATGGTCTTTTCGGAAAACCGCTGCACACTTTTGCGGATCATGCGCTGGGGAGAAACGCCATGAACGTCTCAACCATGCTCCGCTCTTTCTGCGACGCCGTCGAACGCCGCGACGGCAAGGCCTTTGCCGCGCTGTTCACCGAGGACGGCGTCTATCACGACGTGTTCTACGGCGCGTTCAGGGGCCGCGAAAAAATCGCCGAGATGATCGACGACTGGTTCTATCGCACCTCGAATGATTTCCGCTGGGACATGCATGCGCCGGTCTCCGACGGCTCGACGCTCTATGCTCGCTACACTTTCAGCTATCGCTCCAACCTGCCGGAAGCCAAGGGCGCGCGGGTGATGTTCGAGGGCGTCTCGATCATGAAGCTGCGCGACGGCTTGATCGCGGAATATCACGAGGTCGCCAACACCGCGCCCGTCTTCGTCGACATGAATTTCGCGCCGGAGCGGATTGCGAAGATCGCGGCCAAGCAGGGCGCCGAGTTGAAGGCGCGGCCAGAGATGGCGCGGCATCTCAAGTAACACCGTCGGTGAGAGCTTCGCGCTACGGCGACGGTACGTTGGTCATCGGCTTGCGCTGCGCCAGTGCAGCCACCGTCGACGTTCCGATCGGGCCCTGCTCGTCATAGAGCCAGCATTCACCGATCGCGATGCCTTCCGTCGCGTGGTGGTTCACCACGTCAAAGCCGATCCAGTTGGTCACGGGCAGGCGATGCAGATAGAGCGTGACGTCGCTGTTGATGAAGCCGAGGCCGTTCTGGCCGGCATTGGCGAAGGGGCTGGCAAAATCCGCCGCGATGGCAACGCGCACGAACGGCGTCAGCGGAGTGCCTTCGACCAGCTCGCGCACTTCGCTCATCCAGAGCCGCCGCGGCCCCACCGAGCCCATCCGGCCGACAATCGGCCGTGTGGTCCATTTGCCGTTCATGCCGAGCCGCGGGTCGGTCGGCGCCGGAATGTCCGATGGCTTCGGCACTTCCCAGTTCGGCGGTGACCACACCTGCCCTTGCGGATTTTCCGTCCGGCGCAACAATTGGGCGGAAGCGCGCGCCATCGCGACGCCGCCGGAAAGAAAATCGGCCTCGATCACGCGGATGCGCAGGCCATCGCGGATCTGCTTCGTCTTCACCTCGACCGGCATCATGACGTTCGGCAGGCGGAACATGTCGACCGTCAGCCGTGCCGGCACGAACTCCTCGCCGGCATGGCGCTGCTCGATCACATGTGCGAGCAGCCCGATGACGACGCGGCCGTGCATCGATTTCGGGTCCCACGGGCCGTTCGAAACCGGCGTCGGAATGAAGGCGTCGCGATCGAGGTTGAAGAAAGGCTGGTTGGTCGTTGCAATGTCCATGGCCGCGGCACCATGACGGATTATGCGGTGAAATCAAGGGCAGGTCCTCATGGTGAGGAGCGCCGGAGACGCGGGACGCGCCCGCTCCTCAGGATGAGGCGTCGGCTGCGTGCCATTCCGCGCGGACGTTGGCATCTGTCTCGGACGCCATCGCTTTCGACGCCATCGCATCGAACCGCGAGCGCTCGACCAGTTGCGCCAACGCCCACACCGCCGCGCCGCGCACCAGCGGGCTCGCGTCCGACAGCAGCCGCTCGGCTGCCTGCGCCAAAGCACCCTCGCCCGAATTGCCGATCGCGATCAGCACATTGCGAATGAAGCGGCCGCGGCCGATGCGTTTGACCGGCGATTTGGTGAAGCGCGCGCGAAACGCGGCATCGTCGAGCCCTGCGAGTTCAGCGAGCAAAGGCGCGCGCAATTCGTCGCGTGCGGCGAGTTTCGTTTCGCGTCCCTCCTGCGCGAACTTGTTCCAGGGGCATACCGCGAGACAATCGTCGCAGCCATAGATACGGTTGCCGATGGCTTTGCGAAATTCCCGGGGGATCGGTCCCTTGTTCTCGATGGTGAGATAGGAGATGCAGCGCCTTGCATCGAGCTTGTAGGGTGCGGGGAACGCCGACGTCGGGCAGATGTCGAGACAGGCGTGGCACGAGCCGCAGTGGTCGAGCTCGGCGTCGTCAGGCGGCAGGTCGAGTGTGGTGAAGATCGCACCCAGAAACAGCCAGGAGCCGAACTCGCGCGAAACGAGATTGGTGTGCTTGCCCTGCCAGCCGAGGCCTGACGCTTGCGCCAAGGGCTTCTCCATCACGGCGGCGGTGTCGACGAAGACCTTCACCTCGCAATTCGCGGTCGCGACCAGCCATCGCGCCAGCGCCTTCAGCCGCTTCTTGATCACGTCGTGGTAGTCGTCGCCGCGCGCATAGACCGAGATCGCTGCCAGAGTGCGTTGCTTGAGGATTGCGAGCGGATCTTCGTCCGGTCCGTAGTTGACGCCGAGCATGATGACTGAGCGCACGTCCGGCCACAGCCGGCGCGGATCGGCGCGGCGTTCCGGATTTTGCGCCAGCCAGTCCATGTCGCCGTGGGCGCCGAGCTCGAGGAACTCGCGGAAATGTTTCGCGGCGTCCGCAATCGCATCCGGCGCGGTGATGCCGACGCAATCGAAACCGGCCGCGCGCGCCGCCTGCGCGAGCGCGCGCTTCAGCTCATCGCCCTTCAGAAGTCCAGGTCCACATAGGTCCGCGACGCGGGCACGCCCGCCAGCCATTCGCTCAGCAGCGGACGGAACGACGGGCGGGATTTCACCCGCGCGTACCATGCCTTTGCCGCGTCGTCCTCGATCCATGGCACGTCGCCCAGATAGTCGATCGCCGAGAGATGCGCCGCGGCGGCGAGGTCCGCGTAGGTCAGCCGCTCCCCGGCGAGATAGTTCCGCTTCTGCGCCAGCCAGCCGATATAGGCCAGATGATAGCGCACATTGGTCTTCGCGGCGCGGATCACGTCGGTCGCCGGCGCGCCGCCGCCATCGCCCTCGCTCATGAAGCGCTTGTAGATGCGCTCCGTAACCAGCGGGTTCGAGGCCTCCTCGAAGAACTTTTCGTTGAACCACGCCATCAGCCGGCGCACCTCGATGCGCTCGGCCATCGTGACGGGCAGCAGCCGCCGCTCGCCCAGCTCGGCGCCGCGGGTCTCGTCGATGAACTCGGCTATGATTTGAGCCCCCGGGACCGCAGGCTGCCCTTCGGTGAACAGCACCGGCGTGGTGCAGGCGGGATTGAGGGCCAGAAAGCCTTCGCGCCGTTCCCATACGCGCTCCTCCACCAGCCGCAGGTCGAGGCCATATTCGCCTACCGCCAGGCGAATGAAGCGTGAGTGCGGACAGAAGGGATGGTGAAACAGCGTGTACATGCGGCCTTTAGGTATGTCGTGGGACGCTTAACGAAACGTTCAACTGCGGCTGGCGCTCCGGCTGCAGGCTCGGAAAACGGGCAAGAGCCGGGCGCAACCTACTCAGACGGACGCAAGGCGCAAGGCGTGATTTTACATTTTGCGATTGCGGCAACAGAACGAATAAGCGAGAAGAACGCGGCTTTTTTGGCCGAAATCGATCAGAACGGACGAGATCATGATGTCAGATGCAATACGGGCGGTGATTCTCGGCATTATCGAGGGCGTCACGGAATTCCTGCCGGTGTCCTCGACCGGCCATCTGTTGCTGGCGGAACGCTTCTTCAATCTCGGCGATGATAATTTCTGGAAAAGCTTTGCGATCCTGATCCAGCTCGGCGCGATTCTCGCCATCGTCGTGCTTTATTTCGCCAAATTGTGGCGGATTGCGCTCGGCATGTTCTCCAATGCCGACGACCGCCGCTTTGTCATCGGCGTCCTGATCGCGTTCCTGCCGGCAGTGATCGTCGGGCTGATCGCCGGCAGATACATCAAGGAAGTGCTGTTCAATCCCTGGGTCGTCTGCTTCTCTCTGATCGTCGGCGGCGCGATCCTGCTCTGGGTCGACCAGATCGATCATGACCCTCACGAACATGACGCGACGCGCTTCCCTCTCCTCACCTATCTCTGGATCGGCATCGCGCAGTGCCTTGCGATGATCCCCGGCGTGTCGCGCTCGGGCGCCAGCATCGTGGCGGCGATGCTGCTCGGGGCCGACAAGCCCGCGGCAGCCGAGTTTTCGTTCTTCCTTGCGATCCCGACCATGGTCGGCGCCTTCGTCTATGATTTCTACAAGAGCCGCGCCGAGATGACGACCGACCATCTCGGCATCATCGCGATCGGCTTTGTGGTGTCGTTCATCACCGCGATCATCGTGGTGAAGATGTTCTTGAGCTATGTCGGCCGCCACGGCTTCGCGCTGTTCGCGTGGTGGCGCGTGATCGTCGGCACGCTCGGCCTGGTCGCGCTGGCGATGGGGAAATAAGGCGCGTTAACGCCGTGCCCACCGAAGTCGCGGGACAAGGGTGGGCTCGCTTCGCTTAGCCTACCCTACAACAGCTAAGCGTTCTTGCGCTGGAACTGGCCGGAAGGGCGGAAGCGCCAGAGATATTGCGGCGCGATGGCTTCCAGCGAATCCGGCGTGACGCCGAGCCCTTCCAGCGTTAGCCCCGCGGCCTTCGCCGCCTCCGACACCACATTGTCGCTGCGCAGCAGCTCGACCTGATCCGGCGTCAGCTTCAGCGCGCCGGGCGCGAACTGCAGGAAGCTCGCCTGCAGCCGGGCGAGGCCGAACGGCAGCGACACCAGCATGCGCTTGCGGTCGGTGATCCCCAGAATCAACTCGATGATCTCGCGGAACGAGAGCACTTCCGGACCGCCAAGCTCGTAGGTCGCACCAGGCTTGGCCTTGCCGTCGACGGCATCGGCAATAGCGGTCGCCACATCGCCGACATAGACCGGCTGCATCTTGGTGTTGCCGCCGCCGATCAGCGGCAGCGCCGGGGCCAGCCGCGCCAGCGCGGCAAAGCGGTTGGTGAACTCATCCTCGGGTCCGAACACGATCGACGGGCGCATGATGGTGGCCGACGGCAGCGCTGCCAGCACCGCCTTTTCGCCGGCGGCCTTGGCGCGGGCGTAGTGCGAAGGCGAGTTTTCGTCGGCGCCGATCGCCGAGACATGCACCATGGAGGCGCCCACGGCTGCGGCCGCTTTCGCGATCGTTTCCGCGCCCTTGACCTGCACGGCGTCGAAGGTCTGTGCGCCGCTCGATGCGAGGATGCCGACCAGATTGATCGCCACATGCGAATCGCGCATCGCGGCTTCCACCGAGGCCGGATAACGCACATTGGCTTGCACCGCGTGGATCTGCCCTACCCTGCCGACCGGCTGCAGATGGCCCGACAATTCCGGCCGCCGGACCCCGACCCGGACGCGGTAATCGCGCTTGCAAAGCGCACGGACCACGTTTCGTCCCAGAAAGCCCGATCCCCCGAAAACCGTGACCAACGTGTCCTGATTCGATGCCATGCGGTCAGCTTCCTCGTCAAAATTCGGCGTATTCCGGCGGAATCGCGATACGCCATCAGATCGGCCCTGTACAGGATATTTGCCCCGCACGGCGCCCATTTGACAAGCGCACGACCGATCCGTAGTAAGCGCGCCCATGCCCAGGTGGCGGAATTGGTAGACGCGCTGGCTTCAGGTGCCAGTGGCTTAACGGCCGTGAAGGTTCGAGTCCTTTCCTGGGCACCACGCCTCTCAAAACCCGAAGTGGTGGAGACGCAGACAGCGCAAAACTCGCTGCGCTAGTCCTCCGGATTGCCGCCGTTCTGCTTGTGGCTCTCCGGACCGCGGCTGAACACGCCGTAATTGCTCGATTTCATGCGGGTATTGCCATCGGTCGTCATCACTGTCAGCCCGAGCTTCAATAGTTCGCGCACGGCCGCGGCGCGGGTCGGCATCCGGTGCTTGAAGCGAAAATCGTCGAGGGCCGCGAGTTCCTCCGGCGAAAGCATCACCTGCAGCCTTTCATCCCTCATTTCCTTCATCGCAAACATCCCAAACTTTGCAGATTGAGTAGTTTGCTCAACTTTGTAAGTCGGTGCTGGTTCCCTGAATCTCGCAACCGTTGCCAAATAAGTAAAATTATTCAATGAAAACAATATGTTGCGTATGAGTTCGGCTGGCGAAGGGCGCATGCTGCCGGCTCGGAGCATAGCCATGACAGAGGAAATCAAGCTGCCGCGAAAGCTGTCGGACGAGCCGAAGGCGCCGAAGCCGCGCCGGCCGAGCCATGAGATGGTCATCGAGAATCTCGACCACTGGGCCAATAGCCGCAGCCTACAGCCGCCAAAATCGTCGGATTCGAGAACGGCCTGATTAGCCCGAACCGACCGCGGGCGATCAGCGAGCCCGCCAATGCGAGCACGGGCCATCAGGTTCCCGATCCGCGCAGCAACAGTTTTAGCGCCTCTTCGGCGCGTCGCATCGGCTCCAGGTTGCGATAGGTCCGCGCCAACAGGAGTGGGCCTTCCAGCTGGCTGAGCACCGTGGTTGCGGTGAGATCGGCCATGTCGGGCTTCACTCCAAAACGCTGCAGGCCAGAGCTTTCGCATCATGGCGGTCGACATCCAGACCATCCGCGACGGCAGGATCGCGAGAACCTATCACATGGAAAACTGGCTGAGCGCCATCAACCAGTTGCGCGCGAAATAGGCGAGGGCGCAGGCGGCCGAGTCATACGACCGCCTCGCCGACCTTTCTCGCCACCTGCCTTTGCACGAAATACATCGCCAGCAGCGCGACCAATGACGTGCCGACAACGATGTAGCCGAGGCGGTCGAAATGCCGGAGCGAGCCGTCGGCATTTTGCGCGATGATCGCCGCGGCGAACACCGATCCGAGTCCGCCGGAAAGTTGCTGCAGCGAGGCGCCGACGGCGCTGAACGAGCCGCGTTGGTGAGCCGCCGGGATCGCCGAGATCAGCGCCTGCGACGGGATCATCCGCGAGAAGATGCCGACGAACATCAGCACATTGACTACTATTACGACGGTCAATGTTGTCTGGCCGAGATGGGTATAGATCAGCACCATGACGATCGACACGGCTGTGCCGAACATGAAGGTCGGAAATTTGCCGAACGCGTCGCTGGCCCGGCCGACGAGAGGTCCGGTGAAAACAGTGAAGAGCCCGGATGCGAGATAGATCGTCGGCAGATGTTCGATGCCGATGCCAAGATTGTGCACGGTGTAGGCGCTGCCGAACGGCATCAGCATATAACCTCCAGTCGCGAGCAGGGTGGTCACCCCGAAGGCGAGGGCGTAATCGGGCTCGCTGACCGTCGCGATCAGATGCGCGAATGCGTTCCTTTCCTGCTTGAGCCGCAGATGGCCGTCGACCGGGCGCATCAGAACCAGGATGGCTGCTACCACGACGATCGCGAGCCCGACGATCGCTCCAAACGCGACGTGCCAGTTCCAGTGGTTGGCGAGAAACAATCCGACGGGAATGCCCAGTACCTGGCTCGCCGCGAACGCCGTCTGCACATAACCCATTACGCGGCCGCGCAGATGCAGGGGAAAGAGATCGGTGATGATGGCGAGCACAATCGAGCCGACCACGCCGCCGAACAGCCCGGTGACGATCCGGCCGAGCAGAAGCAGGTGATAGTTCGGGGCGAGGGCGCACAGCGTCGTTCCGGCGGTGAAGCCGACATAAAAGAACAGCAGAAGACGCTTGCGGTCGAAACGGTCGGCAAAGCCGGCCGCCAGCACACCCGAAATGCCGGCGCTGAACGCGTAGGCCGAAACCGCCACGCCGAACTGTGCGGCCGTGATGTCCAGCGCCGGCATGAGAATCGCGCCAAGCGGCGACATGATGATGAAGTCGAGGATGATCGTGAATTGAACCAGCGCCAAAAGCGCCACAAGACCCGACTGGTAGCGCGAAAAACCGCGCTCCAGCTCCGGCTCATCGTCAATCGCCGCCGCCAGGGTCTGTTCGGACATGGTTCCTCGTTGAATTGGGTGCCGTGCAAGCATCGGGGAGGGCGCACAGCGATATCCGCAACGCGGCCGGTGAAACAGCCAATTTTTTGTTATGGCAGCCTTACTCCTCGGCGGATCGCCGTGTTAAGCGACTGGAACTACGCTGCCCGCTGCTCGTTTCGTCCCGGCGGCAGTGATGATCGGCACCGTCATGCACCTGGTTTTCGTGCTGCGGCGTTCGAGTCCGGGGAAGGGGCAGGATAACGACCCCGGCAGCAATGCAGCAGCCAATTTTGTTGCGACCGGCCAACGCTTCCACCGAGCGCTGCAATGGCGCAAAAGAAACCAAAACCGGCGCAGTTTGGCCGGAAAGACGGCTTTCCCACAGAGGCTTCCGGCCGCTGCAATGGTTCGTCAACCATCACTGCCGACGGCTGATTTAATCGCCCATTAGTGGTTGCCCGCGTATGCATGTGTCATGCCCGGGCAGGCGGGCCCGGTGTTTTTCGCAAACGATCAAGCCTTCGAGTCGCACACATGCTGCAGGGCCTGGCTGAACCGCAATCGTCGCCGGTCGGTGCGAACGCTTGCCGCGCGCTTGTGATCGATCTGGAAGGCGCGCTGCTCCGTTCGGATCTGCTGCACGAAGCGTTCTTCAGCGACGTCGGTCGATCGTTTGCCCGCCTGCGCGCGCGCCGACCTTCGAACGGGGCGGCGCTGTTGGAGGCGCTGTCGGACGCCAATATCGACTACGGCCGTCTTCCCTACGATCCCGAAGCATTGAATTTGGTGCTGGCAGGACGAGCGCAGGGACGGAAGGTCTATCTCGCCTTCACCCGATTTCGCGCCCACGCTGAGGCGATCGCGTCGCATCTGGGCTTCGATGGCGTGGTCGCATCGTCCGATGTCACAGCAGACGGCCACAAAGGCGCGCTGCCTCTCGAGCTGGACAGTTTCGAGCGTGTTGGCGGTCGCGTCGGGCGGCGCGAGATCAATTGGCGGATATGGCTGAACGCCCTGCGCGTCTACCAATATGCCAAGAACTCGCTGGTTTTCGTTCCTGCGCTGACCTCTCATCAGATGAGTCCCGCGGCATGGGGCAGCGCGCTATTGGCATTCCTGGCGTTCTCGGCCTGCGCATCAGGCGCCTATCTCTTGAACGACCTCATTGACCTTGCAGCCGATCGCCGTCATCCCGGCAAGGTCCATCGTGCGATTGCTTCGGGAGACTTGCCGATATCGCGGGCCCTGATCGCAATTCCCGTGCTCTGGCTGGGATCGATCGCCGCGGCTCTCGCCATCTCCACGCCCTTCCTGGCCGCTCTCGGCGCCTATCTCGCAACGACGATCGCCTATTCGCTCCTGCTCAAGAAAAAGATGCTGGTCGATATCGTGACGCTTGCGGGTCTCTACACGATCCGCATCGTCGGCGGTTCCGTCGCCGTCGGCGTTACGCTGTCCGAATGGCTTCTGATGTTTTCCTTCTTCATCTTCACGTCGCTGGCGCTGATCAAGCGCTACGGCGAATTGATGATGTGCCGCGGAGAGGGATTGTCCGATCCCACCAATCGCGATTACAAGGTCGGCGATGCAGAGATCATCGGCGCTCTGGCGGCGTCCAGCGGAATGAACGCCGTGATCGTGTTTTCGCTCTACGCTTCCTCGACGACGGTCATGCAGATGTACAGCCGTCCCTGGATGTTGTGGCTGGTAAACCCGCTGCTGCTCTACTGGATCAGTCGCGCGCTGCTCGCGGCGCATCGCCGTATGATGTCGGACGATCCGATCATCTACACCTTCACGGATAGTGGCAGCCGGATCGCCATCGCGGCGATCATGTGCATTGTGCTGGCGGCGATCTAGGTGGCGGAACTCAACGTCGATATCGATGCTCGTTGTCGAAGTGCGGTAAGCCTGTCGGGCGCCCGGGTCGACACGTTTCTGATCGCCGCCATCGTTTCGGCGCTGTCGCTGCTCCACACCGGCTTTGTCTTCGGAATCGAAAACAACCTGTTTCATTTGCCGATCGTCGCCGGTCTCTACGATGAACCGCAATATCGCGACGACGCCTTCATCCAGTCGCTACGCTATTTCGCGTCCGGCGTCTGGCTGTTGCTCGGCAACGCCGAGAAACATTTCGGCGACGTTCAGGCGCTGTTCCTTGTTCTCGACTATCTTTCGCGACTGCTGAGCTTCGTCGGGTTTCTGTGCTGTGCTTCGCTCGTCGGCGTGGTCGAGCGGCGCGATAAAGTCATCTTCGCCCTGGTCGTCTGCTTCATCTCGTTCCTCGATGGCGATAGTCATGCCGGAGCGGGCGGGCTGTTTCTGCGGTACTTCACGCATTCCGAGATCGCCAACGGCACCGTCCTTCTGGCGATCTATTTTGCCGCGAAGGGACGCTTCACGGCGGCGACGCTTGCTCTCGGCGTGACGTTTTTCACCAATGTCTTCATCGCCGTATGGCTTGCGCCGTTGTTGCTGGCAATCGCAGTTGTCCTGCTGGCGAAGCAGGAGACCGACATTGCCACGATCTGTGTCCGCGTCTCGGCAGGCATCGTGCTTTGCATTCCCTTCGCATGGCCGGTGATCCATTCAATTGTCTCCAATCCGGAATTCGGCAGCCCCATCGACTTCGATTTTGCAACGTTCCTGCGCCAATATTATCCGGTGCACGTCTTGATCTCGTCAATTCCGGCCAGCGATATCGTGGCCCTGGCGGGAGTTGCCGCCATCGGCGCAGTCGCGCTCTGGCGGCTTGGGCCACGCGCCGCAGAATTGAGGGTGGCCTATGTTGGCGTCATGTTCGTCTATGCGGTTGGCATCGTTCTCCCCCATATGACCGGCTCGCCGCTCCTGCTTAATCTGCATCTGCTTCGCTCCAGCACGATCATTCACCTGCTCGCGGGCCTGGCCGCCGCGGCTCTGGTGGTGAATTGGTTCAGGGCCGAAAGCGTGACGTCATTTCTGCTCGCAGCCCTGCTGCTGCTGACATTGAGCCTGCACGGCGTGGCGCTCTGGCTCGCCATCCCGATCATGCTGATACCCGTCGTTTTACCCGCTGCGCAGGATTCCGCGCCGGCCTACCTCCGTACAATCGGCTATGTCGTGCTGGCGGTTGTTGTGTTGATCGTCTGGCCCTATTCGTTCTGGCAGAATTTTACGTTTAATTCGATGTTTGCGGACGCCGTCGCCGAGTGGCGGGATGTTGGCGAATGGGCACGGCGCTCGACGTCTCCGACGGCGGTGTTCCTCGTCCCGCCGAGACCTCGTGATGATGCGATACTGCCCTCAAACGCGCCCGATATCGCGCTGTCCCGGACGGCGGTGTTCGAATTCACCTCGCATCGACGCGTTTTTGTCGATTTCAAGCGAGGGGCGGCCGTCATGTGGATGCCGTCCTATTATCCGGTCTGGCGTAGCAGGATGATCGAGACCGAGCGCCTCGGCTCACTTGCCGAGCGCATCGAATACGCGTCCCGCCACGGCATCGCTTATGTCGTGGACCGCTGCGAGCCAACGGCCAATGATGGTGTCATCTTCAGGACAAGGCGCTTGTGCGTCATTCCGGCAGGCCGCCAGATGTAAGCAACCGCATGAAATTCCACGGTCCAGCTCTCGCCAGTTCCCGTTCCCGGCGCTAGCTTGGCGATGATCGAATCGACGAGGTTTTAACAAGCCATGACCGTACGCCTGCATCGCGGCGACCTGCCCGATCTTTCCCGCTACACCGGAGCTGTTGCGATCGATACCGAGACCATGGGGCTCAATCCGCATCGCGACCGTCTCTGCGTGGTGCAGCTGTCGAACGGCGATGGCAGCGCCGATGTGGTGCAGATTCCGAAGGGGCATACGGATGCTCCGAACCTGAAAGCGCTGCTCGCCAATCCGAAGATCACGAAGATCTTTCATTTCGCCCGCTTCGACGTCGCGGTGCTCTATCACACCTTCGGCGTGATGCCGCAGCCGGTCTATTGCACCAAGATCGCCTCACGCCTGACGCGCACCTACACCGATCGCCACGGCCTGAAAGATCTCGTGCGCGAGGTGCTCAATATCGATCTGTCGAAGCAGCAGCAGTCGAGCGACTGGGGCTCGTCCACGCTCAGCGAAGCGCAGCTCGCTTATGCCGCCTCCGACGTGCTGCATTTGCATGCGTTGCGCGAGAGGCTCGATGCGATGCTGGCGCGCGAGGGACGCACCGAGCTTGCGCAAGCCTGCTTCGACTTCCTGCCGACGCGGGCGAAGCTCGATCTTTCCGGCTGGGAGGCCGAGGACATTTTCGCGCATTCGTGAACGGACGTCTCGTTCACCTCGTTGACTGAAACTGGGGCAATTCGCCCCGTTTCGGACATGTTCGTGAGGCCTGTCGCAGGCTGCATTATCCGGCGGGCCCGGGTATGATGGCGTTTGTTCGTGCGTCGGAGCAACCGTGAATTCGGTCCAAAATCCAGTCTATCAGGCGAGTCTCGAAGCGCGCTTTGCCATGGCCGCGCGCCACAGCCGCATGGTGCGGATCCTGCGCATCGCGGTGCCGGGCGCCGTGGGGCTGGCGATGGCGGGCGTAATCGGGATTTCGGTGTTCAATCCGTTCCGCATGCTGATGCCGAGACTGCCGCTCGACATGGGCAATCTGGTCGTCTCCGGCACCAAGATCACGATGGAATCGCCGCATCTGTCCGGCTACACGCCGGACCAGCGGCCCTATGAGATGTGGGCCAAGACCGCGGTGCAGGACGTGACCGATCCGGACCATGTCGAGCTCAACAAGCTCAGGACCAAGCTGTTGATGCAGGATAGCTCGACCGTGTTCCTGGACTCGCTGACCGGCCTGTTCGACAACAAGGCGCAGACGCTCGATCTGCACAAGGACATCTTCCTGCAGACCACCACCGGCTATGAAGCGCGTCTGACCCAGGCCCATGTCGACATGGTCAAGAACACCGTCGATTCCGACGAGCATGTCGACGTCAAGCTGACCAACGGCACGCTGTCCTCCGATCGCCTGCGGATCATCAACGGCGGCGAGATCATCCGCTTCGAAGGCAATGTCGTGATGAATCTCGACCATCTCAATACCGATGACGCCTCGCAGACTGCGCCGGAGCCGGCGCCGCCGGCGAAGACGAAATCGAACGGCAAATCCGCCAACTCGAAATGAGCCTCATGACGCAGTGTTTCCGTTGCGGCATCAAGCCGAGGGCAGGGCGCGTCATCGCGGCGGCGCTGTTGCTTGCGTCGTCGGCAGCAGCGTTCGAGGCTCACGCGCAAGGCGCGGTGCAGGGCGTGCCCAACGCGATGCAGGGTTTTACGCAGAATCGCGATCAGCCGATCCAGATCGAAGCCGCGTCGCTCGAGATGCGCGACAAGAAAAAGGAAGCGACCTTCTCCGGCAATGTGAAGGTGGTGCAGGGCGACACCACCATGACGTCGAAGACGCTGGTGGTGTTCTATGAATCGAGCCAGCAGGGTTCGGCGCCACCCCCGGCGCAACCGGCCAGCGCCAAGGCCGCCAAGAATACCGCGCCGATGCAGTCGGCGACCCCCGGTCCCGGCGGCGCGTCGTCGATCAAGCGGCTGGAAGCGCGCGGCAATGTCGTCGTAACCCAGAAGGACCAGGTCGTGACCGGCGAGACCGCCGTGTTCGACACCAGGTCCAATCTCATCACCATGCTCGGCGGCGTGGTGTTGACCCAGTGCAAGAATGTGCTGCGCGGCGACCGCCTGATGGTGGACATGACGACCGGCGTTTCTCGGGTCGAGTCGGACAGCGGCAAGGTGCAGGCCCTGCTCCCGCAAGGTGGCGGAGGCGATTGCGGCCCTTCCAAGCCGGGCGGCGGTTCGCCGCTGCCGGCGCCGGCCCCAAATAAACAGAAATAATATCAGTCACTTGTTAGATAGTGCGGTGCCGCGAGGTTGAACCGTCGGCTGCGAGACTGTATCTACGCCCCGGGGATTTGGGGTGCTCCGCTGGGCAACGGGCATCCCTTGCTTCATGCTGGGCCAGCGAATCAAACCGCTGCGTGCGGCTGGCGGGACGCCCTCACAAGGCCTGGGCAAAGCGGGGATGGTGGACTTACTTGGCATGTTCCGGCGGCGCCCTGCCAAGCGGGGCAAAGGCTTTGCGCGCTCGCGCGAGGACATCACGGCGCTCGCCGATTCCTTCGGCAGCATGTTGACCAGCCCGGTGCGCGACGCGCCGCCGATCGCACGCGAGGCGCCGATGTCGGGCACCGATCTGCCGCGCTCGCCGCCGGTCGCGGAATTGCCGAGGGAACACCCCAGAGAACATCCGAGGGAACAGCCGAGGGGACATACACGAGAGCCGCACCGCGAGCCCCCGCGCGAACATGCGCAGCAGTCCAAGCCGCAAGCCCGCACCAAACCTGCCGGGCAGGCACGGCAAGCGAGGGGCCAGGTCAAGAGCCAAGCCAGGAGCAACGGCTCGGGCGGGCCGCAGCTGTTGCGGCGGCCGGGCTACTTGGCTGTGCATAGCGTGGAAAAGAGCTTTGGCTCGCGCCAGGTCGTGCGCGGCGTCAGCATCTATGTGCGCCGCGGCGAGGCGGTTGGTCTGCTCGGTCCGAACGGCGCCGGCAAGACCACGGTGTTCTACATGATCACCGGACTGATCAAGGCCGATCGCGGCGCGATCGAGCTCGACGGCCACGATGTGACGCAACTGCCGATGTATCAGCGCGCGCGGCTGGGCATCGGCTATCTGCCGCAGGAAGCCTCGATCTTCCGCGGCCTCACGGTCGAGCAGAACATCCGCGCGGTGCTCGAGGTCGTCGAACCCTCGAAGAAAAAGCGCGAGCAGGAACTGGACTCGCTGCTCAACGAATTCAACATCACGCGTTTGCGGAAAACCCCGTCGATTGCGCTCTCCGGTGGTGAGCGTCGCCGCGTCGAAATCGCGCGCGCGCTCGCGACGCGTCCGAATTACATGCTGCTCGACGAGCCCTTTGCCGGCATCGATCCGATCGCCGTCGGCGACATCCAGGATCTCGTGCGTCATCTCACCAATCGCGGCATCGGCGTCCTCATCACCGACCATAACGTGCGTGAAACGCTCGGGCTGACCGACCGCGCCTACATCGTCTATGCCGGTGAAATCCTGACCGAAGGCAGTCCGGACGAAATCGTTGCCGATCCGGACGTGCGGCGGCTCTATCTTGGCGAGGAATTCCGGCTATAGTCCGTATTGCAGCGCAGCGAAAAACCGGTAACTACTCTCCGGGAAGTGCGCCTCTAGCCCAAAAATTGCATCCGTCAAGGCGTATACAACTGCTTTGGACTAAGCTAAGCAAGAATCGGACCAGTTTTCACGGATCGTTCTTGCCTCCATGGCGCTAACCCAGAGATTAGAGTTCCGCCAGTCGCAGTCGCTGGTGATGACGCCGCAGCTGATGCAAGCCATCAAGCTGCTGCAGCTCTCCAATCTCGATCTATCGGCCTTTGTCGAGGAGGAGCTCGAGCGAAACCCGCTGCTGGAGCGGGCCAATGACGGCCCGGAACCGCCGGTCGCGGGCGAGGTGGGCCCGGAACGGCCCGAGTTTTCCGGCGACGATGAATCCGGCAGCTTCAACGGCGAGGAGTTTTCCGCCGGCCAGACCGAGGCGGGCGGGGGCGGCGAGGGTTTTGAGCCGGCCCAGGAAGAATGGATGAGCCGCGATCTCGGCAGCCGCGCCGAGATCGAACAGACGCTGGATACGCCGCTCGACAACGTGTTCTCCGAGGAGCCGGCGGAAGCGGCTGCCCGCACCGCCCAGGATGCCGCGCCCACCACCTACACCGAATGGGGCGGCGGCGCCTCCGGCGACGAGGACTACAATCTCGAGGCCTTCGTCGCCGCCGAGGTAACGCTGTCCCATCATCTCGCCGAGCAGCTCGCCGTCGCGTTCGCAGCGCCCGCACAGCGCATGATCGGCCAATATCTGATCGATCTCGTCGACGAAGCCGGCTATCTGCCGGCCGATCTCGGCCAGGCCGCCGAACGGCTGGGCGCATCGCAGGCCGACGTCGAGTCGGTGCTGGCGGTGCTGCAGAAATTCGATCCGCCCGGCATCTGCGCGCGCAATTTGAGCGAGTGCCTCGCGATCCAGCTCCGCGAGCTGAACCGCTATGACCCGGCGATGCAGGCCCTGGTCGAGCATCTCGATCTGCTCGCCAAGCGCGACGTCGCCGCTCTGCGAAAGCTCTGCGCGGTCGACGATGAAGATATCGCCGACATGATCGGCGAAATCCGCCGGCTTGATCCGAAGCCCGGCCTGAAATTCGGCGCGTCGCGGATGCAGACCATGGTGCCGGACGTCTATGTTCGGCCCGGCCCCGACGGCGGCTGGCATGTCGAGCTCAACAGCGACACGTTGCCACGCGTGCTGGTGAACCAGACCTACTACACGGAACTGTCCAAGACGATCCGCAAGGACGGCGACAAGTCGTATTTCACGGATTGCCTGCAGAACGCGACCTGGCTGGTGCGCGCGCTCGACCAGCGCGCCCGCACCATTCTGAAGGTCGCTACCGAAATCGTGCGCCAGCAGGACGGCTTCTTCACCCATGGCGTCGCGCATCTGCGCCCGCTCAATCTGAAAGCAGTAGCGGACGCGATCCAGATGCATGAATCGACGGTCTCGCGCGTCACCGCCAACAAATACATGGCGACGAATCGCGGCACCTTTGAGCTAAAATATTTCTTCACCGCCTCGATCGCCTCCGCCGACGGCGGCGAAGCGCACTCGGCCGAAGCCGTCCGTCATCACATCAAGCAGCTGATCGACGCCGAAGCTTCCGCCGCGATCCTCTCCGACGACACCATCGTGGAACGATTGCGCGAATCGGGCATTGATATTGCCCGCCGCACGGTCGCGAAATACCGCGAAGCCATGCGTATTCCATCCTCGGTGCAACGCCGCCGTGACAAGCAGAGTTCGCTCTTGTTGCCGACCTGAAATTGCCGGATCTGCGATAGCCAAGGCCATTGTTGCGCCCTGTCCAAATCGGTTTAGTCTCATCTTCCCCAGACTATCCAAACGAGGCATCCCATGACTCTCAGGATTTCGGGAAAGAGCATCAGCGTCGGCGAAGCGCTGCGCGACCGCGTCAACGAGCGCACCGACGAAGTGCTGCGAAAATATTTCAACGGCAATTATTCCGGCCACATCACGCTCTCCAAAGACGGCTTCGGCTTCCGCACCGATTGCGCGCTGCATCTGGATTCCGGCGTGACGCTGGAAGCGGAATCGAACGCCACCGACGCCTATGCCAGCGCGGATGCGGCGCTCTTGATGATCGAGAAGCGGCTGCGCCGCTACAAGAGCAGATTGAAGGATCACTCGGCGCGGAAAACGCACGCCGCGGCGGCGGCGTTGGCCGAGATGAACGGTCCGACGCTGGATGCTCCGACCTATGTGATCGAGGCGTTGGCGGAAAGCGATGACGAAGTCACTGGCTACAATCCCGTGATCATCGCGGAAGCGACGACGTCGCTGAAGCGGCTGTCGGTCTCCGAAGCGGTGATGGAGCTCGATCTGACCGGCGCCGCCTGCCTGGTATTCCAGCATGGCTCGAGCGGCCGGGTGAACATCATCTACCGCCGCTCCGACGGCAATATCGGCTGGGTCGATCCGCCCGCGGTCAAACCGTAAACTTACGGGTTTTTGGCGCTTTTTTGGCCGCCGATTTTCCTCTACGGTTTTTAAGGTTAGCCGCTCGCAGGTGTTGGCACCGCCGTTGTGTTGGAGTAGAAGCCCCCAAATCACGGACCCGGGCTTAGAGGCCTGCCTCCCACCTCAGCTTCTTGACGCCGGCCGGCCAAGGCCTATTTCGCAACCTGACGGTTCAATTCACCTCGGAACGCCCAATGACGATTACCGACCTGGTCGCACCCGAGGCGATCCTCCCGGCGTTGAAAGTCAACAGCAAGAAGCAGGCGTTGCAGGAGCTGGCGGCGAAAGCCGCCGAGCTAACCGGGCAGAATGAGCGCGCGGTGTTCGAAGTCCTGCTGCAGCGCGAGAAGCTCGGCACCACCGCGGTCGGCTATGGCGTCGCCATCCCCCACGGCAAGCTCCCCAAGCTTGAAAAGCTGTTTGGACTGTTCGCGCGGCTGGAGCGCCCGATCGACTTTGAAGCCATGGACGGCCAGCCGGTCGACCTCGTCTTCCTGCTGCTTGCGCCTGAAGGCGCCGGCGCCGACCACCTGAAGGCGCTGGCGCGAATCGCCCGCCTCCTGCGCGACCAGGATGTCGCCAAGAAACTGCGCGCCTCGCGCGACGCGCAGGCGATCTATTCCGTGCTGGCACTGCCGCCGGCGACCGCGGCGTAACCCGTCAATCACTTCAGCACATAAACGCGTGAAGTTTGTGGCCGCGATGGGTGCGTGCACCCTCGACTTCCGCAATTGACAAAGCCGCAAACGAAAATGCGCGGGCGCTGTCCCACCAGAGACAACACCCGCGCATTGAAACTCGTGCCCGCGGCGCGCCGAAAATGAACGCGCCGGTCGGCGAGGGCCTTAGTGGACGCTCACCGCCTGCAGCTCGTTGCTCCAGGCATTGGCGATCGCAGCTTCGCGCGAATCGGTCAGCATGATCGGCGTGCCATCAGCGGCGTGAAGCGCGAAAAGCTTCATTCCCGGCGCAAGGTCGGGCGCCTGCGGAAACAGCCCCGGTACGTCCTCGGAGCGGATTTGCTTCACATAGGCGATATGGCCTTCGCCCATATGGGCCAGCGCCTCCAGCGAGACGCGCGATTCTGACGCAACATTACCTTCAGTCATGGTCTCGACTCCTCTGAGACATAAGCGGTCGAGTCCGCTACTCGTTCCATTATTCGTATTCATTGATAGCGATTGTCTTAACGATCTTCTCCGGTTCGGGCCGGGCAAGATCGATCGACAACAACCCGTTCTTCAGATCCGCGCCCAGCACGTGCATACCTTCCGCGAGCACGAAGGTGCGCTGGAAGTGGCGCGCCGCGATGCCGCGATGGATATATTGCCGGGCCTTGTCGTCCTGCTGCCGGCCCCGGATCACGAGTTGGTTTTCCTCAATGGTTACATCAAGTTGGTCGCGGGTAAAACCCGCCACCGCCAGCGTGATTCGCAACCGTTCGGGCGCACCGTTCGACCGTTCACACCTCTCGATATTGTACGGAGGGTAACCGTCGGCGCCTTTGACGACGCGATCAAGCACGCGCTCGATCTCGTCGAATCCCAGCAGAAACGGACTGGAGAGCGAAGGAACACGAGACATAGTTTACAAAGTCCTCTCGAAGCGACTTTGATGTTTCAGGGCCCTTTACGGCGCCCCTTGCGCATCAATATGGGCATTGCCGCAGGCTGTTCAAGCACCTCAGAAAGTGCCCTAAAGGCCGTTAATTGCTCGTCAATTGACCCGCTTGCGGCCGTCGGCGGTAAATAAATGCAGCTTCTCGCGCGGCGCGAACGCCCCGATTCTCTCGCCGATCGCGGGCCCTTCCTGGCCGGGTATGCGGACGAGGATTTCGCCCGGCGATGGCTCGCCCGGCTCCGAGTTCACGGCCAGCTGGCCGTTCTGCTGCGCGCGCAGGCCATAGACATAGGTCTCGGCGCCAACGCGCTCGATCGCCTCCACCGTCATCACCAGCGCGACGCTGCCGTCCGGCGCCGAGCCGTTGGACATCACGAGATCTTCGGGGCGGATGCCGAGAATGCCGGCGTCGGAGCTTGCGCCCTGCAACTTGATGTCGGAGCCGCGCAAGGGAATCAGGTTCATCGGCGGCGCGCCGATAAAGGCGGCAACAAAGGTGGTCGCGGGCTTCTGGTAGATCTGCAGGGGATTGCCGATCTGCTCGACCTGGCCGCCATTCATCACCACCAGCACATCCGCGAGCGTCATCGCCTCGAGTTGGTCATGGGTGACGTAGATCGACGTCGTGCTGAGCCGGCGCTGCAATTTCCGGATCTCGACGCGCATGGCGATGCGCAGCTTGGCGTCGAGATTCGACAGCGGCTCATCGAACAGAAACACTTTTGGCTGGCGCACGATGGCGCGGCCCATGGCGACGCGCTGGCGCTGGCCCCCGGAGAGTTGCCCTGGCCTGCGGTCGAGCATGGCGGAGAGTTCGAGGATGCGCGCGGCTTCCTGCACGCGGGTGTGGATCTCGGGCTTCGGCATGCCGCGGTTGCGCAGGCCATAGGCCATGTTGTTGTAGACGCTCATATGCGGATAGAGCGCGTAATTCTGGAACACCATCGCGATGTCGCGATCGGCCGGCTCGACCTGGTTGACGACGCGCCCGCCAATGTCGATCTCGCCCGAGGTGATGGTCTCGAGCCCTGCGACCATTCGGAGCAGCGTGGATTTGCCGCAGCCCGACGGGCCGACCAGCACGCAGAACTGGCCGTCGGCGACGTCGACATCGACGCCCTTGATGGCCTCGAAACCGTTCGGATAGGCCTTCTTGACGTTGCGCAGCGTGACGTTCGCCATTCCTCACTTCTCCGTCTCGATCAGGCCTTTGACGAACAGACGCTGCAACAGCACGACGACAGCGACCGGAGGCAGCATGGCGAGCACGGCGGTCGCCATCGCCACCGACCATTCGGTGAGCGCGTCATGCACGTCGATGATCTTCTTGATGCCGATCACGATGGTCTGCATGTCGTCGCGCGTCGTGATCAGCAGCGGCCAGAGATATTGATTCCAGCCATAGATGAAGAGGATCACGAACAGCGCGGCGATATTGGTCACCGACAGCGGCAGCAGCGTATCGAAGAAGAAGCGGATTGGGCCGGCGCCGTCCATCTTGGAGGCTTCGACCAGCTCCTTTGGCACGGTCATGAAAAACTGCCGGAACAACAGCGTCGCGGTCGCTGACGCGATCAGGGGCAGAATGAGGCCGGAGTAGGAATCCAGCATATTCAGGTCGGAGGTGATCTTGTAGGTCGGGAAAATGCGCACCTCGACCGGCAGCATCAGCGTGATGAAGATGGTCCAGAACGCGGTCATCCGGAACGGGAACGAAAAGAACACGATCGCATAGGCTGAGATGATCGAGATTGCGATTTTGCCGAGCGCGATTCCGACCGCCATGATGAAGCTTGACATCATCATGCCGCCGACCGGCTGGCGCGTGGTCTTGCCGGTGCCGGAGACGATGGTGTGCCAATAGGTTTCGAGCCCATGCGAGCCGGGATAGAGCGGCATCTGGCCGTTGGCGATGACGGTGTTGTCGTGGGTCGAGGCGATGATCGCGAGATACACCGGGAAGGCGACGATGATCACGCCCAAGAGCAGCACGAGGTGAGGCAGCCAATTTCCAAATCGCCGGTGCTCGACCATGGCTAGCGCCCCGTTCCGAAGTTCGTCATTAGTTTCAGCGCCTTTCTTTCGAACTTCGGAAAGAAAGGGCGCTAGCCAAACTTATAATTCCAGTGCCGCTTATCGATTTGAAGTTCCTGACCGAATTTGCCGCTTGCTCTGAAGGAACTTCAAATCGGCGGCACTAGTAGTGCACCTTCTTTTCGACGTAGCGGAATTGAACCGCGGTGAGGACGACCACGATGATCATCAGGATCACCGACTGCGCGGCCGAGCCGCCGAGGTCGGAGCCGACCTTGCCGTCCAGAAACACCTTGTAGACCAGCGTCGCCGTGGCGCCGTTCGGGCCGCCGCCGGTCGCGGTATCGATGATGCCGAGCGTGTTGAAGAAGGCGTAGGTGATGTTGACCACGATCAGGAAGAAGGTCGTCGGCGACAGCAGCGGGAAGATGATGGTCCAGAACCGCCGCATCGGCCGCGCGCCGTCGATCGCGGCGGCCTCGATCACGCTTTTCGGAATCGACTGCAGTCCGGCGAGAAAAAACAGGAAGTTGTAGCTGATCTGATTCCAGACCGCGACGACGACGATCAGGATCATCGCATGGTTGCCGTTGAGCACCGGATTCCAGTCGATGCCGTAGCGCTGCAAGGCGCGCGCGATCATGCCGAGCCCCGGCTGGAACATGAAGATGAAGAGCACGCTCGCTACCGCCGGCGCCACCGCATAGGGAATGATCAGGAAGGTGCGGTAGATCTGCACGCCGCGGATGTTGTGATTGGCCATCGCGGCAAGCAGCAGCCCGAGGCTCATGGAAAAGAACACCACCAGCGCCGAGAACAGGAAGGTCACGCCGATGGCGTGATAATAGCCGGGTTGTTGCAGGAGAACGACGTAGTTCTCGAACCAGACGAACTCGGTCGAGAGCCCGAAGGCATCCTGGACCAGGAAGGATTGCCAGAGCGCCTGCGCCGCCGGCCAGTAGAAAAAGATCAGGGAGACCGCAAGCTGCGGCAGCACCAGCAGATAGGCGAGAGCCTTTCCTGAAAAGATCGCCCGGTTTTCCATGAAGCCCCCGCCCCACTTACTCACATGAGAGTCTACTCTCAGAAAATCGTGGCTGCGGTCCCGCCGCGCCACGATCCTTGCCGCTTTTATTTGACTGCGGTGCGCTCGAACTGCCGCAGCATGTCGTTGCCGCGGCTCACCGCGGTGTCGAGCGCTTCCTTGGCCGACTTCTTGCCGGCCAATGCCGCCTCGATCTCCTCCGACCAGACGTCGCGCATCTGCACCATGCCGCCGAAGCGCAGGCCGCGCGAATTCTCGGTTGGCTCCTTGTTGGTCAATTCCTTCAGCGGCACTTCGAGGATCGGGTTCTTCTCATAGAAGCCCGAGGCCTTGACCTTCTCATAGGCCGCCTTGGTGATCGGCAGGTAGCCGGAGGCTTCGTGCAGGTAGACCTGGCGATCGGTGTCCGACAGGAAGGTGAAGAATTTTGCGATGCCCTTGTATTCTTCCTTCGACTTGCCGCCCATCACCCACAGCGAGGCGCCGCCGATGATCGAGTTCTGCGGCGCGCCGTTGACGTCGGGGAAGTACGGCATCGGCACCGCGGTGTATTCGAACTTGGCGTTGGCCTTCACGCTCGGATAGAACGCCGACGATGTCATGTACAAAGCGCATTCACCGGAGGTGAAGCGGCCTTCGCCGGTGTTGGTGCGTCCGGAATAGTCGTAGCTCTTGTCCTTCTGCAGCTCGACGAGATTGTCCAGCAGCTTGATCTCGAGCGGCGTGTTGAATTTCAGCACCGTGTCAAAACCGTCGAGACCGTTGGCCCTGGTGCCGATCGTCTCGTTGTGCCAGGCGGAGAACTGCTCGACAAAGCCCCAGGTCACCCAGCTCGATGAGAAGCCGCAGGTCGGACTGTTCGCATGCAGCTTCTTGGCGTCTGCGAACACTTCCGGCCAGGTCTTCGGCGGCGCGTCGATGCCCGCTTTCTTCAGCGCGTCGAGATTGACCCACATCACCATGCTCGACGAGTTGAAAGGGAACGACAGCATGTCGCCCTTCGCGGTCGAGTAATAACCGGTGATCGCCGGCAGGTAGGATTTGGGATCGAAGGCTTCGCCCTGTTCCTTCATCAATTCGAACACCGGCTTGATCGCGCCCTTGGCGGCCATCATGGTCGCGGTGCCGACTTCGAACACCTGCATGATGCCTGGTGCGTTGCCGGCGCGGAACGCCGCGATCCCGGCATTCAGCGTATCGGCATAGCTGCCCTTGAAGGAGGGAACGATCTTGTAGTCGCTCTGGGAAGCGTTGAAATCATTGGCAAGCTTGACCACGACGTCGTTGTTCGGGCCGGTCATCGCGTGCCACCACTGGATCTCCGTCACCGCGCTCGCGGGCGAGGCCGCGAAGGCAAGGGCGACAGCGGTGGCGGCAGCCGTGCCGAAGTGTCGAAAAGTCATCAAAACCCCTCCCGTTGGACCGTCATTCCGGTGGTTGCGCGTTATCAGCGCCGGATGACGTGCAAATGACCGTTGAAAGCGGCGGGATCGTAAGGGGGAAGGCGGGCCCAAGGAAGCCCAAATCGAGAGGAGGTCGTGTTGATCTTTCGTCCCGGCTTTCGCTGCCCCGACGAAAGACAATCAGCGCTTGCGCTCAGTACCGCAAACCACGCCGCTCTTGATCAGCGCATCAATCTCGGCGGCCGAGTAGCCGAATTCGCCCAGCACCTCTTTGGTGTGCTGGCTGAATTTCGGCGGTGTGCGGCGCAGGCTCGGCTTGGAGCGCTCCATGCGGATCGGCGAGGCAACGCCCTTGTACCAGTCCCTGGCGATCACATCGCCGCGGTGGATGGTGTGCTCATTGGTGAGCGCCTGGTCGATCTTCTGCACCGGACCTGCGGGCAGGCCCGCGGCCAAGAGGCGATTGCACAGCGGCTCGGCCTCATGCTGGGAAAACACCGCCGCGAGTTCCTGGCGCAGCGCCTCGCGATTGGCGATGCGGTCCTTGTTGCGTGCAAAGCGCGGATCGGTGCCGAGCTCGGCCTTGCCGATCTCCGTGGCGAGCTTCCGGAATGTGCCGTCATTGCCGACGCCGATGAAGATGTCGTCGGTCCTGGTCGGGAAGATCGCGTAAGGCACGAGGTTCGGATGCTCGTTGCCGGTCAGGCTCGGCGGCTTGCCATGCATGAAATAATTCGCGGTGTGCGGATGCATCACGGCGAGACCGGTTTCGTACAGCGTGGTTTCGAGGAATTGCCCGAGCCCCGATTTCTGCCGTTCCCACAGCGCCATCAGGATTCCGATCGCGGCGTAGAGCCCGGTGGTGATGTCGACCACTGGCACGCCGATCCGCATCGGTCCGCTCTCGCGCGAGCCGGTCGCGGCGATCATGCCGGTCATGGCCTGGATGATGGCGTCATAGCCGGGACTGCCGCCGCGCGGGCCGTCGGCGCCGAAGCCGGAAATCCGGCAATGAATGAGTTTCGGGAATTTACCGCGCAGCACGTCGCTGCCGATTCCCCATTTGTCGAGCGTGCCCGGCTTGAAATTCTCGATCAGCACGTCGGCGGTCTCGAGCAGCTTCATCAGCACCGCGCGCCCACCTTCGGAGGCGAGGTCCAAACCGATCGAGCGCTTATTGCGATTGATGCCGACGAAATAGGCCGCGTCTTCCTCATGGAAGGGCGGGCCCCAGTCGCGCGTCTCGTCGCCGGCCGGCGGCTCGACCTTGATCACGTCGGCGCCGTGGTCGGCGAGGATCTGCGTGCAATAGGGGCCGCCGAGCACGCGCGTGAGATCGATCACCCGCAAACCGGTCATGGCACCGGGAGCCACCTGTTGTGAACTCATCGAAAACCTTCGCTCAAATCCAGAGAAGCGATTGAGAGCTAGCGGTCTTCGCAGGCGGCATCAAGCGTCCACAGCGAATGGCCCGCCAGTGCTTACGGCAGGCCATTCCGCGTTGTGGATTTAGACGACGTTCAGCTGCACATCGACATTGCCGCGCGTGGCGTTGGAGTAGGGGCACACCTGGTGCGCCTTGGCCACCAGCGCTTCCGCATCGGCGCGCGCAAGGCCGGGAAGGGAGATGTCGAGCGCGATGTCGAGGCCGAAACCGCCTTCCGAACGCGGGCCGATGCCGACCGTGGAAGTCACCGCGGCGTCGGCGGGCACCTTCGGGCCGCCCTGGGAGGCCACGAACTTCATGGCGCCGATGAAGCAGGCGGCATAGCCGGCCGCGAAAAGCTGCTCGGGATTGTTGCCAGCGCCGCCCCCGCCGCCCAATTCCTTCGGCGTGGTGAGTTTGACGTCGAGTGCGCCGTCCAGGGTTGCGGCGTGGCCGTCGCGGCCGCCGGTGGCCTTGGCCTGGGTCTTGTAGAGCACATTCACGGACATGGGGATCTCCTTTGGTTTGAATTTCGATGGAACGCATATTGCGCACAATTAGATTGTGTACAATATAGAAAGCGTCGCCTCACATTTAATTGTCCGCAATTGAATGCGGCGCCGCCCGGGCCCAGAATGGCAGGGAATCGCTACAGGGATGCAAAATGGCCAAAAAAAAACCCGTCGCGGCGGACCAGATGCTGCGGCTCGACAACCAGATCTGCTTCGCCGTCTATTCGGCTGCACACGCGTTTACCCGCTTCTATAAGCCGCTGCTTGACCGGCTCGGCCTGACCTATCCGCAATATCTGGTCATGCTGACGCTGTGGGAGCGCGACGGCGTCCCGCTCAAGGATATCGGCGAGCGGCTGTTCCTGGATTCTGGCACGCTGACGCCGCTCTTGAAGCGGCTCGAGGCCGCGCAACTGATCAAGCGCACGCGCAGCACCGAGGACGAGCGTCAGGTCCTGATCGCGCTGACGCCGCAGGGCCTGGCGCTGAAGGAAAGGGCGCGCGCGGTGCCGTCGTCGCTGCTGTCGGCCTCGGCCTGCTCGGTGGCGGAACTATCCGCGATGAAGAACGAGATCGTCGCGCTGCGGGATCGGCTGAATGAGGTGGTGGGGGAGTAGGCTTTCTGAGGCCCGCCTACGCGCTTTGCGCTACGGCGCGGCAGCCTTCGCTCACTTCGCTACGATAGAGTTCGACGGGGCTTGCCGACGCCCGTCTTCGCCCATTGGGCTACGCCGGGCACCACGCTCCGTCCTTCGGGCTCTGCGCGGCTGCGCCACGCGTAGCCCGAAGGGCGAAGCGTGGTGGAGCCAGGCGGGATCGAACCGCCGACCTCTTGCATGCCATGCAAGCGCTCTCCCAGCTGAGCTATGGCCCCGTAACCGTCTTTTAGCACGATCCTTTTGTGGGATCGTGCGGTCCTGCGAGCCCTAGGGCGTCTCGCGGGCCGAACCCTGATCACAGATCAGGGCTGATCTCAAGTCTCTTCGTCGCCGCCGACGTCGCCGATGATGTCGGTGACATCCTCATCGCCCTCTTCCTCGTCGGCGATGAAGGTCGAATCGTCATCATCATCGTCCTCGATGGTCTCGTCGATCTCGATATCGTCCTCGGATTCCGGAACGACCGCCTTCACCTTGCCGGTGTTCTCCTCGGCGTCGGCTTCCTCGAGCGGCACCAGCTCTTCGGCCTCCGCCGGCTCCGGCGCGACCTCGGCGGTGGCCGCCGCATGCGCGCGCGCGGCTTCGCCACGCATGGCGCGCGGCGGCGCGACGGGCGCGATGGGCACGACCTCGCCGGTATAGGGCGAGATCACCGGACTCTTGTTCAGGTCGTAAAATTTCTTGCCCGTGGTCGGGCAAATGCGTTTGGTTCCGAGATCGGATTTGGCCACGGCGGAATCCTGGGAATGTCTGAAAAGCGGTGCTTCACTTGGCTAGTTGAGCGGCTGCTGTCAATAGCGCTTTGTGCATGAAATACCGGGCCGTGACGCTGCCGGGCCGGCATGCTACTGGCCCGGCCGAAAGGACCCAATCGTGACCCATTCCGACCATCCGACGCCACTGGAAGCTCGTTCCAGCGGCCCCCTGAGCGGCAAAGTCCGGGTTCCCGGCGACAAGTCGATCTCGCATCGGGCCTTGATCCTGGGCGCGCTCGCGGTCGGCGAAAGCAGGATTTCCGGCCTTTTGGAGGGCGAAGACGTCCTCAACACCGCCAAATCAATGCGGGCGCTGGGCGCCCGGGTCGAGCGGACCGGCGGTTTCGCGTGGAAGGTCAATGGCGTTGGGGTTGCGGGCTTTGCCAGCCCGCAAAATGCGCTCGATTTCGGCAATTCCGGCACCGGCTGCCGGCTGGTGATGGGGGCGGTCGCGGGCTGTCCCATTACGGCGGTGTTCGACGGCGACGCCTCGCTGCGTAGCCGGCCGATGCGGCGGATCCTCGATCCGCTGGAACTGATGGGGGCCAAGGCGGGCGAAACCAGAGAGGGCGGCCGCCTGCCGCTGACCCTGCACGGCGCCCGTGACCCCGTGCCGATCACCTACAAGACGCCGGTGGCTTCCGCCCAGATCAAGTCGGCGGTGCTGCTCGCGGGTCTCGCCGCGCCGGGCGTGACCACCGTGATCGAGCAGGAAGCGAGCCGAGATCATACCGAATTGATGCTCAAGCATTTTGGCGCGGACATCGTTTCGACCAGGGAGGGCGCGCACGGCCGCAAGATCGCGCTCACCGGCCAGCCGGAGCTGCATGGCGCCGAGGTCGTGGTGCCCGCCGATCCATCATCCGCGGCATTCCCCATCGTCGCTGCGCTGATCGTCGAAGGTTCCGACCTCGTATTATCAGATGTCATGACCAATCCGCTGCGAACCGGCCTGTTCACGACGCTCCGCGAAATGGGCGCCTCGATCGAGGAAAGTGCTGCGCGCGGCGATACCGGCGAGCCGATGGCGCAATTGCGCGTGCGCGCCTCGAAACTGCGCGGCGTCGAGGTGCCGCCCGAGCGCGCGCCATCGATGATCGACGAATATCTGGTGCTTGCCGTTGCCGCTTCTTTCGCCGAAGGCACCACCGTGATGCGCGGCCTGAAGGAATTGCGGGTGAAGGAATCCGACCGGCTGGAAGCGACCGCCGACATGCTGCGTGTCAACGGCGTCAAGGTCGAAGTCGCCGGCGATGATCTGATCGTCGAGGGCAGGGGCCATGTGCCGGGCGGCGGCCTGGTCAAAACCCACATGGACCACCGCATCGCCATGTCCGCGCTGGTGATGGGGCTGGCCGCCGACAAGCCGGTGAAGGTCGATGACACCGCCTTCATCGCCACCAGCTTCCCGGACTTCATCCCGATGATGCGCGCGCTCGGCGCGGAGTTTGCATGATCATCGCCATCGACGGACCGGCCGCTTCCGGCAAGGGCACGCTCGCAAAACGCCTCGCCGCGCATTATGGCCTGCGCCACCTCGATACCGGGGTGATCTATCGGGCCGTTGCCTACGCTTTGATCAACGCAGGGGTCGACCCGAAGGACGAGGCGCTGGCGGTGAAAGCCGCCCGGGAACTCGACCCCGAGACCTTCGAGAATCCGGCCCTGAAGTCCCAAAAAGTAGGCACCGCCGCTTCCGTGATCTCCGCGATTCCACGGGTTCGCGAGGCTTTGGTCGAATTCCAGCGCCAGTTCGCTGTCAAACCGCCCGGCGCCGTGCTCGATGGACGCGACATCGGCACCGTGATCTGCCCCGACGCCGAGGTGAAGATTTTCGTGGTCGCCGATCCCAGGATCCGGGCCCGTCGCCGGACCCTGGAAGCCCGCTCCCGGGGCGAAGAAGCCGATGAGGCGGCCGTGCTGGCCGACATCCTGGCGCGCGACGAACGCGACCAGAACCGGGCCGTTGCGCCTTTAAAACCGGCAAAAGATGCTTACTTGCTAGATAATTCCAATCTGGATATAGAAGGCGGCGTCCGGGCCGCCATCGACATTGTCGAGGCCGTTCGAGCGGGCCGTCAGCGGAGTTGAGTCGCTGGCGTCATTGGAGGTAGAGCCCGCTCCCGCCCTCAAGACAAGTCGATATCTCGAACAGAATTTTCGAGACCATCCGTCCCCGGACAGAAATCACCGTATTGAACGTGCAGGCATCTGCCGGCCCGCTCTTGCATATTATGCAACGAGCGGTTGTCGCGGGTTTTGCGAGCCCTGACCCTTCACGCGCGATACGCCCTCAAACCCCAATGGCCGGCAAGACCATCGCAAGTGGAGAACAAATGGCTTCGACTGCTACTGCAAATTCCTACAACCCCAGCCGCGACGATTTCGCGGCGATGCTGGATGAGTCCTTTGCCGGCGGCAACCTTCAGGAAAGCTCCGTCATCAAGGGCACGGTGGTTGCGATTGAAAAGGACATGGCCGTCATCGACGTCGGCCTGAAGACCGAGGGCCGCGTCGCGTTGCGCGAATTTTCGGGCCCTGGCCGTGACAGCGAATTGAAGGTCGGCGACACCGTCGAAGTGTTCCTCGACCGCATCGAGAATGCGCTCGGCGAAGCCGTGCTGTCGCGCGACAAGGCGCGCCGCGAGGAGAGCTGGGGCAAGCTGGAGAAGGCGTTCCAGAACAACGAAAAGGTCATGGGCGTCATCTTCAACCAGGTCAAGGGCGGCTTCACCGTCGACCTCGACGGCGCCGTGGCCTTCCTGCCGCGCTCGCAGGTGGACATCCGCCCGATCCGCGACGTGGCGCCGCTGATGAACAACTCGCAGCCGTTCCAGATCCTCAAGATGGATCGCCGCCGCGGCAACATCGTGGTGTCGCGCCGCACGGTTCTCGAAGAGACCCGTGCCGAGCAGCGCCAGGAGCTGGTGCAGAACCTCGAAGAGGGCCAGGTGATCGACGGCGTGGTCAAGAACATCACCGATTACGGTGCGTTCGTTGATCTCGGCGGCATCGACGGCCTGCTCCACGTCACCGACATCGCCTGGCGCCGCGTCAACCACCCGACCGAGGTGCTGACGATTGGTCAAACGGTGAAGGTCAAGATCATCAAGATCAACCACGAGACGCACCGCATCTCGCTCGGCATGAAGCAGCTGCTTGACGATCCGTGGCAGGGCATCGAGGCGAAGTACCCGCTGAACGCCCGCTTCCACGGCCGCGTCACCAACATCACCGACTACGGCGCGTTCGTCGAGCTCGAGCCGGGCATCGAAGGCCTGATCCACGTCTCCGAGATGTCGTGGACCAAGAAGAACATGCACCCCGGCAAGATCGTTTCGACCTCGCAGGAAGTCGAAGTGCAGGTGCTGGAAGTCGACTCGGTCAAGCGCCGCATCTCGCTCGGTCTCAAGCAGACCATGCGCAATCCCTGGGAAGTTTTCGTCGAGAAATTCCCTGTTGGTTCGGTGGTCGAGGGCGAGGTCAAGAACAAGACCGAGTTCGGCCTGTTCCTGGGCCTCGAGGGCGACGTCGACGGCATGGTCCACCTGTCCGACCTCGACTGGAAGCTTCCGGGCGAGCAGGTCATCGACAATTACAAGAAGGGCGACATGGTCAAGGCCGTCGTCCTCGATGTGGATGTCGAGAAGGAGCGCATCTCGCTCGGCGTCAAGCAGCTCGAGGGCGACCCCTTCGCCGAGCCGGGCGACGTCAAGAAGGGCGCTGTCGTCACCTGCGAAGTGCTGGAAGTGAAGGAGGCCGGCATCGAGGTGAAGATCGTCGGCACCGACTTCACCACCTTCATCAAGCGGTCCGAACTTGCCCGCGACCGCAACGATCAGCGCGCCGAACGCTTTGCCGTCGGCGAGAAAGTCGATGCGCGGGTGATCCAGTTCGACAAGAAGGCCCGCAAGGTGCAGGTCTCGATCAAGGCGCTCGAAGTCGCCGAGGAGAAGGAAGCCATCGCGCAGTACGGCTCCTCCGATTCGGGTGCGACGCTCGGCGATATCTTGGGCACGGCGCTCAAGAACCGCGCTTCCGAGAAGTAAGCCTTCGCTCACTTGCGAATGCGAATCAGGCCCCGGTCACGACCGGGGCCTTTTTGTTTGTCTCACCCTTTCCCCTTGTGGGAGAGGGTGTCATGAACGCGCAAAGCGAGTTCGTGACGGGCGAGGGGTTCTCTCCGCGGATGGAGACCCCTCAACCGGCGCTACGCGCCACCTTCTCGCACAAGGGGAGAAGGTAAGAGAGCCTTCATTTCTTCATATTGCGCCGCAATTGATGTAATCAATAACGCGCTGGTCACGCTGCGGGCGCAAAACGCGCGAGGAATGTTTTCAGGAGAATTTCGATGTCGCTGGATTCCGATGTGATCGTCGATCGCCGGCGGATGCGCCGCAAGCTGACCTTCTGGCGCGTGGCGGCCGTTGTGATCGCTATTGCGGCGGTCGCCGTTGTCGGCGCATTGGTGTCGCCCGGCAGCCGCGGTACCTTCACCTCATCCGGCTCGATCGCACGCGTCAATATCGAAGGCCTGATTCGCAGCGACCGGGAGCGCGTCGAGGCGCTGGAGCGGCTGGAGAAGTCGCAAGCCGCCGCCGTCGTCGTCCATATCAACTCGCCCGGGGGCACCACCGCCGGCTCCGAGCAGCTCTATGATTCGCTGGTGCAGTTGAAGGCGAAGAAGCCGCTGGTCGTGGTCGTGGAAGGATTGGCGGCCTCCGGCGGCTACATCACCGCGATCGCGGCCGATCATATTGTGGCGCAGCAAACCTCGCTGGTCGGTTCGATCGGCGTGCTGTTCCAGTTTCCGAATTTTTCCGAGGTGCTCAAGACGGTCGGTGTCAAGGTCGAGGAAGTGAAGTCTTCCCCGCTGAAAGCTGCCCCCAACGGCTTTGAGCCGACCAGCCCCGAAGCCCGCGACGCCCTGGATTCGCTGGTGAAGGATTCCTTTGCCTGGTTCAAGGGACTGGTGAAGGAACGGCGCGGCATGGACGACACGCAGCTCGAAAAGGTCGCGGACGGACGCGTGTTCACCGGCCGCCAGGCGGTCGATCTCAAGCTGATCGACCAGCTCGGCGACGAGAAGACCGCGATCGCCTGGCTGGTCGAGCAGAAGGGCGTCAAGAAGGACCTGCCGGTGCGCGACTACAAGCTCGGGCCGCGCTTCGGCGACCTGACTTTCCTGCGGACCGCGGCCTCCATCACGTTCGACGCCCTCGGTCTGGGTGCGATCGCACGCCAGGTCGAGAACGCGGGTATCGATCGCCTCGGTCTCGATGGGATGCTTGCGCTATGGCAGCCGGCTGCGACCAATTGAAACCTTGCAAAACCGATTATGGCGGCCTTTCCCGCAGTGCGAGTGGTGGGACAACCCCCTGTTCGGGCGTTTGTCACGCACTTTCGCGGCGCGCAAACTTGATTTAGCGTCTTGACAGTTCAAGGTATTTTCACGGAAATGGATCAGTGACGCTCCCGGATCCGAACTCTCGATGATCAAATCCGAACTTGTTCAGCGTATCGCCGAGCACAACCCGCATCTCTACCAGCGGGATGTAGAGAATATCGTGAATGCGATCCTCGACGAGATCGTGGCTGCACTGGCGCGCGGCGATCGGGTGGAACTGCGCGGTTTTGGCGCGTTCTCGGTGAAGCATCGCCCAGCCCGCGCCGGCCGCAATCCGCGCACCGGCGCCCATGTGCCGGTCGATCAGAAGAGCGTTCCGTTCTTCAAGACGGGCAAGGAAATGCGCGAACGGCTGAACCGCGACAATCCCGAGGCCGGCGCCTGAGTTCTTGCGCCCGGCGGCCAAAAGCCTGCGGCCGCCGATTTCGGACTATCAGCTGCGATCAACGCGAGCCATCGCCATGCGAAAATTCTTCAGCACCCTGTTCGCCATCCTCCTCGGGCTGATCTTTGTCACCTTCGCCGTCGCGAACCGGCATTTCGTCACGGTCTCGTTCGACCCCTTCAACTCGGTCGATCCCTCGATCAAGGTCTCGCTGCCGCTGTTCGTGCTGATCATCGCGGTGGCGATCCTGGGCGTGGTCGCCGGCGGCTGCGCCAGCTGGTCCGGCCAGCACCGCTGGCGGCGGGCGGCGCGGCAGCACGAGGCCGATGCGCGCACCGTCAGGGCGCAATTGGCGGAACTGCGCGCCGATGCGCTGGCCGCGCGCGGCGATGCCCAGCGGCTGGCGCTGACCTCGCGGGCCGGTTTCTACGGCGCTGCGGGGCGAGACAAGCAGGGCGCGACGTTGTAAACCCGCCCCGGTTGAACCCGTTATTTCCGCTCTGCGAAACGTATTGATGTCCCTGGCTGTCAAGATCTGTGGCCTTTCCACGCGCGAGACGCTCGACGCGGCGCTGGACGCCGGCGCCGATATGGTCGGCTTCGTGTTCTTTCCGCCGTCGCCGCGCCACCTCGCGCTCGAGACCGCGCGCGAGCTCGGCAGCCGGGTGAAGCAGCGCGCGATCAAGGTCGCGCTGACCGTGGACGCCGACGACGCGACGTTGGAGGGCATTATCGCTGCGCTGCAGCCCGACATCTTGCAGCTGCACGGCCATGAGACCGTGGCGCGGTTGTCGGAGATCAAGCGGAAGTTCGGCCGCGAGGTGATGAAGGCGTTGCCGGTCGAGCGCGCCGCCGATCTCGCGTCCCTGCAGGATTATGCCGCCGTCGCCGACCGCATCTTGTTCGATGCCCGCCCGCCCAGGGGCGCGACGCGTCCGGGCGGCCTCGGGGCCGTGTTCGACTGGCACCTGCTCAAAGATCTTGACCTCGGCCTGCCCTTCATGGTCTCGGGCGGCCTCCATGCCGGCAATGTCGCGGAAGCCGTCCGCGTCACCCGCGCCGGCGGCGTCGATGTCTCTTCGGGTGTGGAGCGCGCGCCCGGCATCAAGGACATCGAGATGATCCGCGATTTCATCCGCGCCGCGCGTGCAAGCGCTCCTCTCTCACGTCTCCCCGTAAACGGGGAGAGGTCGGATCGCGTTAGCGATCCGGGTGAGGGGGAGGCTCCGCGGGCGCGTCTCTCACAGAATTTGCGGAACGAGCCCCTCACCCCAACCCTCTCAGAGCGAGCTTCGCTCGTCTCGACCCCGCAAGAGCGGGGAGAGGGGGAAGAGACGGCACCGCTCAACGAGATAAAGAGTTGACCGTCCGATGAACCAGGTTCGTCCCAATTCCTTCCGCAGCGGCCCCGATGAGCGCGGGCACTTTGGCATTTTCGGCGGCCGCTTTGTCGCGGAAACGCTGATGCCGCTGATCCTCGACCTGGAGAAGGCCTATACGGCGGCCAAGGCCGATCCGACGTTCCAGAAGGAGATGAACGGCCACCTGCGCGACTATGTCGGCCGTCCCTCGCCGCTCTATTTCGCCGAGCGGCTGACCGAGCATCTCGGCGGCGCCAAAATCTATTTCAAGCGCGAGGAGCTGAACCACACCGGCTCGCACAAGGTCAACAATGTGCTGGGCCAGATCATGATGGCGCGGCGCATGGGCAAGAAGCGCATCATCGCTGAGACCGGCGCCGGCCAGCATGGCGTTGCCACCGCAACGCTGTGCGCACGCTTTGGCCTGGACTGCGTGGTCTATATGGGCGCGGTCGACGTCGCGCGGCAGCAACCCAATGTGATTCGCATGGAGATGCTCGGCGCCAAGGTTTTTCCGGTGCAGTCGGGCACGCGCACGCTGAAGGATGCGATGAACGAGGCGCTGCGCGACTGGGTCACCAACGTGCACGACACCTTCTATTGCATCGGCACGGTGGCGGGCCCGCATCCCTATCCGGCGATGGTGCGCGACTTCCAGTCGGTGATCGGCAACGAGACCAAGAAGCAGTTGCAGGAGGCCGAAGGCCGCCTGCCGGATTCGCTGATCGCCTGCATCGGCGGCGGCTCCAATGCGATGGGGCTGTTCCATCCTTTCCTTGATGATCCTTCGGTCGAAATCTTCGGCGTGGAAGCGGCCGGCCATGGGCTCACCCAATTGCACGCGGCTTCGATCGCCGGCGGCCGGCCCGGCGTGCTTCACGGCAACCGCACCTATCTCTTGATGAACGATGACGGCCAGATCCAGGATGCGCATTCGATCTCGGCCGGCCTCGATTATCCCGGCATCGGCCCCGAACATTCCTGGCTGCACGAGATCGGCCGCGTGAAATATCTCTCCGCCACCGACGATGAGGCGCTCGAAGCGTTCCAGCTGTTGTCCCGTCTGGAAGGCATCATCCCCGCGCTTGAGCCTGCGCATGCGATCGCGAAAGTAATGGAGCTCGCGCCCGGGCTGCCGAAAGATCATTTGATGGTGGTCAACCTCTCCGGCCGCGGCGACAAGGACGTGCCGCAGGTCGGTGATATCCTGAAGGCGAGGAAGAAGTGACCACCCGCATTGACGCGCGTTTTGCGCAGCTCGCTCGCGAAGGCCGCTCGGCTTTCGTCACCTTCCTGATGGCGGGCGATCCTGATCCCGCCATTTCCCTCGACATCATCAAGGCGCTGCCGAAGGCCGGCGCCGACATCATCGAGATCGGCATGCCCTTCACCGACCCGATGGCGGACGGCCCCTCGATCCAGGCCGCCGGCCTGCGCGCGCTCAAAGCCGGCATGACCCTGAAGAAGACGCTGGAGCTGGTGCGCGGCTTCCGCAAGGATGACAACACCACGCCGCTGGTGCTGATGGGTTACTACAATCCGATCTACATCTATGGCGTCGACAAATTCTTGGGTGACGCCAAGACTGCCGGTGTCGACGGCCTGATCATCGTCGACCTGCCGTCGGAGGAGGACACCGAGCTCTGCGTGCCGGCGCTGAAGGCCGGGCTGAATTTCATTCGTCTGGCGACGCCGACGACCGACGACAAGCGGCTGCCGGCCGTGCTCGCCAACACCTCGGGCTTCGTCTATTACGTCTCGATCACCGGCATCACCGGCAGTGCGACCGCCGATTCGAAAGCCGTTGGCGATGCGGTAGCGCGGATCAAGCGGCATACCGATCTTCCGGTCTGCGTCGGCTTCGGCATCCGCACCCCGGACGCCGCGCGTGCCATCGCCGAGCGAGCTAATGGCGCCGTTGTCGGAACCGCGCTGGTCGATGCGTTGCGCGGCAGCCTCGACGCGGAGGGCCGCGCCACCGCCAAAACCGTTAACGCAGTCGCCGATCTCGCCGCATCCCTCGCGCGGGGCGTGCGAGGCGCGCGACAGGCCGCCGAATAGGCGCATTTCATGCTGAGTAAGCGTTGAGAGACGGCTTGCCGGGCCCGGTCCGGGAAGCCATATATTCGAAACGATCGGAGCGAAACATGAATTGGCTCACCAACGTCGTTCGGCCGAAGATCCGCAACATCCTGCGCCGCGAGACCCCGGAGAATCTCTGGATCAAGTGTCCGGATTCCGGGCAGCTCGTGTTCTACAAGGACGTCGAGGCCAACCAGATGGTGATCCCCGGCTCCAACTACCATCTGCGCATGGGTGCGACAGCGCGGCTGAAATCGATCTTCGACAACGAGACCTGGTACGACATCGCGCTGCCCGAGGTGACCGCCGATCCCCTGAAATTCCGCGACGAGAAGCGCTATGCCGACCGCATCAAGGATGCGCGCGCCCGCACCGGCATGAACGACGCCATCAAGGTGGGCTACGGCAAGCTCGAAGGCGCGGCCGCCGTCATCGCCGTGCAGGATTTCGATTTCATGGGCGGCTCGCTCGGCATGGCGGCGGGCGAGGCCATCGTGCGCGGGCTCGAGCTCGCGGCCGAGAAGAAATCGCCCTTCATCGTGTTCGCGGCTTCCGGCGGGGCGCGGATGCAGGAGGGTATTTTGTCGCTGATGCAGATGCCGCGCACCACGGTCGCCGTGCAGATGCTGCGCGAAGCGAGATTGCCTTACATCGTGGTGCTGACCAATCCGACCACCGGAGGCGTCACCGCCTCCTATGCCATGCTCGGCGACGTCCAGATTGCCGAGCCCGGCGCGTTGATTGGCTTCGCGGGCGCGCGCGTGATCGAGCAGACCATCCGCGAGAAGCTGCCCGAGGGTTTCCAGCGCGCCGAATATCTGCGCGACCACGGCATGGTCGACATGGTCGTGCATCGCCATGAGCTGCGCCCGACGCTGGCGCGGCTATGCCGTATCCTGACCAAATCACCGGCGCTGGAGACCGCGCCGAAGCCAGCGCCGCTCGTTCCCGAGCCGGCCCAGATCGCGTCGGCTCCGGAAACGGCGCCGGCCGCGCCGCACGCGTGAACGCGCCGGCCGCCAAACCCCGGGATTCGCTTGGCGATGTGATCGCGCGGCTCTCCGCGCTGCATCCGAAGCGTATCGACCTCAGCCTCGATCGCATGCATCGCGTGCTGGCGCGGCTCGATCATCCCGAGAAAAAACTGCCTCCGGTGATCCATGTCGCCGGCACCAATGGCAAGGGTTCGACGGTCGCGTATCTGCGCGCGATCCTGGAGACCGCCGGCCTTCGGGTTCACGCCTACACCTCGCCCTGGCTGGTGCGCATCAACGAGTGCTTCCGCCTCGCAGGCCAACTGGTAGCCGATGACGAGCTGCAGGCCGCACTCGAACATGTCGAGCGGACCAATGCGGGTGAGCCGCTCACCTTCTTCGAGGCCAAGACCGCGGCCGGCTTTTGCCTGTTCGCGCGACATCCCGCCGACGTGCTGCTGCTCGAAGTCGGCCTCGGCGGCCGGCTTGATTCCACCAACGTGGTCGAGGCGCCGCTCGCCAGCGTGATTACGCCCATCAGCATGGACCACATGGAATTTCTGGGCGATACACTGACTTCCATCGCCGGCGAGAAGGCCGCGATCATCAAGCGCAACGTGCCGGTGATTTCAGCCGAACAGCACCCGAAAGCCATGGAAGTGATCGAGCAGCAGGCGCGGCGGATGCGCGCGCCGCTGCATGCTGCCGGGCAGCAATGGCATGTCAGTGTCGAGCGCGGCCGGCTGGTCTATCAGGACGAGCGCGGCTTGATGGACCTGGCGGCGCCAAAGCTGTTCGGCCGGCATCAGTTCGACAATGCCGGGCTTGCGATCGCGACCATGCGCGCCATCGACATGCTCAAGCTCGGGCATGCGGCCTACGAGGGCATCGTCCATGCCGAATGGCCGGCGCGGATGCAGCGGCTGTCGTCCGGCAAGCTGATCGAATTGGGGCCGAAGGGCTGCGAGATCTGGCTCGATGGCGGCCATAATGCCGAAGGCGGCCGCGTCGCGGCGGCCGCGCTCGGCGATCTCGAGGAGCGGGTGTCGCGGCCGCTGGTGGTGATCGCGGGCATGATGGGCAGCAAGGACGCCGGCGCGTTCCTCGCCAATTTCGCCGGATTGACGCGGCATATCGTCACCGTGGAGATTCCCGGCCAGGACAATCCGATGCCGCAGGATCGGATCGCCGATGCGGCGCGCACGCTCGGCATGCGCGTCGAGATCGCCGGCAACGTCGAAGCCGCGCTGCGCGGAATAGCCAGGCTCGCCTATGAAGTGCCGCCACGCATTCTGATCGCGGGCTCGCTCTATCTCGCCGGCCACGTGCTAGCCATCAACGGCACGCCGCCGGGCTAGCGCATGCGCTTTGCCGCGATTGCCGACGTCCACGGGAACTATCTCGCGCTGGAAGCGGTGATCGCGGATATCCGCGCGCAGGGCATCAAGGACATCGTCAATCTCGGCGACATGGCAAGCGGCCCGCTGGACGCGCGGCGCACCATGGACGCATTGATGGCACTCGACGCCGTGCATGTGCTCGGCAATCACGACCGCTATCTGATCGATCGCGCGCCGGAGAAGATGGGATCATGGGACCGGCCGGCCCATGCCCAGCTTGATGCTGATCATCTCGATTGGCTGCGTGCTTTGCCGTCCACGAAGGTGTTTCGCGGTCAGGTCTTCCTCTGCCACGCGACGCCTGCCAGCGACGAAGTCTATTGGCTTGAGACGGTGCTTCCCGATGGCACGGTAGCCATGTCGTCATATGAGCGGATTGAGCAGCTGGCAGCGGGCATTACTCAGAGGCTGATCCTCTGCGCGCATACGCATCTTGCGCGTGCCGTGCGCCTGCGGAACGGCCTCCTGATCGTCAATCCCGGCAGCGTCGGCAGTCCCGGCTATCGCGACGTGCATCCAATCCCGCATGTCGTCGAGGCGGGTTCGCCCGACGCACGCTACGCCATCCTTGAACTGTCCGGCGACGCCTGGCAGGTGAGCTTTCGCCACGTGCCCTATGATCACGACGCGATGGCCACGCTGGCGCGGCAGAACGGCCAAGTCGAATTGGCGACGGCGATTGCCACGGGCTGGCTCAAATGAAACAAAACGGCCGGCTTGGCGCCGGCCGTCATGCAATGGCATTGCGTGGAAAGCGGCTCAGACCGCAGCGGTGATCCACTGCTGCAGCTTTGCCTTCGGCGCGGCGCCGACCTGGCGGGAGGCCATTTCGCCGCCCTTGAAGATCATCAGGGTCGGGATCGACATCACGCCATACTTCGACGCCGTCTTCGGGCTCTCGTCGACGTTGAGCTTCACGATCTTGACCTTCTCGCCCATCGCACCGGAGATTTCGTCGAGTGCGGGAGCGATCATGCGGCAGGGGCCGCACCATTCGGCCCAGAAGTCGACCACGACAGGCCCTTGGGCCTTGAGCACTTCGGCTTCGAAATTGGCGTCAGAAACCTTGCCAACGGCCATGGGAACACCTCGTTTGGTTGGAGAGAAGGGCGCGGCATAGAATCGCGCCTGGGAGCATGGGTGAAACGTATGAACGAGATGTTGCCGGGTCAAGCACGGCCTTCCCCGCTGCCGCGGGATGCCAGTTCCGCGTCCAGCGCGGGAACAGAAATCTCCATCAAATCAGTAGTTTCGGTCCAGAGCAGCGCGGCGCGGACGGTGGCTTGGGGATAAAGCTTGCGCAAAACCGCCCGGTACAGCGCGAGTTGGCCGACATAGGCGGTCGGCGCGTCGGCCGCTATTCGCGGCGGAGCGTGGTTGGTCTTGAAATCGACGATCAAAACTTCGTTTTCGGTCACCACCAGGCGGTCGATCTGTCCGGAAACGAGCGCTCGTGGCCGGCCCGGCAGGTCGAGCCGACCGACGATGGCGACCTCGGCCCGGCTGCCTTCGGCAAACACCGGCGCGAATCGCTGATCGGCGATCAGCGCCAGCACCTTTTCCGCAAGCTCCGCGCGTTCGGCCTCGTCCCAGCCGGCGGCATTGCGCGCGAGGAATTTTTCCGCCGCGTCGCGCCGGCGATCGGTGGCCAGATCGGGCAGCGACTGCAGCAGGCGATGCACAAGCGTGCCGCGTTGCAGGGCCTTGGTGCGCTGCTCGATCGATTCGCCCGATCGGAGTTTTGACGCGGCGCTGCCGGCATCCGAAGGCCGCAGGAAATGATCGTTTGAGGCTTGCGCGAGCACCGGTGCGCGCAGCCATTCCGGCAGCTCGCGGCGCGCGCCGGCTGTTTGCGCCGCTACGCCCGTGGCCGCCGCGCCATCCTCCGGCCGCGAATATCGCTTGATCGGCCCATCCGGCGTCTTGATCGTCTGCTCCTGCAATCCGGAACCGGCGAGCCCCTTGTCGATCAGATCGTACCAGCAGAGGGGACGCACATTGTTCATGTTGCCGGGCTTGCAGCCCGCGACGATCAGCCGGTCCGCGGCGCGCGTCATCGCGACATAGAGCAGCCGGCGATATTCATCTTCGGTGTCGTCAAGCATCGCGGTTCGCGCGTCGGCAACCACTTTCGGATCGTCGGCCTTTCTGCCCGCCCAGACCACGACCTTGCCGCCATTGCCGCGCGGCACGTTGATCAACCGCAGCCGCTGCGTATCCGATGGCGACGACGTGGTGTCGACCATGAACACGACGGAGGCTTCCAGCCCCTTGGCGCCATGCACCGTCATGACGCGCACCTCGTCGCGCGAGATTTCCATGTCGCGCTTCACTTCGGTGTCGGCCGAGCGCAGCCAAGCCATGAAACCCTGCAGCGAGGCCGGCGCCTTGCGCTCGTAATTCAGCGCGAGCTCCAGGAGTTCATCGAGCGCGTCATTGGCCTCATGCCCGAGTCGTTTCAGGATGCGCTGGCGTCCGCCGTCGCCGCCGAGCAGCCAGGCGCAGAATGCGAAGGGTGTGTCCTGCGCAAAACGCCGTTCGCATTGGACAAGCCGATCTTCGGCACTCCCGAATTTGTCGTTCGTCGCTGCATGCTTGGTGAGCGCCTCGCGCAGCGATCCCTTGCGCTCCCATGCAAGCTCGAACAGATCGTCGTCGGCGAGACCGAACAGAGGGCTCTTTAGCGCCACCGCCAGCGCCAGATCGTCCTGCGGCAGCAGCAGCGCGTCGGCAAGGTTCATCAGGTCGATGATCGCGATGTGCTCGGTGAGCTTCAGCCGGTCGGCGCCGGCGACGGGGATATTGGCCTGCTTCAGCGCCTGGATGATCGCGTCAAAGATATTGCCGCGCCGTCGCACCAGCACCAGTACGTCGCCATAGCGCAGCGGCCGGCGGTCGCCGGTGTGCCCCGTCATGGTGCCGGATTCGATCAACCGCCTGATCTCGGCCTGAATTCGTCTTGACAGTTTGACTTCGGGGCTCGTCACCGACACGCCGTCGAATGGCGCGCGCCAGCCCTCGATATCCTTTTTGTCGTCGTGCTCCGCCAGATTCCAGAACTCGATGAGGCCAGGGCCGGCGTCGCTGAGCGAATGATGGATGGGGTAACCGATATCCGGCGAGTGGATGCTGCGATAGATCGCTTCCTCGCGGAATACGTGGTCGACCGATTGCAGGATCGCCGGGCCCGAGCGGAACGAATAGGTGAAGGATACCGGATCGAATTCCAGCCCCGCGGCGGTGAATTTCCGCTGCAACTCGCGGCGGCGGGCGTCGAACTCGCGGGGGGCTGCGCCCTGGAACGAGAAGATCGACTGCTTCTCGTCGCCGACCGCAAAGACGGTGCGGTTGAGACGATCGCGCGCGCCGGCGCCCGCCGTGAACTCCGAGATGATGTGGTCGACGATTTCCCATTGCCGCGGGCTCGTGTCCTGCGCCTCGTCGATCAGCACGTGATCGACGCCGCGGTCGAGCTTGTAATGCACCCAGCCGGCGGAAACATTGCCCAGCAGCGTGAGCGTCTTGTCGATGAGGTCGTCGTAATCGAGCAGCCCGCGCTCCAGCTTCTCGCGCCGGTAGTTCGCCGCCGCCGAGGTGGCGATATGCAGCAGCGCCTGGGTGCGCTCGCGGGTGACGACGGCGCGGCGCTTTTCGATCAGCGGGCCGAGGCGCTGGATTTCGTTTTCGAACAGGCGGGCGACGGATGGATTGTCGCGGATGAAGCCCTTGGTGAGGACGGCAGATCGTGGAGAACGCTCGTCCGTGAGGAACACGCACAGATATTCGTCAACCTGTGCGCTGCCGGTGAAGGCAGAAGCGGCGCGCAACTGATCCGCCTGCTTCTGGTCGGTCTTGCTGCCGTCATCCAGCGCTGCCGCCATCTCCGGCCATCGCCGGCGCGGCAGATAGGGGCCCTCGAGAATTTCATTCTCAACATCCTCGATCCGATCGTCCTTGTCGACACCGAGCACGGCCGACATCTGCGCCGCCGCGGCCTCGACGCCGCCGGTCCCATCGGCCCACGCCATGAAATGGTCGCGGGATAGGCACGCCTCGCGCACGACGTCCTTGAAGGTGACGTCGGCGGCGTTCGCCATCGCGGTCTGCAGCGCTCGGCCGATGGCGCTGTCGGGAGCGCGCGAGGCTTCCAAAAACACCCTGAGATTGGCGCGCTCCATCATGTCGTTCTGGTCGCGATCGTCCAGCACGGCGAAGCGCGCCGGCACGTTGGCTTCGAACGGAAATTGCTGCAGCAGCCGAGTGCAAAGCGCATGAATGGTCTGCACCTTCAGCCCGCCCGGCGTTTCCAGCGCGCGCGCGAAGAGCTCGCGGGCAGCCTTTCGCAAGCGCGTGTCCGGATGGGGAATGCCGACGCCGAGAATGGCATTGTCCAGCGCGGCATCATCAAGCGTGACCCAGTGGCCCAGCGTCGTGAACACGCGCTCGGCCATGTTGGCGGCGGCGGCCTTGGTGAAGGTGATGCAGAGAATCTTTTCCGGCGGCACGCCATCGAGCAGCAGCCGGATCACCCGTTGCACCAGCACATGCGTCTTGCCCGAGCCGGCATTGGCCGACACAAACGACGACGATGCAGGGTTCGACGCGCGCGCCTGTGTGGCGCGCACGGCCTCGGGAATCGGGCGCGGCGCCTTCACCATTCCGGAAGCCCCAATCCTCCGGCCGCGGACCATTCCTTGATCCGGGCGAGGTCGTCATAGGTGCCGTAGCGGCTGGTCCACATCGACAGCACCAGCGAACGATAAGGTTCGTTCTCATCCTCGAATTTTCGGACCAGGGCCTCGAGCTGCGTCCGCGCGTAATCGGCGGCCGCATCGGGATGCTGCGGCGTATCGCCGTTCTTGATCTTCAGTTCCAGCGACCGCTCTTCGCCGGGTGGATTGTTGCCGCTCAAGCGCACATAGACCAGCTCGCCGACGGAGGCACCGGCGTCGATGCCGTCAAAGCCGCCTTCGCGCAGGATCGCGGCTTCCAGCGTGAGCTGCGGCGACAGGCCCATGCGCACCTGTTTTCCCGTCGGCGGCTGCCCGGTCTTGTAATCGAGGATCGCGAAGGTACCGTCGGCGCGGCGCTCGATGCGGTCGGCGCGCGCGGAGAGATGGAAGGTGCGCGCGTTGTCGAGCTGGATCGCCATTTCACCCTTGATCTCGGCCTTGATCGTATCAATGCGACCGCGGCGGGCGGCCTCCCATTCGGCAAACCATCCGGCGATGCGCTGAAACCGCGGCCACCACAGCGCACGCGCCTCGGGCCGCTCCATCAGCGGCGCAAAATGCTTCTGGCCGATCTCGCGCAAGGCAAGCACGGGATCGGCGGGCAGGTTGTCGGCAAATGCCTTGGTGAATTCTCCGATGGCATTGTGGATCGCCGAGCCGCGATCGGCCGCCGATAGCGGCATGTCGACGGGATCGAGCGCATCGAGCTTCAAAATATGCTTGGCGTAGATGGTGTAGGGATCGCGCAGCCAGTCCTCGATCGCAGTGACCGAAAGCTTGAGCGGCCGAGTCGCGCGCGGCGGCGTCGGCGCGGGCTGCGGGATCGGCACGACTTTCTCGGGCCGGTCGAGCTCATGCGCGAATTGCACATATTGCTCGCCCGCCGCCCCGGCAGCTTTCCAGCGCGCTTCGCCCGCGACCGCTTCCAGCCGGTGCAGGAAGCGCGAGGCCACCGCGGGCGCGCCGCCGGCTTTGGCGCTGTGACTGAGGATCACGTCCTCTTGTCCAAGCAGCTGCGCGAAGTCATGCGCGGAAAGGCCGATACGCCGCTCCGGCAGATCGAGGCCAAGCTCGTGTCGCATCGGGCGGCTGAGCCAGGGATCGATCCGCGGCGCCGGCGGCCACACGCCCTCGATCAGTCCGCCGACAATGATGCGGTCGGCCTGCATCAGCCGCGATTCCAGCGGACCGTAGATGTGGAGCTTTGTGCCCGGACGCTCGGGCCGCCGTACCGCGCGATCGGCAAAGGCGGTCTGGAACACCTCCGGATAATCGGCGAGTGAGACCAGCAGCCCGCTTTGTTGCTGTGTCGACAACAGTTCGTCGAAGGCGGCCGCGAGCGCCAGGCCTTCGCGTTCCTCGAAGGCGACCGAGATGCCGCCTTGGTCGCGCGACAACTCGATCAGGATGTCGCGATGCCGTGTCGCGAGTTCAGCGAAATCGTATGGTCTTGTCGACGATAGGCTTTCCAGCGGCGCCAGCGCCGTCTGCAGGCTGCGGATCAGCGCCTGCGCGCGATCGAGCTCGCGATCTTTCAGGCGGGCCCGTCGCTCGGCGCGGTGCAGCGACGACACCTCGCCGCGGTTGAGCTTGTCGAGCTCGCCGCGAAAGCGCGCAAAATCCTGCGCCAGTCCGCCCGTCCCCGGTTGCGGGCGCGTGCCGCGCAGCAACGCCAGCTCCAATGTCTCGATCGCGGGTCCTTGCATGCCTTCCGCGCTACCGAGCCGGCACATCGGATGCTTCAGCAGCGCCAGCAGTGTCGGCGGCTCCAGTCCGCCTGCGACGGCCTCCGCCGCGAGGCGCGCAAACACGCCAGCGGCGGTTTCGATCAGCGCATCGCCGCCGGAATCCTCATAGTCGAGGTTCCAGCGGCCGAGCGCGGCCATCACGCGGCGCGCCAGCGCGCGGTCGGGTGTCACCAATGCCGCCGTCTTTCCGAAATGCCGTGCTTCGCGCAACGCCACCGCGATCGAGAGCGCCTCCATTTCCGGATTGGGTGCCTCGATCACCGCGAGATGTCTCATGCCGTTTTCAATACGGGCGGCGATCTCCGGCTGCTGCAGCCGGTCATGCCATTGCGCCGTCGCGTTCGAAGGGCGCATCGCCTCCGACAGCAGCACGTCGCGCCCGTCGGGCAACGGCGGCTGCAGAGTTTCGACGTCGCCGCGCTTGATGCCAAAACGCTCCAGCAGCGCCTGCATCGCGAATTGCGGATGGTTCGAGGCGGGATGCTCGATGAATTTGCCACTGTCGTCCCGCTCGCCGCCGATGCCGCGCCAGGAATCTTCGTCGAGATCGGTGTCGAGGCCGGGCAGCACCACCGCACCCTGCGGCAGTGTTGCGACCGCATGCAAAAATTTTGCGGTGGTCGGCATCGAACCGGTCGAGCCCGCGGCGATCACCGGGCCCCTGTGATGGGCGGTCAGCCGCGCGGCCTCGGCCGTGATCAACAGATCGCGCCGCGCCGCCGGCTCGATCTTGCCGATCTCGGCGAGATAGTTCGGCCAAGCCTCGCGCGCGATCTTCAGGAATTGCAGCGAATGCTGCCAATAGACGTCGAGCTGGTCGGGCACGAGCCCGTCGAGTGCATTCCAGTCGACGCCGCGCGTCACCATGTCGTCGATCAGGCGCGCCAGGTCGCCCGCGAGCGCCAGCGTCGAGGCCGGCCCGCCGACCACCAGCGGCGCCAGCACGGGACCCTTGGCCCAGGCGGCGACGAGGCGCGCCAGTGTCAGCCGGCGTTCGAGCTCGCCGAGTCTCGGCGGGATGTCGAGCGGCGCGCCGCCGCCCAGTTGCTCCGCTTCGTCGGCGAAGGCGAGCTCGTCCTCATCGATGTCGCCGAGCGCGACAATGCGCGGCAGCACCGCGGCGTCGCTGTTCAACTCGTCGAGAAACACCTCGCGTGCGACGCGCATCGCACGCCGGGTCGGCAGATAAAGCGTCGCGCCTGCGAGTTTTGCCGGATTGCTGCGCGCCTCAAAGCCCTCGACCAGCCGGCCGTCGATCAGCGCCCCAATGACGCAGCGCAGGAACGGCACGGAAAGGGGAACGTTGAAAACGCGCATGGAGGGCCTGATTCGATCTGGCGCCAATATAGGCGCTGTCATCACCCGCGAAAGGTTGGCGAGCGGCTGGTCGTTTGGTTGTACACGCGTCCCACAGGGCAATTGTCGTCCCCGCCTAGTGCGCAATTGCGCACGGGAGCGGGGACCTATTACCACAGGGGGAAATAGTTGGGCAAAGCTGGGGCCCCAGCGTTTTCGCCCAATCAACATCGGTGGTTATGGATCCCGGATCGCGCTCGCTTTGCTCGCTTGTCCGGGACGACGGCTACGCCACACTCTCCAGGAACGCCTCTTCGGCAGCGTTCACGGCGTCGGGCGTGCCGACATGCATCCAGACGCCGTCGAGGCGCAGCCCGAACAGGCGCTCCTGCTCATTGGCGGCGTCGAACATTTTGGTCAGCGAGAACTCGCCCTTCGGCGCGCCGTCGAAGATCACCGGCGAGAAGATCGCGGCGCCCGCATAGACGAACGGCACCACCTGATGCTCGCGCCGCTTGCGCAGCGCGCCATCCGGCAGCATGGCGTAGTCACCGCGGCCGCCATAGCCGATGCTGTTGGCGGTCGGCGCCATCAGGAGGAGAATGTCCATGCGCGCGGGATCGAACGTTTCGGCGAGCCGCTTGAGGTTGGACTGCACGCCGTCGATCCACATCGTGTCGGAATTGACATGGAAGAACGGCTGTTGGCCCAGCAGCGGCAGCGCCTTGACCACGCCGCCGCCGGTGCCGAGCACCTGGTCCCGCTCGTCGGAAATGATCACGCGCGGCGATTTGCGCGAGGCGACATGGTCGATGATCTGGTCCGGCAGATAGTGCACATTGACCACGGCTTCGCCGACCCCGGCCGCGGCCAGCTTGTCGAGCACATGGTCCAGCAGCGGCCGGCCCGCCACGGGCACCAGCGGTTTCGGCATATGGTCCGTCAGGGGGCGCATGCGCAGGCCGAGGCCGGCAGCGAGGACCATGGCTTTGGTGGGTTCGACGGACATATTCGGGAAATCTCGGTAAAAAGCGCCGCGAATCATAGCACGGCGGCGGGGCGGGGGTAGTTGCGCCGAGGCCATAGTCGTCCCTGATGACGGCCGTACGACGGCGGCCGCCCTGCCAGGCTCAGGCGTCCGCCGGCGTGCGGCGGCCGAGCTTCTTCTTCTTGTCGCCCAGCCTCAGAAAGTTAACGCCGATCTGGTTGCCATTGACCCAGGACAGCTCGCAGCGGCGGTAGGCGAGGCCGGTCGACGACAGCAGCAGGAAGAATTCTTTCAGGTGCAGCCCCTCGACGGGGCCGTCGACCGTCAGCTTGGCGCCGCTTTCGGAGACGTCCTCCATGACGCAGTCGCGCCGCCAGGTGCCGTCGATCCCCATCATATGCGCGGGGATGCCGCGCTCGAAGGTGACACGGTCGCCGTTGCGCCGTTCCGTCGCCGCCATGTCTTTATACTCCAGCCGTACGCGAAAAGGCCGTGCGCGCTCGCGAGCCCCGGCCTGCCACAGCGTAAAGGGAGCCGGCTAACAACCAGTAAATCTACGGAGAAGGTGGCGGCACATTCGCCGCATACCAGTCCTTTAGCGGCGCCAGCGACGGATGCGCCAGCGAGCGGTTGAGATAGGCCCAGATCCGCGGCTGGTGGCGCAGATATTGCGGCTTGCCGTCGCGCCGGTTGAGCCGGGCAAAGGTGCCGAGCAGCCTTGTGTTCCGCTGTGCCGACAGGATGGCATAGAGGGTCGCGAACTCGGCGGCGTCGAAGCCGGCGTCCGCCGCGCGCCTTGCCTTGATGTAGCGCGAGAACAGCGAAAGCTCGGTCATCTCCGGCACGTCGATCCGCGCATCCTGCAGCAGCGACACGACGTCATAGGCCCCGGGCCCCAGCACCGCGTCCTGGAAGTCGAGAATGCCGACCCGCGCGATGCCGGCGCGATCGGCCAACCAGATCAAATTGGGCGAGTGGAAGTCGCGCAGCACCCAGGTCTTGGCGGCGAAAGCCGGCTTTTGCAGGATCTCGCGCCACATCGTCATGAACTCGGCGCGCAGCTGGTCGCTCGGCGTCACGCCACGGTCCGGCAGATACCATTCCAGCATCAACCCGATCTCGATCAGCCAGGCGTCGATGTCGAAAACCGGAATCGGATAGTTGGCCTCGGCTGCCAGTGGCAGCACTTCGGGCACTGCCTCGTGATGCAGTGCCGCCAGCATGTCGGTGGCAGCTTCGTAGCGCTCCGCGATCGGTGCGGGCGGATCGCCTGCGATGAAGGGCTCGCTGCCGAAATCCTCGGTGATCAGGAAGCCGCCTTCGAGATCGGCGTGATGGATTTCGGGCGCCGAGAGCCCGCGCCCGCGCAAGCCTTTGTCGATTGCGACAAAGGGTTTGACGTCTTCGGCGAGATGCACGGCGGCACTGTAAGCCTTGCCGTCATAGATCGCCGGCCCGTCCGGCCGCTTCGGCGAATTCATCAGGATGAAGGCGGCATCATCCTGCAGCAGCCGCGCGTAGGAGCGGATCGAGGCGTCGCCCGCCATGCGCTTGCGCCGCGCGTCGATGAAGTTTGCGCCTTCGAGGAATTGCCGCAGCGTCTTGAGCCGCTCCACCACGGCGGCAGTCCTGCCATAGCCGGTGATCACGGCCACGCGCGCGGTCGAGCCGAGCCCCGGGCGATGGTTGAAGGCGATGTCGATGCGGTCGGCCGGCAATGTGTCTTCGGCGCGCTCCGGCCATTCGATCAGCGCCACCGTGCCCTCCGGCAACGGCGACAGGCCGATCTCTTCCAGCTCGTAGGGGTCGCTGATGCGATAGAGGTCGGCATGCACCAGCGGCAACGACGGCAGGTCGTAGCTTTGCGCCAGCGTGAAGGTCGGGCTCGGCACTTCCAGCGCCTCGTCGTCGGCGAGGTAGCGGATCATCGCTCGCGCCGCGGCGGTCTTGCCGGCGCCGAGATCGCCCGAGAGCGTGATGAGGTCGCCGGGGCTGATCAAGAGCGCCAGATCGGCCATCAGCTGCCCGGTCGCCGCCTCGTTTGCGAGCGCCACGGAAAATGTCGCAGGCGCGTTCATTCAGCGGCGTCGCGCTGCACGGCCTGTTGAAGCGGAAATTCGCAGATCACAGTGGTTCCCTTGCCCGCGGGCGGCGCGAAACGCACGTCGCCGCCATGCAGTTTGACAAAGGAGCGCACCAGCGACAAGCCGAGTCCGGCGCCGCGATGCCGCGAGCCCTGCGAATGGCTCTCGAACATGTCGAAGGCCTTGTCGCGGAACTCCGCCGGCACGCCCGGGCCGGAATCGGTCACGGTGAAGACCACGCTACGTTCGGTCCGTCTGGAGCTGACGGCCACGGTCGCATCCTGCGGCGAGAAGCCGACGGCGTTGGCGAGCAGGTTATAGAGCACCTGCACCACGCGCCGCTCGTCGCCGATGAAGCTGCCGATATTGGCATCGACGTCGACCTTGAGGCGGATGCGGTCGGTGGCGAGGCGGTCCTGCAGGCCTTCGGCCGCGGCCTCGATCGCCTTGCGGATATCGACCGGGCCGAGCTCGAGCTTCATGGCGCCGGCATCGATGGTGGCGAGATCGAGGATGTTGTTGGTCAATGCCAGGAGCGCATTGGTCGATTTGGTGACGTAATCGAGATATTCGGCCTGCTTCGGGGTCAGCGGTCCGGTCGAGGGGTCGCAGAGGAAATGCGAAAAGCCGATGATGGTGGTGAGCGGGGCGCGCAATTCGTAGGAGACGTGGTGGACGAAGTCGATCTTCATCTGGTCGGCGGCCTTCAGCGCGTCGTTGCTCTCGCGCAAGGCCCGCTCGACATTCTCGGTGTCGGTGATGTCCTGGAAGGTCAGCATGGTGGCGCCGTCGGGCAACGGCCGGCTCATGCAGTCGAGCACGCTGCCGTCCTTGCGATCGAGCTTGAGCTGCACGTCGGTACGGTTTTCGATCGTCGTGATCGCCTCGCGGATGATGCGCCAGGCCCCGGCTTCGTCGAACAGCGGCTTGCACCAGGCTTCCACGGTATCGATATGCGGCTCTTCGCGCAGTGCGTCCGGAGACAGCTTCCACATCTTGGCAAAGGCGGGGTTGAACAACTGCGCACGGCCATTGCTGCCGAACACCGCGACGCCTTCGGCGAGGCTGTCGAGCGTCTCGCGCTGCACCCGGATCAGGCCGTCGAAGCGGCGCGCCAGATTGAAACTCTCGGTGACGTCGTCGAACAGATAGGTGACGCCGCCTTCGGTATTGGGCGTGGTGACGACGCTGAGCGCGCGGCCGTCCGGCAGAAACCAGGTGTCCTTGATAGTCTCGTCAGCACGATAAGCCTCGTGCAGCTTCATCTTCCAGGCGCGGAAATCGGCCTGCTCGGGCAGCTTGCGTGCCGCGCGCAGCCGGTCGAGCACGCTGGAATCATCCGGGTTGCTGTCGAGGAATTGCGGCTCGAGGTCCCACAGCCGGCGATAGGAGTCATTATAGAATGCGAGCCGCTTCTGGCCATCGAACGCGGCGACGCCCGAAGACAGCTGGTCCAGCGTGCGGCGATGCGCTTCCGCCATCCGCACCAGCGCCGAGCTCAGCGCGTCGGCTTCGCTGGCGTCGATCGCGACGCCCACGCTGCCGCCGCCGACATTGATGGAACGCACGTCGTAGATGCGGCGCTCGCCGCGCGCCACGATCGGCAGCCGCGCGTTATAGCCGGCGGTCTCGTCGAGCGCGCGTTCCATCTCGGCGCGGTGGCTGGAATCGAGTAATTCAACATGCCGGCCGATCGCATCCGCCATGCTGCCGGCTTCGGTCGCCTGGACATAGGCGGCATTGGCATAGGCAAGCTCGCCCTTGGCGCCCTTGGCCCAGATCGGAAAGGGCGAGGCGTCGGCAAAGCCGCGCAGCATCTCGGTCTCTTCCATCAGCGCCTTCAGGCGGAAATTGGTTTCCGCGAGTTCCCGCCGCAGCCCCGACAATTCGCGAATCCGCACAATGGCCTGGCCGCCGATGGCGCGGCCCATCGCTTCGATCGAATGGCCATTGGAGGTGGTGAGGTTGAGCAGAAAGCCTTCGCCGGTCTCGCGCAGCGCATCGACCGCATGGTCCATCTGCAGTGCCGGTTCGGGCGGCAGCCAGGTTCCGAAGGCGAGAATGCGCTGCGGGGTGTCCTGCTGCATCAGCAGCGAGATGTCGCCGGAAATCCGCGGCCGGTTGTCGCCGGCGGCCCAGGAGATCAGGATCTGCGGTTCCGCGAACAACAGCGCCCGGTAGCGGTCGGCCTGCAGCTGCAGCCCCTCGATCTTGGTGTGCAGCCGGCCCTCGGCCTTCGCGGCGCGGATGCGGGTGTGCATCAACAGGATCGCGGCCAGCACGGAAAAGCCGAGCAGCGCCAGCGCGGTGGTCAGTACTGCGACTTCCTGCCGGTTGAAGTCGAAGATCGCAGAGATCAGCGAACCGCCGCCGGCCCAGGCAGGCCGCGCAAAGGGCAGGGCGCTCGCGGCGAGCCCGATCAGGCCGTTGCGTGCAAGCGCAGTGCACGACAGCAGCGTCCGACGTATCGATCCGATTACGCCCGACATCCTTCGCGCCCCAAAGCAAACCGTATGAGAACAAGATTTTGCGTGCAGCATTCCCCGACTGCGCGCGAATCAAAGGACAATATCGCCAAGGGGACTCCAGGGGTAAGAGTCCAGACCGTGAACGGGAGTCTCGCTGGGGAAAAAAGCCGGATACTGCGGATCGTCATGCGCCAACAATTAGCCAAAAAGCGTTTTGGCGAATCTTTACGCGCGCCGGATTTTCCAAAAACTGAGTCCGTATTTTACCGGCCGGTCGAGCCGAAGCCGCCGGTGCCGCGGTCGGTGTCCGACAGCGCGGCGACGGCCACGAACTCGGCCTGCACGACGGGCGCGATCACCATCTGCGCGATGCGCTCGCCGCGCTTGATCGTGAAGGCCTCAGTGCCGTGATTGATCAGGATCACCTGGATCTCGCCGCGGTAATCGGCGTCGATGGTGCCGGGCGAATTGAGCACGGTGACGCCGTGTTTCGCCGCAAGCCCCGAGCGCGGCCGCACCTGCGCCTCAAAACCTTGCGGCAGCGCGATGGCGAGTCCGGTCGGCACCAGCGCATGCTTGCCCGACGCAAGCACCAGCGGCGCGTTTTCGGCAACGGCGGCGAGCAGATCGAGCCCGGCCGCATGCGCGCTCTGATAGGCGGGCAGCGGCAGGCCTTCGCCATGCGGCAACCTGCAGATATCGACCTTCATGGAAGCGCTCGAGCGGCTGTTCCGGCGTCACCCGGCGCCATCAAGCCCCGACGACATGCATGTCGCATGGAACCCTATTCCGATTCGATGTCTTCGAGGCGAACGCCGTGTCCCGCACGTAAGTTGCTCCGCGCCTGCTCAATGCGCCGCAAGAAGCGCGGATCGTGCTCGAGACGATACTCGAACCAGTCGTCCTCCGACTCGAAGCCGATCGGCACACCCGCCGGCTTGCCGTGGCGCGTGATCACAATCTCCTGCGTTTCTGCCTCGCGAAGAAATCGAGATAGATCATCCTTGATTTCGGATAGAGGAACTTCCTTCATTCGGGATCCCCGAACTGTGCGAGCCATGCGTCGGCCTCCGATTTGGAAACGATCGCCAAAATCTCGACGATTGCGCCAGAAACATCATAGAACACCCGCATCGTCAAATGGCGAATCGCAATCACGCTCCCGCAAAACTCTTCGCGACATGCGCGATCAGCTCCACCGCGACCTGCTCCTTGGTCATGACCGGCCAGGAATCGACGTCGATCTCCGTGCCGTGACGGGTGAGCAGATGCACGGTGTTGCGATCGCCGCCCATCACCCCTAGCGCGGGCGAGACGTCGTTGGCGACGATCCAGTCGCAGCCCTTGCGCGCGAGTTTTGCTTTCGCATTGTCGATCAGATGCTCGGTCTCGGCGGCGAAGCCGATGACGAGCGGCGGCCGGCGCTCTTTCAAATGCGAGATGGTGGCAAGAATGTCGGGGTTTTCGACCAGCGCCAGCGGCGGCATCGCCGCGTCGGTCTTTTTCAGCTTCTGCCCGCCCTCGTTGGCGACGCGCCAGTCCGCCACAGCGGCGGCGAAGATCGCAATATCCACCGGTAGTGCTGCCTCCACCCGGCCCAACATGTCGCGCGCGGATTCCACCCGCACGACATGGACGCCGTTGGGATCGTCGAGCTCGACCGGGCCCGAGATCAGCGTCACGTCGGCGCCGGCGGCCTGCGCCGCAGCGGCGATGGCGTAACCTTGCTTGCCGGAGGAGCGGTTGGCGATGTAGCGCACGGGATCGATCGGCTCATGCGTGGGGCCCGCGGTGATCAGCACGCGCTTGCCCGCGAGCGGGCGTGGCAGCACCGGCCGCAGGAAGCGCTCGGCGGCGTCGGCGATTTCGATCGGCTCCGCCATGCGGCCGACGCCGGCTTCGCCCGACTCCGCCATCTCGCCCGCATTGGGGCCGACCATGGCGATGCCGTCACGCGCGAGCTGCGCGGCATTGCGGCGGGTCGCGGCATTGCTCCACATCACAGGGTTCATCGCGGGTGCAAGCAGGATCGGCCGGCTCGCTGCAAGCAAAATCGCGGAGGCGAGATCGTCGGCGGCGCCATGCGCCATCTTCGACATCAAATCCGCGGTCGCGGGCGCCACCACGATCAGGTCGCAGTCGCGGGCCAGGCGAATATGCCCGGCGTCGAATTCGCTCTCGGGATCGAACAGGTCGGTGTAGGCGCGCTCGCCCGACAGCGCGCTCGCCGCGAGCGGCGTGACGAATTGCGTCGCGGCCTTGGTAAGCACGCAGCGGACGCGGATGTGGCGCTCCTTCAGCCGCCGGATCAGGTCCAGCGCCTTGTAGGCTGCGATGCCGCCGCCGATGATGAGGGTGACGCGGGCATCACTGGACGCGCTGCGGGGCCGCGGCGATCGGGCGGGAGACAGTTCGGGCGCGAGCGCGGCCGCCTCGGTCCGGCCCTGGACCAGTTCGCCCAGGATCACGCGGACCTCCTCCTCGACCGAGCGGCCGTTGCCGGCCGAGCGCAGGCGGAGATAGGTTTTGACGGCCTCGTCGAGTTTTCGGATGGTCAGGCTGGCCATGGCGGGCATCCCTGCAGCTATGCTAGCAATGCTAGCGCCAGTATGAATGCAATGCAATCACAATTGCCGGATGGCAAACAAGATCCCGATAAAGGTCGCGGCGATGATCCAGAGCGCGATGGTGCGCCAGCGGCTTTTCCTGCCCTCGGAGCGGCCCATGGCGGCGATGGTGTCCGGCGACAGCCTGAGGCCCTCCGCGGTCATGACCTCCAGCTGCTCCAGCACGGTCACCGCGCGGCTCGCGATCTCCGGCAGCTTGGTAAGCAGGTGGCCCAGCTCGCCGGCGCCGGACATCGCGCCCTGGATACGGCCGAGGGGGCCGAGATTGCGCTCGATCCATTCGCGCACCACGGGATCGGCGATCCGCCAGATGTCGAGCTTGGGATCGAAGCCGCGCGCCACGCCCTCGACCACTACCATGGTCTTCTGCAGCAGGATCAACTCGGGCCGGGTGCGCATGTCGAACAGGCCGGTAACCTCCAGCAGCAGGGTCAACAGCCGCGCCATCGAAATCTCTTCGGCGGTCCGGTTATGGATCGGCTCGCCGATGGCGCGGATCGCTTGCGCGAAATTCTCGACCGAATGATGCGAGGGCACATAGCCGGCCTCGAAATGCACCTCGGCGACGCGGCGATAGTCACGGGTGATGAAGCCGAGCAAAATCTCGGCGAGGAAGCGCCGCTCCTTCGGCCCGAGGCGGCCCATGATGCCGAAATCAACCGCAACGAGCCGGCCTTCCTTGTCGAGGAACAGATTGCCCGGATGCATGTCGGCATGAAAGAAGCCGTCGCGCAGCGCGTGACGCAGGAAACTCTGGATCACCTTGCGGCCGAGATCGGCCAGGTCGACCTGCGCCTGCTCGAGACGGGCGTGATCGCTTAGCGCAATGCCGTCGATCCACTCCATGGTCAGCACATTGTGGGTGGTGCGATCCCAGTCGACCATGGGCACATGGAAATCCGGATCGTCGCGCGTGTTCTCCGCCATCTCGGAGAGCGCAGCAGCCTCCAGCCGCAGATCCATCTCCATTGCGACCGAACGCTGCATGGTGTTGATGACTTCGACCAGCCGCAGCCGCCGCGCTTCGGCCGAATAGGCTTCGGCCTTGTGGGCGACAAAGAAGAAATCGGAGAGGTCGCGGCGGAAGCGCGACGCCACGTTGGGCCGCAGCACCTTCACCGCGACCGGATGGCGCACGCCGTCGCGCAGCACCTCCCCGCGATGCACCTGCGCGATCGAGGCGGCAGCGACCGGCGGGCCAAGATTGGCAAAGGCCTGCGATACCGGGCGTTCCAGCGAGGTCGATATCGCCGCCTCCGCCTCGGCTTGCGAGAACGGCGGCAAGCGGTCCTGCAGCGCTTCGAGGTCGCGCGCCATCCCTACGCCGACGACGTCGGGACGGGTCGCCAGAAATTGCCCGAGTTTCAGATAGGCCGGACCCATCCGCTCCAGCGCGCGCGACAGGCGCGGTCCGGACTTGGCGCCGCGGCGCTCGACCAGCCGCGCGAGCTTCAGCGCGAGCTGTCCGGGCGGTGGCACCAGCGAGGGATCGACGGCGCCAAAGACGCCTTCGCGCGCGAACACGAAGCCGGCGCGTGCAAGCCGCATGATGTGGGTGAAAGCCGAGATCACAAACGCCAGCCCGAATGCAAGGCCACGATGCCGCCGGAAAGCGTCTGCCAGTTGACACGGGAGAAGCCCGCGGCGCGGATCATGTCCGCGAAAGCCGCCGGTTTCGGAAACTTGCGGATGGATTCGACGAGATAGCGATAGGACTCGGCGTCGCCGGTCACGACGCGGCCGAGCTCGGGGATCACCCTGAAGGAGAAGAGATCATAGAGCCGGTCGAGGCCGGGCACGTCGACGGAGGAAAATTCCAGGCAGAGCAAGCGCCCGCCGGGCCGGAGCACGCGGAATGCCTCGCGCAGCGCCAGATCGATCCGCGGCACGTTACGGATGCCGAATGCGATGGTGTAGCCATCGAAGCTGCGGTCGGGAAAGGCGAGCGCCTCGGCATTGCCCTCGACAAACGAGACGCGGTCGTCGAGCTGACGCCTGGCGGCGCGGTCGCGGCCCACCGCAAGCATGTCGGCATTGATGTCGCAGACGGTGGCGCGGAAGCCTGCGCCGGAAGCCTGCGCGGCGCGGAAGGCGATATCGCCGGTGCCGCCGGCGACGTCGAGCAGTGCGTAAGGCTTGTCGTTCTTCGGCGGGTTGAGCGTGTTGATCATGATGTCCTTCCAGACCCGGTGCAGGCCCGCCGACATCAAATCGTTCATCAGGTCGTAGCGCTGTGACACGCTGTGAAACACGTCGTTCACCAGCGTCTGCTTGTCCTCCAGCGGCACATCGCGGAAGCCGAAATGGGTGGTTTCGTCCGGCCGGTTCATAACTCGACAACTCCGTCACCCGGACCATAGCGCGCCCGGCGCAATGGAGCTATCACGTCACATTCATAAGGTGAATGACTTGAAGGTGATGGTTTTCCATGCCTGAACTGCCCGAGGTCGAGACCGTCCGCCGCGGCCTGCAGCCGGTCATGGAGGGTGCAAAAATTCTGCACGCCGAGGCCCGCCGCAAGGACCTGCGGTTTCCCTTCCAGAAGGATTTTGTCGCGCGGCTGACCGGCCAGACCGTCACCGGGCTCGGCCGCCGCGCCAAATATCTGATGGCCGACCTCGGCTCCGGCGACGTGCTGCTCATGCATCTGGGGATGTCAGGCTCGTTTCGCGTCGAGATGAAGGACGATGGCAGCACGCCCGGCGAGTTCCACCATCCGCGCGGCAAGGATGCCGCGCACGACCATGTGATGTTTCGCATGTCCTCCGGCGCCGACATCGTCTTCAACGATCCGCGCCGCTTCGGCTATATGAAGATCATCGCGCGCAATGCGCTCGATGCCGAACCACTACTCAAGGGCCTGGGCCCCGAACCGCTCGGCAATGAATTCGATGCCGCCATGCTGGCGCGCGCCTGTGCCGGCAAGTCGACCACGCTGAAGGCGGCGCTGCTCGACCAGCGCGTGGTGGCGGGGCTTGGCAACATCTATGTCTGCGAGGCGCTCTATCGCGCGCGTTTGTCGCCGAAGCGGCAGGCTTCCACGCTTGCCAACAAGAAAGCCGAGCCGACCGACCATGCCAAGCGGCTGGTCGACGCGATTCACGAGGTGTTGAACCAGGCCATCAAGGCCGGCGGCTCGTCGCTGCGCGACCACCGCCAGACCTCGGGCGAGCTTGGCTATTTCCAGCATTCCTTCCAGGTCTATGACCGCGAAGGCGAGCCCTGCGGAAAAGGCTGCGGCGGCGTGATCCGCCGCTTCACCCAGAACGGACGTTCCACCTTCTGGTGTCCGAAGTGCCAGAAGTGAGGATACGCGCCGTTACAGGCCCGCGTCCCAGGTGATGTCGTCGCCTGGCTCGCGCCGGGGCTGCGGTACCGTTTTCGCCACGGCGGTGGCCCTGATGCGTTTGGGCGAGAGGATGATCGGAAACTCGATGTCCGAAACCTCATTGCTGATTTCCTCGCTGGCCGCGACACGGCCATTGATACGCGCGTCGACCCACCGCCAGAGATCGCGGATCTCGTCAGCCGATTTGCCGAACGGCGAGAGCTCGCTGACGGCAAGGCCGGCGGCAAGTGCGTCCTGGTGGTCGTTGCGCATCACGATGAAGGGGCGAGCGAGGACATCGTCCAGGTCGCGCGCCGCCGCCTCGCCGATCGCGTCGGCGGCACAGTTGATTCGGTGGCTGCGGATTGGCGTCTGATTGAGGATGAAGGCAAACGGCTTCCGCCAGGCGCGCACGAGCTCGATCGTCGCGGCGCTGGCTTCGATGTCGACGATCGAGGGACGCGCCGGGATCATGCAGAAATCGCAATAGCGCACCGCTTCCGTGGTCGCGGCCGTGATGCCGCCGGCGGTGTCGATGATCGCCAGCGTTACGCCGTCGCGCGCGAGCGACTGCAGGCGGGATTCGATCTCACGGGCGTTGTGGACGGCCTCGACCAGCGGCTCGGAGGAGCCGCGGCGGCGCTGCCAGTTCGACAGGGTACCCTGCTGGTCGGTCTCGATCAGGCGCACGGTGTGCCCGGCCTGCTTGGCGGCGAGCGCCAGCCCGATGGCAAGCGTGCTCTTGCCGCTGCCGCCTTTTTGGGTGGCCAACACGATGGTCTGCATTTGCAAGCGTCCTTCGGATGATTTGACGGAGCTGTCTCGGATACGCCGAACTGAGTGCATCGCATGCGCGACGCGGAGCAATTCTTGCTCAGGACGTTCCGGGCCCGTTCCGAAGTCGAATCAGATGCCGGCAACGATAATCAACCATGACACGATCGCCATAATTTCAAAGTCCGTGCAAGTACAGAAGTGTTATCAAGCGTTAACCTCTGTGGCAGGCGACCAGGGCCCGGCGCGTCCGGGTGAGCATCGCGCGCATCGCCAACAAAATGGCGTCAACTGGATAGCCTGGCGACAGCGTCGCCGCGACCGCAGGTGACAGCCAGAGACCCATTAAGATGACAATGCCGAGCGTCGCGATCTGTATCAGCCATGCCAAATGCCGTGCGTCCAAATTCATCGAAATGATCCTTGTCGAAAAAAGCGCGGAACGCCGCCTTGTATGGCGGCGATCTCACCGCAAGCCGGGCTCAAAGGCCCGCGCGTTCGTTGTTCGTGAAATAGGGCAACTGGGCGGCTCGCCTCCAGTTCAGGAAGTGAATCCCGCCCGATACAGAATCTGAACTGGAAAGCGACCCGGGCCCGCCTTAGCTCATTCGCCCGATCAGGAGAGGAACATGAGTGTCGTCAGCTACCAGCAGTTTTGCCCCGTCGCGATGGCCGCGGAGATCCTGTGCACGCGCTGGACCGTCGTTTTGCTGCGCGAGATGTTCGCGGGCTCGACGCGCTTCAACGAATTGCGCCGCGGTGTGCCCAGGATGTCACCGGCGCTGCTCTCGCGGCGGCTGAAGGAATTGGAAGAGGCCGGCATTGTCGCGCGCGCCGCGTCAGGGGCCGACGCCAAACTGTTCGAATATCATCTGACCGAATCCGGCCGCGAACTCGGCCCGCTGGTGCAAGCCTTCGGCATCTGGGGCCAGCGCCGGATCGAGGCCGATCTGTCGCTCACACATCTCGATGCCGATCTTCTGATGTGGGACATGCGGCGCAGTCTCAACACCACGCCGATGCCGCCAAGCCGCAGCGTGATCGAGTTCGTCTTTCCGGGCCAGCCGCCGGCGCAGCGGCGCTACTGGCTGGTGGTCGACCCCGACGCCGGCGCCGATCTCTGCAAGATCGATCCCGGCTTCGACGTCGATCTCTATGTCTCCGTCGATCTGCGCAGCATGACTGCGATCTGGATGGGACTCGACACCGTGCGCGCCGCGGCCGCGAGCCAGCGCATGATTTTGACCGGCAGCAAATCGCTCGCCGCCTCGATGCAGACCTGGCTGGGCCTCAGTCCGTTCGCGAAAGAGCGCAAGCTCGCAAGCTGACGCTTGCGAGCCAGGGCACGTACTCGCAAAACGAGAGATGGCCGCTTTTTGGGCTAAAGCAGTCATGCGCTGGTCGCCGCGGAGTTTCGCCTTTTGGCCCGAAGGCGGAAATCGCGCTCGCTGATTCAATCACCTCATCAGTGTGCGCGAGAAAGTTTGTCTGACACGGCGAGGCCGAGCGTCTCCATCCCGCCCTTCCCCGGTTTCGCTTTCACAAATCGCTACTCGGCAAAGTGACGTGAAAGATCGTCCCATAAGGTTTGTTGCCGGATACCCGAAGGGTCCCGCGATGAGACTCGATGATCGACCGAGAAATGTGAAGTCCTATCCCGGTTCCGGTGGGCTTCGTCGTAACGAACGGCTCGAAGATACGATCCTTGTCCTCACCCTTTATCCCTATGCCTGAGTCTTCAACGGCGATCACAACCCCGAAAGGTTCTCGGACCACATCGGAGCTGACCCGCAGGTTACGCGCGCGATCCGTGAGGGACTCCATGGCTTCAATGGCATTCACAATCAAATTTAAAAACACTTGCCGCAATTGACCTCTGTCGGCAAGCAATTGTGGGAGTCCAGTGCGCAGATCAGTTGTGACCGATACCCGGTGCTTCCGTAAATCAAGCTCAACCATATCGAGCACCTCTCGCATGAGGTCGTTAGCATCGAGCAATAGTCTCCCGCTGGCGCCCTTCTTGAACATCGAGCGGATGCCGAAAGTTATTTCGCCGGCACGGTGCGCGTCGTCAATGACGTCCTGCAGAGCGGCACGCGCCTCATCGAGGTCTGGTCTTGCCCTCGTCAGGCACTGCAAGGCCGCCTCGGCATTCAACACGATCGACCCCAGGGGTTGATGGACCTCGTGCGCGATTGAGGCCGCCATTGCATCCATTGCCGTCTGCCGTGCCTCGCGAACGGCACGCTGCCTCAAGACGGAACGTGCCAGGTTTGCATAAAGGGTGGTCGTCTCTGAAAGGAGAACAATCAGTACGACGATTGAAGCAGCTAACGCAAAGATCCGGGATGCATACCAGCCGACATCGAAACGGCCACCGGCAAGGAGGCTACTCATCGTAACCTCAAGCACAAGCGTGGAAGACAGAACCAGCAGCCATAAATCAAGCACGCAGTTTCGCCGAAACCACAACAGCAAAAGGGCGCCGATACACAATGACTCCTGCAATACGGCAGCCAGCCGCACTGTACCTTGGTCATACTGAACGGCATCGCTACTGAGGAGGGCAGGCAAAAACCGTTCCGCGGCAATCACACTCCAGGTCAGTCCGCACACGATTGCGATCACAACTGCGACGCCCGAGAAGATGATAAATCCCGGCGAGCGTTTGGACGCGCTTGTCGCGCTGCCATCGTCTTTCAGCAGCGAATAGGCGATGACGGCCAGCGGTAATCCGACTTTCCAGAAATTATAGAGCCATGCGGTGGTCTGCACCCCGGCCCCGAAGAGCCCCTTCGGCGCGAACGCTCCCGGAAAGACGAGCGCATGCGCAATGGCAATCAGCGCAGTATACAAAAAGCCCATTGCAAGCGCGAAAAGTGCCCACCGACGCACAATGGCAAATTGCGCAAAGATCAGTGCAGAGGTGACGAGATCATTAACAGCATAAATGCCTTGGTAGGCCGGAACGAAACCGTCAACACGCTGCAGCTGAATCCTCGCAAACGGTGCCGCGATAAAAAATAGGACGAGAAGAGCAGCAGCAATTCCGAGCGCCAGCCGAATCTGCCCGCGCGACGGTGGCAGGGTTGCCAGGAGAAATTGCCGCTGGTGGGAAATTTCCATCATCGCAGTCGCCACGTTTCCGCGGTACGTTTTCACGATTCAGAGAGGAACACAATGCGAACGTGGCTCGTCGACGGGTCAACTGGTTCTTCAATGGGCAACCGGCCGATAATTTGGCGGGTGGCGACGGTCAAAGGCTACCCGTGAAGGCCGGTGCCAATCGCATTTCCGCTATTGGCAGCGGACCTGCGTCGATCACTCTCAAATCCAGGGGTTCGCGCCCCAGTATAGTTCGTGAACTGGACCGATTTGGCGGGAGGCCGATAACTGCACCATTGCTTGTCCACTCAAGGAGAACATCAATGGGCTATATCGGACGCTGCTTTTGCGGCGCGGTTGAAATCGAAGCTGACGGCGCGCCGGAAGCGATGGGTTATTGCCACTGCAGTTCCTGCCGCTCCTGGTCGGTCGCGCCGGTCAATGCCTTCACGCTCTGGAAATCGGATCATGTGAAGGTCAAGGCTGGCGCCGAGCATGTCGGCACCTTCGAGAAGACGGCGTTCAGCCAGCGCATGTACTGCAAGAAGTGCGGCGGTCATCTGATGACCGGCCACAAGCCGGTCGGGTTGATCGACGTCTATGCCGCGACCATCCCCGACCTGAAATTCGCAGCCGCCGTGCACGTCAATTACGGCGAGACGGTTTTGCGGATGAAGGACGGCCTGCCGAAGATGAAGGATTTTCCGGCCGAACTCGGCGGCTCCGGTGAGACGCTGCCGGAATAATCCGCGCGACGAAAAACCCCGGCGCCGGCAAAATGCGCCGGGGTTTTGTCTTTGCGTGTGCTTGACCGCGCCGCCAATTGCCGCTCACATCCTGCCAACAAGAACGCAGGGACGGCTCATGAGCGGCAACTGGCGCGACCGGACGGCGACGACCTTCATTTGTCAAAAGAAGCCGGCCACCGGCAGCCGCGGCATGGTGGTGAGTAATCATCCGCTCGCCTCCGCCGCCGGCGCGGAGATGCTGGCGGCCGGCGGCAACGCCATCGACGCCGCGGTCGCGACGCTGTTCGCGCTGACCGTGGTCGAGCCGATGATGATCGGCATCATCGGCGGCGGCATGGCGCATATCCGCCTCGCCGACGGCAGCCATCGCTTCATCGACGGCCAAAGCACCGTGCCGGCGATGGTCAAGCCCGATACTTATCGCTCAAAACCCGGTTCGGCGCATGACGTGTTCGATACCGTCGACGACGAAAACCTGACCGGGCCGAAAGCGGTCGCGGTGCCGGGCTCGCTGAAAGCCTGGTGCGAGACGCTGCGCCGCTTCGGCACCATGAGTCTTGCCGACGTCATGCAACCCGCCATCAAGCATGCCTCGCGCGGCTATCTCGTCACGCCCTATTTGCATGAATGCATCCGCGACGGCGCAAAGGAGATGCTGCAGGACAAGCCGATCTCGGCAATCTATCTGCCCAACGGCGAGCCGCTGGAACCCGGCGAGCGCGTGGTGCAGGCGGAATATGGGGAAACGCTGACGCATATTTCCAAACACGGCGAGAACGCACTGTATCAAGGCCCGCTCGGCGACATTCTTGTCGACTATATGAAGACGCATGGCGGCTTCATCCGGAAAGAGGACCTGACCGGCTACAAGACCGTCGAGCGTCTGCCGATCCGCTGCGATTATCGCGGCTGGGCAATCCTGGGCCCGCCGCCGCCCGCGGCGTCAGGTGTGCACATCACGGAGATGCTGAACATCCTGGAGGGTTTTGACCTCCGCGCCCTCGGCTTCGGCACGGCGGAGACCGTGCATCTCATCGCTGAAGTGCTGAAGATCGCCTTTGCCGACCGTGCCGCGGCGAGCGGCGACCCTGATTATATCAACGTCCCCGTCGAGCGGCTGACCTCGAAGGATTATGCCGGCGAGCGACGCCGCGCGCTCGATCGAGCCCGCGCACAAAAATGGGGCGCGGAGGTACAGCAGCTCGAGAGCGCCACCACGACGCACATGACAGCGGCGGATTGCTTCGGCAACGTGATTGCGACCACGCAGACCATCAACAATCTCTTCGGCGCGAAATTCCTGATTCCCGGCCTCGGCACCGTGCCGAACAATTACATGAATCTTTTTGACCCCCGTCCCGGCCACGCGCTGTCGCTCGCGCCTGGCAAGCGCGTCACCACCTCGATGTCGCCCGTCATGGCGCTGCGCGACGGCAAGCTTGTGTACGCGCTGGGTCTGCCCGGCGGAAAGCGCATCTTCCCGAGCGCGATGCAGGCACTGATCAACCTGATCGATCATGGCATGAGCCTACAGGAGGCGGTCGAGGCGCCGCGGGTCTGGACCGAGGGCAATGCGCTCGAGACCGAGCAGGCGATCCCGCAAGCCGTGCGCGAAAAACTGCGCGCGCTCGGACATACCGTCGTCGAGATGCCGACGGTGGCCGGCGGCATGAACGCGATCCAATTCCACGACGATGGCACGCTCTCGGGCGCGGCCTGCTGGCGCGCCGACGGCACACCGGTCGCGATATCAGGCGGGCTCGCGCGGGCCGGCGTGCGCTTCGGACTGCGGTGAGGCTGTCATGTCAGAGAAAATCCGCATCGCCGTGCTGCACTTCGCGCATGAGACGGTGACGTTCCTCAAGAATGACACCACGCTTTCCGATTTCATCTATCCGGGCTCGCCAGCCAGCGGCGAGGCGCTGCTGAAGGCCTATCCGAAATCCTACATGGGTGGCTTTGTTAAGATGGCGCGCGAGTTCGAGGGCGTCGAACTTGTCGGCATCGAGTCGCCGCTGTGGCCGAAGACCGGTACGGGCTCGGGGTGGATCACCGAAGAGGCGTTCAAAACCCTTGTCGGCAACATGATCGCCGGGCTGAAAGCCGAAGGCCCCTTCGACGGCGTCTATCTCTGCGTTCACGGCGCGATGGCGGTACGTGGCGTGCTGCGCCCCGAAGCCGAGCTGGCGCGGCGGGTGCGCGAGGTGGTCGGGCCCAAAGCCTTCATCGTCGCGACCTTCGATCTCCATGGCAACGAGGACGACGAGTTCTTCAAACACGCCGACATGGGCTTTGCGGTGAAATATTTCCCGCACTACGACGAGTACCTGCAGGGCGAGCGCGCCGCGCGAATGCTGGTGCGGATGATCCGCGGCGACTACAAGCCGGTCCATGCGGTCAGGAAAGTGCCGATCCTCACCGCGACGGTACGGATGTGGACCGGCGCTTCACCCTGGATGGATCTGAGCCAGCGCGCGCTCACCTGGGAAGCGCGCGAGGTCGACGTCTACGTCAACGTGTTCTTCGGCTTTCCCTTCGCCGACGTGCCCGACGTCGGCATCACCATCCAGGTCATGACCAACGGCAATGCCAAACGCGCCGAGGAGATCGCCAGGGACATTGCCGATCTCGCCTGGCGCAAGCGCGAGGCGCTGCTGACCTCGACCAAAATCTATTCGATCGCCGATGGTGTCGCGGCGGCGAAGCAGGCGATCGCCAAAGGCGAGACGCCGGTCGTGCTCGCCGATCACAGCGACCGCTCGGGCTCGGCCACCTTCCTGTTGCGGGAGATCATCGTGCAGGACCTGTCGCAGGTGCTGATTGCGACGATTGCGGACGCGGCGACCACCGCGAAGCTGAAGGCTGATGGCGCCAAGGCCGGCGATCCCTTCGATATGGAGATCGGCGGGCTGGTCGATGAATCCGCCGGCGAGCCGGTGCGCATCCAGGGCACGATCCTGGGCGCCGTCGAGAGCTACGGCCAGTTCTGGGTCGCCATCAAATTCGGCCGCGACAATGTCCTGATGCTGTCGACCTATCTGGTGCAGGTCATGGACCCGCTCTCGCTTGCCTCACCGCGGCTCGACATCCACGCCTTCAAGGTGTTCGCGATCAAGTCGCGCGTGCATTTCCGCAGAGGTTTTGACGATAACGGCTTTGCGAAGACGATCCTGCTGGTCGAGCCGGATCAGCCGTTCCTTGGCACCGTCCATCTCGACGCGCTGCCGTACGAGAATGTCGATCTGAAAAAGTTTTATCCTTACGGCGAGCCGGATGGGCTCCCTCTCCCCGTTCTTACGGGGAGCGGGCTGGGGTGAGGGGCTCTCTCCACGCACCGAGCTCCCGGAGAGCCCCCCTTCACCCGGATTGCTTCGCAATCGACCTCTCCCCGCAAGCGGGTAAAGGTGAAGAAGAGGCTATTTCCTCACACAGATCACGCGCACCACGGCGGCCTTCGCGTCGGTCGATTTTCCGTCCGCGGTGATGTCATTGCCCTTCAGGAATTCGCGCACGGCATCGGGCGTCACCAGCACCGCTTGCGGCGCCGGTGCCGCGCCTGCTGCCGTTGTCGCCACCACCACCGGCTTCAACAGCGCGAGACCAGCGAACTTGCCGCCATCATCGAGCGCCGGCGCGCCGGAGAAACCGATGGCCGGCGAGGGTGACAGCGCGAGATCGCCGCCGGTGCCGACCTGTGTCACCTGCGCCTTCACGCTGCTGACCGCGGCGGCTCCCGCTTGATTTTGCGGATCGGCGATGCCGACAATGTCGACGCCTGTTTTCGCCGCGCCGTCGGCGAGACTCAGCGGCTTCAGGCCGCGCACGCCATAGATGTGCAGCAGCGCCAGGCCGCGATCCCTGTCGTCGTCAATGAGATCGGCACGGCCAAAGCCCTGGATCGAGATCGCCTGGCAGCCGTCGCTGGCCTCCCGATCGGCGAGGATCGCGCCGTCCTCGGTCACGACCAGGCCGGTCGAGTATTCGACGGTCTTGCGCGGCGCCGGCCCGACCGCACCCGTCGGGAACGGATTGAAGGCGCTCGACATCGCGATCACCACCGGCTCGACGGTATTTTCCACCGCCTGGTCGTACAGGATGGTCATGATGCGGACCTCGTCGCCCTTGAAGGTGCCGCGCAGGTAAAACTTCTTCAGGTTCTGCAGGCCCGACAGCACGAAGAAGTCCGGCTTGACCACGGTGTAGTCGACCGTGCGTCCGGCCTCTTTCTTTTCGCGGTCGGCAAGCTTTGCCGTGGTCGGCCCCGCTTCCTTGCGCCGTGCGAGGACCACCTGGATCGTGCCGGTCGGCGAGCTCCATTTGGTGCCGTTGGCGTCGCTGGTCTGCTGCGGCACCAGTTTTGTGGGGATGCCGAGGCGCACGCCGGTGCCGGCGTCGGTGACGATCTTCCAGCCGACATTGTCCTGCCGCCGCCGTGCGGTCTCGGCGAGCACGGCGCGCTCCTGCGGGTTGAGCACACCGGTCTGCTTGCCGCCCTTGTTCTTCTGGTATTCCTTGATCGCGGCGACCATGCGCTCGCTGACATCGCCTGATATGGCACCGTTATATTCGCCAACCCAGGCGAGGTCCGATTGCAGCGCCAGCCGCTCGCCCTGCGCCATGGCATTGGCGGTATCGGCCGGCGTCTGCAATCCCGGGGGGCGGATTGGGACGGTCGCGACCGCCTTCGGCTTGGCGCCGGCGGTCGACGGCGCCACCATCTGCGCCTCTGCCGATACCCCGGCAGCCCAGAACATCAAGGTTGCTGCCAGCCACGATCTCATGACAAATCCCGGAGGTGATTGAATGGAGCCGATTTAAGCACATCTGCTTTGTCGGCAACAGCCGGACGGTGGTTCGATCCTCATCCTGAGGAGCGGCGTAAGCCGCTTCTCGAAGGATGAGGCCACCGGCCGGGCCTCCTGGTTCGAGACGGCGCTGCGCGCCTCCTCACCATGAGGATTGAGAGGATTCGATTTGAGATGCTCAGCGCCAACGAACTCGAACGCTATGCCCGCCACATCGTGCTGCATGAGGTCGGCGGACCCGGCCAGCAGGCGCTGAAGGAGGCCTCGGTGCTCGTGATCGGCGCCGGTGGGCTCGGCGCGCCCGCGCTGATGTATCTCGCCGCGGCCGGTGTCGGCGATCTCGGCGTGGTCGATGACGATGATGTGTCACTTTCCAATCTGCAGCGCCAGATCATCCACACCACGCCCGACATTGGCCGGCGCAAGGCAGATACCGCGGCCGAACGCGTGCATGCGCTCAATCCGCATGTGCGCTTTGCCGCGCATGCGACGCGGCTCAATGCCGGCAACGCCATGGAACTGATCGGCGGCTATGACCTCGTGCTCGACGGCTCCGACAATTTCGAGACGCGCTATCTCGTCTCGGACGCCTGCTTCCTCGCCGCGCGTCCGCTGATTACGGCCTCGCTCGGCACCTTCGACGGCTCGCTGACCACGATCCGCGCGCATGAGAAGAACGACAAGGGCGAGTTCAATCCGACCTATCGGTGTTTGTTTCCAGAGCCGCCGCCGCCGGGCACGGTGCCGACCTGCGCGGAAGCCGGCGTGTTGGGGGCGCTCGCCGGCGTGCTCGGCTCGATGATGGCGCTGGAAACGATCCGCGAGATCGTCGGCTTCGGCGAGGGCCTGGTCGGCAAGCTCCTGATGATCGACGCGCGCAACATGCGCTTCGAGACGCTGCGCTACGCCCGCGACCCGCTCAACCCGCTCAACGGCGATGCGCTGACGATCACGGATCTCAGCGGGCATCGATGATGCCTGAAGCGTGGTAGGGCGTGAACCCATCATTCAGATGGGTTGGCTGACGGCCGCTTTGGTAGGCACTGCGGACGCCGGATGATGTCCGAACAGTGCCATGAACAGCCAGCCCATCATTTGCCGGACAGGCACGGGTGGTTATTCCCACTGTAGACGGTGTGTTTATTTTAGTTTGCGATCTATCCACTCTAGCAGCTCAACGGGAGAAGCCGTCGCTCCATCTCCGCCTGCAGATCTAACTTCCTCGTTATTGCGAGCAGCATATTTTTGCGACGAATATACTAGGAAAGGAACATTGTATCCGGCGCGCTTCAAAGCGTTTAGGAACATGAGACCGGCTTGCGCGCGGTATGTACCATGTTCGCGCCGTCCCATGTCGGAAACGATAGCATCATACGCAAGGTCATTGTTTAACATGGCCATCGCATCGTCTGTAGACACCGCCTGGGTAACCTCAATCCCCCGCTCCCTCAACTGAGCTATCTCAAGCGCGTTACCGGTCGGCTTGTCGTCAACCCAAAGAATTCTTGGAGACTTTTTGGCAACCGCGGTCGGTGCAGGAGATTCGGCGATGTCCTGACCTGATCCGGCTGGCTGCTTGTCAGAGCGCAAGAGCAACACTTGCTTTTGAAGGTCCGAGATTTGAGTTTGAAATTGCTCAGTTGCATCTTGGACGCTGACTTCCATGCCAGCAATCTTCACGGAGAAGCTTCGCGACGTGACGATTCCTTTTAAAATTGGAAACAGTTTCCACAGGAGAATGGCTACCATAAGTGGCCACGCGAGTGGTGTTAGTGCCTTTATCAGCTCGATCATCTCTGAATGCTCGAATAAATTGCGCGACTGCAAATTGCGACATCAATCTGCTTAGGTCAACGTCAATGCAATCTAGTTTCGAATATGCCATCTAGTTCGTAGGTTGGGCAAAGCGACCACGTTCGCCGGAACTTCAACAAGCGAAGGCGGAAGCGTGCCCACCATTTTGGAGTGACGCCGTTGATAGGTGGTGGGCACGGCGCCTGCGCGCCGTTGCCCACCCTAGAGTTGCCGAGCGCGCATCGGTGATTCTTCTCCCTCTCCCCGCTTGCGGGAAGAGGTGAAGAGCAATCGTTCAGGCCGTCTGGCGCTTCTCGCTGTCCATATGCGCAAGCTGCGAGTCCGGATAGCGGTTGCCAGCCGCGGCACCGGGCGGAAATGCCTTGGCAAGTGCTGCGAGATGCGCGTCCGTCAGCTTCACCTCCACCGCACCCAGCGCCTCCGTCAGTCGATCGCGCCGCCTTGCGCCGACCAGCGGCACGATGTCATTGCCCTGCGCCGCGACCCAGGCGATCGCGACCTGGGCCGGGGTCGCGGCGACATCGGCGGCAATCGCGCGCAACTCCTCCACCAGCGCCAGGTTGCGGTCGATATTGTCGGCCTGGAAGCGTGGCGAGTTTTTCCGGAAATCCTGCGCGCCCGAACGATCCTTCGACCAGTGGCCGCTGATCAGCCCGCGCGACAGCACGCCATAGGCGGTGATGCCGATGCCGAGCTCGCGGCAGGTCTTGAGAATGTCGCTCTCGATGCCGCGCGAGATCAGCGAGTATTCGATCTGGAGGTCCGAGATCGGATGCGTCGCATGCGCGCGGCGGATGGTTTCCGAGCCGACCTCCGAAAGCCCGATATGCTTGAGGTAACCCTTCTTCACCATCTCGCCGAGCGCGCCGACGGTTTCCTCGATCGGCACGGCAGGATCGAGCCGCGCCGGACGATAGATGTCGATCGCCTCGACGCCGAGCCGCTGCAGGGAATAGGCCAGGAAATTCTTCGCCGCCGCCGGGCGGCTGTCGTAGCCGTACCAGTTCCTCTCGACATCGCGCAGCGCGCCGAATTTCACCGAGATCTGCGCGTTGTGACGATGGCGCGAGGACAGCGCCTCGCGGATCAGCATTTCATTGTGGCCCATGCCGTAGAAATCGCCGGTGTCGAGCAGCGTGATGCCGGCATCGAGCGCGGCATGGATGGTGCTGACGCTCTCGCCGCGGTCGGTGGGGCCATAAAAGTCCGACATGCCCATGCAGCCGAGGCCGATGGCCGAGACGGCGGGACCGGTTTTGCCGAGTTTGCGCGTATCCATGGTTCTTCTCCTTCGAAAAGGCCGGCGGGGCGGCCGCCGTGAATGACGCGGCTGATATGCGCCCTTTCGATTGGAACGATAAGCTGGACAGTTCTGAATAGATTGTTCACTATATCGAACAATGAGCGATCCCGACCTGCGTGATCTCAGTGCGTTCCTGGCGGTCGCGCGCACCAGGAATTTCCGGCGCGCGGCGCTGGATGAGCGCGTCTCGGTCTCGAGCCTCAGCCAGCGGCTGCGCGACATGGAGGAGCGGCTCGGGGTACGACTCTTGAACCGCACCACCCGCAGCGTCGCGCTGACAGAAGCCGGCGAGCTCCTGCTCTCCCGGGTCGGACCCGCAATGTCCGAGGTCACCGATGCGCTGGAGCGCGTGCGTGGCCTGCGCGAGGTGCCGTCGGGGCGCTTGCGCATCAACGCGCCGCCCCCGGCGGTCGATCTGGTGCTGGCGCCAATGGTCGCGCCGTTCCTGCGAGCCTACCCGCAAGTCGATCTCGAGATCGTCGGCCAGAGCGGGTTCATCGACATCGTCGATGCCGGATACGACGCGGGCGTCCGCTATGGCGAGCATCTCGAACAGGACATGGTCGCGATCCCGCTTGGCCTGCCGCAACGTTACGCGCTTGTCGCTGCCCCCGACTATCTCGCGCGGCATGGCAGGCCGAAGCATCCAAGCGACCTGCTTGACCACGCCTGCATTCGCATTCGCCTTTCCAGCGGCGCCATGCTGGACTGGGAGTTCGAGAAAGCCGGCCGTGCGGTGAAATTGTCGCCGGCGGCGAAGCTGGTCGTGAATCATCCGGGGCCTGCGATGCGCGCGGCCCGTGACGGCGTCGGCTTCTGGCTTACTTTCAGCGATCATGTGCGCGAGGCGATCGCTTCGGGCGCTCTGGCCAGCGTGCTCGACGATTGGTGCGCGCCGTTTCCGGGACCGTTCCTGTGTTACCCGAGCCGCCGACAGCTGCCACCCGCGCTTGCGGCGTTCGTCGCATTCGTCGGCGAGCGGCGGAAGCAGGAAAGGAAGAAGGAAAGAGAGAAGTAAAATCTCCATCGTCCCGGGCAAGCGAGCATCGCGAGCGCGACCCGGAACCCATAACCACAGGCCGTTGTTATACGAATGCTGGGGCGACCATCCCGCTCACTACGACGCCCTGTGGTTATGGGCCCTGCTTTCGCAGGGACGACCGCGGTTTGTCAGGAAGCGTCGCGCTTCGTTCATGCGAGCCATGCGCAAATTGCCCGTCGTGTTATTCTGCCGCAGGCGGCCGCGCTTGCGCCGTCGGGCAAATCAGTGGCTCCTATTTGCGCGCTCCGCGCTCACAAAGAGGGGCGCTTCGCGATCGTCACGAAACGTGGTGCGGGATACGATGGACGCGGCTGTGCGCATCGACGAAGCGCAGGTCGCGTGCGGCCCAAGCTGTGTGGTCCTGATGCCCCGACGCTGGCATCAAGTTGGCGGGCGATCCGCCAATGACGGTGGCTATCAAGCCCGGACACCGGGGAGAGCGCGGAGTAAGCCGCAACACCATCGTGCAGGGAATGTCGGAGGCGGGCTCAAACGGTCGTCGCAACACCGGGTTTTTTCACTCGTGACAGCAACTCGTCAAGCGCTTCCGCTGGGGTTTTCCATCCGAGTGTCTTTCTCGGTCTGGCATTGAGAGCTGCTGCCACTG